>ERZ650304.76-NODE-76-length-62761-cov-12.696568_pt1 | contig 62761 bp, 85 predicted proteins | sample MGYA00376240_ERZ650304 | MGnify/ENA primary metagenome ERZ650304 (study PRJEB26733, sample SAMN07839271) | wastewater metagenome | biome: small river; feature: stream; material: water | place: USA: North Carolina | collected 2016-03-01 ...
GCGAGCCGCTCGCACAGCGAGATGGCTACCTGATGAAGCCCCGGCCCCTTGTGACTCGGCGCCACGATGGCTCGGGTGAGCTGGCTGAGGTAAGCCTGCTGGAGGATGAGGATGTGCGCGCCAGCGATACCGTTCTCCGCCGCACCCTTGCGCACCTTGGCCACCATCGATCGCGCCGCCTCATCGACAGCCCGCTCGGTAGAAGCGGCGGCTTCCAGCACCATGTCGCGGATGGGTGGGCGGATCTGGACCGAGGACGGAACGCCTTGGATACGCTTCAGGGCCTGGAGCCCGTGTTCGTACCAAGTCTTCAGTTCGGTCAGGGGAATCGGCACATAGCTGCTGTCCCTGTCGGTCTTCTCGCGCAGTGCCTTGTGCGCCTTATCGAGCTGACCGGGGTGCTCCTTGCAGAGCTCCGCCGCGAGGTCAAAGGTCGCAGCGCGCTTTTTCTCAAGCGACGTGACCTTGCCCGGCGGCGTTTTGGATTGCTCAGTCATGCCGACAGTTTTAACAGCCCGCCGGGCCTGCTGTCGCGCTTTTCCGCTCGACTCAGCGATGTGAGAACAAATACGCCGATGCGAAAAGAGAGAGCAGAGCGGGAACGGCGAAAATAACCACCATGACGATCCGAGTGATTTCGTCCCTCTCCTCATCGCCATTTTGGTAAGGAGCGCTCCGCGCAGCCCAAACCATCCATTCCCACAAATCGGTCCGCCGATAGGGCTGCCAAGCGATGGCTGCGCAAGACAAGGCGGTAAGCAAGTAGAGCGGAGCCATCACACCACCTCTTCAATGAAGAGGCTGAATTGTCGACAGTCGGGGCACTCCAGCCAGGGTAAAGACGTTGTCTGCTCCGTCATGACTGAAACGCAGCGGTAGCCGCAGAGCCAGCAGAAGCACCGAGCGGCGACCCAAGACGACTTAGCCGCTTCGCGCTTCTCCCTCGCCGCCTCGAAGTCGATGACGTCCGCCAACGAGTCACTTCCCCTTTGGCCATCGCTGGTTTTGGCGGCGCTGATAGCCCTTGCTTCCGGCTCTCGGCGGTGTGAACGGCTCGTGTGTCAAAGCCAGCGCCCTAAGGGTGAAGACCTCTGAATCGGTGGCGATATCGTCGAGAATGATGACATCGGCGCGGCTCCCACTTACTTTCACTCGGCGCCATTCGCTTTTGAAAAAGTCCTCCCGATTCAGATGCCAAGTCTGGTCTCTTGTTTTGAAAACGAGAGCATCCTCCCCCTCGCGTATCGCGTAGCACACCTGGATTGTGTGATGACCGTCGACGGCCCTGACAAGATCGCCGTCCTTGATAGGCTGCCCGTCTCCGTCAACGAATAACTCGCTCGGTGTGTTTCCCACAGCGTCACTTCCCCTTCTTCATCGGCACCACACGCCACCAGCCGTGTGAAACCGAGAGTTCCACGGCGAACAGCCCGACCCAGGCAAGACCGAGGAGCGCGAACATGGTCGTCGCCCACCAGCCGATTCGTTTTGGCATCTCGCTATCCTTTCTACGTACTTAATCGCTTCGCGTTTCTCCCGCGTGGCCTTGTGGAGGAAGTCGGAAAGATTAGGTCTCCACCAGACTTTGGATACGTTGCGGCGGCGGGGACTCTGGGCATGTTGTCGATGGTGCTCACGGCTTCTCCTTACCAAACCCGACTGTGTACGGTGCGGATCTTGCTCAGGTCCAGGCGATGCCCCATTTCCTTGACAACCTCCGCCAGGGAAGCAAGAGCCTCTTCCTCCGTCTTGCGCTCCTTTCCGTAAGCGAGCCAGTGCTTCGCAGCAAACACACCTCCCCTCCGATCGAAGGATGGGGAGTGCACCAGACAAGCAACATAGTTACGCAAGCGTTCGTCGAAACCGGGAGGACCTTCGCTGGCGTATTGAAACGTAGTTCCGTCGTGGTACTTTAGATCGATAGCCATCTTCCACGGCTGACGCCACGCGGAAGAAACCGCCGCTACCTGTGCAGCCTTTTCAGCTTCACGGAGAGCAGCCAGTCGAGAGAGGGTCCGGGTCCACGCCTCTTCAAAGCACGGATGAGGCAGCACACACAGGATCTCCCACGCCGTTTCGGTGTCGTACTCCCAACCGCAATCGGTCCAAGACTTTTGACCGACCGGAGGCGACACACGGAGCATGGCCAGAGATCCAGGCGCCAACTCGTCGTGGCGAGCGCTCTCTTCCCGGTACTCCATTGAAAAGAGGTACTCGCAGTCGTAAAACCAATGTGGAGGCGGCTCAGGATCTTCTACGGGCTCCAGCCTCCCTACTACGGGTTTGATGTCTTGCAATTGCGCGGCTTCGCTAGTCCGAAACCGAAACCACCCGATGTAGTCCCCTCGCATGGGGTGGCGTGTCGCACGCAACTGATCAGCGAGCCGGTCCTTTCTCTTGTCCTCTCGTCTCACGACTTCACCTCCACAGCGCTGCGCACCCGGTTAAGCGTCTCCCGGTCCTTACGCAGTGCGCTTAGCTCCTTGGCCACCACATCGAGTGCGGCAGCAAACCCGTAGAACGCCGTGTCGAGAGTTTCGCTGGTACGAAAAACCTCAAACAGAGCAGCCGCGCACTCATCTCTGACTGTTTGCCGAAGAGAACGCACGGCAGCAACCTCACGCTCTAGCTCCTCCACGCGAGCCACGGCCTTGTCCCGCTTGGCGCGTACCGCGCTCCAGCTTTCTTGAAGAGCTTGAACTTCCTGTTCGCCCTCCCTACACGACTTTTCCAGCTTCACCACACGGGCCAGCGCAACATCCCGCTCGTTGCGGAGGCGCTCGATCTCTCGACCCATGGCGTCTTTATCGGCGCGAAGGCGCTTCGCCGCCTCGACGGGTGACTCGCCATGATTCGCGCCGAGCACCTCGCGCACTTGCTCGTTGGATCGACGAAGGCGCTTCAGCTCCTGCTCGGCCCGAGCGCGGAATCGTTCCACGTCTTCATCCTTACGCGCGAGTTCTGCTCGAAGGGTTTTTACCTCCGCTGCCGACGCCCTTTCCGCCTCGGACCACAGAAGACGTACCTGCCTCACGCGGAAATCCACTTCGCGAACCGCGTCAAGCGCTCCTTGAATCGGATCTTTCATGTCTTGCATGCCCTCTTTATTGCGCGGAAATTAAAAAGCGCGCAATACTGAAAGTGCGTTCAGTGAATTTAATTTCTCTTGACATTTTCTTTGAAAACAAAAGAAATGAACGGAAATGACGTACCCACGCGACAAAGAATTTCATAAACTTCGAGGAAAGTAAAGATGCGGATGGAAAAAGACTTAGAGTTCAAAGATTTAAGTATTTTCGCAGCTCGAACACTCAGGGCTTTCAAAAAAGCAGCGGAAAAGCACGATGGAGTGCCTACGGTCCGAGAAATACTAGATGAAACGCCCCTTGGCAAAAACAGCATGGTCATCATATGCCGAGATATTGATCGGCTGATCGCTGCGGGGTACGTGAGAAAGGTTCCCCAGAACAAAATACGGGGCCTTCGACTCACCGACAAGGCGTTCCCCGAACGCCAGGCGCAGCCCACCCCTCCGCTACCTGACGTAGTGGGCGATCTCGCTGGAATACTCGGCGTCACGCTCGGCCCGTCATCGGAAGTCGACTTCCACGCCTCTGTCGGCGGTGTCGGACTGACCGTGAACACCCGCACCGGGACCGTCGTACTGTGCCACAAGGACGGCACACGCCTGTCCCTCGGACTGCCGCCCGGAGACCCCGTCCACCGGAAAGCGGCGTTCGCCGACCTGCTGTGGATTTTGCAAGGAGCTGCTGCGAAATGAACCCGATCCGTCACGTCAAGGCATTCAACCGAGAAGTCCCTGTCTTCCCAAAGGAAGCCGTCGACCAGCGCATCGAAGCCCTCCTCGATAACTTCCCATTTGACCGAGTCGGCACTGCCATGGCCGCGCTCAAGTGCTCGTGGCGAGGAGACAGCGACCCTCCGACTGAAAAGACCATGCGCTCCACGGCCCGGCGTCTCCTCCGCCGAATCGCGGAAACGCCTCCGAGCCAAGCGGTGGATCTGGCCATCAGCTCTGGGGGCTTCCGCGTCCGAAAAAGCGACAACGGGGAACTGGCTCTCGAATTTGTACTCGCACACCAAGACGAGACGTTATCGGAAGAAGATGACGAGGACAAACCAGCGGCGCCGGGATTCGTCTGCGTCAGCTTGCGTGGACCGCGAAAGGAAAAGTCCGATGTCCGATAAACACCCCGTCATCATCCACTCTCTGGAGCGCAAGATCATCGGTGAGAGGATGTTGCACACGCTGCTTCTGACTGATCCAGACTTCTACGAAGAACTCGACGACTACGACTGGGCCGGGTCGGAGTTCGCCTCCGGCATCGCGGAGGGCGCAGACGCTAGCCTGCCTGACGAAGCAGGGTTGTGGACCGCTGAGTTTCGGATCGATGGCGACTCCGAGTTCCAAGCGTACCAGCTCGTCCAAGAATCCCCGTGGCGACCGCTCACCGACGAGGAGGCGATCCGATTCGCGCAGGGGCTGCCGATTGAAGAGGTAATCGCCGTGGAGAACCGACAACTGGAATTGAACTTCCCTACTGAAGAAGCGAAGGAGCAGACCGATGAGTAGCAATCGACCGCCCATCCCCGTCCGAGCAGGATTCCTGCGTCTGGTCCTGCCGGATACCACCCCGGCTACGACGTGGTGGATCTGTGCTTCAGAAATCGAACAGATCGAAGAACTCAGCGTTGGCGAGGGAACGGCCATCGCGCTTAAGGACGGCGGCGATTTCTACGTCGACGCCACGACCGAAGAAGTCCTCGAAGCCTGCGAACGCGCCCGAGCTGGCGATACCGCTGCCAAGATCATCGCCGACTTACGAGAGGAGGTTCGGTGCTTGCAAGAGGCGCTCGACGAGGAACGAGAAGCCCTCACAGAGACCCGCCTATGGCTTCGCGATGCGCAAAAGCGCGCAAATGAACTCGACAGGCAGCTCAACGACCCTTAGAAACCACTCGCCCCGCCACCGGCTGGTATCCTTCCCACCAAAGGAGTCCAGCCCCATGCCGAACCAAGCCGCTTACTTCTCGCTCCAAGCATCATACGTCGGACCTGACGGCGACAACGTCGTGATGCCCGCCAAGCTCGTCACGGTGAACTACGCCGCGCAGAACCACGGCACCATCGACATTCCCGACGCCACAGCATCCGCCACCCCCTACAACGTCCCGTTCGGCCTCGTGAACGCCGATGCGACTGGCGGAATGATCTTCAACAACAGCGGGCAGCCGCTCGAAGTGAAGATCAACGGCGCCGCTGCCGCGAGTCAGACCATCCCGAACGGGGGCATGTTCTGCTGGGCGAACCCGGTGTCGGCAGGATCAACGCCGATCCTGTCCATCTCGCTCAGGACCACGGCGCTTCAGGTCGGCGCCGGGACCGTCACGTACCACATCTTTGGCGATCCCGTTTAACCGCATCGCCCTGCCGCAGAAGCGCCACCACCGCAGCGCGGTCCGCCAAGTCCACTCGCCTCGTCTTCCGCCACCACTGTAGCGTCCTCTTACTCACGCCGACCGCCTCGGCCAGCTCGTCCAAGGTGAAGCTGACGACGACGTGGCGGCGCTTGGTGCCCCTGCGTCGACCAGCGGCCAGGATCTTGTCCCGATCCGCCTTGAGCTGGCGGGCCTCTTTCAGCTCCTTTTCGACCTTGGCCGAGTCCAGACCCTGGTCGACATCGTCGTATTCGACGCGGCTCATTTCCAGCGGACCTTGTTCCCAGCCGCATCGACGGGCCAGCACTCTACGAAGACGTTTGTGTGCTCTTCCTTGTGCTCGCGCATTGTGGCCGACTCCCACACGCCCATCATGTCGCCCAGCGGACGGCAGCGCACAAGCCACCGGTCGTAAGTCTTCAGGTCGTCGTCTGATGGCCACCCGCTGTGCAGCCTCGGGTTCACCCGGCGGAGCAGCTCCTGAACCGACAACTTGACCGCTTCGGCTACGCGGAAGAGCCACCGCCACCCGACGACAAAAGCAGCCGGACCACCCGGTCGGGGTATCCAAAGTTTCTGACCATCCTTGGCCAGTAAGCAGTTTCCCAGATCCGCCTGACGAGGAGCCGTGACGTCCGTCCAGCCCCGCTTGACCAACCAAGCATGGAGAATACCGACGCTGAAGCCCTGAAACTCGTCTAGCTCATTGGGTTCCATGATGGCGCGAATTGGTCCATAACTCTGCAAAACAGTCAAGTCCAAACGACTCTCAGACGGGGGGACTGTTTTGTGGTCCGCGTTTGAACAAAAAAGCGCAATTTTCGGTCACCTGAACGCACGTTCCGGCTTGCGCTGGGCTGCCGTTCCAGCGGAAAAGAGAGCGGACAGAACTCGAACAACCTGGAGGACCGACTATGACCCGCTACCCACTGACCGCCATCCCGATCGACACGCCCAGGCCAAAGTCCATCGCCATCAGCACCGTAGTCGACGAGAACCTACGCAGTATCATCGGAGACTACGCGAAAAAGCTGGGCATCGACGTGGATCCGATGGGCACCGCCGAGTGGGACGTTGCGAACGGCCCCGACCGTCCTTGGTATGCCTCCGCAAACGTCGCCACGGCACCCGCCATGCGCGAGTACCTGGCGCGGCTGCTGTACGGGGACGAAGGGCTCGTTGAGAACCTCCAGGCTGATGAAGCGAATATCAACGAAAAACTCGACGAAGTTGTAGCCGAGTTACGACGAGAGGAAGCAGAGCAGCCCATCTCCTTCCCGAACGAGGTCAGTCCGCCTCTCGCGCCGAACACTGCCCCGCTGGAAGCCGTCGAAGGCTTCGCCGACAAGGCCCACGCGAAGGTCTGCGCCAGCAGCAGCGACCGCCCCACCCGCATCATCCTGCGCAGCTACGCCGCAGACGACAAGCCCCGCATCGAGCGGCTGCTCGGTCTTGCCCGCCAGCTCCAGATCCCTGTCCAGCTCGCCGGGTCTTGGAGCTGCACCGCGTTCCCCAAGGGCGAGGAAGCGCACCCGGCCCTCGACGTGGTGTTTCCCGAAGTTCTGGTCCACCCGCGCGACGTGCTCATCTGCGAGGGAGACGAGAAGCGCTTGTTCGTACCGTCTCTTACCGAGGCGGAGAATCAGCTCCTGTGGGCGGCTCGCGAAGAAGACCAGCGCTTCATCACCTCTCTCATCGAGCTTCTCGGGCTCCACGCCGAGGCGAGCCGGGAGGACATCGCGGCGGCTGTGGAAGGCGGCGACTCCGAAATCGGAATTATCGTGAGCGGCCAACTGGCGGATTGTCATCGCCAGCGCACTCGCTATGAGGAGTGCGACGCGCAAGTCCGAGATATTCTGGGCGCTGTGGACGGCGAGGAGACGGACGAGGCGGCTCGGCGGTTTGTCGAGGAGCAAAAGAAAGTCCATAGCTGGCGCGACTCGGTCTTCGCCCTACGAACAGAGACCGCCGAGAACCAGCGCAAGCTGCTCGACATCCTCAACGCGGGGACGGTGCACCCCGACTGGAAACGCTGCCTCGACTGCGCAGAGGCCCGGATGACGAACGCCCGGAAGTTCGAGGAGGACGTCAACGCAGCACTCGGCATCCACCCGGCGCAATCGCCGCACAGTGCTCTCCAGCGAGCCAAGTGGCTCAAGGAGCAAGACAAGTACCAGACGGAGAAGCTGGCCGAGGCCCTGAGCTACAAGAGCGACGACTACTGCGAGCTACTCCAGCAGGTGCAGCGCGTCATCCGCGAGCACCAGACCCTCCTCGGGGAGCGCATTGAGTCGAACGCGAAGATCGACCGACTGTGCGCTTCACTCGACAGAGTTGTCCACGAGCGGGACGGCCTCAAAGCGCGGCTCGACAAGTCGAGTCGGTACGTCGAGGGTGTGCAGAAACGGCTAGACGATACCGAAGCGGATCGTAAGAGCATCCTCCTTGATCTGGCCGAGGCGCGCGTTGAGATCGCCAAGCTGCGCGCCACGCGGCTTCCCTGCGGTGGCTGCTCGACGCACTTGGAGCGGGCGGAGAAGGAACGCGACAGCCTCGGAGAGAAGCTAGACAACGTCCATCGGGGCTTGGCCGAACGACTCGGTCTCCCGAAGGACACTGGCTGGGGAGGCATCACGAGCGCCGTCGAGAGGATTGTCGAAGACAGCCAAGATCACGCCGAAGTCCGAGCGAACAACAAGGAACTCGGCGTCAAGCTGTCCCAGGCCAACCTCACCATCGAAGCCCTGCGTGGAACCCTGAGTAGGGCGGAGAAAGAGCGGGACGAAGCCAAGGAGCGACTCGAAACCGCCATCGCCGCCGAGCGGCAGACCATCGCCCAGCGGATCGACTTGGCCCTGACGGGGAATGCGGTGGCCACGCACATCGACACGATGCTCCGCGCTGTGGAGCATCTTGCCGTCTCGTCGAAACTCCTCAACCTCATCGCCGACGCTCTCGACGCCCCGAGCGAAGAGAAGGTTTTTACTAACGACGACGGCTCACTGAACACCGCCCTCGTTGACCGCATCGTCGGATACTACAAGCGCCTCTACACAGCGGCGGGCTATTCCGAGCCACCACAAGGTGGATGGGAAGAACTTCTTACGCACATCCGCAAATACACGGGGTTTAAACCGGAAACTCCCGTGACGTGGCCGAAACCACAGAACACCGATAATTCCAAGGAATAAATCAGTCCCTAAACAAACCGGCAAAAACTGAAAAAATATGAGAAATAAGCTGGGGCCTTTATTGGGAGTGGCCCACAAAACAATTCGTGGCGCGTCGGATGGTCACGAACTAGTTGTTTTGAAGAGGGCCGACCTAATAAAACTTGCGAAAGATGCAGCGGCAAAATGGGAAAATCCGCTGACTGCAATTCTTGCTCGCAAACCCGAGGCTTACCTGGAGTTCTCTTCGCGTTTCCTGCTCGCCGCCGGTATTGTGGCGCAGAAGATCTCGATAGGCGCGTTCCTGTGGGCGCCTATCGCCGATGGGCAGTACCTGTTCGGCGGGGAGATGACGCCGATCATGTGGCCGTGCCTCGGGGATCTGACCCTCCCGCCCTTCGCCCGCCTCCTTACCTCTCTCGACACGCGCATCGGGCTCGGGCTCGGCTACGACGCGGAAAGCGAAAACCTGTTCTACGAGCTGGAGCGCGTTGTCGGCCCAAAAGACACCGTCCTCACCCGCCTCCGCGTCAAGCGGGGGATGTGGAGAAAGAAGAAGACCTCATGAACCTCCCCGACTTCCTCACGAGTCGCTGCAAAGACCCGGTCCGACCCGCCAAGTGGGGCAAGGTCTGGCTCGTCCACCACCCAGAGCAGATCTGCCAAGTGCTCCGCAGGCCGCTGTCCTTTAGCAAAGGCGGGGAGCTGTGGGACGCCGTTCGCCGACTCCTCGGCAAAAGCAGCCTCATCACGACGGACAACCGCGCCCCGGAAGACTTCTCCCGGTGGTCAGAGGCTCGGGAGAAAGCCCAGAAGCTCCTCAGCGGCGTCCCCGAAGACATCGTCCACCGCTACGCCGAATCGCTCGTCCAGCGGCTCTCGCGGAAACTCGGCACAGGCGACGTGGTGGACCTGCGAGCCGAAGCGCTGCGCTACGCCGGGGAGGTCATCCTGGAGGCAGCCGCCCCGCAGGCCAAGATCCTGGCACCGGACCTGCTGCGGCTGGCCGACGAGGCGATGGGTCTGCTCACCCCTGTCATGATCGGGCCACTGCTGCCCTGGCCGCTGCTCTACCTCACCGGGCGGAAGCGCTTCGACCGCGTCTGCGAGGACTTGACCGAACTGCTCCAGCAAGTCGGCGTGGTGGGCGAAGCGCGAGACGAGCTCATCACCCTGCTCGTGGCCGGTCGGGGCGCCACGGCGGCAGCACTGACCTGGATGCTCCTGCGCAACGGGGAACTCAACTACTCCGAGACGCTGCGCAGCTATCCGCCGATCTGGTTTCTGCCTCGGCTCTGCACAAGCTCCTACCAGATCACCGACTCAGCGGAGGACACCGCGCAGCCGGGCGATGTGCTGCTCCTCCTCCTGTACTCCGCCGAACAGCTCCACCCATCCCAGCGCATCCTGTCCTTCGGCGAAGGAGAACGCCGCTGCGTTGGCGCCGACCTCGCCTGCCGGGAACTACTCGCCGTGGAGGAACTCGTCCGCGACCGGGGACTCCGCTTCACCCCGCTCGCCAAGAAGCTGGAGCCGTCCGGCGACATCACGCTCTGGCCGAAGGACGCTCGCGTTCGTGTCGGTGGGGACGTACTCGACGGAGTGTAAGATTCTTGGTTTTTTTTTTGGGGGAAACCGCCTAAAAAAAGGCATCTCTACCTGAGAAAGGACAGAACTCAATGAACTCGTTACAGATCAAGAAAATCCTCCGCAGCACCCCAGCCAACATGCGTCGCCTCGTCTACGCACTCTGCCTGGACGGTTTCGACGTCGTTCGCGTAGGGAACTGGGACCGGCCCGTGATCACCATCACCACGAGCCGTCTACACGACGGAGAAAACCTCTACAAAGCACTGGTAAAGCACGGGAAGAACTCCGAAAACGGCCACATCAACTTCCGTAGCTACATGAGGCCCGACGGAACTTACCGTGGGGAACTGCACCTCCTCGACTACGCAGACGACGACTTCACCGCGCTCCCGCCCCTCGACATCGACTGCTCGTTCACTTTGGCGCAGATCGAGGCAGCGGCTCGGGCGGCGCATGGGGTCAACCGCAGCTACTGCGAAGCCGGTGGCGACACGAGCCAGAAGTCGTGGGAGGAAGCGCCGAACTGGCAGCGCCAGAGCGCTCTCGAAGGAGTCCGCGCCGTCATCGACGGAAAGACCCCGGATCAGCTCCACGAGAGCTGGGTGCAGGCGAAAGTCGCAGACGGCTGGCGCTACGGGGAGGTGAAAGACGCGGAGGCGAAGACCCACCCCTGCATCGTCCAGTACGCCGAGCTCCCCGAGTTCCAGCAGCGCAAGGACGAGATCTTCCGGTCCACCGTCTGCGCCGTCCTCGGGATCGAACTCACGGGCGACAACGCGCAAAAAAACCCCTCGCCTTCAAAGGTTGGTAGCGATTCGTGGCTGTATGAACGGTACCTCACCGCTTTTACAGAAATCCCCCACTTTAAAGGCGACCAACGAGGAGCGGTTCGTAGGGCCACACTGCTCGCGTACCGTGATCGCGACAGTGGGAATACTGCGGCGCTCTCGTTTGAAAATTTTGTGACGGAGTACAAAAAACTCACCACAGATCGTGCGCATAAGATGGGGGTGAGCGAAGAAGAAGCTGCCGCCTCGTTTGAATGGTAGCTAGCCTGCGCTGACCTCGACCTCCGGGATCTGCTCCCACCACGCCGGGACACTCAGCACCAGTCTCCGGCGTTTTCTCCGGTCCTTGGCGTTGCCGCCGCCCTGCCGAATCTTCCGCCCCCTCCGCACCACACCTTCCACACATTCTCCTTCCATACACATTGCCGTATCGATGGCTTCTCGAAGTGCGCGGACCTCCCGATCGGCTTCCTCCTGCGTCAGGACAAACACATGCAGCTCAATGAGGTGCTCGCAACCGATCCCCGTCCGAGTGGTGGGTGGTAGGCAAGTTACGGACTTCACCTCGAAGGCCAGCCGCAGCGCGTAGACGAGAAAGCGGAGGCGCACCCGGAAGTGCGACAACTCCTTCTTCGCTTGGAAAAGGCGAACAGGCGTTCGCACAACCTCACGAAATGGTGGTGGATCTGATGGAGGCTCGAACAGGTCGACGCGCAGATCGTCGACGTACCGGCAAACTTCCGTCCCTTCGTAGAGCCGCTTCTCACAGACGATTTTCTGGGGCATCGCTCCTACCTCTTCGTCGGCTTGACCAGCAATCCGAGATTTTCCGAAACCACCTTCCACAGCCGCTCGTTGATCTCCTCAAGTCGGCGCAACCGGCTGTCCACCTTCCCCTTCCGCCAGTCGTCCTTGGTTTCGAGGTAGCAGCGGAGAGCAGCCTGACCGACCCGCCTCGCGTAATCCTCCGAATCGAAGAAGCAGACGTGGGCGGCGCAGCCGGTGCCGTCGAAAATAGTCGGTCTGTCGCAGACAACGAACTCAAAGCCGGGAGCTACCACCCGGACCATAAAGCCCCCGCTACTCCGGATCACGTCGTACGAAGCGAGGGCCTCGTTCGGAGCTTGAGCGTGTAGAACGTCATCGGCCCGAACGAAGATCATCTCGCTACCCCACTCGACACGGGGCATTGCGTGAGCAGGGCAATAAACCACCTCACAGCCATCGACGTCTTGACCAACCGCCCAACCTTCCGTGCTTCGAGAAGACCCGTTGCGGTTGGATGCGATGGCGGTGTAGCTGTTCGCCTCCTCCGTCTGAAAAGACGTGGGGCACTTGCAACACGTCTCCGTGCGTACCTTCGGCCAAAGTTCCGTCTTCGGTTTCATCATTGCAATTCCTTACCCGCGACCAACAATTTAATTTGTGGTTTAAACGGCATCCCTGTCTTTTACATCCGCGCAAAACAGAAAATCAATACTGAACGAATTTTCAGCATTGCATTCAAAATCGCGCGCGAAGAAATTGGATCGAAATGGCCCACATAAAATGTCTTCATTGCGAAAACGAAATTTCGGGTAATTACCTAAACGCCCTCGTTCTCGCGCAGAACACGCCGGGATGGGTCGCGTGGCTCTCCGGAAGTTGCACGTCGGTAGGACTCTGTCCGCAACACTCCGAAACGATGATCGCGGCAGTAGCGCTTCTTGAAGAGGCGCTCGGGAGCCAACTAACGACCGACGATTTTATCCGCAGCACTTTCGTGGCGGGGCCGACTCCGCTAGGTGTCCGCAGCACTCTCACCGTGAAAACCGTTTCCACCGCAACTTGTGAAATCTGCGGAGAGACTTGGTCAAACGAAACTTGCTCGGACCCCGTAGGCGAAGCTGCCAAATGTGCCGCCCAGGGTGAGCCGCCGAAACCCCCTTGGTTCGACCGCATCGCCGAAAAAGGCGCCTTCGCCTTCGGGGCTCTCGGAGTTCGCGGTGACAACGCGCCCGGAGGTGTGGACAGCGGAGCCGCCGCAGCGGGCTTCTGGCGCATCCGCAACATCTTGGGCAAGCACACTTGGCGCTGGTTCTTTTCCAATTCTTGGCTCCGCATCAACGACCACCATTCGGGGAACATCCCCATTGCAGCGGTGGACCCGGAGCGCGGATTCGATCTCTGCCGCTACGTCAAGCCCACCGACGCCATGCGCGCCTATTGGCGTCGCGTCGCCACCTCGCACTACGGCATCGACAGCCCTGTCATGCCGGAGGCGTTGAAATGACCCACCACTACTTCCGCGTGTACCCAAACGGTGACCGAGCGAAAGCCCTCCAGCTCACAACGGAGGAGAAGGACGAGCTCGTCGCATACAACGAGGTCATGCGATTCGGGTGCGCCCAATTCGTCGACGGGAAGTGCGTGTACGAAGGGTTTGTACCGAAGCAAATCATTGAGGCAGTGGAAGCCGCCGAGAAGGAGAAGAGGACGTGAACAACGCGCAGCTACTCATCCCGCAGGAACTCACCATCGGTTTTCAGAACCGGAAGGACACGTACACCGGCAAGCTTGGATACGTCATCTACAAGGACGCCAAAGGGGTGCTGCGCAAGCGGAACTCTTGGGAGGGCTGGCGCGACAAGAGCATTGAGCCGGTCCACTGCAAAAACGAGCCGACGGAGGGCTTCGTCCTCAACCGCGATGTCGGTGGGGGGCGAGCGCGCCACAGATGGGATGCCCGGCTCGAAAAGGTCCGTGTGTACGACCCCCGAGGATGGGAGTTCGAGATCTCCATTCCGAACCTACTCAACATCATGCGCGACTGCGCTTGCAGCCCCGGCAAAGGCATCGAGGGGAAGCTCGTCTACTCCTGGTCTGGCGCGACTGGCCCCGTCCTCCTCCCTGTCAACTCTCAGGACTACAAGAACTCGACGACCTTTTCCGAGCTGCAAGGACTCGGGGTCAAGGCCCGCCAGATGGTTCCGGGCCGCACCTACAGGACCAAGCGGCAAGAAGACTGGGTCTACCTCGGGAAGTTCGACTACTTCTACTCCCTCGGGTCCTACGAGAACAAGCCGACGGATACCGGTGCGGCCAAAAAGCACGTCTTCGCCAAACTGGAAAAAGGGGGAGTGGGGCGTCGTCTACCGAAACGACACCAAGGACGTCGCCCAAGAAGCATCACCTGTCGCCCCTGACAACTTCGCGGGGCTGGTGGACCTCCACACCAAGTCAGCTCGCGGGAGCAAGATCGCCAAGCTGGTCGTCCGCCCACAAGGCGAAGTAAAGGCCCGAGCGCACGGAGCCTACGACTGGTTCGCAGAGCTGCAACCAGGGGTTTTCACCCTCCTGCGCGCCCACTACAACCACGAAGCCAAACTGATCAAGATCACCAGCGCCTGCGAGATGTCAGTACGTGATGGCACTCTCTCGGTCGCGGGTCACTACTACAGTGACGCCTTGTTCGCGTATCACCCGGACTACCGAGAGAAACGCGACAGCCTTTTTTATCGTCAGGAGAAAGAATACAAGCCAACTTCTCCGCACCCCTGGCGAGAACCCGTAAACGACCAACTGTTCGCCGTGCTGGAGTGCGGCGTTGAAGTCCCCATCGGACCCTACTCACTGACGAAGGATTAGCCCATGCCCCCCCAAAAGAAATCAGCCACTCCCGACGACAAGATCACGCAGCTCCTCGCCAAAGTGGAGGCGCAGAAGGCCGCCATCGCCGAAGCGGAGCGCCCGGTCTTCCGAACCAACCGAACTTTCAGTTTCGTCGATGGAGACTTGAACAAATCCCACAACCTCGCCGTAGTGTCCGACGTTTCCGCCCTCCTCAAGATGGCGGCGCACGTCACTGCTGCTTCGCAAGCCTATTACGGCATCGCAGGTGACATCCTCGGCGAGGATGCAAAACCGCCAGCTTTCACCTGGAACGGGTACTCCGACCTCGACTGGCTCCACGACATCAAACTGCGCGTGAGTCAGATCCGCCTCAAGGCCGCTCGGGAAAAGCTGCAAGACCTGGAAGCGCGCCTCGACAAGATCATCAGCCCAGAGCGTCGCCGAGAACTGGAACTCCAAGCCATTGAGCGCGAGCTGAGCAAGTGATCCAACCACAAAGCCCCGCAGCCGAACACGCCAAGACCTGCGCCACCTGCCGAAACCGCTCCATCACGGATGGCGGACTGTGCCCGACGGGATGGCTGCTGCTCGCTCAGGAGACTGGGCCTACCACGCTTCGCGAAACACCTTGACATGCGTCCCAGAGCGGTGGTGGGGTGCGACAAGAAAGGGAGCCCGATGAAACGAACGATGATCATGATGTTGCCCCTGTTGTGGTGTTGTGCGATCGGTTGCGCTGGAGTGTCCGGCGGAGTGCAGACCGGCGGTCAGATGCCGTATGCACAGGATTGCGCGGTGCGGCTGCGTCCACCATCGCCGGATAAGATCCCGGTGATGCATGGCGTGGTGTCAGAAGACGGAAAGACCGTCATGATGACGGTCTCGGATGTACCCGCTGACGGAATCATGCAGCGTGATACCCGTCACTGCGAGGCCGCAGCAATCGGCGGAACGCGCAAGACAGAGCCTCGAAAGGGCTTTGACATCGTGCTACTAAAGCGCGCTGGCAACGCGACCCCGGCAGCGACGGCAAACATGGCCGAGTACAAAATGGAAAGACTGCCGCGATCTGAGTGGGCGGCTCTGGTTGACCGCTGGCCGGAAGCCGCGCGGTAGTGGTGCCAAGCCGCCGCGCGATGTCTCAGCCGGTGAATCCCCAGTACCCCTCTGTGGGCTGGGTCTTCATTTGGACACGGGAACTGTAAAATTAACCCGCCACACCGGCTCCGCCTCCCGCCCATTCGCCTTGAGCCACTTCCGGATCGCATCCACCGCTGGCTGTTTCTCCGGATCGCGGGCGGTCCAAGGCTGCTGCACCTGACCGAGTTCCCCGTCCGATTGGGTGCCAGCAGTCCAGCTCTGCACCAGCCGCCATAGCACACACGCCACCACCGAAACGGCCTTCCCGGCTACGACAGCTCCGAGAGACGCCTCCGCGTCTCCGCCGCCAGACACCGCCTTGGCGACTTGGTTCTCCAGCAGCCGGGATTCGCGGTCCCCAGTGGCGCACTCCGTCACAGCGGAAGTCAGCCGCGCGCAAGACATGGAGGTGACGGCTAGCAACGCGAAGGGCAGAACTGCTAAAAATCGGCGCATGCGAAAAACCACTACGGAACCGGAAGAAAAAGCGCAAGAGGACAAAGAAAAAGAAGGAAGTAAGCGCAAGCGAACTGTACGCGACAAACCGCCAGCCCCAGAGAACATTCCTGCGGCCACAGCGGAGCGGTCCCGCTTCGTCAGCTTCACGCTCGCCGAGATCGACCGCTCAAAGATCAAGAACGCTCCCTACAACCCCCGGGTCATCGACCCGGACTCGCGGGCACGACTGCTCAAGGAGCTAAAGAGCCACGGACTGGCGGAGGCCCTCGTGTGGAACATCCGCACGGGGAACCTCGTCGGCGGACACCAACGCTTGTCCATCCTCGACGACCTGGAGCAGGGGGCGGACTTCCGCATCCCAGTGTGCGTCATCGACGTGGACGAGAAAGAGGAGCGCCGAAAGAACATCGCGCTCAACAGCCCAGACATGATGGGGCAATACGACGTGGAAAAGTTCACCTCCGTCGTAGAGGACATCAGAAACCTGGACACGACATTCGACGTCGTGGGTGACCTCGGACTCGCAGAGATCACTCTTGAGGCCGTGATAGGCATCGACCCCGCGATGTATTTGCCCCCGGAACCGTCCCCCGTCATTGAGGAGATGATCGACGAGGCGGCGAAAATCAAGGAGATGAAGGCGCTGCGCAAGCAGCACAAGGCGATGGCGCGCGAGAAAGAAGAGAAGGAGAACGCGCGGCTGCTCATCGTCTCCATCCCCGAAGAACTGCCGCTAGAAACCATCTACCGGCTCCGAAAAGACATCCTCACCAAGCTCGGGATGCCCAGCGACCTGCGCGACCCATTCATCCCATCTTGGCGCGTCCAAAAAGCCCTCGGACTCCCGTACAGCGTCGAAGAGGAAGGAGGCGAGGACTAGCCAACCGGACCTTCCGCGACTGCCGCTGCGAGGGGGAACAACTCGCAGAGCTTCGCGAAGTCCTTCGGGTAGTTGTCTCGAAGCGCTCGCATCGTGATCGGATCGCCGGGATTTATACCCGAAGAGTTCGACTTCCCGAGATCTGCGGCTGGAGGGAGATTCATGAGCCTCGCGTAGGCGTAGACCTCCTTTGTCGACCAGTCGCAGATTGGATACAGACGCCTTTCTTTGGGGTTGAACCCGAGGTCCCCACCGGTAGGACGCCCATTCGCGTCGAGCTGGCGGCGAAACTGCGAAAGCATGGCCCGACGTTCCAGACTATCGACCTGCCTCTGCCCACCGACGTACCAGATCGCGAACGGATCGACTTTCAGATCTGCCAGTGACTTCCTAGCCCCCTCCTCCCCTTCCCTCGGTAGGAGGTCGTCGGGGTCCACCCCTGAAAGCTCGGCGGCGAACCACACTCGCGCAGCCAGCTCGATGTCGTTCATGGCGAGGCGGGCCTTATATGCTCTGTTCGCACTGTCGGACCTTCCTCGGCAAAATCCTTCGTAGACAAGCTGGGGGAGAATCGAGTGGACGAAGATCTTGAACGGGAAGTCGTAGCGGCGGCTAAGTAATTCGATGGGGCGCTCCACGCACGCCAAGCCGCGGCAGAGAGTGTAGTGGAATCCCGCCACGCGAACTTCGGGACGCTCCGCACGCAGCTTCTCCAACAGGGGAAACATGACATTGCTGTCTTTCCCACCAGAGGCTGCGACCAAAAAATATGGGGATGTTTTCGCAGCTCTCTCAAAACGCTGCTGCGCACGAGCTACACAGGACGGGGTCTTTTGAGCCACGCGCTTTCTATAGCACGCGGCTCAAAAGAGCAGACTACTTGTTCTTGCCGCCAGTGCCGCGAGCCCCGATCGGAGAGGCCAGGCCGCGGCGCTCGATGGTGGCGCGCTGCGCGGCAGTCGGTCCGGCTGCACCGAAGCGCTGGCGAACACCAGCCGCACGGGCGTCAACGTTCTTGGCGGTGATCCCGCCACCGGCCACGCGCGAGAGAAACGCGCGAGCTCGCCCCGCAGCGCCGCGAGCGCCAGCCGCGATTCCACCAAGGAGGTTCCGTGCCGAATACTGATTCACAGGACCGAGATCACCGGCCCCACCTGTTTCTGCTTTTGCCATCTGCGTGCTCCTTACGAGAGAGATTGTACTTGAAGGGCTGGACCTTCTTCTCTTTCAAGCCTAGCACAGTACGGGCACGGCTGCGCGGACCCACTCCAGAAACTTGTCTTTGCGCCACCCACCACACGGAGAAGCCCGTCGAACGGCGCCATCGGAAATCGCCACAACGAAAGGCACGCTGCGTACGTCCAGCACTCGTGCGAGATCGGGTACTTCGTCGATGTCCGCGTAGTAGAAGATGACACCCCGAACGTCCTCCGACAACTTCTCGAAAATGGGGGTGATCACCTTACAGGGACCGCACCACGCAGCGGACAGCAGCACCACGGCGGCTACATCGCTCGTCAGGTCACGGAGGGAAGAAAACTGCGTTAAGCGCTTCATCCTCTCACCCCTACCACAGACCAGGGCGTGGGCTTGCCTCCCGGCGGTCGGCGCGAGCGGTACCCTGCTCCAACATCATCCGCTCCACGCACTTCACCACGTCGTCGACAGTCACCCAGTCCTCAAAGTGGTCCTCAGCGAAATCGAATCCGAACTCCCCTTCGAGTCCGATCGACACTTCGATGACTCCGACGCTGTCGAAAATCGAATCCAGGCGCGTCTGCGAGGAAAGGTCGAAATCCCCTTGGGCGTAGCCGCGAATCACACGGAACACGCGGTCTTCAACGGACAGCGGCGTCTGAACGGGCGGAGACTCCGAAGTGAGCGGTAGCGCGAGCTGCTTGGTCGACACCGGATCGGTTTCAAGCGGAGTAGCGCGACGTTCTACGACCACCCGCTTGTCCACACGGAACATCTCACCGCCCACTTGAATGTAGTTCGTGGCGGTTTGTCCGATTCCGCTGTCCACTCCTGCAAAATCAGCTTTGTCCACCAGCTCCGAAGCGACCAGCGCGGCTTCCCGCGCATTGAGGTCGCCAGGAATTTCTAACTCACGGCGAAATTCCGAAGTTCCGATCTCCTCCGGGCTCACAACATCCCAATAAATGACTTTCACGATTTGCGCTCCTTTTTCTGTGGCTTGCAAAAGCAAAAATCACACATTTAGCTTGACGTAAACAATCGGGAACGTAAGTTCAGTGTCTTCGATCCCAAGTTTGGTGGATCGTGGATTGAAACTAGGAGGATAACGAAAATGACCGAGACACCGAAACGACGCGGACGCCCACCGGGACCAAACAAAAAGCAGGCGCAGGACAACGACTCCGCGCGCAAGACGCGCAAACTGAACGAATCGCACGCGGATTTCCTCCGCAGGAAAGCGGATGGCGCCCTGAAATTCTTTGGTGAGCGCATCCTGCCCATCCTTCCACAGCTCGCCCCGAGCGCGGACCTCACGCATGTCACCGACGCCATCCGCGATCTCACCGCCTCGTGGCCGAAGGTGGCCGCGCACAAGTCCTTCGACAGTATTGCCCGCCCGCCCAAGGCACGCCACCAGGAAGAGTTGCAAGTAGGCATGGTCGTCCAGCTCTCTGGAGCGGGCTTCGTCCGAGCCTTCCACGCCTTCGGAGAGCGCGCCGCCCGTGGACCGTGGGTCATCGACGAGATCCATGGCAAGTACAACGTCCTCAGTTCCAAGCTCGTGAAGGGCGCCAAGATGAGCGAGGGGAGCAAAACCATCACCGACAACAGCTCCCTCGCAGCGCGACGACACGACCGCCTCATGATCGAGCTGACTCCGCCCGCTGCCGCTGCTCCCGCCGATAACTCCCTCGTCTAAAGAGGGCTTGCTGCGCTACCTTGCGCATCATGAACCTGCAATACCCCAAGCCCGTCCTACTCCCCGCCGTCGACCTGTCGCTCGTGAACGACACGGAGGACGGTGAAAACCCAAACATGATGCCCGACGAGGACTTCCGAGGACTCGTCGAGAGCATCAGCAAACTCGACTTCGCCCAAGCCATCACGATTTGCGAAGTGGGCGACGGGCGCTACCGCCTCATCGACGGGCAACACCGCAAGCGCGCCTCACTCATCGCCAAGCGGCAGACGCTACCCGCCTTGGTCTACCCCGCGATCCCTGAGGAGAATTTCCGAGCGCTGCGCCTGGCGCTCAACCGCTGGCGCGGGGAGGCTCGCGCTTCCGCAGTTCACGCCGACATCCGCTTCCTCCATGAGGCTGGCTTTGAGCGAGAGTACCTGTTCGCCGCTGGCGGTCTGTCGAGTGAAGACCTCGACGCGGTGCTCGGCGTCGCCACCGAGCTACCCGCGAGCGCCGCAGGGCTCGACGACATCCCCGACCCCGAAACGCTCGGAACAGCTCCAGCGCCACTCGCCACCGGCAGCCCGTCGTTCGAGGTTCCGTGCTCAAGCCCCGCGAGCTACCAAGAGATGATGAACCTCCTCAAGCGAGCCGCCCGAGGGGCCAAGGCCAAGGGGAAGTTCCGCATCGAGGCCACACTCCGCGCCGCCCTCCGCGCCTACGTCGGCGAAGACTGAACAAACGATCGGGATTGCGCGGGCGGCTGCATTTCGAGAGGGTGGGTTTCACAGGAGAAAATCGTGAGCAAAGACAACCAGCCCGGATTCACCGTTGGCGCCACCCGTGGAGACGACCTCATGCCCAAGGCAAAAGAACGATTCGGCCTCTACACCTCCCCCGCCCTACAAGAACTAGGGCTGCTGTCCAAGCCGAAACCACTGGAGAAGGGTGAGAAGTGCCGCTGCGGGAAGGATCTTCCTTGGCACCTCTTCGAGCTGGAGTCTCCGAAGTTCACACACCACTGTTCTTGCGGACTCAACTGGCGGGGAGAAAAGGAAGACACCGGATTTGTTGTCAGGATGGTGCAGTAATGCAGACGCGCCTAGCGAAACGAATTATTTCCGACGAAGTAGGTAAGTGCGAGAAATGCGGAAAATTCCAGCGCTGGGCCGACATGGGACACATGAAACCCGATGGTAGCGTGATCCTCTGTCAAGTGTGCATCAGAAAGTCAATCGAAGCGGATCGCCAACAGGAAAACGTCTTGTCGGAGGCAAATGATCTTCCAGCTACAGCCAAACCACGCCCGGGCCTTCGGGACGCCTGAAGAGGTCCAGGCGCTCTACGAGGAGCTTGTCTATGACCTCGGGGAGAAGCGCGGTAAGGTCCAGCGGCTCTGCCTCTACAACCCCATCCTCGGGACTTTCCCGCTCGGGCTGTGGCGGGAAGCTGAGACGGCGCTGCGCAGCCGAGGCGTCTCGGTCATCGTGAACGACCTGCGCCGCTGCCCGGCCACCCGGAGAGGTCTGCCGCTCGCCTGGCTGCTTCCGCACCAGCGCGAGGCAGTGGAGGCGGCGATCCGCCTGTCCGTGACTTGCATCGACATCCCGACAGCGGGTGGCAAGGGTGAAGTGCTGGTTGCGCTGCCGATGGAGCTGCTGTGTGACTGGCTCATCTTGGCCGATGACACCAAGGTGCTGTCCCAGCTCGGCGATCCAAAGGTGGGGCGGTTTGTGAAGCGGAGCGGAGAGCGGCCCGGGCGGATCGGCGGCGGGCTGTGGGAGGAAGGCTACCGCGTAACGGTGGCGAGCCCAGCTACCTTGGACCAGCGGTGGGACGGGAACCGCTGGGACGAGGCGTCGCAGAGGCTTTTCCAGCGAGTGCGCGGCGTCATTTACGACGAGGTGCATATGTCCGGTTCCCCCCGGAGCCAGCGCATCCTCGCCTCCATCCCAAACGCTTATTACTGGGTGGGATTCTCGGGAACCATCGAAGGAAGGAGTGACCGCCGCGACATGACCGTGCGGTCCTTCTTCGGGCCAGCGGGCTACAAGGTCCAGGCGTCCGTACTCGAAGCAGCCGGAGTCATCGCGACCCAGAAGCTGGTCATGGTCCGCTGCGACCAGCCGGACCAACCAGCCTACGAGGCGGGTGGGTACCAGCGAGCCGTCACCTTGTCAAAAGTGCGGAACGGCGTTATCGCCAAGATCTGGCAGAAGGAAAAGACCGGCTGCCTGACCTTCATCCGCGAGCTCGACCACGGGCGCTACCTGCTCCGCATCGCCCAGCACCTCGGCATCCGGGCCGAGTTCGTGAACGGCGAGATGGACGCAGGCCCGATCGACAAGGCCATCACCCGCTTTGAGCGCGGAGAGATCGACGTGCTCATCGCCTCCGATGTCCTCAAGCAAGGAGCCGACACCATCCACGTCTACAGCGGGATAAACGCCGCCGGTCGGAAGTCGGTCATCGAAACCATCCAGCGGCGCGGGCGAGCAGGGCGAATCTGCCGGGAGGCGAACTGCGCCCGGTGCGCGGTCATGGGGAAGAAGTCGACGGCGACTTGGTACGACCTGTACGACACCGACAGCTGGGCTGAAAAGATGTGGTCCGAGCGGCGGCGGAAGCTCCCCGGCCTGTGGCTTGGTCGGCACAGTCGGGAACGGCTCGCCGCCTACAAGGCCAAGGGCATCCTCGTAGACGTGGTGTCTGACCTATGAGAAAGCCGCCCCCCATCGTCCTCCCCGCGTACGCCGTCCTTCGGTCTAAGCGCGTCAACCTCGGGATCAAGCTCGAAGACGCTGCCCGTATTCTCGGGGTAGAACTGACAGCCTACATCGACTGCGAACGCGGCTTGCGCCCATTCCCCTACCCAAAGGCGGACATGGACCGGCTGGTTGCGGCGCTCCAGATCACCCCGCAAGAACGGGAAGGGTTGGAACAATACCGGCCCCCCTTCACCAACATAGACCCGAAAATCATAGATTGTGAAACCGGCGGGAAAATGAAGGCAAAGGGGCGGCAGGTTCGGAAGGTTAAAGGGGCCAATGCGCCGCCTAAGATTTGGGTCAATCCGTTAGCGTAAGCATGCGAAAGCCGCTATCACCCACAGGGCGATAAACCAGAACAGGAAGATCGCTTTGCCGATTCGCTGGCGGTTCATACCCTAATGCTCCTTCCGAGGTAGGTCGCACCGGGCACAGCCGCTGACACCGGACAACCAGCCACCCAGGCGCCAGCACTCCTGCAAGCGGGCGCGCATCATGTTCCGCTGCTCGGTCAGACTGCCTCCGGCCAATGACCCAGGTGGGAACTCAGCGGCCTTGGCTGCCGCTTGTACTCGGGCTCTCTGGTCTTTGAGCTGCTGCTCACACAGGACCGTCACATCGCCGACCTGCTCGACTCGGGTGTTTTTGGCTTCGTAGTTCATCCCGTCACCTTATAAGGAAAGTACCGGTCCCAGGGCAGCGTAGGGAAGCGGGAAGGGGAACCCAACCACCTACCCAGAGATCTGTTGATGCCTCCGCCCGACCGCCCTGGAAGACCAGCGTGGAATCGGTGTACCGGAAGGGCGGACGAAGCCGCAATCCTGAACGTCCGAACAGCCCCACTCAGCAAGGACCAACCAGATCATACGGACAGGCAGAAGGCGGGGGTGGCAGAGGCCACGCAACCGTGGGGCGGGGCGGACAACCAGAGAGAACCAGGACAACAACAATTAGCAACGCACGCAACACAAATCACCTCCACAACCCAAAGACTACCCCGAACCAAGAACAACGAAAGCACCGAAAAGACAAAGAACCAAATCATCATTTCGCAAAATATCAGACGGAACAAGCGAAGACGGAGCCCGACTCCCTCTTGGGGAGGGCGGGGTCTGGGGAGGGAGGACCACGAGTGTAAGGACGGACACAGGAAGGCCGAAGGGAGGCGCAGCGGGCCTGGAGGCGGATCAGAGGGCCAAAAGGCCGATCGGGCAGGCGAAAAGGGCTATTTACCGAGGGTGCGGGGGCTGAAATTGGCCCGGTGGCGTAGCCTGCCCGGCCTTTTGGCCCGCCGCTGACGTCGGAGCCGCCTCGTGGCTTCGCCCGCGCCGCCCGGCGGGTGCCCGCAGGCCCCTTCTTCCTACCTAAAAGACCACCCGCCCCCATATCGGAGTTTGCCGCCCTCCTTTGGCCTTCCGTCGGTGCTGGTGAAATAGGTTGATTCGGTGTTTGGAGGGTTGGTAGGTTTCTTGGTGGGTTTGGAGGTTCCCGGTGTCTTTGACCCAGCTCGTTCTTTGGCGAGTTTGAGGTTTGGAAAGGAACAAGCCTTCCGCCTTCCGATCTGGTGAGTTCACCTTGCCTGTTTCTGGTTTTGCTGCTTCGTTTCCCTGCCCTTGGCTGCTTCCGGCTGTGAACCCCCCCGGAGGTTGGAGGTAGCCAAGGGTAGGGGGTGCCTGAACATCCGCTCGGTATTGCAGCGGCTGCTCGGTGCGGCGTAGGTTCGGAGGCATGAGCATCCCGAGTCGACTCGCAGCCCATCTTCTCCTGAGCCCATTGGTCGGTACTGCCTTTCTGCATGGGCGTCCTGGTGCTGTTGCCCCTGCGGGGCTGGAGCTTCTCAGTCCGACAGGCGAGAAGTTTCGGACCACGGAGGCGGTGAAGTTCGTGGGCAGCGGCGATCCCGTTGAGATCCCCTTGGAGCGTGACGGTTTCCCCGATCAAGTCCGCGAGGCTCTCAAGCTGTTCTCACGGATTCAGTTCGCCCGCGAGGCGGTCATTAGTCGGGTGTCAACGCAGCGTCACGAATCCGACCTGCTCGACGGGTACCGCTTCGCGTCCATAGGCCCCGTTCCTTATAAGCGGTACATGGCGCTGTCCTTTGTGGACGATGCTTTCGATGATGTGATCCCTACAGGATCACCAGCCGCCCCTGAGAAGCTGCCCGCTTGGGAAGCAAACGCGCGGTTGGTGCTGGCTGGGGCGAAGCGGTGGGCGCTAAAGCGGTGGGGCCGGTCGTGAGTTTTAAGCGCCTGTCCAGCATCGTCCGGTACCTGCACGCCCTGTCGGCGCAGCTCCTTGGACGGGCTAAGGGGCTGCCAGAGGAACCGGCACCGGCCAAGTGCTCCCACATTTGGATCACGCTCAAGCGGCGGCGCTTCTGCCGACTGTGCCGGCGGTTTGACAAGCGGGTGGACCACAGGTGGCGACCGCTTCGGAGAGAAACTGGAGGATGGAATTGACGACGGAAGAAGTGAAACCGGTGGACCCGCCTCGGCGGTCACCGAAGATTCGGCACATCGCCGAGGAGTTCTGGGGCTACGACTCGGCCTCGGGGGTCAAGCGCATTGAAGTCCGTGTCCCGGTCGGCACACCGCTGCTGGCGCTAAACGAGGTGCCAAACAAGCCTCGGGATGACCGGGAGTGGATCGCCACGGTCAAGCTCGGCGACGCGGAAGTTGACCTGCTCGTGTACCGGCAGCCGGAGATCAAAAGCGGCCCTGGTCCGGTGGTAACCCGCCCAGCGGCTACTCCGGCAGACGACGCGACGCTCCTGGAGGAGTACCCGATCGGCGCGCGGCTCATCTTCTGTAAGAAGCTCCGAGGCGACACGGTGGTTCACCCCGGCCAAATGGCCGTCGTCATCGGCGCTGAGAATGGCTGCCTGAAGGTGCGCGGTCGCAGCGGGTCGACTTCCTGGGAAGTGTTGACGCCCAAAGGAAACGTGAGGACGGTATGATCGAGGCTTTGGATCCCACGGCGGATAGGGAACAGTGGCGACTATTTTGCGACGCATGGTGGGAGATCGGCGTCGCCTACGCGCTCACCCTCAACGGGGACTGGATGCTCCGCGTCTTGGCAGCTCGGATGGGTGCCGACAGCGCGGAGCGTCAGAAAGTGGACCAAGTCCTCGACAAGATCGGAGACTTCCACCGTCGTCTGTGGGACATTGAGACGGAAGTGGTCCGCAAGGCGGTCGACATCGCCGCAAGTGGGGGTCGCGTTTTGATTGTCGACGAGCGTTTGGCTGTCGACCTCTGCGCCAACGACGAACCGCCAGTCACTTTCGTCCTGTGGGAAGAACTTCGCCGACGCAGTATCGAACCGGAATGCGTGTACTCGACGAGGATTCTTATGGAGTGCCGAGGGATGATCGACATCAGGGAATCCGATCGTGACTACACTGGTTCGGACTTCACCGTCCTACGCATCCCCCTGGCGCTGCCCTGAAAAACAAAGCCCCGGAGAACCTTTCGATTCGCCGGGGCCTTGACATTGCCCGCAACTTTTGGGAAGTTGCGGTTTCCACCAATGATGAGTAGAGAAAACACCACGTCTCTTGGCGTGTCAAGCCCGACTGCGGAACTTTTTTCGATTCCTTCCAAGGCTGACGCGCCCCGGTACATCCGCATCGCCTATGAGGCGCGGAAGAAGCTGTTCGGCGATACGCTCACCGCCTCGGAAGAGTTCCTGCGCGCCAAGACGCAAGGGAGCCGAGCGGAGCTGAGGCGCTACAAGTACGAGCTGCAAAAGGCGGCACTTACGGCGCTCAAGGTCTACGTCCCCGAGGAGCTGCGCGTAGCGCTGTGGAGCCATCCGCAGTTTGCCCCCTGGCGGGCCAAGATCACCAAGTACCGAGAGAACGCCAACCATATCGGATACGTGGTCCCCGTCACCACCGCCATGGCGCTGAGCCTCATGCTCAACCGGTGGCGCAAAGAGCGCACTTGCCGGGTGAGCGGGTGGTTCTTCTGGCACTGGACGGAAGTCCTCGCCGGGATGGGGATGCTCGATGGGAGCCACGCGCTCACCACCGCCTTGCCGATGCTTGCTGAGGAGCTGGCCGAAGTGGGCTGTACGCTGGTGTCCACCCCGGCGGTAAGGAACCTCCTGTGTCACGCCTACGATGTCCAGGGAATCCCGCCTGAGATCGACGCGATCGGCTTCGCAGCGGACTACGAGATCATCGAGAACCCGAGTCGCCTGAACTACCCCCACCCGGACAAGCCCCCGAGCGCGAAGTTCGTAGCGCGGGCGCGTCTGGAGCTGGCCGCAGCGGCGCGGAAGAAGGCGAAGGCGAAGGCCCAGGGCCAACTGGAGAAGATACGGAAGCGGAACCCAGCTCGGGCCGAGCGGATTGAACTCGTAAACGAGCAGCTACCGGACATGACCCGCGAGTTCCGGGCGAAGCTTGACCAGGCCATCGCAGTGGCCGAAGCGTGCGCGCAGCCGCGGACTGTGCGACAGCTCAAGAAGATGACGCTGGTGGGCACCCCTTTTGTCGGGGGACGACAGGACAGTAAGTCGACGCGAGTCGGCGGCGACGTCGCCCTCGGGCAGCTCCCAAGCAAGGTGCTCCGGGCCTTTGTCGGACACACGGTCGAGCTCGACATCGCAGCGAGCACCCCGAGCGTCGCAGCGGCCATCGGCGGCAACAAGCGCGTCCGCCGCTTCTTTGAGGGCTGCGCCAAGTGGCGGTTAAACCCCGTCGAGGAGCTGGCCCGCCAAGCCATGCGGCGGTGCAAGATGCGGCCTGACGAGCGGCAACTCGACCATCCGGCTTATCGGGCGGCGCTGAAAGCGGCCAAGCACATCCTCATCTCGGCGCTGTGCGGTGGCAATGAGTACGTCCAGGGCACCGGGCCGCTGGAATACCAGTTTGAGGCGGGCGGCAAGGTCTACACGAACAAGGTACCCGGATTCCGCCAGGCGTTTCGCGACCTGCGAGTAGTACGAGCGCTCATTGATGGCGTGTGGGGACGGGCGGGCCTCGGCACGCAGCTCTACACGATGGGGCTAGCGGCCTGTCAGAACGGCACCTTTCTCACGATGCCGCTTGTCACCGGGGAGACGCCGAGAGCGCGCATGAAGCGTGTCCGGCAGACCGTGGCTCAGGCGTTCTGCGCTTACGAGTCGAAGGGGGTCATCGCCGCTCTCCGGGCGATACAGGCGCAGAGCCTATTCCGCCTTGTGGCCGACAAGCACGACGGCCTGGTACTCCAGCGGACTCGCCCGAAACAGCTCGGCGTGGTCGAGCTCGACGTGATCTGCCGAGCCGCAGAAGGCGCTCTGCGCGATGTAGGAGTGTTCACGATAATGCGTTTGAAGTACGACGCGGACTTTGGGGGTGCGCGGTGACCAAGTTACCTTATGTCCTATACGGTGTTACTTGGGGTCTTCTTTTCTCCGGCTATACCGGGATACGTCCTAATCTGGGAATCTGTTACGCGGTGGGTATTCTGTCCCTTGTTATCGACTACCTGTGTAACTGAACGAACTTACAGTATTGCAGAGTTCTGCTGTACCGAATAATTACCCACAGGTACAGAGCCCCCAGCAGGGGTGGTTGGCTGGTTGAGAGTTGCGCTGCGTCTTTACGACTGCTTCCCCAAGATGGGGCGGGGCGTTCCTGCTGCTGTGGGCTTTGCTGAATATTGGAGATTTCCTGTGAGCTACAACATCGACTCGATCGACTACATCGGCGGTTCAACGCGACTTCGACGATCTGACCTATACCGCGAGTCAGCGAGAGCGGACGCCACTGACCTGGGAAGGCGGGGACTCCTTTACCGGTCTTCGTGTTGTGGACGGTAAAGTCACGAAACACGAGATCTGTTTCTCCCTCGGGGATGCGTGCAAGTGAAACCCGTCTTTCAAACCCGGTTCGGCAAGCAGGGCAATTGCCTGGCGGCTTGCGTGTCATCCATCTTGGAAGTCGATCTGGAAGTCGTCGACTTTTCCTGTTTCGACCACCCACCCGACAAGTGGTTCGATCTCTTCAACGAGAAGCTCGCGAAGATCGGGTATGGACTGCTGGAGTTTCACCCTGACGTTTTGAAAGGCGCGGCCAAGCCGAAGCACTTCTTTTGGATCGGAACAGGGATGAGCAAACGGGGCATCCTCCACGCCGTAGTCTGTAGAGAAGAAGCCATGGTCCATGATCCCCACCCCGACGCTTCCTTTGTTGAGAGCGTCGGTGCGGCTGCCTTTCTCATACGAGTGTGAGGCTGTGATGCGCATCGGAGTCATCGGAACGGCGGGTAGAAGAGAAGACGCGCCCAAAATGTCGATGGCGCTGTACGCCGCCATGAGAAAGCGGCTCGACGAGCTGTTGCACTGTGTCCCGGTGTTGGAGCGGAATTTGCAGAGTGGTGGAGCTGCGTGGGCGGACCACTTGGCGGTGGACGTGTTCAACGACAAGAAGGCTGCGAGCCTGACGCTGCATTTTCCAGCTCCGTTCTTCCGCGACATACTGACTTCGACCCCAACTTTCGCCTATACGGACGTGGGTCGAGTGGCGAACCTCTACCACGCCGAGTTCACCAAGCACCTTCTGCTTTCGGGCTCCCTGGTGGAGAGTCTCGACGACATCGACTTGGCCTTGGGACAAGGCGCCAAGTTCACCGTAAGTGATGGATTCCACGCGAGGAACTTCCTCGTCGGGCAGTGCGACTGGCTCATCGCGTTCACCTTCGGAGAAGGTGCCGTCCCGAAGGACGGAGGAGCCAAGCACTGCTGGGACCATTCACTCGCCCCGAAGAAAACGCACATTCCGCTCGGCAGCTTGCTGACTGCTCAGCAGGACTTGTTCTAGGGAACCAGGCGGAACACGACGATCGTGCGGTTCTTTACAGAATCGCTACTTGATTCCTTGGTAAGCAGCCCTTCCTTAGCCCACTTCGACAAGTGTGGAAACACGTTCCGCGTCATGTAGGCTGAACCTTGGGACGGGACAAAGGCGTACTCGCCCGTCTTTACGACCTGAGCCGCAGCAGCGACCGCCGTTTCACTCGGATCCTTCCCCCGCTCGACCAGCCACTTGGTGGCGCGGATGTAAGCGTCGCAGTTTTCGCACACGTTGAACACGCCGTTTTGTTCGCTCCGATACGACGTGATGGCTACTTGACCTTTTGTGTGCGGGAGCACGCTGTTCGCCACGAGGTCGCAAGTTGGTGTTTCTACTTTTTTCCAATGCACAAAGCGATCCGGTTTCGGTCTTCTCATTTTTTCACCCCTGATGTGTTTTTTTATTGTTTGTGAATTACAAAAGAATTTCAATACAGAACGCATTTTCAGTACCACTGAACGAATTATCAGGATTGCGCTTCTTTTGATTTTTAAAGTAGAAGGAAAAAACCAAACGCAAAAAAAGGAGAACCCAATGGGTACTCGGAGCGCAGAAAACAGTGTAGCGCGACACCTCCGCGCATTCGACCGTCGGTTAGAGTTCCTCCAGAGACAGATCGCGGAGGAACCAAAGCGGGCTGACTTCTACGCGGAGGAGATCCGGGCGCTGGAGTGGCTGCGCGACTTGGCAAGCGAGCGCTGCCAGTGTGAGCCGTCGAATGACGGCGACCTGCCGACGCCCTGTTGGCACTGCCGGACGCACGGGGTGCTGGAAGCTCGGCGGCGGCTCGACGCCAAGAAGGCGGAGATCTCCAAGATTCGAAAATTGGTGGGCGAACGACCTGAGTTGTCCGATCTAGCCACCCGAATTCTAAAAACCGTTGGTTCTTCAGATTCGGAGTCGCCCCGTGGCTGAGAACCCACGCGCGGCGCTGCTGCGCAAGAAGATGGTCGAGACGCTCCGCCAGTACGGAACCACCCGGTCCGAGGCGGTAGATCTATTCCAAGGCATTCTGGCTGATGGACTCAAGTTGCTCGACGATGCGCCCGAGAAGCCGTGCGTTTCGGGTGGCGCGGCGGAGCGCTCCAAGGGTCACTCCTTGGTGCGCGGCCCTCGCTGTCTCCAGTGCGGCGGAGACATGCAGGTCGCCACCGACTCAAGCGGTAAGGCTGAATACCGAGGTTGCCGGTGACCACTTCCGACATTGAAGAAGTCGCGCGAGCGGCCCGCGCAGCGGCGCTGTTTGTTTCGGCAAAGCCGGCGCTGCTCGAAGACCCCCGGTGCGCTTTCGCATTCGGGCTGCGCAACGGTAGACCTCCGATGATCGGAGACGAAGTGCCGCCGTGGCGCTATCGAGGATGGCTGCGACTGCTTGTTCAGCAACTCCACGCACTGGCACAGTCGCAGACCGGCTTCCCCAACCGCTGGGGATACTTGTTCGAGATCATCACGAACCGGCGCTTGCCCGCAGAGCCGATCCCGCGAGTCGACTTCGACACACCAGCTCCTGCGGTCCTCAAGGCTACTGATGCGTGGGTGTCCATCCTCGATGCGCACAACCAGTGGACCAGCTTCCGCGACTTTGTTCGGTTTTTGGCCTGGGGGCTCGCTGTAGGGAAACACGGCGACCCGATGCTCGGAGACAAAGAGAGCGAGGCGCTGTACCGGACGGTGAACCTTGGACTGTGGCTGCGTGACCCGAGCGATTACCTCGGGGAAGTGGCCGCGATCCGCTACGGAGGGGGACCGCACAAGTTTTTTCCGACGCCGCACCCGGTGTGTGAAGTCCTACTTGCTGCTCGGCCTGAGGGGGACTGCCGCGCCAAGTCGGTGAATGACCCGGCGATGGGGACCGGGAGGCTGCTGCTCCACGCCTCGAACTACTTTCTGCGCCTGTCCGGCCAAGACATCGACGAGATCATGCACCTTTGTACGCTCGTGAATCTGGCGGTTTACGCCCCTTGGGGTCTCGCGGACCTGTCATTTTTGGAAAGTGCGGAAGCCGCTACGTTTGACTGGTCGCTCGGAGGGACGCTGGTATGAACCGCAAAGCACTTTACGACGACCTGGCCAAGATCGCCTGGGCGGACGCCAACGCGCTGGAGTCCCCGAGGTATCAACCGGGCGATGAGAAACCTATCGATCCCGAGCGGCTCAAGCGATGTCATCCCGCCTTGGTAGCTGCGGCAGGAGAAGCGCGCCGAGAAAAAGAGCTTTTGGAGCGGAGGTCAGCGGAAGCCCCTTACCTGCGAGAGCTGTCGCGATGCCTGTGCGCTGGGAAACCGAGCAAGGCGCTGCTGGAGGCTCAAAAGGAAGCCATGGGAGACGAAGAATTTCTTGAATATGTGCTCGCGCACAGTCAGACAGAGAAGGCCCTTTTCTCCATGGCCCACGCGCGGCGACTGTTCGCGCTGGCCGGTCGAGAGGACGAAGCGAAGGCGTGCGACGGGGATGGTTTCGTATCCATCTTTTACCCGACGGCAAAATCTCTTGTGGAATACGCGCGAAAACGGTCGGCAATTACCCTGACCATTTCTTTCGCACCCGATGGAGAAGGACAAGCTGATGGACGTAATAAATAGCAGCGCGGATTCCATCATCGGTTTTGCCCTGACGATGTGGGCGAACTACATAGAATCCGGCGATCCGTGTCTGTCATCCGCCGATGTTGAGAGGGCCGGTGGGAAGGTTAAGGCGCTTAGTACCGACCAAATGGCCATCATCGTGAAGCTCCGTCAAATGGCTGCGGTCCACTACGAAAGGAACCTGTAGCCATGTCCAAGCTCAGTAAGTGCCTGACCTGCGGGGACCAGCCACTGCTGCGAGCGAACTGTCTGGCGTGTTCGGGGACCGGGAAGCGCAGTCCGAGCCCGGCCAAGAAGGCGCCAGCGCCCCGGCGAGTGACTCCAGCGGCGACGGGTTTCGACGGGTTCAATCCTTCCGACTTCGACTCGGACTACCAAGCAGGTGGGCGATTCAGCAGCGAACCGGCGGGGCTCGTCTTACCGCAGAGGCCGGGTCCGTTTGCCGATCCGCTGGAGGCGCTCCAGACGGTGTGGGGTTATCAAGCCTTCCGGCCTGGGCAGCGAGAGATCATCGACACGATTCTGGCGGGGCAGAACCTGCTGGTGGTGGCGGCGACGAGCTTCGGAAAGAGCCTCACCTTCCAGCTCCCTTCCCTCATGCGGCGCGACCGTCCTGTATTGGTGGTAAGTCCCCTCATTGCGCTCATGCGCAATCAGGTCGACGATGCTCGGTCACGAGGTATCCCGACGGTGATGGTGAACTCCAGGCTGACGCGCCAGGAAAAGGAAGACAGCTTGGCGGCGATTCGGATGGGGAAAGCCGCGCTCATTTACGTCGCCCCGGAAGGGCTTGACAACTTCGTGCTGCGGCAGGCGATGGCCTACTGTCCGCCTTGGCTCGTCGCTGCTGACGAAGTCCACAGCGTCGTGGAATCTGGGCTCAGCTACCGGCCCGCCTACCGGTTCATCCAAGAGATGCTGGCGGAGCGTCACACCGAGGCTCCACAGTGGCTCACGGTGACCGCGTCGGCCACCGCCGCAACGCTCGCGGACGTTCAATCCCGACTCGGGTTGGAGCAGGCCCAAGTCATCCGCTTCACGGTGGATCGACCAAACCTCACCTACCGCGTGGAGAACCTGAGCGTGGGCGGGAAGCTGTTTCGGATTCCGAAGCTGCTCCGCGAGGCGCTGGGAGACTGCGAGAAGGGAAGCGGCGCGGCGATCATCTATACGCTGAGTCGGACGGATGCTGAGGAGCTGTCGGGCTATTTGCAGAGCCAGAAGTTCCCAGCGGACTTCTACCACGCGGGACTACCTCCGAAGAAACGCGAGGAGGTCGAGCGGCGGTTCTTCTCGAAAGAACTGAACATCGTCTGCTCGACCTGTGCCTTCGGGATGGGCATCGATCGCAGCGATGTCCGTCTCGTCGTCATGCACGGGATGCCGAAAAGCGTGGAAGACCTCTACCAGTCGATGGGGCGAGCAGGGCGAGACGGTAAGCCGAGCCGCTGCGTGGCCTTGTACGACCCGAGCCGGGACTTTGAAAAACGCAAGTGGCTCATCAACAACGGTAAGAACGTCGAGCGGATGGCCGAGACGTACACCGACCGTGGGTACTCCGACGCCAAGCTGGAAGAGGCACGGGAGCAGCAGCACGCACTGCTGCGCCGGGTAGACACCTTTTTGCGCAGCAACCGCTGCGTCGTTCAGGGGCTCAAGGTCTACTTCGACGAGCCGCCGGGAGAGCCGTGCGGTCGCTGTAGCTCGTGTAAGCCGCACTGAACGAACGCTCACGATTGGCCCCAGCGCAGCGCTGGGGCAGATTGACCACTCTGGAGGGTGGAGCGCGATGATCCAATTTAGACGACGCCCTGTCGGGTCTTCTGTAGTCTGTTTCGAGCAACCGCCGAGTGTGACACGCTCAGCCAAAGAGTTTCTGTTGTCGAGGGGGTTTCCCCGCTTGGCCGGGGAACGGTTCAAGGTCCGCTCACTCGGGCTCATGCTTGTTCGGGGAGGGGTGTTCAATCTCAACGACCTATCGGAAGCGGCGCCCCAGGCGTCCAAGTCGTACCGAACGGCCTTCTCGGATTTTGTCCGAGGGGGGTTTGCCGTCGAAGAGATTTACGACCCGGCAGTGACCAAGGGGCCGAAGGTCATGCTTGCCGAGCCCAAGATCACCCTCGTCCGCACCGCACCGAATCTGGACTACTACGCGGGCGGTCTGTTCTTTCCGATCTCCGCTTACGACGAGAAAAAGAAGGCATCGCTTCGGACCGGAAAAGCCGCGACCGTGAACCCCCCGAAGTTCGTAGCCAAGCTAGAAGGAGACAGCGTCCGATTCATTCCGGTGAAAGGCGCTGAACCCAGCCAGCTTATCCCGGCCAAGGACGCCTTCGAGGTGTTCGCCAAGCTCGTTCGTGTCGGCGAGGTGCCCAGTGAATGACCCTTCCCGTGTATATGGGCGAGAGGCGGTGGAGCTGTGCAAGCGGCAGTGGCCGGACTTGTTTCCCGAGTTGCCCCCCGTCATCGTCGCCGCCCCGCAGCCGCCGATGCTCGATCCGGTTATGCCCGACCACGACAAGGTCGCCTTCCTTGTGACGGCGTACCTGACTTTTATGGATGTCCACGGGCGCCTTGACCAGCTCAAGCTGCACCGGATGCGCGCGCAGTCCGCGACCGGCGCGAGTGCGCAGGGGCGGGGCCTCAAGCGGAAGCTCCTCGACGCGGCCAACGTGATGGCTGGCTGCGCCTGGGGGGAGCTGGAGGAGGTTGTGCGGAATGGGAAAATCCCGGCCAAGGTGGCGCCGCATAGCTGGCTGCTTTTCAAAATGCAGACCCACTTTGGCGGACCACGATCGGGTTCCTATCCTCAGATAGAGAAGGTCTTCTCCGCTGGGGGGCTGCTCAACGCGAAGTCGTTGCGTCTGTATTCGCACACATCGACGGACTTGGTGAGCGGCGCGTCCCGAGTCTTCAAGAATGCCGAGCCTGGCAGCCTGCGTGCAGATGAAATGGTGGGCCTTCTTCTTCAAGTTGTAGCGGTGGGTGTTCCAAGGAACGCCACAAGAGAAGTAATTCTTTCAATGGTGCGACCCCCACCGGGAATGACGTTCCACCAGTTGGCCGCCCGCGACAAAGAGCGCGCTCAAGCCGAGGAAGAACGCTTGGCGAAGTTGGCGCAGCAGGGGACGTGGGTGTGGGGGCGCTGGATTGATGAGAGTCACGTCAAGAAGCGGTACGGTCAGAGCGTGCTCATGCCCGCCATGCGTGCGGAGGTGAGGCCGTGACCCGTCTGGTTTTGATCGAGGAAATCGACCGCCCGGAGGCCGAGACGTTCCAAGACGCCATCGCGGTGGCCGAACGACTCGACCAGTGGGTACAGCTCGGGTGGGCCAAAAAGTACCCTGGCTACCGGGTTTTCGTAACGTCGAGATCGACGGTGGCAGGACTGGCTGAAAACCTACGGCTGATTATGGCCAAGAAGGGTTAGGGTGCGCTGTGTCCCTGACCTCCGACCCATCCAAAATCCCGTACGAGTTTCGCCCGGACTTCGAGGCGGGGGTGCTCCGCCTGTCCGCGCTCTACGAGGACTTTTGGGAGAAAGCTGGTCGACACCTGGACCCTGAGCTGCTCGGCACTGAGCCGGGTCGGCTCATCGGTAAGGCGCTCCGCGAGATCACCAAGGAAAGCGGGCACCCTGAGAAGACGGGAAGCCAAGGCGTGGTGCGCGTGGTCCAGCGTATCCAGCGGTGGAGCACCGAAGACGGGCGCATTCCGCGTGACAAGGTGAACGCCTGTTACGAGTTTCTCATGTCGGCCCCACAGCTCGGCATCGACGACGCAGTGCGTGACGTGGTGCCGCAGATTCGCCGTCAGCTCGACATGAAGCTGTCGTCGCTGTCCACGGGAGTGCTGCTGGCCGAGGACCGCGACAAGGCCCGGTCGGACGTGCAGAAGGCGCTTGCTACGATCGAGAGCGTCGGGAAGCGGCAGACCGCCAAACGCTACGGCGCGCTCAACATCGCCGACATGCAGCCCGCGCTCAAGATCGCCCGGCTCCGGCGCATTCCGTTTGGCATTCCTGAGCTGGATGGGCTTGTGGGCGGAGGGCCGCAGATCGGACAGCTTGGTTTCGTGGCGGCGTATTCCGGCGTCGGTAAGTCAATGTTCCTCAACCACTGGGCCTGCGCCGCTGCTCGGGCCGGTGACCTGTGCATCTACCTCACGGGAGAGATGCTCCGAGGGGCTCAGGTGCTTCGCATGATCTCGAACCTGACGTCCGTCGATATGAACGCGATGTCCGGGTCGGAGGAGTGGGAGAATGAGGCGGCTGTCCGCTACCAGTGGCTCATTGAGAAGAACCAGATTTGCCCGCCCATCGTCCATCCGTTCCGTCAGACGGTGACAAAGATTCAGGACTTGTTCGCCATCGTCGAGGAGTATGAAAAGGAGGCGGGGCGCAGGGCCTCGCTCGTCCTTCTCGACGCCGATGAGCACGTCGACTACGAGAACGTCGATTTCCCCGGCCTCGAAAAGTTGGCCAAGAAGAATCCACCGGGAACTTACGAGGGCTATGGGCGGCTGTACGCCTACCTCTCGTGGCAGGCCAAGGGCGGGCAGGATGACCCGAGCGATAGGCCAGACTTGGCGCGCGTCATCGGCGCGGCCAGCCAAGTAAAGGGGGAGCCGAACCCCGCGCGGTTCAAAATCCTGACCGGTGAGGAAGCCGCTGACAGCAAGAGGAAAATCCGCATCGTCGACTGGGCGGTGACGGTGAACTACAAACACGCCGAGCAAGGCAACGTCTTTTACGTCGCCAAGGGGCGGCACAACGCCGGATGGGGTTCGACGCCGCCTCTCTCCCGTAACGTGGGGATGGGTCAGATCGTGGCGGTAAAAGACCCGTACCCGTGGATCGTCGACCCACAGCGGTGGAAGCGCAAGCAGAGGGAGTTCTGGTAATGGAAATGCTTTGTCTCGGCCCGTCGGGGCCAGCAGGACCGCCGAAGAAGCCGATCGCGACGTGCGATGAACCTGGCTGTGGTGGCGTGTCCGTCGCGCAGTGTGACCACCCGGTCAAGCGCATCGGTGAGGACGATCCGACGTGCGACCGTCACCTGTGCGCTGCGCACCGGCAGGACGTAGGAGGGAAAACCTTGTGCCCTCGACATCAGCGTGTGGTGAGCAGGCGGTAATGCACCCCCTCGTCCCAAGAATGATCACCTCCGCCCGCGCCAGTGGAGGTGGTGGCTGGATGCGCGCGAACTGTCTCGTGTGTCCTGAGCGCGCTGGGAAGAACGACACCAAGCAGTCGTTTTCCGTCAACGCGAAGAGCGGCTACTACCGGTGTCTCCGCTGCGGGCTCAAGGGGTTTGTTGACGGGGCCGAGCGCCGGTTTTCGGAAAAGGCGCTGGACGATTCGGCGAGGAAAGCGGAGCAAGGGGATGAGGAGTGCCGGAGGCTCCCCGATGGCTTCTACCAGCTCGATGTGGAACCCGCTCTGTCGAGCCGCTTCGCCCAGACGGCCCGTGACTACCTCGACAAGCGGGGGATCACCGCGCAGAAGCGCCTACGGACCGGCATCGGTGCGGTCCTCGTCCCGCCAGGCCGTTTTTACGGACGGATCATCTGTCCGCTGCGCGGCACCTACGGCGAGCTGGTCGGCTACGTGGGAAGGGCCTGGTACGAAAACGCGGACCGACCTTACCTCTACCCACAGGGGATGCACCGGGGGGAGCTGCTCTACGGTGTCGAGCACGTCCACAAAGAAACCGACGACCCGCTGGTCATTGTCGAGGGGTTCTTCGATGCGCTGTACCTGAGCGATGGTGGAGCCAGCGGGGCGGTGCTCGGCCTACCGAGCGAGCAACAGCTCGACATCTTGGCCGAGGCCCGGCGCCCGGTCGTGTTTGCCTTGGACGGTGACGCCTGGCAGAAGGCGTATGCGTGCGCGCAGAGGCTCCGAGCTGCTGCCGCTGCCCAAGGGCGGATTGGTCGGTTTGGCGCGCTGCGCCTGCCTGCCGGTCTTGACCCGGACGAGCTGCCCCCACAAGAAGTCTTTGATGCCGCTCGCGATGCGTGGCGGCACTGAACAAACGCACCGGCTTGAACGCGGCAGCGCAAGGCCGGTAAATGGACGCCTACAAGGAGAAGCTATGGTCAAACAAGTTGAAGTGAAGGTCATTCCCGGCGGTGTTTCTTTGTTGGGCGATGGAGAACAGGTGTTTATCACGGCGGGTCACCAGCCCAGCGAGTTCACGGTGTCTTTCCTGGGGAACGGCCCGCGTGGGGACGGCTCGTACGAGGGTCGTCTGTCTCGTCTGCTACGCGGCATCGCCGCTCCGCACCCTGTCGTGTTCGTGAGCCCGCTCACTCCGCTACCGAGCGAGCAGCTCGACTGCACCCAGTATGGGCAGCGAATCGAGGAAGGGATTCAGGCAGCGAAGGAGACGCTGAACAACGCGCCGCATCCTCAAGGAGTCGACGTCCCCCCGGCTGTTCCCGTCAAGCCGCCGCTGGAGTTCAAAGAGAAGGAAGCCGAGCCAGCGCCAGCAACGGGGAAGAAGCGCGGTCGCCCGAGCAAGGCAGAAGCTGAAGCGAAGAAGTCCGAGACTGCTGCCTATTCAGAAGGGATCAAGGAGCAGGGTCTCCACCCCGCCGAGTTGCGGGCGCTGGAGAACGTCACCCTTCAGGCTGCTACGCTTCCTCCACCGGTTACGGTCGTCACCCCTGAGCCGCCGCCTGCTGTTGAGCCGGAGTCCCCGTTCAAGGCGGAAATGGCAGACATCGACGCGCGGCAGAATCACACGGTCGCTGTTGCCGGTGGCCCGCCCATCACGTTCCACCCGGTCGAGCAGCCGCTTGACCAGATCGGTCGGCTCGTGAAGCTCCTGTCCGAGCCCATGATGCCAAGCGATGTTCACCCGCTCGACCTCAAGCGGTCGCCGCAGGACAAGCGGATGACCGATTCCGCCCTCGTCCGCTGCGCGTTCCAGCGGTACATGGTGGCGGAGCAGGACGCCAATATGAACAACGCAAGCTACGCCCCGCTGTTGCCTCCCCCCGGCGATCGGATCGTCGATGTGTCCACCGATGAGGGTGTGGCGGCGTTCGTTCACTTGCTCGCGGCGGTGAAGAACCGCGCCACCGAGATGGGCAAGGAGATCCCACAGCTCGAAGCTTTCTTCGCCATCGGCGATGTGGGGTTCTGCACCCAGACAGCGGTCGTGAAAGTCGCAGCTCGTCGTCCGCCAGTCACTCGGTAACCACCCATGAAATCCCTCCCTCTCTTCCCCACCGGCCTACCGCCAGCAGCCATTGACAAGTCAGGACCGCTGCGCCGAAATCCGCACTGCGGGCGCTGTTCGCTCAGTGAACGGGCGATCAAGCGGTGTTTGCCGCCGGTTGGGGAGAAGGGAGGGCTGCTGCTTGTCGCTGGTTCGCCGGACAAGCAATCAAACGCCACTGGAATCAGCTTCAGTAGCGGGGGTGGGCGCTACGCGGTCGGCGTGGCCAAGAAGTTCTGGTCCGGTCCGCTCGCTGGCGCCTACGCCGCCGCTTGCCACGCGGGCGAGCTGGCGGTGGAGGAAAAGCACCTTGCCAAGTGCCGACCGTACTTGCGCAGCTTCATCGACGAGATAGCCCCCACCCGGATTGTGCTCCTCGGCGGTGCGGCGATTCGCGGCGTGCTCGGGCGCTACGTCCACGCTCGGAGTGCTCGGTGTGGGTTCTCTTGGGTGACGGTGGACGGGCGCAAAGTTCCCGTGATCCTCCTCATGAACCCCGATCACCCGGACCAAGGCGGGGAACTCGATGGTCGGTTTGCGAAGGCGGCTTTTGAGTCGGACATGCAGTGGGCCTGCACCGTCTCCGATGACTTTCTACGGGAGCGGCGCGAGTTCATCGAATCCTCGGTCTACTCGGTAGTTTCGGACGAGGCGACGGCGCTGGAAGCGGAGGAGATCCTCCGTAATGAGGCCAAGCGCCTCGGTAGACCCGTCACCTGGGACGTCGAGACCCGAGGAAAGATGTTCGATTCGGACTTCCGGATCATCTCGGCGGCGCTTGGTATCGCTGGGACAAATATTTCTTTTGTGTGGGACCGTGAGGCGCTTGCCAAAGGTTCGGCGGCGAGTGATGCGCTGGTGCGCCTACTCAAAGACCCCGACTTGTGCTGGGTCGAGCAGGGGAGCTACGACGAGCTCGCGGCGATGTGCTACTTCGGGACTCCGATTGCCGGGGAGCGCCGCGACGTGCGGCTTGTCCGTAAGGCGCTCGACTGCGCGGTAAAGGCCGCTGACCTCGACACACTGTCGGAGCTGGTCGGGACAGGCGGCTATAAGGCGGACTTCGAGGCCCACCTCAAGAACGCTCGCGAAAAGGTGAAGAAGTGGAACCCCGCGCAAGGGATGCTGTTCGACGAGTGTCCCGACCCGACGGCTCGACAGCGCCTGTGGGACTTGTCCCGTTTGGAGGACAAGAAGATCTTCGACGAATACGAGAAGAGTTACCTCTACGCGCTGGTTCCGTCAGATGTCTTACCCCTCTACAACGCACGGGACCAGATCACTACGGGACTACTCCACGAGGAGCTGTGGCCGAAGTTGCAAGCCGATCCTGGCTTGGTCCTTCTGTGGAACGAGGTCACAGGACCGGCAAGCCGCAGCTACACCTGGGCCGAGTATTGGGGCGCTCCGATGTCACGAGGAGCGATTCGGGCGGTCATCCAAGAGAGCAAGTCGGCGAAGGCGGCTTTAGAGCCCCAGTTGCGAGCTCACCTCACCCCGCAGTTCGCAAAGGTCTCTTTCTCTTCGGATGAACAGGTTGCCGGTTTTCTCTTCACTCCGACGGAACTTGGCGGGCTTGGATTGCCCGTGGTCAAAAAGACGGACACGGGCGCTCCGAGCGTAGACGCGGAAGCGTTGGAGACGCTCTACGCGCAATTCAATCACCCGTTTATCGAATTGTTCAGTGCTTACGTTTCGCAAGATACAGATAGGAAAAAAGTAGAAGAGTTCGAGAGATTTCTGAGAGAAGACGGGCGGATGCACCCGACGTATCTTCTCGACGGGACTGAGACCGGAAGGCCGAGCTGCCACGCTCCAAACCTGTTCAACATGAAATCGCCGGAAGAATGCGATTCGTGTAGTGGGAAGGGATGTGAAAATTGTGATTTAACGGGAGCTACTGCGGAATCGCGAAGAATACGCGCGTGTTTTGAAGCACCCGAAGATTCTGAGATTTTAGAAACGGATTTGAACCAAGTTGAACTTCGCGGGATGGCGGTTCTCGCAGATGAGCCGGTTCTCATCGAAGCCTACCTCCACGGGAAGGACATCCACAACGGGACCATCGAGTTCGTGTTCGAGGTGTCCGGTCGGAAGATTTCTCGTCGGTACGCCAAGATCGGAAACTTCCTCATCCCCTACGGTGGAAGGGCGCGCACTTTTGCCGCGAGCCTGAAGATCCCGATCGAGATGGCGCGCGTCATCTTTGATGCCATCGAAGGCCGCTACCCAAACGTCAAGTCCGCGAAGGCCCGGTTTCTTGAAGAAGCCCGGCGAACGGGGACGACCTGTAACTACTGGTTTGTTGATGGCCTGCCCGTTCCTTGCCAGAAACGCCCGCTGTGGAACCTCGACAGCAGCGACAACTACTTGCGGAACAAGGCGGAAAACGGCGTGTTCAACACGCGCATTCAGGGGACGTTCTCCGGTTCTCTGGTCCTTGCGAGCCACGCCCGGATCGTCAAGTACATCCTCGACAACGGGCTCCAGCACCTATGGCGCCCAGCCGTGAACGTGTACGACTCGATCATCGGGCCGTGTCATAAGGCCCTGCTACCACTGGCTGCACGGTTGACTGTGGACGTGATGACGAGCTGGGTCGTGAAGTGGATGCCCGACGGGAAGCCGTTTCCTCTCGAAGCGGACTGCAAGGTGGGACGAAACCTTGGGGTGGCCAAGAAGTACAAGCCCCCAAAAAAGTACGCCGAGGCTGTGGCGGAGTGCCGCCGACTCGGACTGGACGAGGTACTGCGTAAACGTCCAGTATTGAACTGATACAGGGGACCGTTTAGGAGGACGCCCATGACACAGAACCCCCCGACCAAGTGGCTCTCCATTGAGCCACAGCACCTATCACTTTCCCTCGCCCAGATCCCCGGTCGCATCTCGGAGTGCGGGCGCCTCCTGTCCGAAGCGCTCAAGGCGAAGAAGCTGGCCGACCACGAGTTCGAGAAGGTCTCCGCGATGCTGTTCCTCCAGGCCCGTGCGGCGCTGGAGAGCGCGGGGACCAAGCCGACGGAGAAGGCCATCGACGCCTGCGTGCGTACCGATGAACGCTTCTCCACCCGCTACGACGCGGCGTACTTCGCTCTCGTAGAGACGGAAGCGGCTCACGAGAGAGCTAAGGCGGATTTCTTGGCCATCCGTGAGGAAGCGAACACGGTGGTAGAGGCGTCTCGGGCAGCTCGGGCTGAGATGGGGAACCTCAATCCGGTGGTGTCAAATGGGCGCTACATGAGCAACGGCGTGAGTCCGGGCCAACTGACCATGCAGAGCACCACGGCGTTACCCGACGACACTTTGTCGAAGAACGGAATTTACTAGCTCGCCGCTGTGGTGAGCTTTTTTTGCCGGTTCGCGCTGTGCGAGCTGGTCAGGTAACAGGACAAGGAGACAAGGTCATGAGTGGTGATTTGGTGCAGTGGAATCTTCCCGAAGAGGACTTTCAGTCGAACGATCGCGGATCAGGGAACAAGAAGCACTGGCGACATGCGGGCAGCAAGCCCTGCTACCCGAACATGAGCGACTTCCGCGCTCGTCTTCTTCCAGGGGTCAACGGACGCCCAAGCTTTATCAAGCTCTATCGGCACTTTTTTCAATTGCCCAACGGGAAGTGGATCAACAGCGTTTGTCCGGTCCACATGCGCGTTCCCAACATCCCCTGCTACTTCTGCGAGATGCTTTCAAAGTACGCCCAGCAGAACACCGTTGACGCTGCCGTTCTCAAGAAGATGGAGCCGTCGGACATCGTCCTGTGCAATGTACTCCTCCGGCATGACCCAGCTCGGGGTCCGGTAGTGCATGAGGGCCACTACAGCATCGGGATGGAGTACCAGCGGCTGCGCAAGGACGGCGTGAACATCTTCGATCCGGGGCCGCAGGGGCACGACGTCGATATCTACATCGCCCCGAAGGGAAGCGGTCAGCGGAACTCGTGTAAGACCTGCATCGCGATGCACCCCCTGGCCGCGACCAAGGAGGAGATCAGCGCCATCCTGAGCGCCGCTGAAGACCTCACGCTTCTTGCTAAGCCCCTGAACTACGAAGCACAGCAGAAGCTTTACCAGGATCGCCTGAACGGTGCGCTTCCCCAGGGACAGCAGCAAGGCGGCGGTCAGAATCAGGGTGGGTTCCAGCCCCAGCAGCAGAGCTACGGTGCGCCGCAAGGCTACCAGCAACCTCAGCAGGGCTATCAGCAGCAGGGCTATCAGAGCTACCAGCCACAGCCCGGCTATCAGCCCACGCCCCCACAGGGTTACGTCGCGCCCCTGCCCCAGCAGTACCAGCAGCCGCAGGGGCAGCCTGTCCAGCAGCCCAAGCCGCCAGGCCAGATTCTCATCCAGCCGAGCGGTGGATTCCAGCCGCCACCGAACAGCGGCCTGGCGTAGTAAGCAATCACGCCCCCGCTTCTGGGGGCGTTGGTATTGAAACTGAGCAAGGAGTTCAATCAAGTGAGCGCAACACAAGATCCCGAAATCCCCGGAACTCTCGGACGAATCCTCTCTCGCGTCAGCCCGGCCAAGCGCCAGCAGATCGACGAGGACATTGAGCTGGCGGCTCGCCAGGCCATCGCCCGCGAGGACAAGGCGACCGTGACCATTACCCTGGAGCTGGTCCCCTCGGAGGAAGGAACTCACGTCGACTTCACGCTCTACTCGTCACCAAAGATCCCGCGAAGCGCGGCTGCCATCGTGCGCGCCCCCGTGGACGCCAAGGGTCGAGTCGAGGAAGACGCGCCGAGCCACACGCGGCAGACCCGCCAGAACGTCGTCCACATCAGTAAGTAAACCCCCTTCGGGAAGAAAGAAAAGCCATGAACCCATCGATCCACAACATTGGAGACGCGGCTTCTGCCGCTCTCGTCGAAGCGGGCAAAGTTTCCATCGAAATCGCGGAGCGATTCACGCTCCTCGGCGAGGAAGAGCCTGTTGTCTATGCGCTCAACGAGCGGGGCGAGCTGGGCGTTGACGCCTCCGCCACGACTGCCACGCGCCAAGCAAATAAGGCGCCCAAAGTCATCCGCGAGCACCTCAAGCTGGAGCGACCCGAGGACGTCGTGAACCACGTCCTGCGCTTCAAGGCGCCGGGAACGGTCATCTTCGCGCGCAAGCCCTCGTACGGTAACGCTGGTGAGGCCCACGCGGTCATCGACTACAGCGAGAATCGTGAAGCGCCTGCGTGGAACCGTCAGCACGCATCGGCCCCGATCGCGATGTCTGACGACACCCGCAAGTGGCACGACGTCTTCCACACCCAGATGGACTTCGCGGCCCTCATCGACGACTTCGCCGCAGACGTCTGCGGCGATCCGAGTGGGGACATGCTGCTGGAGATGGCGGCGAACCTCGAAGTGACGGACATCAAAGTCACGGGCTACAAGCGCAACAAAGCGACGCGCCTGTACGACGTGACCTTGACCGGGAAGACGGAGACGACCACGGTCGTCTACCCTAAGTTCAAGCTGATGATGCCCATCTTCGCCGACCAGCCGAACGTCGAAGTGGAGATCCGCTTGGAGCTGGAGAAGAAAGACGGGGTTTATGGGTTTCGCACCCGTATCCACCGCTTCGACAAGCTGGTCCAGGTCGAGTTCGACAAGGTCTGCTCCACCCTCGCCGAGAAAACTGGGGTTCCGGTGTGGCAAGGCCAGGCCCCTGACCAGATGGGGTGTGGTGTCTAACCGGACGCCGGTAGACAGGCGCAAAGCGTGACGGTGTAGCGCCGGTCCCTAGCTGCAAAGCGACGGGCCGGAGTCGCGGGTTCGATGCCCGCTGCGCCTGCTGGAGGACAGAAATGAAGATCGGGGTGATTAGCGATCTCCACTACGAGAACCACAAGATCCTTGGCGGCCCTCTCGAAGCTGGGGTGAACAGACGGTGCGCGGACATCGGCGAAGCGGTGCGCACCGCCACCATGGAAGCCGCCGCTCGGGGGTGTCACCACGTCGTCGTGACGGGCGACATCTTCGACAATCAATCGCCTTCCCCGGAGGTTATCGGACAAGCAGCCTCCGACTTTTCGCGCAGCGCCTTGAAGCTGTTTCTGATGCCGGGAAATCACGAACGGTCCAGCGACACAAAGGGCCACAACGCGCTCGCCGCTCTCCGCGAGAGCCAGCAGTGCCTCGTCGATGACAGACCAATGTTGGATGGACGACGGGGCGCTTGCGACTTGTGGCTACCCTTCGTCGAGAACCCGCGCGATTACATCGATCGAGTACTCGCAGAAACACCGGATGTCGACTTCATCTTCCTTCACGCAGGCATCGTCAGCGAGGACTCGGAGTTCTGGGCCAAGGAAGGACGGAACACGATCTCCGTGGAGGACTGCGAGCGCTGGGCCAAGGAGTACAGGGTTCGCGGGGTGATCGCTGGAGACTGGCACGGGCACCGCATCCTCAAGGACCGTGACCCGCTCATCGTCCAGGTGGGCTCGCTTACACAGGTCGACTTCGGCGACCCGCCAAATTGCGGGAAGCTGGTGGTACTCGACGCGGACGCCGCCACGGTCGAAGTCGTCGACATCCCCGGCCCCCGGCTCATCTCACTCAACATGGCGGAGCTGCGCGCCATGGCCAAAGGGCAGTGGCCGGTCGCCTATCCGAACCTCGCGAGCTGCTCAACCTACCTTCGCGTGAGCTGCACTGCCGAGGAGCGGAACGAGGCCGAGGGCCTTTTGGAAAGCAGCATCACCCGCGAGTTACCCGGCGGGGTGGTGGAAACGCTCCGCCTCACCGATTGGATGATCGTCGATGTGGTGGCAGTGCCGGGGGCCCAGGCGATTCTTGAGCTACCCCCGGAGAAGAAGTTCGTCCTCGATGACGTGGTACGGACGTGGTGCGCGGAAAACGCGACCGCTATCGAAGTGGGGGAGCGTGCGGCGGAAACGGCCCTTCGCTATCTCCACAGCGTCGGGGGTGCGTCGTGAACATCAGTATTTCCAACTACGGCATCCGTGCGCTTTCGCACGCGATTTCTCTGCCCGAAAAGGGCCTGTTCCTTGTGACGGCCCCGAATGCGAGCGGTAAGACATCACTGTTCTGCGATGCTCCGCTCATCGCTTGGTTCGGAAAGACCTTGGCCGATCGGGGCGATCCCCTGGAAAAGCCCGGTGGGTCTGTCCACTTCTCGCTCGGCGATCTCGACGTGGAGCGCCGCCGCAAGGGGAAGTCTCTGTCTGTCAGTGTCCGACGTGACGGTCATCCGGTGTCCTGCGACACGGCGACCAAAGCCACGGCCTATGTGGAAGCCCAGATCGGGGAGCTGGCCCTGTGGGAACCGCTCCTCACGATGCGGTTTCAAAACGCCGACGCTTTCACTCTCGGAACCGACGGAGAGCGGAAACGGTTCGTCGAGGCTTTGCTTCCGGGTCTTGGACGTTTCGATACAGCTCTTGATAAGTGCAGCAAGGACCGCGCCGCTTTTATTCGCGGACCGCTGTCCGATGCCCAAGTTGGGCTCGGGCGAGCCAACTACGCGCTCGCTGCCGCGCAGCAGCGCCTCGCAGCGGCGCTGGCGCTGGAAGGTGACGCACCAGTCTTCCCGGTCGACCTCGTCGAAATAGAGAAGCTGGAGAAACGCTGCCAGTCGCTAGATGCCCGCGTGCGGACGCTGCGGCAAATGGATTATGGCGCGCAGTTCGCCACCTCCCCCGAGGTACAGGCCGCCGACCAAGCGATGCGATCGGCGGCTCAAAACCACCAGCAGACGCAGCACTTTCTGCAAGCCGCCCAGCGCGGAGCCTGTGGTGTGTGCGGTTCGGCTGTTTCACCAGAGCAGCTCCGCGAGCGCGAGGTGATGGAAGCAGGCGCCAGGGAAAGGTATCTCGCCGCGCAGCGAGAGTTCAACGAGGCGAACGAAGCCCACCGATCGCGGGTCAGTCAGCAGGTCCGAGAGGTGCAGTCCGAGCTCGCGCTGCTCTTGCCTCAGCTCGATAAAGAGGCGACAGCTCTCAACGCGCTACGAGCGAACCAAGCCCGAGTTGAGGAGCGGCGGCGATCGGGGGTTTCGGTTGAAGCGGTCCAGGCCGAGGAAGCCGCCGCACGGGAAGATGTTCGCCGGGCCAACGTAGAACTCGACACGCGACAGACGGAACTCGCGGTGATGGAGCTGGCGGAACGGGCGCTGTCGCCGAAAGGCGTTCGCCCGGCTCTCATCGAAGACGCTTTCCAGCGACTCCAAGTCGCGGCCAATCGCGTACTCGCGACGTGTTGGCCCGGCGCCAAGGTCCGAATCGACAGGACCAGCACCAGCCAAACGGGGAAGGTGCGCGAGGAGAGCCGTGTGCTCATTGCGCTGCCTGGTTCGGAGACGTTCCACCCGGTCGCTCGGCTCAACCGGGGGATGCTCCGCCGTGTGGACTTGGCGCTTCAGATCGCACGGCGGCGGCTGTACGCTTCGCAATGCAGTGGGGGAAAGCTGCCGATCCCGTACTTCGTCATCGACGAGGCGCTGGACGGCATAGACGAAGAGGGGCTCGCTGGCTGCGCAGCGATGCTCGCCGAGGAAGCCATGGCGAATCTTGTCGTGGTCCTTACGCACGATGAGAAAGTGGTACGAGGAGTGCCGGGAAAGAGAGTGACTCTGTGAAGATGGTTCTGCTCTACATCGCTGGTCCGTACAGCGCGTCCACGCAGGCGGGTATCGAAGAGAACGTCAAGGCCGCGCAGAAACTCGGCGCTGAGGTCATGACAGCGTTCCCTGGGAAGGTTCTGGCTGTTGTCCCTCATAGCATGGGTAAAGGGCTTGAGGACCGGGGGGACTACAAGTTCTGGTGTGCTGCGACATTGGAACTCATGAAGCGCTGCGATGGCGTGGTCCTTCGCCGCAACTGGCACAACAGCCCAGGATCTCTGGGCGAAGTCGATGCCGCGCTACGCCTGAGAATGCCGATCGTCGTTGAGTCGGAGAACCTTTTCACCGATCTGCAACACGCTTTTGGGGGAACTCTATGAACGTCTCTAAGAGTTGCAGCTACTGCGGGAAAGATTTTGTGACCGGGGACATCGTAAAAAACGATTTCGACGACCACGGGAACAGGATTCAGGTTCACCAGTCCTGTCGAAAGTCGAAACCGGCAGCTCCCGCGAAAAAGCGGAAACTCGCCAAGCCGGTGCCGGACGTAGAAATCGCTTCGCCGATCGCTCCACGGGCGACTATCAAAAAGCCTGAGTTCGACAGCAAGCTGGAAGAGGCTTACTGGCATCGGCTGAAAGACCTGCAAGCGCAGGGCGTCATCCACTCTTTCGCGCTCAAGCCCGAGAAGCTGCGCCTGGCCGACGGTTCCTACTACACGCCGGACTTTCGGGTCATCACGCCAACCGGGGAAGTTCAGTTCCACGAGACGAAAGGCTTCATGCGCGAAGCGGCTCGCGTTCGCCTCCTCGTCGCTGCGGAACTGCACCCTTATCCGTTTTTCTTGGTGAAGAAGTCCGGTGCCAGTTTCACCGTCGAGCGGTACGGGAAGTAACGAGCCGCGCTGAGTCCTGTAGGCTATTTTCTACCGCTTGACCGCGCGGCGGTGACCACGCAAGGATGGGCTCAAGGAGCCCATGATCACCCCGCGAATCTGCGTCAGCCGTCACGAATTGAAACCGTGGAACGGCCCCCTCCCGCAGATCGCCCCGTCACCCATACGGCTCCCCGTTGTCTATCCTCGTCCCAAGACGCGCGGAGACTGCCTCGACGGTGGCGTGAACGCACAGAGACCGTGTCCGTGGGTGAGCTGCCGCTACAACCTCCTTGTCAACGTGAATGACGAGACAGGTGCTGTGGAGGAGCTGGCGAGCTCGCCCGAGGAACTTACGCACACTTGCGCACTCGACGTAGCGGAAATCACCGACCTGACCGGGCGGCAGGTCATCCTGCGCAGCCTGGAGCCGTTCTTCGGCGTTCACCGCGAGCGCATTCGGCAGCTTGAGCTGCGTGCCATTCGTGGGCTCCTTGAAGGGCTGGCTTTAGGCGGTTTCTCCGAGACGGAGATCGAAAAGAAATTCGCCGAGTATCTGGTGCGTAGGGACGAGAAAGAAAAGCCCCACGTCTTCGAGCAGGACTAGGGTGCGGCGGGGCTACCGAGGATTCGGAACAGCGAGGAGCGAATGACGAGGCTGCGCTTCTCCGGTGGCCCGGCTTCGAGGAGCAGCAGATCGTAGAATGCCCGCGTGAACTGCGTAGCCTTTCGCCGGGTGAAGTCTGCCGAGAAGGTGAACAGCCAGACGTTTGGACCTTCTTTCGGCTGTGGGACACCGTTGAGGCGGATGAGCTTCTCATCATCCACGGTGGGAGTCGGTCTGACCGTGAGCTGGAGTGTCTGCCCGATCTTGTAGTGAACGGGCGTCATGCCGTCGTCCACGAGGTCGATAAGCAGAAAGGTGTCCTCGGCAGCAAACACGTTCAGTTCCCGTCGGGGGTCGGGGGCCACGCTGGAGGGCAACTTGTTTTGAGCGAGGTTGAGGACGGCGAGGCGGCGAAGGACCATGGGGGGAGATCCTAGCCGAAAAGCTGCTCCAGCACCGTGGCCGAGATACCTCGGATCTGGTCAAAAGTGTCGAGCGGGACGACGTTCTGCACCCGGATGTCCATCGTGTCGCCTTCTGCGAACGAAACGGCGTGAGTCTCGTCGTAGTCGGTCTGCGTGTCCTCAGTGTCCGGACCCGTCGAGTTGAGCGCCACGGCGAGGGATGTCGCGGCGCCGTTCTTGTAGACGACGACTTGTACGGTGCGGGGGTCGGCGTGGAAGTAGCACCAAGCGATGAGGCGCGACCAGCGGCCTGGGCGGCTCACCTTGTATTTGGTTACGACGCCGTTGACTAAGGCCGGGATGGCAATACCGTCGGTGGCTGGAACAGGCGCGTAGCCGCACTGAAGCGGCCACACGAAATTGAAAGCTGGGTTCGGGGTGCAGTCCCGGCTGGAGAACCGGATAAGGGACGCCTGCTGGAGTAGCTGCTTGTGTCCCTCGAACTGAATGTCGACAACGCCGCCACGAACGGCGACGATCTGCCCAACGCTTCGCACGATCGTTCCGGGGGTAAGCGCCAGCGTGCCAGCGTTGCTCACGTAGACGGCGTCGCCAATCGCGCCACCGCCGAGGTTCGCCTCGTAGACCATTCCGTCGGCCCGAGCCCAGATGACGTCGTTTGCGACGGGGGCGCTCGGGGACGCCGTGTTCGTAACGCTCTTGGTGAGCAGGAACAACGAGCCAGCCATTTCTGTCGCCGAGGAGCCGTTCGCGATATCGAACAAGGGGAGGCGCTCGGCGCCTGGCAGTGTGGACTTGATCTCCACCGTCCCAGAGATGAAGAGCACGGTTTGGTTTGCCGCCGTGCCGTTTACTGCGATGACGCCCGCCACCTGACCGGGGTCTTTGCGGATCGAGGTGAGGTCGCTAAAGAGGCGGTTCGCTTCCTCAGCCCATCCGCGTGTCAGGTTTTGCTCGGTTGTCTCACCGGCTGCGGGATACGACCGCCCGTCGATGAAGTTCAGGACATCGACCTTGGCAATGTTGCGGACCTCAGTGTTCGTGCCCGTGTTGACGACAAGCTGGATGAGGTAAGAGCCCTCTTTCTGAGGATTCAGCGTGGCGGTCGGTCCTGCCGGTACGAGTGCGTCGGGCGGTCCTTCCGGCTGGTCGAGTAGCGTCCAAGCGAACGTGGTTTCACCGCCCGTGCTGGCGTTTGAGAAGTTCGCGACGGTGTTTATTGGGACGTTCTGCGGAGGGACGAGCGCATTCACTCGGATGTCGGCGGAAGGCATGCACCGATTCTATACCCTGAACGTCCGTTCGGAATGGCGCAGCTTGCGGAGGCTGACGCATACTGGGCGAAGAAAAGGAGAACTTGGAACATGAAGAAACTGGCGTTTTTTATCGTGGCAGCAGCCCTTCTCGGCTGGGTCAGCATGGCGTCAAGCGGGAGCCTGGCGTACTCAGCGCTGTTCTACAGGCCGACTGGCACGGTGGTGTACTCCCTCCTCGGTGACGGTGGGGTGGACGATGGCGGAGTCGCCGACATGAGCAAGCCGCCGGACATGACGCGCTTGCCTGACCTATCGACACCGCCGGACATGACGCCGCCAATCCCCCCAGCGCAGCCCCCAAAAAACGGGAGTTGTTTGCGTGTTCCGTACCGCCCGACCTCGGATGGTGGCCGTGTTCCTGTGGATGGAACCGCCGTGTATTGGAACCATTGCGGAAGTTACTTTTGTAATTTCAACACGCAAGTTGTTCCGGCATTGTGCGAGCCGCTCAAAGTGCAATTCTATTTGGGTTACAAAAAATCAAATTGCACTGGAGCACTGACTGCTATTTTTCCCGCGCAAAGAGATATGTTTTCTTACACGCAGCCACCATCGGGTACGATCCAACCGAAATTTAGAACTTTCTACCCACCGATTGCGTGGTTCCGCTTGGTAGCAGCGCTCCCCGCAGAACCAGTCGGAACAGAGTTTTATTACATGGTTGATGGGAGTTGTATAAAATGGCGTGACGCTGGCAAATTTGATGCGTTTTATTCTGCTGCGCTAACAACGCCTCCACCGGCGGGAACGGAAATTTACGCAGGGCCTACGAAGTGGGTTCCATGATCGGGTCCGATCTCGCGGCGGCTTTGGAACTGTTGCGGAAAAACGGCGCGTCGGAGCGGCTGTTGGACGAGGTGAACCGGGGCGTTCGCCTTGTCCGTCTGTTTTCTGAGTGCGTGCAGAGCGGACCGCAGAAAGATGAGCCGCTTGTCGCTGAGCATGTCACTTTACCCTTCGACCCCAAAGCGGCCTTTGGACCCTGAACGCCTGTTCGGGGTTGCGTTCAGTCGGTGATCCTCGTAGCTCTGGGGCCGAGGTTCAGAATGAAAAAGACACTTCTCATCGCTACGGCCCTACTGGCCGCTTGTTCCCCCGAAAAAAAAGCCCAAAAGGCATGGAGCAGGTAGATGACCCTGAGAACTGGACAGATAATACTACCCTGCCTACGCGGGACGTTGGGTGATTGGGTCTATTATTCGACACTTATGACCGCAGAACAAATCTCAGATCGCGTGGATCTGGCAATGAACATTCGTGAATCAAAGACGCTTGAGGATTTTTTGCAGCGCCAGCTGAAAGTGCGAGTAAAGAAAATTCAGGATTATCTCCTGAATAATCAGAGCCATTTTTTTAGCTCAATAATCATTGGTGTATTTGAAGGAATTCCTGATTGGTACGAGTTCAATCTCAGCAAGGCATACACTAAGATTCCAATAATAACGCCAAGCCAAGCCAGTGACCTCTCGGAGTCAATTGGATTGCTTGTACTGAATGGCAACGAGAAAATGTTTGCAATAGATGGCCAGCATCGCTGCAGAGCCATCGCTGAAGCCCGGAGTGGACGCGATGGCACGAAACATCTTGTCGACGAGCAATTTTCCGTTATTCTGGTACCTCACGTTGACAATGCCACAGGGAAAAAGCGCACTCGGCGACTATTTTCGGATATTAACAAAAAAGCTGTACCTGTCTCCTAGCGTTGCCTGTTCCATGCACCTAGTTTCCTCTGGACGAGGTGAAAGTGGATATTGTTGGGCTCGGCATGAGAAACAGTTCATCCCTTGCATACGACTTTCTGCGCCCCTTGATCAAGGGCAGATTATTGCTGATGAAGCCCACTCCCCAACCGTTCCATGTCCGAACCAAGATTCGGCGTATTTTCTTCCGACCACACCATGCGATCGCCGTCAATGTCCTCAAACCCCGCCTGGTCCTACGACGAGGCGGTTCTCGCCCTAGCTTGCTATCTGCAGCTCAAGGCCAGCCGCGAGTTGATCGGCATCGAACACCCCCTGGTCGTCCGGCTCAGTGATGAACTCCGTCAGCGGGCGGGGCTTCAGGCGCGTCTATCGCGCTCGTTTCGTAACCCAAGCGGCGTAACGAGGCACCTGCGGGCATTCGATCACCTAGACCGCGGCAAGCAGGCCCCTGTTGCGGCAGTGCTTCGTCGTGTCTGGCGAGACTACGTAGACGGCATCATCGATCCCGCAGCAAGGGCTGAGGTGATTCGAGGAACGCGGCCCGTCGTCGCAGGAGCAACGCCCGTTGAGGAATTGGCCACGCAAGACGAGAGTGAAGAAACGAAGCCGACTGCTTGGCGCTAGGGCTCGCCCAAGTCGGGGAGTTCTGGAGTCCAGCTCTTGGATGTGAGCGCGCGGCCACGGTTCCGCCGTTTGGCAGCTCCACTTTTCTTCAGGTAGCCCCACCGAGGCTTCGTCCTGGGCACTTCGTTTTCTACGAACTCGTGTGGCAGGTAGGGACATCGGGAAACCGCGCCCAAGTCGACGTCAACTTACTCTGGGAGAACCCGTGGGTGGAGCCCGACCCCATTTACCCTGGTCGGGTGACGTCCCTTGGGGCGAACTACTGGAGTGGCGGCACCGATTGCGTGGACGCGGGTTCTGGCCGGTCCAGCGTGCGCGTCGAAATCAAGAGTGACGACTACACCCCGGACCCCTTCACGTTCTTCCTGACGAGCGCGAAGCCGGTCTACGTCCCGGCTACTCAGATCGGCGCGTTCACCAAACGGACGGGCTTTGCAGTCCACAACCTGACGGCGATCAACCTACCCCTGCAAGAACTCGAAGATCAATAGGCGTACGACGCCCAGAAGGAAAACCGAACCGGGTCGTCCGCCGCCATGTCACCGTTCCACAGGCTTGACGCCGTGTTCCAAGCGCAGAACAGAGGCTGTAGCGAGGAGTACGTTTCCCCGTCTGCGTAGCCGACGATTGGGGTTGCCATGTTCGGGTCGTTCATTTCGGCGGTGTCGATGTCTGCACCCGAAATGGTTCGATTCAGCGTCACAAGGCTACGATGCGCGATGATCGGCTTTTCGTTGTCGCCGGGGGCTGGGGCTTGGGACTCCAGCAGCTCCACACCGCCTGTGAAGAATCGAACTGGCTGGCCGGTGAACACCATGATGTTCATGTTCACGTCGAATCCCGTTAGGGGGATAGCCTGGCGGCAAAACATGGCCACGCGAACGCCGGACGGGGCGATGAGAGAGGTAAGGGTCGGACGAGCGGCGGAACCACGCACTGCGCGGAAGACGCCGGTCCCCGATACGAAGCCCGCCCCCTGGGGGAACACCAGTTGGCGCCGATCGACAATCTTGTCTGAAGCGATGCCGGTTACGCCGGTTTCGACCAGGATGCGCGCGATTTTGATGTACCCCGGCGTGGTCGGCGGTTCGGGAAGGACACCTGGGTACGGAGCAGCTACACCCTCGACGTAAGAGACAGGCGCCGTTGAAAGGGCGGGGGTCACTACTGCGCCAGCTTCCGCAGGCTCCACCGCATAACGGAGAAACGCCGCCGCCGACTGCGGGCTCCAGTTGTTGGTACCACTGTTGAAGCGGAGCAGCGGGCCGTAGTCAGCCAAGTCGCGCTTTGGCCTTACCTCGATGATGTCGTAGCGAGCTTGCCCGGCGGGTGGCGGAGTGGGAACCGTGTAAGTGATCGTGTCAGCGAGGACAAGTGGCCTGTAAGGCGACACGTCGGACACGCCCTCGTAGACGCCAACAATGCCGTCGGAAGCGGCTACGAGGGGGACAGTGTTGTCGTAGTAGAACCCGAGACCAGGGTCCACCGTCACTTGAAGGGTGGCGGGGTCAAGGGCGCGGACTCGGTGGCCGCTACCGAGAAAGCCGTTCTTGAGGGCGGCGCGGTCGTTGGCTACGTCCGTTCGTGCGCTCAGTAGCTGGCGATAGACCCAGTCAAGGCGTCCAGAGTCGGCGGAGAATCCCCGGTTGATCGCCTCCGTGCTGGGGCGTTCTCCGGGGGCCAGCGCATTTTGGTCGAAGGACTTCATTAGCTGAGAGTTCCTTTCACAACGACGTGAACCGAGCCTGTGGCGGAAATGAAGGTGGCGCCGTCCCAGGAAAAAACGTCTCCCGTGCAGACTACGACGGGGTGGCCGAGGGGAACTGTTTGCGTCGGGACCGTGCGCGCCGGGTTGTCGATTTGCGCTTTGTCGCCAGCACCAACAAATCCAGGTAGAGCCGTGCTGGAACTCGCCACCGAAAAGCTGGCTAGCGTACCGACATCCCCGTACGTCGCCGAAAAGTTCGCTTTGCAGTTGTTGAGGACATACAGCAGCCACTCGCTACCGGCGGAAAGTTTTCGGCTCAAGGCGATTCGGATACCGGGAGGGACCGCGTAGGAGACGATGGTCGGTAAACCAGCGACGGTGGACATCACAAAGTCGATGGCGAAATGCCCGGTCCCGCCGAGGAACGCCATGGGGCGGAAGTCAGCCAAGTGTTCTTGACGGATGGTGCCCGCAGGGTTTGACACCACGTTGTCGACGAGAATTTCTGCGACTTTGACGTATCCGGGGCTCACTGCGGGAGCGACTGGGACCGGCGCTGCAACGCCTTGCTTGTAGACGAGCGGCTGCGAGCCGTTGGCCGGGGAGACGATGTACTCGACCGGCACATCGTCGATGGCGTAGGACAGCGTCTTGAGTGCAGTCGGGTAGGTCGAAGTCCCCGAAGTGGGGTCGAGCTGCTTGACCGGAATCGAGTCGTAGAAGTCCCGAGCCACCCGGACCTCGATGGTGTCGATCCGCTTGTTCGGGGTTGGCGGTGGTGGCGCGGTGGCGATGATCCGCGCATCGCGTAGGACGATCGGCTTGACCGCTGAATTTTCGTCGAGACCCGGAATGCCGCCGATGTCCACCGGCTGGTCCGTGTCGTCGCGCTTGACCGCGATACCGGCGGACAAGACTATGTTGCCGCTCACCGGGCTTTGCGGGAGAACGAGGAAGCCGTCACCGTAGAAGCCGTACGCCTGCTGCGTGGTCGTTGCCGACATGCTCACGGTGGGCAGCGACGTGAACCGAAGGAGGTCGCGCAGGCCATTGTGCGCTCCCTCGCCGGTCATTCGGTTTAAGTCCTCTGCTTTTACCCCGTTCAAAACACGAGACACGTCGCGGTCGAATGCTTTTCTCACGCCGCCATCCTAGCAGCCGCTCCGCCCACCTGAACAGACGTTCGGAATTGCGAGACGGAGCGAAAACACGGATGCTCGTGACATGCTGACGACCCTGCATAGCTGTGTTCTCTTGGTAATCGGTTCGATCTTGGTGGTCATGGCGCTTTTTTTGCGCGGGCAGCGCCTGGTTATCGCCGACTTGGAAGAACGCTTGGAGGGGCTCACCGAGCAAGTTGGTTTCGACGACCTGACCGGCGTGTACCGCCGGACGGCGGGAGAGCGTCGCGCGAGGCTGTCCTTGCGGACCATGCCGTGCATCGTCGGGTTCATCGACGTGCGCGACTTCGGGATGGTCAACAAGACCATGGGATGGGACGAAGGCGACCGGCAGCTTGTAGAGCTGACAAAAGCGCTCGCCCGAGTCTTTGGTCGGGAACACGACACCATTTTCCGATACGGAGGGGACGAGTTTGTCATCGTTCTTCCGGTAATGGCCCGCGCCACCGAGGCGCTTTTGGGCGATGAGCGCGTCGAGACAGACATCGTGGTAGCGGCATACGACCGCACGGTCCAAGTGCTGAACGACCTGGCGCAAGGAGAAGTCAAGTTCGACTGGGCGCTAGAGATGTCGTCCAGACCTCCGATTGAGCCCAGCGGGGCTCTCCATGCCGCTATGGAAGAAGTCCGTCGAATCAAGCTACAACGCGCGTTTTTTAAGGAAGCACACCGAACCATTGAGGAGCCCCATCGTGTCTAAGTTGCCGACGCCCACTGAGAAAATCACCAAGGCTTGTCGTAAGCAGGTTCTATCCGTTGCTGCCCGCTTGAGCTATATCCCGAACCCTCTGGAGTGGCTCCAGCAGAAGGTCGATCTGGATCTGAAGCCGCCGGAAGGGCTACAGGAAGCCCAGTTTCTGGCCGTAGCGGCTGGGGCGTACCAGGCCCACCACGCGAAGATGCTTAGCGAGGAGAATTTCCAGAAAGTTCTCCGCTACTACGGAGGGAAGCTTCAAGAGATTTTCCTGCACCACTTCGCGCAAGACGTTGTGGTGGCAACCGTCATGGACTTGGGCGTTCCCGCGAAAGACCGGGAGGCGGTGCTCGCCCAAACCTCGGCGATGTACGTCGCGGCCACGTTCAACGCTGTGGCCGAGAACATCCGAGAGTTCCCCGATTGCCGCGAGTTGCTCGTGAGGAAGCTGCCGCCGGGGATGGCTACGGCTGACCCAGCAGGATTTGGTAGTAACTGACCCCGCCAGCCCGCAAGTCGTTGAGCATCTTGTTGACGCTGGCGTAGACCCCGTCAGCCGCTGCGTCCCTGCCGTTCAGACAGCTCTGAAGAAGTCCCCCCGGAAGCACATCAGGTAGGTCGAGGAACGAGGCCGCTCTTGCGCCGCCATCCGTTCCTGGTGTCAGGTACTTGCCCGGCGCGTCGGCGGGGTCGTCGAGCCAGAACGTAGAATCGGTGAGGCACGGCAGGTAGCTCATGATGGCGATAAACTCGCCGCCGTTGGCGCCTTCCTGCGACAGCCACCGGTTGTAAGGGCCTGGGGGCCGGGGGTCGTCGTAGACAAACAACGTAGCGGGGAAGTTCGGGACACCGGGGATGGGACCGTCGTAGCCGGTCTGGTAGGTCGGATTCCAGGCGTCGATGATGGCGAACTGAAACGTGGGAGACCAGCGCCGGAAAAGGGCCAGTCCAGCTCGCGTAATGCTGGCGGGGGTGACGCCGTTGATTCCCGTCTTGATCCGGAGGCGGAACGCATCCTCGGTTTCGTCTGCGTGTTTGGGGGAGACACCGCGATCCTCTGCGAGCTGTTCAAGCTGGGCATCCACACCACCTTCAAACGGCGCGACGTTTCGGACTTGGATGCTCGGGTCGCCGAAGTCCGGCTCTTCCAGCAGCGTGTAGATCGAAGTGATCTCGCCGGGGATCGTTTCGTTCAGCGCCGTGAGGTGCTCACCGTCGATGTTGTACTCGAAGCCGGGGAGGGTAGCTTCTACCTCGACCGCAAAGGGGCCGAGGTCTGTGGGGCCGAAGACCACGTCTGTCTTGGTGAAAAACAGCCGACGGTCATTCGTTCCTACGATGGTGCCGTGCTTGACGGTCACCGCTCCCGCCGTAGAGGATTGTCGCCAAAAGTACACCCAGCCTGTGGCCCGCCGCCCGAGCTGCGCGTAGCCGACAAGCGTTGCGGCATTCCACCGGGACACCGCCAAGGAGACGCGAGCTGTGACAGCCGCCACGGCGTACAGATTCTCTACACCCCCGGCTACGGTCAACCCGTCGACGTAGTTTTTGGGTAGCGCCCGCTGGAGGCTGCGGAAGTAGTACGCCTGATCCTTGGGCGGGGGAGGCGGACCAAAGTCGGCGGTTTGCAAAAACACGCGGTCGGAAAGTCCGTCGACAGGCGGTGCGGCTTTGGGTGGCTGAAGAACAGGCATGCGAAGATCCTACTCGGTATGAGCGCCCAAACTCCAAAGTTCCATCCTGTACTCTCAATCAATGGCGTGCCGGTCGAGATGTCCTCCCCGCTTGTGCATTTTGTGTCCGGCTGCGCGGTGGACGCCGACGGCGCTCCGAAGTGCTACCACCCATCCGACTGGGGGCCGCGCACCGAATGGAAACCGGAGAACCGCGCACCGTACGGTTTAGACGCGCCGGAAAACGGTGGGCGGGCGCACCGAACCGAGGGGGGTCTGTGGGTTGTCGATGATTCCTGGGGCTGGGCCACTGATGACGGACAGCGAAATGGCCGTCCAGTCATCCAATCCTCGTCGGACCCCGCGCCCGGCTACTACGTGAGCAAGACGTCGCTTCGCGATCCGTCTTTCGGAGCGACGGACCCGCGATCGTATGTGTGGGCCGACAGGGTTCCGTATGTGGCGGTCCCCCGACGACTTCTGGAGGAACCCTTCGGTGTACGGATGGGAGACTTGGCGCTGGTCACCCACGAACGAAAGCGCTGTTTCGCCATCATCGCTGATGTCGGCAGTAACGAACACATCGGGGAAGGGAGCCTTGCGCTTATCCAAGCGATCGGTGACGGGGGATCGACTCCCCGTAACGGAGGCATCCCCAGCGGAGTCGCGTTCTACATCTTCTGTGGTACTGCGCGCACGTTCAGGTTTGCGCCGTACCACCGCGATAGGGTACCGGGTGAGATAGAAAACGCGGGTCTTGCTGTGGCTCGCCAATACGGAATCCTATGAGCACATCCAAACCGATCCCCATCCAAAACGCCCGTCGCTGGCAAGCTGTGAAAGTGAACGCAGGAGCGACCCCCGCGCAAGAAGCCGCTGATCCTCCGCCTGCCATCCCCATCCGCTTCGGATTGGACATGTCCGACATCGGTTGCTCAGTAGTCGAAGGCGAGGCACGGGTGACAGCGCCAGGGGGTCTTTTACTCGACGCCAACATGCGCGTACTGCCTGCCCTCACGCCCAAGGAAGCGCGCCACGTCGCCGAGCGGATGCTGTCTGCGGCGAGAGCGGCAGATTGTGACCTGTGCATGGCTGTCATCCGCCAAGCGTTTGAGGGGCAAGTGACGCAGATCACATGCCCCCACGAGCCGTCTACAAAATAGCCTCGCCTCCGGCAACATCGTAGGCGACGACACGGACCACGGGTCCATCAGGCCAGCCATACGTGCGACGCACTTTGAAGTGGAATCCCGCTCCGAATCCGTCGGTGAAGGGCGTGATGAGCGACTCGGTGTAGGGCGGCGGGTACGCCATGCCGGACCACACCACTTCTGTCCGGCCAGCTCCAGGTAGCTCCACGGAAACCACCGCCCGTTCCAGGGCCGGTGCGTTGGCGCGGATGTATACGTCGATGTCTTGGTCTGGACGGATGAGGACGCCAGGCGCCGGGGCGGTGATGGTGATCATGGTCCGACTCTAGCCTCCGAGGATGTAGCCGTCGCTGCTGTAGAGGGTGGGGAGGGGCTTGTCAACAGCGGACGAGTTAGCCGTGACAGCGCTGAGCGAGGTACCGAGCTTTTCCAGCACTCTCGGAACCACATCGCCAGTCGGGTAAGACACTTCGTTACCCGAGACGACGAGGCCGGGAACTTGTCGGAGCGCGGAAGCAGCCTCGGAGCGGCGGAACGCTTTCCCAGGCGGCAGCATGTTGACGTAGTTGACGATGGCAGCCCGCGCTGACTCCGATACGGAAAACGGATCGGCGCCCGCTGTGAATGTGAGGTCAAGTCGGACACTGAGCGGAATCACCTTGGCGACGAACACTCCAACGTAGATCCCGGCGGCTCGCGTATCGGACAGGGCGTTGCCGACTTCCTGAGCGAGTGCCTGGCTTCTGTCTTGGTAGGACAGGGGGACGCTGTTTTGGACGATGTACTGGTCGGTCCAGCGGTCGGCCACGGCGAGAAGCACCTGTTTAGACTGCCGCCCGAGGCTGTCGTAATACTCCAGGGCCGTGGCGGTCACAATGCCGGGGACACGGAGGGCGCCTTCTTGGAGAGCCAGCAGCGTCGCCTTCCGAGCCGTGCGCCAGAAGTTCCGGTACGCGGAGCGAAGGGAGCGATCGTCCTCTTGGTCGTCTCCTGTGGAAGCGGCCAGCTCGTTTGTGACGACGAGGTCGGCAGGCGCTCCGGGGATGGTTCCCTTGATCGACGTAATGGTGTTCTCGGCAGCGATCACTCCGCTATCGGCGCGTTTGCTGCGGACGGGGACGGACAGAGGGCCCACCGTGGCCTTTGGCAACACCGCTTCGAGCGTCGTGAAGAACTCGATACCGTCCGGGGTGGACAGCAGCGTTTCCTTGGGGATCGGCAGGTCGTTTACAAGCGCCGTAGTGAGGCGAAATTGCACAGAGCACCGGGACACTGCGGCGTCTTTGCGCACAAGACCGACAAAGTCGAGTAGCCTCTTGTCAAGCTGCGCCCCTTCGGCGGAGTCGGGCCACCAGCTCGCCGTGGTCTGCGTGAGCGCGCCGCTTAGCTCATCGCCCACTGCGGCGCTACCTTCCCGCAGCGCATTGACATCGGTGCCTGGCGTTTCAAAGGCAGCCCGCGAAATCCGGGGCCGCGCTACGCCAGGCGGAGGATTGAGTGCGGCGACCTCGTAAATTCGTCGCAGTTCGTCGCGGGACGGGAAATCTGGCATGGCCCACGATACCACTCGCAGGGCCTGAACGGACGTTCGGGATTGCGGCTGGGGCGGCGGCTCACGTAGAACCGATAACACCCAAGGGCGCTACCGCCCATCACCTGAAACTGGAGAAGTTAGATGTTTCGCACCGTTCAGCTCCTGTCCCCGTTTACCCCCGGATGGTTTTTCGTGTTCAACATCGTCCGCCCGAACAACACCACGGAGGAAGCGTTCGTGGAGTTTGCCAAGTCCGAAGTGCCCGACGCGAAGTATCTCGTCTGGCACGATGACACGATCTACTGCTTCGTCCCGACCGCCATTTCGCTTGAGGAGATCAAGGCGATCCTCGACAACCAAGACGTGCTGCCGGGAACGGCCAAGCTGTTCTACCTGACCTCGGTGAGCAACTTCAACGACATGCTGCGCGTTCTCGACGAGAGCGTGGCCAAGTCGAAAAAGGCGGACGCGGGCGGATGTGACTGTGGGCTGTGCGATTGATCCGTATCAGCGACATCCCCTACAACGAACAGACTCGCGCTGTCGTGCGGAAGTTCTTCGACGTCACGATCGCTCGCAAGAAGGTGCCAACGATCGAGGACATGCGAGAGCTGCGCGCCGGTTTGGTGGCGGTGATCGGCGAGGGACCAGGGCAGCAGACGGGCGAGGCCCTCAAATATAACAGCCCGCGTCGGGTCGGCGGCGAAACCGTATGCCATGACAGCCGGGAAAGACCGGCACTTGCTCGGGTAGCTCAGCAGGCAGAGCAGCCGCTTTGTAAGCGGTAGGTCGCCGGTTCGATTCCGGCCCCGAGCACTGGCTGCCCAACAGCAACAAAGGAGACAGACCGTGAACCAAACGAAGCCAGAATCGAAGCAGACCGCTCCCAAGAAACTGCCGTATGTGGTCGTGAGGACGTACAGCGCCGGAGTCCACTTCGGCGAACTCAAAAGCCGCAAAGGGAAAGAGGTCGTTCTTGTCAACGCGCGTCGGCTGTGGAAGTGGGTGGGCGCGTTTACGCTGTCAGAGGTGGCCGTCGAAGGAATCAAGGACGGCAGCAAGCCAAGCGTAGCGGCGGAAAGCATCACGCTTACCGAAGCGATCGAGGTGATCGCAACCACTCCAGCGGCAGAGAAGATTCTGCGTGAGTTCCCGCCGTGTCGTCCGTAGAACACGACGGGTCCGGGTACGGGTACGGGTCCGGGTACGGGTCCGGGTCCGGGTCCGGGTCCGGGTCCGGGTCCGGGTACGGGTCCGGGTCCGGGTCCGGGTCCGGGTCCGGGTCCGGGTCCGGG
>ERZ650304.77-NODE-77-length-62626-cov-9.407074_pt1 | contig 62626 bp, 50 predicted proteins | sample MGYA00376240_ERZ650304 | MGnify/ENA primary metagenome ERZ650304 (study PRJEB26733, sample SAMN07839271) | wastewater metagenome | biome: small river; feature: stream; material: water | place: USA: North Carolina | collected 2016-03-01 ...
ATTTAAGTTTAGCGATCGAACAGTCAATTGCTCAATTATTTATAGGTTAACTATAATTACTAATTTTTATTTTGCATAATTCATTAAAAATAAACCAATCCGTGAAATTTTCTACCAAAACTATGTTTTTTAGTGTCGCAGCAATCTTAAATTGATATGTTTTGTTCGGACTGATTATGTCTAAACGATCCAACAGGCTTTGAAATGACGTGTTTAATAATTTGGTATCTTTGACAACTTTAATAGTTTCTATTTTATTTTGTAAAACTGAATCTATTAAGTGTGTGGTAGTTAAAACGTGTCCTTTTAAACCTGATAAATTACTCCATAATTTCTTTATATTTTCATAATGCAAATGTGAGTCAACCTCATCCAGTAGGAAGATTGTATTTTTATCATCAAACAAATCTATCAAAGCATAAATTGAAAGTAATTGATATTCGCCATCACTTAACTGCCTGAGCTCTAAGTGATTTTTAAAAATTAAAGAGATTTCTTCTAATTCGATATTAGATAGCCATGTTCCTGTAGCCCTTGCGAAAAACGTAAAAATTGCATTTACATTATCATTAAATATTAATTTTGCTTCAGCCGCTTTTATAAATATATTTCTACAGGTTATATTACGTATATAATCTTTTTCACTAAAGCTATAGTCAGAATCAATTTTAGCCTGAATTATTTTCTCAAGATACCGCAAGTATAATGATCTTACCAATGAGTTTTCAATAAATTCACCACGCGCCTCTTTATTGTGATCATTGACGATTCGATCAACTAGTGGTTTTCTAACTCTGAACCCCATTCTGATAAGTGTACTATTATCGCTATTTTCTGTAACATCAATATAATTATGGTCTACCAGATACTTTCTAACTAGCCCATTAGGCTTCAAAGACGTAGCAAAAAAAATCAATATCTTGCTCCACCCATAATCAAAATAAAATGAGCTAATACCGTCTAAATAACCAGACACAGACCTGTAAAGATTTGCATTTTTTTCATAATTATTAAATATGTTGGAGAAAAGTTAGTTCTGACCTGAGCTAAATGTAATACATCTATATGTATCTCGCAATGACTCTTCTTGTTCTCGTTGAAGATTTTCTTTATCTATATAACTAGAAAAAATGGACTCAAGTATTGTGGACTTACCGGAACCATTACCACCGATTAATGTACAAATATTAGAACCATTAAAATCAATATGCTGAGCCATATTGATATGCTTATATGCTGGAATATCCACTCTCATCTATATATCTCCCGTTGTAATTCAAAATACTCTTGTTTAAGCTGATTTATCCCACCAAAATTCACTGCCACATCGCGGACAGTTCCCAATCCGCTAAGATTGATTAGTGTGCTAAGCTTATCATCAGCAAGCTCGGTAAAACCGTCCGATTCATAACGCCCCAAGATAAAGCGGATTAATTGTTGAGCCGTTTGGTTGGCATGGTTTCTGACAAATTCAGACTGTCCAGCATTCTCCGCACGTTGTTTGCGGGTTTTGATTTCGAGATTAAACGACAAATGCGCCAGAAGATCATAAATATCGCTATTTTCGGCATCAAAAACCTGTTTTAAATCATTAAGCTGAGTTTCATCGATATTACGGTTACGAAGTTTCTCAAGTAAATTTCTACGATTAACTGGATTACTCCAGATTTCACGCAGTCCATCGCCATCCTGATAATACTCGCCCAAGATATCAATCAATAATTCCAAGTAGTCTTTAGTTAAAAACGGTCTGCCATCTTCACCGACATAAGAAGTTTCGATATTGATTACCCTGAGTTTCTTATTTTTTATCTCAATAGTAACCTTGGGCTTCGGTTCATGAACTGGTGGTTCGATACTACCACCATCGTTGATATTGACGTTGGCTGAATTATCTGGGGTGTCGATAGGCTGATTGTCGTCCGGTTGATTAACCTCGACAGGCTCATTAACTTCAACTTGCGTAGCGGTAGTCGTGATTGTGGTATCCACAGGTTCACCATCCCAGCGATCATCATAAAATAATTTAGTCGTGCCGACAAAATCAATAATCGTGAAAAAATCTTTACCTTCAAACACTCGCGTGCCACGCCCGATGATCTGCTTAAATCCAGTCATGGATCTAATCGGTGTAGTTAGGACAATATTGCGTACATTACGCGCATCAACCCCAGTAGTCAGCATTTTAGATGAGGTTAAAATCACTGGCATATCCCGATCATTATCCTGAAATAACTCCAGCAAATCTTTGCCAATTTCCCCCTCATCCGAGGTAATTCGTACGCAATAATTATTATCTTTAATCGTTTTAAACTTATCTATCGCAATTCGCATGTCCAGCGCGTGCTGTTGATTAACGCAAAAGATAATTGTTTTATCCAGTGGATTGATATTTTTAAGAATAGTTTTGGCGATTAATTCGGTACGTTTGGGAATAATTACTTCACGTTCAAACTGTTCTAATTTGACTATTTGGCTCGGCAGATCACCTTGAATAATATCGTCAGGGTCAAATTGATACTCATCAATATTGGTCTGTACTTTCTTGACTTTATACGGGGTCAAAAAGCCATCATTAATTCCGTCTTTTAGCGAGTATTCATAGATCGGTGAACCAAAATAGGCGTAAGTATCGCCATTGTCATCACGTTTCGGAGTCGCGGTTAAACCCAAATGCACCGCAGAACCGAAATAATCCAGAATCTCACGCCAGCTACTTTGGTCGTTAGCACTACCGCGATGGCACTCATCAATAATGATTAGGTCAAAGAAATTCGCCGGATATTGTTTGTAATACGCTGTAATATCTGCTTCTTCATCTTCGGTAGCAATATCTTTGTGGCGGTTTTTATTCTCTGCGACCGCCTGATAAATCGCAAAAAACACATTGGCATTAGTCGGAACTTTACCACCACGCCTACGGATTTCTTTGCCATTAAGGCGGATAATATCTTTTTCAATCGGATTAAAGGTATTAAATGCTTGATCTGCTAAAATATTACGGTCGGCTAAAAATAATATCCTTGGACGACGGGTCGTACCATCTCGATTCCAGAGTGCTTGAAATAAGCGATAAACAATTTGAAAGGCAATATATGTTTTGCCAGTACCAGTTGCCAGAGTTAATAAAATCCTGCTTTGCTGATTGGCGATCGCTTCGACTGATTTTTGTACCGCAATTTGCTGATAAAAGCGCGGTTTCATTGTTCCCTCGATGTGGAACGGATAAGTGATAATTTTTTCGGTGCTTTTTGCTACATTACCAAATTTACGTGCGAATAATTCGGCTGGTGCTGGATAATTCTCAATAAATTGACCTGTAGCAGTTAATAATGAATGCTCATAAATCTTATGCCCATTCGTCGAATAGACAAAATCAACCTTGAGTTTCTCAGCGTAGCCAATTGCCTGCTGTAATCCCTCAAGTGGATCTTTATCTTCAGCCTTAGCCTCGACTATTCCCAGATTAACATTTTTATAGCTTAGCAGATAATCGACAGCATAACGCTTTCCACGTTTATTGCCGGGTAGTTTTCGTCCATCAGTAAAGAAATATTTAAACCCATGTTCGCGGGTAATATGAAATTCGCTCCAGCCAGATTCTTTCAGTTTTGGTGTGATTAATTTTGCTTTGGTATCTGCTTCGCTATAAGCCATGTGCACCCTTCGATCAAACTACATTTTTACAACAATAAATAGTGTCATATTCTAACATATTACCCTTATAGCCACATGGGGATAAATGCTGCAACTGCTTAATATTACTGGATTTTTCACAAAACTTAATTAAGGTTATGCTATTCGGGCAAATTGGGCTATTTAATCCCATAAAAAAGATAAAATTTTCAAAGCTTAATATGCTATACAATAGAGGTCAGTGGACTTTTTGATAACAAAATAATCAAGGTAATCTCGATGAATAAAATTATTTTATTTTTGTTGACAGTTTCATTTTCTGTTTTTGCACTAGGTGAAGATTTGAAAGATAATGCTTCTGCCAGTCAAAAACAAAATCAAGTGATTAATGTGGCTTCTTTTAAAGGCGTACAGGTAACAGGTATAACAGTTACCCAAGATGGGCGAATTTTTGCCAATGCTCCGCGTTGGCGCAAAGGTGTACCATTTTCTGTGGTAGAAATAATGCCTGATAAAACAATCAAAGCTTATCCAAATGAATCAATGAATAATTGGGAAATTGGTGATAATATAAGTAATAAATTTATTAGTGTACAGTCCGTTATTGCGCATGGTAATTATCTATATATCCTTGATACTGCAAATCCAATGTTTAAAGGATTAATTACTGCACCTAGAGTTTATGTTTATGATTTAAATAGTAATAAACTATCGAAAACCTATACATTCCCAGAGAATGTTGTGAAGAAAAATTCTTATACAAATGATTTAAGGATTGATGATAAGAAAAATAAAATTTATTTTACCGATTCTGGCGCAGCTGGTTTAATAATCCTAGATCCAAAAACTGGACAATTTACGCGAGTTTTAGATAATCATCTATATACCAAAGCAGAATTTAATCATTTAACTATTAATGGTAAAGAATGGAAAAATACCGTTCATGCTGATGGCATTGCGCTTGATAACAAAAATGACATCCTATATATCCATGCCCTGACAAGCTATACGCTCTATGGTATCAAAACAAATGATTTGTTAAATCCTAATGCATTAAAAAATGCTAAACCATTTGTTATGAAGACTAGTGCTCCTGATGGGATGATTATGGATGATAATGGCAATCTCTATTTTGGTGATTTGGAACATAATAACATTTCATATCTTACGCCAGATAGAAAAGAAATAAAAATTCTCATTAATGATGATAATGTAAAATGGCCCGATACTTTTAGTATCTACAATGGATATCTCTATTTTAGTAACTCACGTATTAGTGAAACAAGCGGAGATATTAGTGATCTAGTTTTTATGATTAATAAAGTTAAACTACCTGTTAAATAATTTAAAATTAGCCGCAGAATATACCCAACTCAAACATTGTCTGGGTTATTTTGCCGCTGATCATGGCTTTGCAAATTGTGCAGATTACAAATTCTATTTTGGACATTCACAGTTAAGCAAACTTACTCCGCAAGGTGGATTTTTAATCAATGGTTTGGCAATTATTGGGAAGCCAAAGGCTTATGCCAAACCTAATTAATAACCGCTAAACCAGAATAAAAATACCCGAAACAATTCTCAGATATCAAGTTTATTACTAAATATGAATAATTAAACAATTATTTTCCGATACAGAACTTAGAAAAAATCTCACCAAGCAAATCATCAGCACTAAATTCACCAGTAATAGAGCCTAATGCAGTGTGTGCATAACGCAACTCTTCTGCCAAAATCTCTAATGATTGCCAATTTGTAAATGCTGTATCAATATGCTCAACCGTCAAACGCATTGCATCCAAATGCCGTGTCCGCGCCAGAAATACATCCCCAGCAGAATTATTCCAACCAATTAAGGCCAATAGCTTACTTCGTAATAAATCAACACCAAGTCTTTCACGAGCAGATAAGTAAATCTGTGCACTACCATCCTGCTCATCAATTCTTGGCGATTGCCCATTTAAATCAATTTTATTATGAATAAATAACTTCGGTAGACCAACTGGCAATTTAGATAAAATTTGGTGATCTTCAAAACTCATACCAATATTATCATCAATAATTATCATACACAAATCTGCACTCGACACCGCATTTAATGCGCGTTCAATTCCAATTTTCTCAACCACATCATCAGTTTCTCGAATTCCAGCCGTATCAATAATATTAAACGGTACACCATCAATGATAATTTTCTGGCGTACAATGTCCCGCGTGGTACCAGCAATCTCCGTCACAATCGCAACCTCTTCATTCGCCAAAGCATTTAGCAAGCTAGATTTACCAACATTTGGTCGACCAACAATTACAATATTTGCACCATTATTAAGGAGCACGCCCTGTTTTGTTGAACCGAGTAATGTATAAATTTCCTGCTGCAAAGCTTCTAGTTTGGTTTTAATTTTGGCATTGGCAATAAATTCAATATCTTCTTCAGGAAAATCTAAAGTTGCTTCAACAAACATTCGTAAATTAATTAACTGTTGATTAATCTGCTGAATTCGCCCAGAAAACTCACCTTTCAACGATTTTAGCGCACCTTTGGCACTAGCCTCGCTCTCAGCATGAATCAAATCAGCAATACTTTCAGCCTGTACCAAATCCAGCTTGGCATTCAAATAAGCTCGCTTGGTAAACTCACCTGCTTCAGCCATACGACAACCTAATTCCAAACAACGCTTCAAAAGCATATTTAGAACAACAGGACTACCGTGACCTTGTATTTCCAGCACATCTTCACCTGTAAATGATTTTGGACCACGGAAAAATAACACCAAGCCAGAATCGAGGACTTGATTGTCGGAACTATAAAATTCGACATAATGGACCAAGCGTGGTTTGAGTTCATCTTTATGAACTAACCCAGCAATTACACCAGATAAATTAGTGCCCGAAACCCGAATCACACCAACTCCAGCGTACCCAGCACCACTGGCAATTGCAACAATATTATCAGCTATATATGACATAATTTCTTTACGTTAAAAAGTATAAGCGGTTTTAAGTTCTTCACCGCTAATTTGACAAAGGAAATACCACAACGCAGGCATATTACTGTAGCGACGAATAATTGCACGCATTTTACTTACCGAGTAAGAATTAAAAGCTTGATCAGTTGCTCCTTGTACTAGTAAACACCATAGCGTGTAATACTCTGTTTCACGATAAAATTCATCGACTGGTTTATCTTTACTGAATGCACTTCCACGTTGTTGCGACCATATTGGTACCAATTTATCCAAAATATCGTCCTCGCACTCAGAATTAATAATCAATTGAGTAGCAGTATCCAACAGCAATTTATATTTCTGAGTCTCACCTAAACCGCTATTAAATTTACTCACTTCCCAAAACAACAAACTAATCTCTGCTTTAATTTTGTTAAACTCTGGTTCGGATATCTGTAAATTAGCCACAAAATTTAGAGCTAATTCCAAATCATTAGAATTAACGATACATGTAGTATCTATAATAGTTTTATCGCATACTTGCGGATTACTTTTAAATGACATTTAACTGATTCTTTTCATAAATTTCAACACAAAACATCGAAGTGTGATTTTAACATATTACAAGCCTATAAATCGGCACATTGAATTCAAACAAGTGCTTAACTTCGTGATATAATCGGTTCCTTTATATAGCTTAGTATAATTTGGATCTACTAATTAATGACACCTAAAAAGAAAATCTGTTTAGTGGTTTTAGCCGCATTAGACCTAATCAGCGTAAGTTATGCTGATTCGTCTTTATCATACCTTGGCAGTACTCAGACCGAAGTAGTACCTCAGGTATGTGGTTATAATGACTTACAATGGTATCAAAAATCTGGTCCAGACTCTGTCACAATTTCCCAAGTAAAACCCAAAACACTCTTCTTACAAGCAGATAATATCAATGGTAAAATGAAAGGTATCAACGTTGCCGATGGTAATGTTTTGGCTTACAAAGAGAGTCAGACTATGGTCTCAGATTGGGCAATTTATGACCAAAGCACAGATCGTGTAACACTTGGTGATCATCTCGTCCTAACCAGGCAATTTGATGCTATCCAAGGAAAATGGGCAGATTACTATCTTGATTTAGACAAAGGTACCTTTACCCAGGCGACTCTTTATTACAATAAAGATAATATTACGGCTACTGGCTCACAAATTGACATTCTAGATAAAAATCATGCAAATGTTCAAAATGGTACATTTACCAGCTGTAATCCAATTGATCCAGCGTGGTATATAAAAGCTGATCAAATGAAATTTGATTACCAAGATTCACAAGGTACCGCGCGCAATCCAGTAATGTATTTCGAATCAATTCCAATTTTTGCTTCTCCTTATATGACCTTTCCACTCGGACAGCGTCGTTCTGGATTTTTAACTCCAAATTTTGGCGGTAGTAGCACAGCAGGAACTATGTTCTCAGAAGCCTACTATTGGAATATGGCACCTAATTATGATATGACAATCACGCCTGAGTTTTGGACTCAGCAAGGTTTAATGGTAACTGATAATTTTCGCTATATGAGCCAGTCAAACGTCGGAAGTATTTATACCGAGCAACTTTTAGTCAACACTGGTGCACCAGAAGTCAATACTCCAAATTATCGCTGGTATTGGAGCTTAGATGACGTGTATACACCAATGAAATATGTAACTATGGGCTATGATTACAACCAAGTATCAGATAACAATTACTTCAATGATTTTGGGAATTTTTATTCAGTTACTGACAATGTCAATTTGAATCAATCAGTATATGCCAACTATAAGCCGACTTGGGGTCTAGCCAGCGTCAAATTACAAAATTACCAGACTTTATTTCCATACGGTACAACTCAAACCGTTTCTATTTATAGTCAGTATCCACAAGTTAATTTCAATGTTAACCCCCAAGACATCGGTGGTGGTATAAAAGCAGGCTTAACCAGCCAATACACTGATTTTTACAGCCCAAGTATGCAAAGCGGTCAACGTGAAGTGTTTTATCCTAGTTTAACTTATCCAATGCAATCGGCATGGGGGTATGTAAAACCCAAAGTAGGTTATAACGTTACCGAATACCAATTAGGTCTGAACCCTGGCTATCCTGGTAGTAATGGAGATTACCAAATAGCGCTGCCAATTACATCAATTGATAGCGGCTTATATTTTGATCGACCACTTAGCTATAGTAGTGGTGGTGCATACACACAAACGTTTGAACCGCGTTTATACTATTTATATATTCCACAACAAAACCAATCGCAATTACCATTATTTGATACCGCGAATGCAACATTTAATTATGCACAACTATTTAATGAAAATCGTTTCTCTGGTTTTGATAGGGTCAACTCTGCCAATGACATTACCATTGGTGGAACTACGCGTTTTATTAATGATACCAATGGCACCGAGCTAATGAATTGGAGCCTTGGCTATCGTTATTTTATTACACCAGAAAATGACTTTCTATATGGAAATCAAACCCAAGATGCGCAGTTGTTTTTGCCGTCACCAAATTTAATTACTGAATTAAATAACAATTGGAGCAAAACAATATCTACTACCGCAACTTTCCAGTATGACACAACCTACTCAACCATTGATGCCTACACTGCAAATATCAAATGGAATCCAGATGACGGCAAAGTAATTAATTTAGGTTTTAATTACCAATATAACTTACCATTATTATTTTATGCATATACTCCTGGGCAAGCATTTACACCAACTAGCTATGAAAACCAATATGCGGTTACAGCATCTGAGCAATGGCCAATTTACGAAAATAAAGTATATGCGATTAGTAGTGCAAATTATGACTTTACCAGACAAATGTTATTAAACGTAGTTGGTGGTGCACAATATAACGGAGGATGCTATACCATCAGTGCCGTATATCAACAATACATTTTTAATTATAATCAAACGCAAAGTGTTTGGATGCTTAATTTTAACTTCAAAGGAATTGGTAATATTGGCTCAGGAGATCCAAGTACAGCATTAAACCTAAACGTACCTGGTTATATGCCAATCAGCCAAATTCAAGAAAATCAAACACCATGAAAGTAAGCACAATTATGTCAAAAATACTCTTAAGCGCAATTTTAAGTGGCATTTTTTTTACCACTTATGCAGACAACTCCACTGCCACCACCGAGTCACAAAATATAGTATCCGCAGCGCCTAAAATAGAAAGCTCCATGCCTTCAAGCTTAAACTCCAATGCGCCACCCACAAAAACTGTAAACAAAATTGTTGCTTATGTTAATAAACGTATTATTACTCAAAATGAAGTTAACAAACAAATCATACAAGCCAGAAACAATTTACAACAGCGTGGTGTGAAAGATGCCGATAACGCCGATTTACGCGCTAAAGTTATTGATCAAATGATTATGCAACAGATTCAGCTCGACTTAGCTGCCCGTGGCGGAATTAAAACCAGCGATGCTGAAGTCACTGATGCAATCAATAATATTGAAAAAAACCAAGGTCTCAACGACACACAATTTAGATCTAAGCTCGCAACCCAAGGTATCGCCTTTAATGACTTTCGTCAACAAATTAGCGATCAAATTACCACCGAAAAATTAAAACAACGCGAAGTAGATGGTCGTGTCGTGGTTAATGACGATGAAGTAACGCGAATCTTAAATAGTTCGAGCTACAAAAATCGAATTGATTATCGTCTGGCTGATATTGTAATTAACATTCCAGAGCAAGCAACCATGGAAGTTACTGCACAAAAAAAAGCTTTAGCAGATCAAATTTACAATCAACTAAAACAAGGCGCGTCATTTGACCAATTAGTTTTAAAATACTCTAATGGGCCAAATGTGCTAAACGGTGGCGATCTTGGTTGGAAAAGTAATACTTCCCTTCCTCCAATCATCCTAAGTCAAATTAGCAATTTACCAATTGGCGGCATTGCTCCAGTAGTAAAATTCCCAATGGGCTTCTTCATCTTTAAAGTAAATGCAATTAAACAACATGGTTCACCACAAATTGTCCGTCAGTACCACGTGCGCCACATTTTAGTAAAAGTCAATGAATTAACTAGCGATGACGAAGCACATCAAAAAATTCAAAACGTTTATAACCAGTTAGCCAAAGACGCTGGAAATCCAGCCTTAGAAAGCAAAGAATTCACTGATTTAGCTAAACAATATTCAGATGATACGAGTAGCCTTAAAGGCGGTGATTTAGGCTGGCTAAATAAAGGCGATACTGTTCCTCAATTTGAGCAACAAATGATGAGTAATCCAGTTGGTAAAATTAGCCAACCATTCAAATCACCATTTGGCTGGCACATTCTTGAAGTTACAGAAACACGCGACAGTAACCTAGCTAACGATAGAGAGAAAGCCGAAATTCGTCAAGAATTACGGGAAACTAAAGCACAAATGCTCTATACCGAGTGGATACGTAACCTACGCGATATGGCGTATGTAAAAATGAGCGATGATTAATAGCACAACTTAACTATCAATAAAGTACGGACATCTAAGTTGAAAATTGATAGAACAGAACATTTCATGCTGTTAGTGTTAGTTGGTATTACTAACGGCATGACTCCACTTTTAATTGGTTCAACGCTATTTATATGGTTAAAGGAAAATGGCGTTAGCCTGCAAAATATCGGTCTTTATAGTCTAGCCAATCTACCTTTTGCATTTTCTTTTGCAATTTCAATACTCTTGGAATGCGTATCTAGCAAGCGTTATTTTCATTACAAATTTATCTTACTTCTAAGCCTAATTGCTAGCGCAACCACAGTTTACTTTATTCCAACGGTAATTAATCAAACACAGAAATTGTTCATACTATGCTGTATTATAAGCATTTCTGCAACCGTAAGTAGAATTATACTGTTATCTTTTCAAAAGACTCTTTTCAGTGAACAAAAGCTCTTAATTGTAATTAATATTTCTACGATCAGCTTCAAAGTTGGGATTCTCATCGGTGGCAGTTACGCATTATATCTTTCGCAATATTTATCTTGGGAAATGATCTATCATTACTTTGCCATTCTAATCATTGTCTTTGGCTCCATAATATTTTGCTTTCCTCGTCATAATTTTAATATCAATAATGATTTAATTAACACAATGTCGTTCACTCAACGAATTTGTACACCATTTATTAATTTGACTAAAACACCGCAAATCTGGTTAATCTTGCTCCTAATGTTTTGCTATCGTGCACCAGATAATTTAATTACCAATTACTTTGATTTATTCTATTTACATTTTGGCTTAAGTAAAACTAACGTCGCATTTGGTTATAAACTCTACGGCATGATTACCGCATCATTAGGTGGAATATTGTGCATCAAACTAATTAAAAATCGTGATTATATTGATAATTTAACATTAGCATTAGGTTTACATTTAATTTCTTATACACTAATTTATTGGTTCAGTCGAACTCAAGCACCGTTATGGTCATTTTATGCTTGCGTGACGCTTGAAGAGTTTAGCCGAGGTATGACCATGATTATGTTTTGGTCATTTCAAACCAAAATTTGTCAACGCCAACATATCTTAATTCAACTTGCAATCTTAACCGCCATTGATAGCCTAAGTTATAGCTTGCTCAGCACCGTAGCTGGCGGATTAATTGAACATTTAGGCTATGCAAATTTTGTTCTAATCGTAATCACTAGCTTTATTCCAGCATTCATTTTACTCAGACTTCTCAAAACAACCAAATAAACAATAAATTCCCCAGATAGATAATAGTTAAGTCGTTGACTGTGTTATAATGTACGCTATTTTAAGCATGCATAAATCATATGCAAAATTTTTTAGAGAAACTCAATGGCAAAAAACTTACGCAATATAGCGATTATCGCTCACGTGGATCATGGAAAAACAACTTTAGTTGACAAACTATTACATCAAGCAGGAACATTCTCTGCACATCAACAAATCGCCGAACGGGTGATGGACAGCAATGATATTGAAAAAGAACGTGGAATTACAATTTTTGCTAAAAACGCATCTTTAATTTATAAAGGCACTAAAATTAACATCGTTGATACGCCAGGACATGCCGATTTCGGTGGTGAAGTTGAGCGCGTATTAGGAATGGTTGATGGCGTATTATTATTGGTTGATGCGGTTGAAGGCCCAATGCCACAAACACGTTTCGTAACTCGTAAAGCGCTTGCTTTAGGTTTAAAACCAATCGTTGTAGTAAATAAAATTGACCGTGATGGCGCGCGCCCAGAATGGGTTATCGACCAAACTTTTGATTTATTTGACAAATTAGGCGCAACTGAAGAACAATTAGATTTCCCAGTGGTTTATGCTTCAGCCTTAAATGGTTTTGCAAGTTTAGATGCGACAGAACGCCCTGCAAATATGGAGGCAATGTTCGAAACTATTTTATCACATGTAAATGCTCCTGAAGACGATGTTGATGGTTCACTACAATTACAAATATCTGCGTTAGATTATAGTACTTTCGTGGGTCGAATTGGGATTGGACGCATTCGCCAAGGTAAAATTAAAGCTGGTCAACAAGTTGTGGTTGCAACAGGTATTGATGGTGAGCGCAAAACTGCTAAAATTAATCAAATTCAAATTTTCAGCGGTCTTGAAAAAGCGATTGTTGAAGAAGCTTCAGCCGGTGATATCGTCCTAATCAACGGAATTAGTGAATTAAGTATCGGGGTTACCATTTGTGACGTCGCTAATCCAGCACCATTGCCGATGTTAATTATCGATGAACCAACTCTAAGCATGAATTTACAAGTTAATACTTCGCCACTAGCTGGAACTGAAGGTAAATTTGTAACTAGCCGTCAAATTCGTGATCGCTTAAATAAAGAATTATTAACTAACGTAGCACTTAAAGTTGAAGATACTGATGAAGCAGACGTATTTTTGCTTTCAGGTCGCGGTGAATTACATTTAACTATTTTGGTTGAAAATATGCGTCGTGAAGGTTTTGAATTAGCCGTAGCTAAGCCTCACGTAGTAATGAAAATGATTGATGGTGTTAAATGTGAGCCTTATGAATCATTAACGATTGATCTTGAAGATGAACACCAAGGTGCCGTAATGGAAGAACTGGGTCGTCGTAAAGGTGAACTTAGCGATATGGTTTCTGATGGTAAAGGTCGTACACGTCTTGAATACCGTATTCCAGCACGTGGATTAATTGGTTTCCAAGGTGAATTCCTAACTTTAACCCGTGGTTCTGGTTTAATGTCACATTTATTTGATGATTATGGTCCAGTTAAAGCTGATCTACCAGGTCGTCGCAATGGTGTATTAATTTCTCAAGAAGCTGGTGCTGCAGTTGCCTATGCATTATGGAAATTAGAGGATCGTGGACGCATGTTTGTAAGCCCTGGTGAGAAATTATATGCAGGTATGATCATCGGTGTACATAGCCGTGATAATGACTTAAATGTAAATCCAATTAAAGGGAAACAATTAACCAACGTTCGTTCTTCTGGAACAGATGAAGCTGTGCGTTTAACACCACCAATTGCTTTAACTCTTGAAAGTGCAATTGAGTTTATCGATGATGATGAATTAGTTGAAGTTACACCAAAAAGCGTACGGATGCGTAAACGTTATTTAGATGAAAACGAACGTAAACGCGCGAGTAAAGCCGCTAGTAATTAATATTTAAATATTTGATGGAAGGAATTCTATGATTTTACATTTAACTAAAGATACATTAGAATGGCAAGAAATTCATCATGAAGAATTTGCACGTCTAGATACAATAATGTCAGTTTTTCAAGCAGAAGTATTTTATTACAGCAATGATGAAATTACTGTACGTTCAACAATTAAAATTATTGAACATAGTAATCGGAATAAAAACTTTGAAGTTTTAATTCATAGCTATGCTCATGTACATCCAAATCTAATTCGGATGGAGTTTAGTGATGGTAAACAGCTTGGTGAATATGAGACTATAGAAGAAGCTAAATTTGCAGCGCAAACCCACTTCAATCACCACCATCACTTAAAGTATCTGCACTCTCATTAGTATAAAAATAAAAAAGAGCCCTAAGGCTCTTTTTTATTTTTATAAAACTTAAAATTATTTAATCCAATTCAACTTACGTTGTGAATAAAACAATCCATAACACAAAATATACGCGTAACCAAATACAGGAACCCAGTAAGAATCAACGATATTGCCCACATCAGCAATATAACCTTGTACTAAAGGTAATAAAGCACCACCTAAGATCATCATTACCAATAATGAAGAACCTTGCTCTTTATATTTACCTAGATTTGCAATTCCCAAATCAAAAATATTTGGCCACATTACTGAATTAAATATCCCGATTGATAAAATTGCCCATGCCGCAAACATTGTATTGGCCATCATCATCGCAACGATTAAATTAGCAATATTTACTAATGAGAACAAAATTAAATTCATCCGCGAACTTGATTTACAAGCCAATAACAGTAGAATAGCTAATGCTTGGAAAGCAACATAGTAAACCAATTGTAATTCAACATTACCAATTGAATAAACCATAAATGCAGTTAGTGCAATACTAATTAACACCATCAAAACTAACTTTTTGAATACTTTAGAATCACTCAATGCGACTGATCCTAAGAAGCGCCCTATCATAGCACCTCCCCAATAGAAGGCCAACAATTTACCAGCAACTGATTCTTGCAAATTAATCGTTAATGGATCACTTAAAAATGAAACTAAATTCGTTCCAATCGTAACTTCGGCACCTACGTAGAAGAAAATTGCCAACATACCAAAAATCAAATTTAAATGATTCAAGGCAAATAATTTCCCGGCAGAATCATGCACCGTAATATCATCTTCTTTAATTTTTAAAAACTTCCAAATCATAAAAGCTAATAATACAAAGAATAAAGTTAGGAAAATATATGGATATTTTAAATTATTCGGATTTTCTTTAACTTGTAATAGCTCATAAAAAACTAAAACTCCAATTAATGGAGCTACTGCAGTTGCTAAAGAATTAAATCCACCCGCCAAATTCAAACGACTAGCGCCAGTTTCAGGATTTCCAGTAATTAAAACTAATGGATTAGCCGCAATTTGTAAAAATGTAAAACCAAAGCCAATTGTAAATAGACCAGTTAGAAATATTCCATAGCTTTTAAAACTTGCTGCAGGAATGAATATCAAACAACCTAAAGCTGATAAACCCAAACCTAACAAGATTAAACCTTTAAAACCTAGATTTTCAAAAAATTTGATACCAAATTTTGAGGCAAAAACGTAAATTAAAGACCCAATAAAATAAGCTGTAAAAAATGCAAATGCAACTAGATTAGCCTGCAGATGTGAAATTGAAAAAAGACCTTTCAAAATCGGTGTTAGCAAATCATTTAAACAAGTAACAAATCCCCAGCCAAAAAATAAACAGTATAAAACAATAAAATTAATACTGTTACCATGCTTTTTCATAAAAAATACCTCCACTATAAAAGTAGAGGTATTTTAACATAATACCACAATAAGTGTAACACTTACAAGCGTTTATTTACTCTCCAGTAAAAAGACCCTTTAAAGTATCGATAAATGACTTACTTTTTGGATTATGTGATGCACTTCCACCACTATCATCGGCAAATTGACGCAAAACATTTTTCTGAGAATCAGTAAGCTTAACAGGGGTTTCAACAAACATATGACAATATAAATCTCCATTGGTAATCCCACGTAGGGCTTTTATACCTTTTTCGCGAATACGCAACACTTGATTGGTTTGGGTTCCCTCTGGAACTTTCAACGTAACACTCTTACCATCAATTGTCGGTACAGCAACTTCACCACCCAACGATGCTGTAATAAAATTAATCGGCACTTCACAATGTAAATCTTTACCTTTACGAGTGAAAACCTTGTGTTGTTTTACCGCTACATGAACAAATAAATCTCCATTTGGCCCACTATTTAACCCTGCCTCACCCTCACCTGTCAAACGCAAAGTACTACCATTATCAATACCAGCAGGAATGGTAACTTTAACTTTGCGATTCTCACGCACTAGACCATTTCCACGGCAAACATTACATGGATGTTTAACTGTTTTACCGTGCCCATTACAATCAGGACAAGGTTGTTGAACAGAGAAAAAACCTTGCGCATAACGCACTTGACCAGCACCGTTACAAGTAGTGCAGGTACTAACATCTTTCGGATCTTTAGCGCCCTTACCATTACAACCTGTACATTTCTCCGTGCGTGGAAACTTAACTTCTTTTTCACAACCAAAAGCAGACTCTTCCAAGCTAATTTCAACTGTACATTCTAAATCACTACCACGCATTGGTGCATCATGACGTTGCTGTTGGCGACGTCCACCGCCACCGAAGATATCACCAAACGCATCAAAAATATCTTCAAAACCACCACCGCCACCAAAGCCGCCACCTTGACCACCGCTAGCGGAATTGCCACCAACTCCAGCATGACCAAATTGCTCATACATTTGTTTCTTTTGCGGATCAGATAAAACTGCGTATGCTTCTTGCAGTTCTTTAAATTTCTCTTCAGATTGTTTTTTCTCTGCTTCTGGTAACGTAGAAACCCGATCGGGATGATATTTCATCGCTAATTTACGATAAGCTTTTTTAATTTCATCATCGGATGCGCCTTTAGAAACGCCTAACACTTCATAAAAATCACGTTTTGACATAGTTGATAAACCTTAACATTAATAAATTTAGCATATTTGCCGAATAATAATTGAGCATTTTTATATAAAAAGAACTCCTCATCGGAGTCAAAAAATCACATTAAATCTGTGCAATCATAATTCAATTAGATGGGGATAAAGAATAAAACTTCAAGGGGGTTAAAATAAAATTCCTTCATGGGCTAAAAGCCATTTTTTAATCCCAAGATTAAAAAATATATTACCTGAATTAAATCCACCTAACTTATGATTAGCCGCAATAATACGATGGCATGGGATAATAACAGGAAACGGGTTTTTGCCACACGCTCCACCAACTGCACGAGGTGCTGATAAAATCTGCTTAGCCACCTCGCCGTAAGTTAAACTTTTTCCAGATGGAGTCTGACACATAATTTGCCAAATTTTTTCTTGATGTTCAGTACCATTTACCTGTAAAGGCAAGTCAAAGATAAAATTAGGATCCATTACATATGCATTAAGCTGTTGAATAATCTTTGCTCTTAACTCAAAACCATCATCAACCTCATTTGTGGAAAGAACATCTTCAAGAGCACAAAACTCTGCTTTGAGTAATTGCGACCGATTATATCTAACTCGTAGTGCAAAAGTTGGAAAACGGTAGTCTAAAACACCATGTAAATCACTCATAATTAATCCCTAATTACTACAAAAGTCTTTTAAAAACTTATAATCATCTGTTTTAACTGGTCGCGTTAAATTTTTAAACATGACACAATACTTACGCCCATTACCACATGAATTATCATCCAACATAATACCATCAACGTAACAACCATCTTTAGTTGCAATTTGTAAAATTTTACTCGCATCTAAATTAGCATATTTTTGTTTCAATTGTTGCTTAGTTAATTTTAAGCGTTCATTTACCTGACCATTGAAATAACGATAATCTACCAAAACATCATTTCCCAAATATGGATTATTTTGTGGCATACTCAATATAATCTCATTCCCACTTTCCACTATATTAGTCAATGGCAAACAACTACCAAAAACTTGACTAGTAATACTTTGGCTCTCGCTAATAGTTAACATTTGATATTGAATTTCACATTGATTACCACCTTGATTAAAACTCAACAAAAGAATCTGTTGATGATTCAACTCGAAGGCTTTAACCAGTTCAATTTCAGAAACGGCCTGAATTTTGGTTGGCTTATTATTTAGAATTAAGCGATTTTTCTCTATGCTTGGGGCATTGGTCAATGATTCACTTTGTAGAACGCCTTGATTGGTATAAATACCAGAACGCAGCATTATCGTCAGACTAATTGCAGCTGGTTCAGACTCATGCAACTTGACTATAGATACAGGGTTTGATGCAGACTGCTTTACAACATCACTATACTCACTAACTGGATTAATAATTGTCTGATTACTCTTTTTATTATAAACAAACCAAGCAGATGCTCCAGCTATAAGTAAAAATAAAATAATTATAATTATTTTCTTATTCATCAAGATTCCAAAAATATCATATAAAGAAGAATCACCATCAATCAAATCATAAGATTAAGATTATTTAGCATTCGTGCTCATAGCAGAATTTTGCTGTTGCATTTTTTTGATTACTTTATTTGTTTTTGGAAAACATGCTGGATAGCTTTCAAAAGTCTGACGATTTTTCATCATTAATTTACCCATTTGACAAGCATCATTTTTGTGGTAAGCCGCATCAATTGCTCTATGGTTCTCACGCATTTGCTGGCGAACTTGTTGACACTGAGCCGAACTTTCGCTAAGGTCGGTAGTTACCGCAAAAGCATTTGACACAAATAACAGAGTTAATAGCCCTAAACAATTTTTTTTCATAATTTATCCTAAGAAAATAATTATCATAACTTATATCAAATATATTTTCACAATCTATAAAATCAAATAAATCAATATAATAAAGCACCAAAGTTTTTACAATAGTATACGTGCAAAATCAAGATCAAACGACTTATCAAAGATTAAGGATTTTACATTATAACTAAAACCCTTAATCAAATTGTAGCACATTAAATCATTATTAAACAAGCAAAATTAAATTAAGCTCGCCAATAACTCTGCTTTGTTTGTCTGTTCCCAACTAAAATCATTATCTTCCCGCCCAAAATGACCATAGGCTGCAGTTTTACGATAAATTGGACGTAATAAATCTAATTCCTGAATAATGCCTTTTGGACGTAAGTCAAAATTATTCATGACTAATTGTTCAATCTTACGGTCATTAATTTTGCCACTACCAAAAGTATTAACGTTAATCCCAACTGGCTTTGCCACCCCAATTGCATAAGCAATTTGCACTTGGCACTGACGCGCTAATCCAGCTGCAACAATATTTTTTGCAACATAACGCGCAGCATATGCAGCCGAGCGATCTACCTTAGATGGATCCTTACCAGAAAAAGCACCACCACCATGCGGCGCAGCACCACCGTAAGTATCAACTATAATCTTGCGACCTGTTAAGCCACAATCCCCCATTGGACCACCAATAATAAATTGCCCAGTCGGATTAATTAAATACTTAGTTTCTTTGGTTAACATTTTACTTGGTAAAGTTGGCTTAATAATTTCTTCGATTACAGCTTCTTCAATTTGTTTATGAGTTAATTCTGAATCATGCTGTGTTGATAGTACAACAGTATCAAATGACAATGCTTGCCCTGTTTCACTATCATAACGAACAGTTAATTGTGCTTTAGCATCTGGTCGTAACCAAGCCAATTGGCCAGATTTACGCACCTGAGATTGTTTTTCCATTAAGCGATGCGAATAATAAATTGGAAGAGGCATTAAAGTCGGTGTTTCATCACAAGCATAACCAAACATTAATCCCTGATCACCAGCCCCCATATCTAAATCTATACCTTCTCCTTCATTCACACCTTGTGCAATATCTGGTGATTGCTGGTCATAATTCACTAAAATTGCACAACTATCGGCAGCAAATCCATATTCATTTCTAGTGTACCCAATTTCACGAATGGTATCACGCACCACTTGTTGATAATTAACATGTGCTTGTGTAGAAATCTCACCAGCCAAAACTACCAAACCTGTATTAACTAAAGTTTCCGCAGCAACACGCGAGTACTTATCTTGTGCAAATACCGCATCTAAAATCGCATCTGAAATTTGATCGGCAACTTTATCTGGATGCCCCTCAGAAACTGACTCTGAAGTAAATAAAAATTCTGACATTATTAATTCCCTATAAAAATCTAAATATAGCAAAGTTGCCTGCTACTCTTCAATAAAATACAAACAGATCATAAAATAAATTGAAAAACGATTGCAGGCTAATTAATTTTATCAGCTAAGAAGAAAATATAGATATAACATGTAGTTATAATAAGTGACTCTCCCTTTAGCTTACAAAGCATACACTAAGATCGCGCAAGCTGGAGACACAAATCCAATCTTAGTGGGCATGATTTTAGCATAAAATCAAAGCTCAAGCATCAACTATTGAAAGCCTATAAAAACAAATACAATCAACAAGTTTGTCAACACACATTTATTATTCATTATATAGCTAACACTCAAGCAAATAAGTTATGTTAACAATATTTGTAATTTATAAATATGCTCTCTCAAGCTGAAAGAGATCTTTTTAGACGGTCTAATACGGCATTCCACTCCGTCTCACGTGGAGGAAATTCAACAGCTATAACTTGTGCAGAAGATTTATCACCTAATCGTAATGCACAATATAAATGTTTTGCATATTGAGATGGATTTTTTATCATTCTATAATAAAAATTATTACTATGAACCAATACATCAGAATAATGAATAATGTATATGCTCCTGTAGTTGTCCATTAGACGAATAATCTCACTACAATTATTAAAACCAATTAATTGTTTATTAGGTGAATAATGCCTGGTACAACTCCCTGGAGCTATAACTTTACTTACTGATGATTTTTCAGGCACTAAACTAAAATTGTTAATATAATCTTTTAATACCGCATCTAAATCAGAACTAGTTATCGAACCAGGTCTTAATATTTTATATGAGTCTGCCATTGTAGCGTCAATAATTGTAGACTCGATACCTATTTCACATTCTCCACCATCTAAAACATCAATTAATCCATTAAACTCTTCAATGACGTGTTCTGAACAAGTAGGACTCACTCTACCAAATTTATTGGCTGATGGGGCAGCCAATGGGCTGCCTACAGCTTTAATTAGATCTAATGTAAGTCTATGATTCGGCATTCTTATAGCAACAGTATTATGACCTCCTGTAACTAGATTACTTACTTTATCAGACTTGTATAGAATAAATGTTAAAGGACCTGGCCAAAACCTCTTTGCTAAGATCTCGACATACCTAGGAACATTAATCGAATACTCATAAAGCTGTTCCATAGATTCAATATGTACAATTAACGGATGGTCTACAGGTCTATTCTTCAATTCATAAATTTTTTTAATAGAACTATCTATTGATATATTCCCTGCCAGACCGTATACTGTTTCAGTTGGTATTGCGACAACACCTCCAGACCTCAGGATTAGAGAGGCAAGACTAATTATTTGTTCTTCACCACCAGATAATAATGTCAACGTTATACTCCACTAAATAAAACATCATAATTTTTAATATATATTGGGTAGAATTATCATGGATTACAATAATCACAATACCGTGGATTGGCAAAATTAATCTTAGGATCAATTTCTTGGCGCTCAAAATAGTCGCACTTCAAACAGACTTTATCTAAGAACTTAGGAACATTTGTTTCATTAAAACATAACTCACAAAATAAATTCCCTGATTTAATGATATTGCCAAATCCAGGAGTACTACATTTTATGCACTCAAAGGCAACTCTTTTTGCTAATTTATAGGAAAGCTGCTCAATGACATTCATTCTTGATGGATTCATCATGGCGCGCATATCAGTCTCTAATTTTATAGTTTTATATTGCTTCAAAGAATCTTCAATAACTAAATTAAGATCTACGAGATCTGAAACACCTTTCTTAATAATCATAGATTCATTTTTAACGATTAATCCATGTGAGGGAAATTTTACTTGATTTAGCCACTTAACATACTGACTACTATTAAAACTCTCACTTGTCACAAAAAGCTCTGCATGATTCGTATCAACAGATATTTCATAGTCAGAAATAAATAAATCTTTAGTTTTATCATAAAATAACAGCATTTCCATATCTGCATTTACAAATGGATTACTAGGATGAGGTCCAAAAGATCCCTCACTACTAATTACATAATCAAAACCATATTTCTCAGCTGCAAATAATGCTTTATTTTTTAGCGTTTCGTATGCAGTTTCTTGACGTGATATTTCTCCACTGAAAGTACCAAAGCTGTCGGTATTAAAATCCTCTGCAACAACTACCTCGCAGCCAACTATGTTGGCAAATGGAGGTCTAACCGCAATCTCTTTCTTATGCATTGTTGCTAGTAAAACTTTTTTATTTTTATATATACTCATATCAACTCCTACAAACAAATTTAATTTCATCGACCAAAATCTAATTTATTAAACTACTGGCTCAATTACTTGCAAGTAAGCCCATCTTCCATTAAATATTGACGATAGCATAGGTGAATTAGCTAATATTTTATCAACAATCTTCTGCCTTGCATACACAATCACCAATAAGCGTAATGGCTGGTGAACCAACGTATCTTGATAGCTAATACTTTGCATTGGTAGTCCAATTTTATAATCACTAAAATTACCTTCCATAACACCAAATTGACCAACAACATTGTGTATGGCCTTGTTACCCGCACCGTAAATATCCATATCAGTTGTAGAAAAATAATATTGGCTATTTATCCAATGCCCTACAAGAACTGGAGCATTAAATATAAAATTAAGTATCTCACCATTATCATCTAAACTAGGATCATAAGAGTGCAAAAATGTTCTACGACCAAGGTTTAAATTCGTAGTTATTTTACGAGGCCCAATTATAAACGCAGCATTATTTGCCAAAGACATTTCAGGAATTAATTCAGCCCAATTAGATTTACGCATATTAACACCACGACTACCTTTTAACTCCGTCAAACGTTCTATTCTTAAGAGTTCTCCAGCTTTCCTAATATCATTTGCAATATCATCAAAATAACTTTTTTGAATTTCATTCATCAACTCTAAATTATAATAATTAAACTCGTCTGTTGTAGTGTTATGCGATGCGCTAACAAAAAAGGTACTCCTTGGAATTAATATCTTATACTTAGTTTCAAGAATAGCTCGTACTTTATGATCATTAAGAGCCTGACAAAAGGCTATTGAATTAGGTATACCACCGTTACCTCCACAGGCACCACAATCTAAACTAGACTGAAAAGGATTGTTTTCACTCTGAGCCAAATGACCGCTAACAATAACAAATTGTGAAAATTTATCACGTAACCCGATTGAGGTTAAAACAAAATTGGCTTTTTCTGCTAACTCTTCCGAGTTAAAACCGCCATTGGATTGAAACACGTTCAAACTGCTTGAAGAGTATTTACTTTCAGTTGTTACTTTAAATAACTTACTAAACGCTTCAAAAAAAACTGTCTTCCCAACAAGCAATAAACTAAAAAACGCACCAAGTATGTCAAATAACATTAATGGTGCTAAGTATCCATTTTTAGTTTTATTAATTATTCCAACAACTGAACTTTGAATTTTATTTAAAGATGATTGAGTGTTATTTTCTTTAACCAGAGTAACCTCTGGCACAACAATTGCAGGACATTGAAACGAACACCCACCACTACTTTCATCAAAGAGCTTAAATCCAACTCCAAAAAAGCCTGCAAAACCATATGTGTCATATTCACCAATAAACTCTAATTTACGTCTAATACCTTCAGAACGAGTATCAATACAAAACAAAAGTTGTGCACGAGGAATAAATTCAGAAGTTGTGCTTATCAGCGGTAAATTTGTTTTAAGACTTTTCATTAATTGCTCTTGGTAATTTAGCTCAAGAGCACGTTGCCAAATTAAACTAATTGTATAACGGTTTAACAAAGCCAAAATATCTTTACTTGAAATAACTGCTTGCAAGGAATTTTGAATTAATAAATCACATGATGGATTTAAATCTAAATGAATTTTAAATGATAATTTATACCGAATAAATAAAGCATATTCTAAACTTAGCCAAATTGCTAAAACATCTGCAATTGAAGCCTTACGATTAAGGTACGAATTATCTGGTCGATCTTCTAGCCACCTCACTATACTGCACCAACCTAAAACATTAAAGATAATCTCTATTAGGTATTGTTCAATAAATTTTTGTGGTACACCTAATTTATCTAACAAATACTTAATTGCAGCCTCACTATCTGCAGGCGACTCATTAATAGATTGTCGAATGTACTTATCCTCAACAATAGAATATTCACGCCATGCTAAATAGAGGCTATCATTTTTTATAGGCATTGCCCATTTAGCCTGACCGATGTCTAAAAAATCCGCCAAAAACTTAATAACTCTAACTTTAATATCTTCATTTTCTGTATTATGCTTATTTTTTATAAATTGTTGAGAAAAAAGTATTGATGGTTCTTTGTTAAATTTATCAAAATTTATTTCCAGATCACTTTGAACAATCGGATCAGTTAAAACTCTGAATAGTTCACTTTTATCATTTAAGTTTTGTTTTTTATCTGATAAAAATTCTTGTATCGATGCATCTAAATCTCTCGCAGTAATTTTCCCATCTAAATAATATTGATGATAATATCCCAACCCCAAAAAACCCTTAACATCTATATATTTGCCTAAATCAGACAAGCACTCATCCAATGGTTTATCCACTAAGCTAACTAATGGATTAGTTGCTATAAAACTCTGTAGTGGCCAATATGATGGAACATATTTTCTTACCTTCAATATAATTTCATTAATCATTTCATCAATCCTTATAATTATCCTAATTTACTCAAAAACCATGTAGGATGAATACCATTAAAAAAATTTGCAAAAATACAAAAAATAATAAATATATGCTCAATCTTAGATAATCTAACATTAATAGATGAAACATGTGAATTTAGTCTAAAAACATAATCTTGTAACGCATGCATAATCGCTATTGCAAGCATAATAAACCCTAAAGAGGCAATAAATGCAGTAATCCAGTTAGATTGCACTAGCACATAGACTAAGTTAATTTCGCTCACAAAGCTGGCAGTACCAGGTACACCAATCCATAAAAATAGTAAAATTGTAAAGTAAAAACCACTAATAGCCAATGAATTTGAACTGATAGATTGTTGAATGAGATTACATCGTTGTCGGCGAATGATCAATTCAATTGAAACAAAAATCAAAATCGAATTAATTATTTGAAATATAGCAACATTATTTTGAATGTGATTAGACCCAAATAACCCCATATTAACCAAGTTAACCTGTGAGACCAATATATAAACATTTAATGATCTTATATTCGGCGCTCTGTTCGCAGATAACATCAACACAATAAAAATCACCTGGTTAATTAAGACTATTATTAACTGAAAATAATCTCCTGATATAGTCAGTCCAATAACCAAAAAAATTAGCGAAGATAAGGTAACAGTAAGTAATATTCCTTTACCAAACCTACCTGTAAACAAAAGTTTATTAGCTAAATCACCACAAATTCTATAGGGAATTAGAAATAACTTTCTATAAAACTCTTCTATAAATAACTTGTTTCTGCTCAAATGATATAGCCTTAAACTAAAAATAGCAGGTATTTGTCGAATATAGAGCGGACTTAGCCAAACTAAGCACTGAATTAGAAAGACTGATAAGCTGGTGAACAATTTATAGTTATCAAGCTTCATAACATTATTCGTAATGCTTGGACTAATTATATACTCCAACGAATGCCCTAAATACACATAAACTAAAAACATCACACTAATAAATAATAAAAATAAAAACTTACTTAACACCTTATCTTCTAACTTTAATACTTCACCAAATAGTTGTGACAAAGTTATAAGTATAAATATGCCAGAAATCAAATAAGTACTTGATAAAGAGTTAGATTGAATAGCATGCTGATAATATACATACAGCATAAGTATTGAAATTATTAATGGCAATAAGTCATAAAAAATATTAGATTTTTTTACACTCCTTGAGTTATATTTCAAACTATTACCAGAACCTAGGAACAAAAATGCTTTGAAGAAACCATGAGCAATTAGGTGAAATATTGCTGCAGTATATAGACCAATACTACACTGAACAATCATAAATCCCATTTGCCCCATTGTAGAATAAGCCAATTGCTTTTTGACATCACTTTGGGAAAGCATAAAAAACGCAGCACTCAAGACTGTTAAAATACCTATGGTAAAAATGAAATTACTTGAAAAATCACTTAAATTAACCATTTGACTTATTCTGGCAAGTAAAAAACCGCCAGAATTAATCACACCTCCATGCATTATAGCGGATACAGGTGTCGGCGCTTGCATAGTATCAGGCAACCAAATATGAAATGGAAACTGAGCTGACTTAGCCATAATGGCTATAAAGAGAAGACAAACAATTATGGTATTTAAGCTAAAGGTATAAGAATAAAACTTAAGTGCAATATCATTTGTAGAATTTATAAGATTAAAATCTGAATTACCAAAATAAACATAACATAAAACAACGGCTGTTAAAAATCCAAGATCTCCAACTCTATTTATTATAAATTTTTTCTTCGCAGATTTATTTGCATCAATATTATAATGATAATGATTTAACAAAATATACAAAGCAAGGCCAACAAATTGCCATCCTATAAATGCAGTTAACAAATTACCACTTATAACCAAAAATGAAACAGCAGATGTCAAAATTGACAATTGCGCCATAAAACGTCCTTGTGTAATATCAGACTCTAGGTAATACGTAGCATAGCGATGAATTATTAGGCTTATAAAATTTATTAATAGCAGCATAACAATAGATAAATTATCAATTTGTATCTTAATCGTTAGATTCAAGCTATTTATAGAAAAAAATGGTAACTCATATATAATTGTTTGTTGATTTATTCTAGAAATTAGTATCAACGAAAATATAAATGAAATGAAAATAAACATATTTGTTAGTATGTTAGTATTTTCATTTTTAAAATGATAAACAAGCGTTAAAACTCCACCAATCAAAGGTATCAGGAAAAATATATTCATTTTACTCCCCCAAACGGAAACTAGTGTTTTTAATCATCAATTTCTCCCATTCATTATTAACCTTATCAGAAATCAAGCTAACAACCTTGCTAAAGACAGCAATATCTTCTGGATCAATACCATCAAAACACATTGAGATAATTCTATTTTTCTCTGCAACTATTTCAGAATACAACTTATTGCACTTTTCAGAGGCATATAAGTGCCACATTCTTTTATCGTTTATATTTTGTTCTTTATATACATAACCATAGTCAATTAGTTTCTGAATAGCTCTGGTTATCGTTGTCTTGTCCATTTTAAGCTCATATGATAAATTTCCTAAAGTAATTCCAGGATTTTCATAAACACGTGTTAGAAAAAGGAATTGCCCTCGATGGAGATCGTAATTTTTAAACTTTAACTCATATAAAGCATGGATTTCTCTCGTAAGAGTATCAATATCACGAAGTATCGTATTAATTAATTGAACAGACATTAGAATAACCCCAAATAGTTGTAATTACAACCATTACTGTAGCACAACAAAGTTGTAATTACAACTATTTGTTAGCATGTACTTAATTTAAGGCACGATGTGGAAAGTTCAGTAACAGAAAATATTAATTTTCCTAAAGTAAATGGTACATCTAGCACATAAGCAGCCGCTCCATAGATTGATTTACCACCTCATCCTCTAAATCTTAATCCAATAGAGTACAATGTGCCCTGAAATTTAAATCAGCTATATAGAAATAATTGTAGGGTTTCGCTAACAGCAATACGTGGAGATAAAACAATGTATGAACTTGTAACTGAATACAATATGGCGAGTAGTCTGGTTAACAAATGAAAAAGCTAATTGCTTTCAAATGCAAGCAATATATTTGGGGCAGTAAAGCAAAAATCACCAGAAAAAATTGAACACAAAAGATAAACTAAATTTGTTAGCTCAAATACCAAATGAAGCAATTGAGCTAATCTCATATAGCGTAAAAACCAAATCTGAGTTATCCGCAATGATTCATGGTTTAAAAAATCGTATCAGAAAGCGCATTATCTTAATTTCATCAACCAAAATCTAATTCATTAAACTACTGGCTAGATACTCTGATTCTGCACATCAACTTCAATCATTCCATTCATACACCGACGTATAAAGTTAATAAAAACACTTTCTTTATGACTAACGATTTTTTTGTAGATGATAAAAAACTCTAATTGTTCAAAATAGTACTCATTGAATATCTGAATGAGCTTGCCAGTTTGAACTAAGTTTTTGCATGATGACTCATAACCCAAAAAAATATGATTATGTTGTAACCCGATTCTCAAAGCATGATTGGCTGGCATTACATTCATTTAGGAATGTGCTAGATTAATAGATATAAGCTCTTTCGTATACTTATGTCTCAATGTTGTTTGAATAATTGGTAGATTGGATATAGGATCTAATGCTCCTATTGCATGATGTGATTTTATATCATCTATTTCTAATGGAATACCATACTTTTTAGCATATTCAAGAGTAGCATAAAGCTGAATGTGCTCATTTCTAGCAAATTCAATGTTATATTTTTTATCATTAACTTTATGAACTCTTGATGTTAATGCTATATCATAGTTTTCCATATTAGGAACTTCATAAGAAAAATCTATATTAAGTACAATTTTAGGATATTGCTTTTTGAAGTAGTTAAGATAAGGCGTTATCAATTCCAACGAAATAATTCCTGGTAACATAATACGCAAAGATCCATTTACTTCTTTATTAATCTTATTCAAGCTGTTATAAGCATCCTCCATTTGTTGTGGTAAGGTTTGAAATTTACGATAAAGGAGATTACCATCATCAGTGAGAGAAAATGATTTAGAAGTTCTTAGTATGAGAGATTTATCAAAATATTGCTCTAGCAAATCCATTTTTCTACTTATTGTACTTTTTGTGCTTTGAAAATGTTTAGCTGTTGCAGTATATGATTTTAATTCAGCTAATTTTACAAAAATTAAGACATTATCAATCATTTTTACTTCCTAATATTTTTATTGTAGCGTGATTTTACTTTTCTTTAATTAAAATTGTAAGCATACAATTTCTTTATTATAAGTTTTGATCTCGTTACATTTATTACAACTATCGTTGCAGATTTATACTAAGTAGTTTTATTATTATAGTGTAAAACGTTAAGCTTTAATAAATATCGCTTAACCATCAAAATTAATTGTATTTTTAGGAGTTAAATATGAAAAAAAGATACTTAAGTATTTTTGCCACAGTTTCCATTATGTTAGCTGCATGTGGAAGCAGATCCAGTAGCAGCGGAACAAGTGACGGCGGATCTAATAATAGCACAACCTTATTAGGTGAATTACCTAATGGTTCACAAGTTATGCTAACCAAAAGTAATGCAGAAATCACACCAACAACACCACAATTAGCAACAATCAGCTTGGTTGGTGGAACAGCTAATACTAGCTACGCTATTACTTTCTCAACTGAAAGTAGTTTATTTACTAATGTAGTTAATAAAGAAAGCGATGGAATCACAATTGCACCTCCATTATGTGAAGTTGGTACAACTGGTAGTAGTAGACCAACTTCATGCCAAGTAACAATTACTGCATCCACAAGCACAACTAATGGAACGCACAATATTTATACTATGGCACTTCCAAATCAAGATCCACTAGTCATAACAAAACTTACACTTATACTATGGCACTTCCAAATCAAGATCCACTAGTCATAACAAAACTTACACCATTATCAATAGTCATATCTGGAGGTGCAAATCCAACGCCACCTACCATAGTAACCTGTGCAGATGCTGCTGTTGGTACAACGATTACAGCTGGTGAAAACACATACCTAGTTGTTGAAGATGGCGACGGTACAAATGGAATTAAAAATAGTACTAACTTAGCTAATCTTTCAAGTGGAACTACTAAGTTTTGTACTTCTCATGTAACCAATATGTCAGCAACTTTTGGCGAAAATACAACATTCAATCAAGCGATTGGTGACTGGGACACCTCTAACGTTACTAACATGGCAGGCATGTTTGCTGGAGCAGCGGCATTCAATCAAGATCTAAGCTCTTGGAATATTGCTGACGTTACTACTTATGCAAATTTTAATACTGATGCAAATGCTAGCTGGGTTGCAAATTCGGCATATCAGCCAAAATTTGAAGCACCTCCTACTACAGTAACTTGTGCAGATGATGCTGTTGGTACAACGTTTACAGCGGGTGGAAGTACATACCTAGTTGTTGAAAATGGTAACGGTACAAATAGAATTAAAAATACTATTAACTTAGCTAATCTTTCAAATGGAACGACTAAGTTTTGCACCTCTCATGTGACCGATATGCGAGAGCTGTTTAAAAACGAATCAACATTCAACGGAGCAATTGGTGACTGGGATACGTCTAAAGTTACTACTATGAACTAGATGTTTGAGAAAGCAACAAAATTCAATCAACCAATTGGTAACTGGAGCACTTCTAATGTTAATAATATGGTAGCCATGTTTGCTGGAGCAGCAGCATTCAATCAACCAATTGGTAACTGGAACACTTCTAAGGTTGCTAATATGCAAAGCATGTTTTATGGAACAGCAGCATTCAATCAAGATTTAAGCACTTGGAATGTTGCTAGGGTTCAGTATTATGTAAATTTTAATACTAATGCAAATCCTAACTGGGTTGCAAACTCCGCATATCAGCCAATCTGGAGTGGAGATGCGCCAGTAGTGAGATAGTATACAAATTAAAGAAATCTATGCTTAATTATAATTGGTGCCGATACTCAAAATCGGTACCAATTTTTTTTGATCTGAATAAGGCAGTTACTCTACAAACAAAACACTTTTCTTGCTTATGCCGCATCGTTGCATTTATCGCTCTTATCGTTGCAGATTTATACTAATTATCTTTGTTATTATAACGAAAGATGTTAAGCTTTAATAAATATTGCTTAACCATCAAAACTAATTGTATTTTTAGGAATTAAAATTAACTGCATCAATGAAATATATTGGATACACGAATAGTGAAGTATTTATAACTTGGGTTTAACATTTCTTATGTCAAAAACTTAAACCAAATCAAACCGTAGTAATAGATAATGCTAGCTTCCATAAATCTATAGACGTCAGAGAGTTGATTGAGGAAGCTGATTGTAGCCTAATCTACTTACCACCATATTCACCAGACTTAAATCCGATTAAACATGTGTAAGCTAATATTTGAAAATAATGATAAGAGTTCACCATAATAGAGAGAATGACATTCATAGTGCAATTTCTAAATATATAGGCATTTTATTTATGGGGTAACTATATAATTAATTGTAAATTTGGAGATTATACGTATAATGGCAAATAAATGTCGTGCCAAGTTATAACTCAAAATATCAACAAAAATAGTTACTTCACCAACCATACAATCATCTAATTAAAAATTAAAGGTACAAAAAATAATGTATAAAAAACATAGTTTAAAAATGTGCGCCTTATTTAGCGCATTGTTATCGTTATCATCATGTAATGGTGGCAGTAACACAGCCAATAATAATGCAACTCAGCAAAGTGCTCTTAGCGTTCAATCATCATCGCACATATATTTTCCGGCAGTGAAATGTCTAATCCATGGCGGTTCTGGATATTTAAGATTAGATGCTCCATCAAAAGTCGCAAAAAATACCTCAACACAATTAAAAGCAGAATTAATTTGCTTAGACAATGTTAAATTTGATGTGACTAAATCTGGTGTGTGGAGTGAACAAAAAGACTCTATTGCTGAAGTATCAAAAACAGGTGTACTGACAACTTATAAATCAGGCGCAACAAAAATAGTATATTTTGATCGTACGTTAAACCATTCTGTGATGACTGATGTTCAAGTAACTAACGCCGAGGTTACAGAACTATCTATCTCTAGTGACGGCACAAGCTATGTTGCTGGTGAAAAAGTAAAACTTCAGGCTTATGCAAGCTTTAGTGATGGTGAACAAGGTCGTTATCTTGACTCTGATCTAGTAAAATGGAAATCTAGCAATAATGAGGTGGCTAATGTAGATAAAGATGGTGTTTTAGCTTTACATAAAACTGGTAATGCGATAATTACCGTTGATTATGCAGGAAAAACTTCACAACTTATCGTGGATGTTGAACCAGCCAAAATTAAGACAATTAGCATTGCTAACAAAGATTTAACATTAGATGCTTTAATTACGAATGAAGTGCAAATTACAGCAGAAGCGACATTAAGCAATCAAGAAAAATTAGCCATTGACAATGATTCATTGCAATGTAGCTCATCAAACCCTAAATTATTAAAGTTTAGTGAATCACAAAATTGCTTATTGGAAGTAGTAGATCCTAAGAAAACTGGCAGTGCTGAAATTACAGTAAAATATAAAGATTTTAGTGATGTGCAAACCATTAAAGTTACTACTGATCGTATCTTTGATATAAGGGCAGAATTAAACACGGATGGATTACTACCGAATACATCAAGAGTTTACAAAATTTATGCGGTGCATAAATCGGTGCTCGGTAAAGAAATTATTTATGATGTAACAAATAACTTAGATGTAATTAGCAGTGATGATAGTATAGTTTCAATAAAAGACAATGCAATTCATACACATAAACCAGGTACAGTTACCCTTACGACTAGGTTCGGTGAAGATAAAGATGCAAAATCTTATTCGATGCAAGTTACTGTTGGTTCTATAGATCTTCAAACGCCAAGTGAACTACCTAAGGGAACTACAGAACAAATCCAAGTAAGAACAATTGATGCAAAAAATGTGGCTCATGATGTTACATCAACATCAATCATAACATCTAGCGATAGTAGCATATTAAGTGTTGTAAATAATAAATTAATTGCACATAGCGAAGGAACTGTAAAAATAAAAGCGACTCTTCCAAGCGGTGAATTTAGTGAAAAAGAGATAAAAGTAACTCCTGCAATTATTAAATCAATAGAAATATCTGGTTTATCTGATACGATTAACGTTGGCTATACTAAAGAGCTACAGTTAAATGCGACATATTCCGATAATAGAATATTACAGGTAGCAGACAAAGAGCACGTTAAATGGAGCGCTTCACCAGCAGATATTATTTCAATTTCAAATGATGGTGTGATTACACCAAAACAGATCGGGGTTGCAAAAATTGATGTTGAGTACCATGGTTATAAAGCAACAGGATCGATTAATATTGACGCGGCTCAAATCGTTGGTATGGAAATTAATCCAAAAGAATTAGATTTAGTTGGCTTAATTGGTGATTCAAAGCAAATCGCAGCTGAATTAATTTATTCTGACGCAGGCAGAGAAGCATTAGACAATGATAAATTAAAATGTACTTCATCTAATCCTAGCATAGCTAAAGTTGAAGCTGACTGTAAAATAGTAGCTTTAAACGCTGGTAATGCAACAATTGCAGTTAGTTATGACAAGTACACGCAAAATGTACCAGTTAAAGTTGGATCAAATAAAATTGATTCTATCTCATTAATAGCAGATACCAATAATTTATTAGAAGATGAAAAACGTGCTTATACAATAGATGCCACAGTTGGCGGTAAACATTATGATGTTACAAACTCATTAGTTGTTATATCTTCTGATAGTAGTGTACTTGGTGTTGATGCGGTGAATAAACAATTGGTTGCTAAAAAAGTTGGTCAATCTACAATTAGCATTAAATATGATGGCAAGACTTATGCCAACAGAACAGTTAATGTTGCCCGCGGTAAGATTATTAATGTTGAATTAAATTTAAACGGTAATAGTTGGACTGGATTAATGCCACATAAAAAATATACTGTTGCGGTTAGTTGTAATACATCCAACACTAGCATTAAATATCATGATGCAGAATGTCCTGTTGAATTGAAGTTAAACTCTGGTAGTGGTTCAATAGAAAAATCTGATGGAATTTATTACTTTACGCAATTGTTAGCTGGTAACTTTGTAATGTCTAATACCTTGACTAATCAACTACAAACTGGTACAACTGCTGCGATTATTAACCCTAGTTACGAAACTAGTGCTGGCTCATTCAGTAAGCCGTTTACTAAATTTATTGTTTCAGACGGACATGCTGGAGTCTCCACTGATATCCGCAGTATTGTTGAAGTGCGAATGAACGCTGCATTAGCTGCCCAAGGGCGTTATGAAGCACTCAAATCTTCTCAACGCACTAGAGATGGCTTAGTGACTTGGTTTGATGTATTTGTTAGTGAAACTAATCGTCCAATTCCATTGTACTTTAATGTATTTCAAGCTCACTGACAGTCTAATGAGCATTTTACTTGTAGCACTGATAATGGTATTTGGTATGACGGCAATTTATATGCGACAAGTGGGTTTAGTAGTGATGCGAATAGAACAAATAGATACTCAACTGTTTGCAAAGATGAATATGGCGGTAAAAACTATAGTTATTTCACTGTGTATCATGGTCATGATGCTATACGTGTTTATAAGTAGAATATAAGTAAATATATAAGTGCTTATTAATGTCTGGTGTTATTATTAAACACCAGACATTTTATTTTATTTAATGGGGCTATTTGTTTTTACCAGCTCTTGAGTATGGTTAACTACACTAAACAATGCATTAATCATAAAAATCTAATACCATGCCTATTTATAAAGATTTAAAAGTTACGAAAGTTAAAAATTTATTGTTAGGATTATTTATATATCTCACATCGATAACCATAGGTTTCATGTAGGGTCAGTAATAGCTGAACTACTAATCAGTAAATTCTATACTAGAATTAAACTTGGCTGGTTCTTATAAGAGTATGAGGTATCAGTATGGTTTTAGCAACAACAGCAATTAGTTACAAGAATTTGAATTATAGATTTACACGTAGAATAAAAAAGCTAAAATTTAATCCTCAATTCTAAGCCATATTTGCTAACATTAATACACAATTAAATTATAATGGATATAAAAAATCCTACACCGAAAGGCATAGGATTTTGAAAACTTTCCAGTAAACGATTAACGTTTAGAGAATTGTTTAGCGCGACGTGCTTTACGCAAACCACATTTTTTACGTTCAACTTCACGAGCATCACGAGTCACAAAACCAGCCTGAGAAAGCGTAGATTTTAACTCAGGATTATATTCGATTAATGCACGAGTAATACCATGACGAATCGCGCCAGCTTGGCCAGACTCACCACCACCGTGAACATTAACACGAATATCAAAAGTAGATAAATGATCAACCAAAGCTAAAGGTTGACGCACTACCATGCAGCTAGTTGGACGAGCAAAATACTCATCGTAAGCTTTATCATTTACTGTAATATTACCAGCACCTTTAGTGATAAACACACGAGCTACTGAACTTTTACGACGACCTGTACCGTAATTGTAATTTCCAACCATTTATTGAGCCCCTACTAACATCTCTAATTGTTTAGGTTGTTGAGCAGTATGAGGATGCTCTTCACCAGCATAAACTTTTAATTTTTTAATCATTGCATAACCTAAAGGACCTTTAGGCAACATACCTTTTACAGCATGAATTAAAATTTTCTCAGGAGCTTTTTCCAACATTTGGTTGAAAGTACGTGAATAGATACCACCAGGGTAACCGGTATGACGGTAATAAATCTTATCTAAAGTTTTTTTACCAGTAACAACTAATTTGTCTACATTTGTAACAACAATGAAATCACCAGTATCTACGTGTGGGGTGTAAATAGCTTTGTGTTTTCCGCGAAGTACGTGTGCAATTCTAGCAGCTAAACGACCCAATACTTGGTCTTTAGCATCTACAACAAACCACTCGTGATTTACTTCATGAGCTTTTGCTGAAAAAGTTTTCATATATATATTCCTAAATTTTGATTTTATTACAAATATCTGAAAGTTGAATTCCAGAGCCTTTTCGACATATAATATTTGCAACAGGTAAGTGGTATGGCGTGATTGTATCACAGTACACGGATTAATTTCAATTATATTTCCGATGAACTCACCATTATTAAAAACTTAAATATTAAGCTATGCAATTTAGTGAATTCCTATGGTAGAATTCAATTGTTATTTTTATACTAACAAGCAAAAAGAATTAGAATTCATGGCAATCAAACAAAAAAATCAATTAAATTTTAAATATTTCATTATCTCAATTACACTTATTGTAATTTTGGTATTAGGGTACATCGTCAAAACTGCTTACAGTGCATTTATAACGCGCAGTAAAGTATCAGAGGCTTTCTTGTTAGTTCATCCCATTCAAAATACACTAAATGAATTTGCCACCAAAAACGCTGGTTATCCTTTAGGTATAGAATTAGAAAACACTTCATTTGGGCTACCGCAGCCATTTGAAATTCAAGGTACTTATATTAGCAGTGTAGTTACACATAAAGAAACTGAAACAAGTCAAGTAACTATTTTTGCATATATCAACACTCAAATTATTCCAGATTTGGAAGACGGAAGAGATGTCATTCTCAGCAACCCATACATAAAATTTTTAGGCAACTTCGATGGGAAAACCACCCAATGGCAATGTAGTTCAAATTTAGCCACGCGTTATTTGCCGGATAATTGTTCTGGAACCTAGCACCTTCACGCACAGTTTAGTAGCTGTAAAACAAAAACTGTGCAATATATACGCTTAAGTCGCTAAGATGACACAAATTACAGCGCAAAACCTTATTACAAATTTATCTAGATATACCCTGCTCTAATTGATTTAAAATAAATTCTGCATGATACAATTTATCAGCTAAATTGGCTGACTTCACCTGCCAAATTAACTTATTCTTACCATCATACTTACATGTTTTTAGTTGCTGCATCAATAATACAATCTGTAAAGGTTCAACAGGTGGTTTGTCAATAAACAGCAAATTGACATTTACGTTACTTACATCCAATTTTTGAATCCCAAATTTACAGGCTTGAATTCGTAATTGATGCAACGCAATTAATGTACGGACTGCTTCTGGAGGTAAACCATAAGCATCGATAATATCTTGGTAAACTAAATCCAATTGCTCAGTATTTTCAGCTTTAGCCAAACGCTTATAATAAATTAAACGCTCATGAATATTATGGCAATAATCCACGGGTAAAATCGCGGTAACATTCAGATTAACTTCGCAATAAGTTTCATTACTTTCCATATCGCCAATTTTTTCACCAGCTTTTAGTTTTTTGATGGCTTTTTTAAGCATTTCACTATATAAAGTCAAGCCAACTTCTTTAATATTGCCAGCTTGATTATCACCTAAAATTTCACCAGCACCACGAATTTCCAAATCATGAATCGCCAAATTAAATCCTGCACCAAGCTCACTAGTCGCCAAAATGGCATCTAAGCGTTTCTCGGCATCTTTAGTGGTATGTTCTGGCACTAACAAATAACAATATGCCTGATGATGCGAACGTCCAACACGACCACGTAATTGATGTAATTGTGCCAAGCCAAATTTATCCGCACGATAAATTAAAATTGTATTGGCATTTGGAATATCAATCCCAGTTTCAATAATTGTCGAACATAATAACAAATTATAACGTTGATGCACAAAATCTTTAATCGTTTGCTCCAGTTCATTTTCTGGCATTTGACCATGAGCAATCGCAATCCGTAACTCAGGAATTAATTCAGTCAAACGATTATACATATGCTCAATTGAGGCCACATCGTTATATAAGAAAAATACCTGTCCACCACGGCGAATTTCACGCAAAATCGCTTCTTGGATAATCGAGTTATCATCAGCAACAATAAGTGTATTTACTGCCAAACGCCGAGATGGCGCAGTTGCAATAATTGAAAAATCGCGCAGTCCATCTAATGCCATTGATAAAGTACGAGGAATCGGGGTTGCTGTCATTGTCAAAACATCAACATTTTGGCGCATTTTTTTTAATTTTTCTTTTTGCTTCACACCAAAGCGATGTTCTTCATCAATAATCACCAAGCCAAGCTTGGAAAATTTAATATCATCTTGAATTAAACGATGTGTACCAACGATAATATCAACCTTACCCTCGCCTAACAAAGTTAAAGTTTGCGTAATTTCTTTCTTTGAGCGAAAGCGTGAAACCTCAGCAATATTCAGAGCAAACCCAGCAAAACGATTCACTAAATTTTGATATAGTTGTTCAGTTAATAACGTAGTTGGCGCTAAAATTGCAACTTGATAACCATTCATCGCAACTACAAAAGCTGCACGCATAGCAACTTCGGTTTTCCCAAAACCAACATCACCACAAACTAAGCGATCCATCGGCTTATTGCTATTTAAATCTTTAATTAATTCATCAAAACTATTTTGCTGATCAAGCGTTGGTTCATAACCAAAGCTCTGAGCAAATTCTGAATATTCATCTGGCAATGGAATTGCATTACCAGTTTGAATTTCACGTTGCGCATACAATTCTAGTAACTCTGCCGCAATGTCATTGACTTTTTGCTCCGCCTTAGCTTTAATCTTATCCCATTGCTTAGAGCCAAGGTTAGTTAGTTCAACATTCGCACCCTCTAGATGAGAATAACGGCTAATCAAATGCAGATTTTGCACAGGAATATATAATTTTGATTTGTTCTGATACTCTAACTCAATCATTTCATATTCCATATCGCCAATAATCTGCGAGCTCAAGCCAACATAACGCCCAACTCCATGATTAATATGTACTACAAAATCCCCAATTTTGATTTCGGCAAGGTCACGCACCATAAAATCATTGTTAACAGCAGCTGCAGATTGACCTTTACGCTTGCGCCGCTTAGTAATTTTTCCACGTGGATATAAATCAGCTTCGGTAACAAATAAATATTTACCGTAAGCAAATCCTTGATACAACTCAGCTTGCAGCAAAACAATTTTATCTTGCCCCAATTGGCTTAATGCGTCAATTTGATTAGCCGTTAAATTCTGAGTAAGTAAAGTTTGCCGCAAAATTTCTAGACGCCCCAAACTATCGACGCACAAAATAATTTTGAATTGCTTACTTAAAGTCTGTAACTTTGCAAATGGATGTGCGACGCTATGCACAACTGATAAATCAGGTAGTTGACTAAATTGCGGATAAAAATCGCCAGTTTGTGCAATCTCCCAACATTGATGTTTCTTAAGCCCAGAAAAAACCTGATCAGCACTTAAAAATAACTCACTAGGGCGCAAACAAGGAAATTGATAATTATAGTAATCATAACGTTTAGTAATCTCTTGCCAATTAAGATTTAGTTGACCAAGTAATTCATCACTATAAACAATCTGCCATTTATCATCAAGATAGTCAAATAAAGTAGCACATTTAGCAAAGAAAAGCGGCAAGTAAAATTCAACTCCAGCCGGTAGAATGTTATTTTTTAAATCCTTGGCTAGATTAGAACTTTGCTCTTTGGGGAACGTCGCACAAAATTTTGCCGCCATCATTTTGACACTTTGTGGGTCGTGTGGATATTCACGTGATGGTAAAATTTCGATCATATCTAGAGAATTGATTATTAACTGAGTTTTACTATCAAAAAGATGAATTGTCTCAACTTCATCATCAAAAAGATCAATTCGAATTGCCTGCTTAGAGCCCATTGGCAAAATATCAATAATTGAGCCACGGATTGCAAATTCTCCAGCTTCATAAACTTGCTGGACACATTGATAGCCTGATGCAGATAATTGAATACGCAATTGCTCACTATCTAATTTATCACCCAATTTAACTAGCAAAACTCGCTGTGTAAAATACTCCTGTGGCGGTAATAACATTTGTAACGTAGTTGCTTGAACTAACAATAAATCAATTTGCTTATGCTGAACTTGCCATAAAGTCCGTAAACGTTCGGCAATTAATTCATTATATGGTGACTGCCGTTCATAAGGTAAAACTTCGTAATCTGGGAAGACTGCAATTCGTAATTTTGGAGCAAAAATATTAATTTCACTAGCTAAGCGCTGTAATTGATAACCATCATTCACAATAAATAAAAATGGTTGTGCTTGCTTGGTAAATAATTCAGCAAGCAATAACGCATCACCACCCATCGGCAATTTTGCCAAATGATTTTTTTGTGGATGAACTTTAGTTGGTAATTTAACTTGAATCATTGCTATAGCACCAACGAGCTATCAGATTGACTGCCATCAAAATGATTAGTTTTATAATGAATTTCTAAATGTTGTGCATTAAGACGCATATTTATATAACCAACTGCGGGTAGAATTAGTAAACAAATTATCGCTATAGCAGCAATCCACTCAACTAAAGGCACACGTCTGGCAGACAATTTATCATCAATTAAAGTTAAACTATGCGGATTACCATCTAATTCGCGGATAAGTTCGGCCAATGATGCCGCCAACAGCATATTATGTTTACGCACTTTAAATGGTAGCAAAAATAGATCAATAACTGCTAATAAAGCCGGAAGCATAGTCCAACAAAATAATAAGTATAACCAAGCATTACGCTTCTGTAAATAAAATTTATGGATGCCAAATACACCAAAGAAAATTAGCCACGCATAAGCAACTCCAAGATTTTTGCGGTTATGCCGATAGAAGAAATTAAACTGTACGCGCTGGACTTCATTTAGGCGTTGTAAAATTTGTTCAATAAAAGATAGTTTAAGCTGGCTCATTAATTGTTCACTCAAAATAGATTTAAACTCTATTTTAACACACTCCATAAGTCAAATTCCATTTGGCAATCAGATAGGATCACTGTTAAATCTATGTTAAAATAAGTCAATTAATCACAAAAAAGGAACTACTATGTCATGGTTTTGGTTTGCATTGGCAGCCGCAATTCTCTGGGGGCTTGGTTATACTATTAATCAGGTAACTTTAAAACATTTCAGTTCAATCGAGTTAATATTCTTTGAATCCGTGGTAGTTTGCATTATTATTGGCATTTACTTTATCTACAAAGGTAACTTTGGCGAATTTGTCAGTAAATTAAGCAACCTACGTCATCTAAGTCTAATTATAGCCAGTAGTTTAATTTACATAATTGCAAGCATATTTATTTTTAAAAGTATCAGTTCCAGCAACGCTGCATTAGCTGCAATCATTGAGTCTTGTTATCCAATTTTCACAGTTTTATTTGCTTTTATTTTATTTGGTGAAATCCAACTTAATCTAATCTCAGCAGTTGGTTTTATTTTAATTTTGGCAGGAATAATTATTGTCAAAATTTATGGACATTAACACCTGTAGATACTACACATTTTTGTCGGTTGACGATCATGATAAAAATGCAGGAAAATAGTTACCGTTCAAAAACACTTATAAAGTCTTCAGGGAAAATAAATCATGAAAAAAAGAATAATCGCCGTATACCTATCAGCACTCAGCACACAGGTATTTGCCCATGGCTGGCAAACACTACCACTAACTCGAGTGGAATATCTATATCAAACCGATCGTGCGGCAGTTGGTTATGAGCCACAGTCAGTTGCTAGTAACCTCATTGCTGGCGGTGGTTCAACATATGCTCAAATAGCTGGATTTAGTGGTGGTCCACTTGGTTTCTTTAAAAAGAATCATGCCATACAAAATGATAACTTATGTTCTAATGGGCATACTGCATGGTCGAAATTACTTAATCCACTACCAGAAAATAAAATTACCAAGGTTACCAATGGACAAGTAGTAAACTTTGCTTGGACCAAAACAGCTGCACATACACCAAGCAATCACTTTACCTTTATTACCAACTATAAAACAGGTGGGTACAATCCAGCACCGAGTTGGCAAGATTTACATTATTTACCAGATTGTGATGCGGCTGGCACCAGTAAAGGAACCGATAATTATAACTGTAAGCTAGAAATTGCCAATCAGCAATTACAGGGCAAGCAAGTAATTGTCAGCATTTGGCAAAGGGTTGACACAGTAGGTGAAAATTTTGTTTCATGTGCCGATGTCGAATTTGGTAGTGGCGCAATTATCACACCAAGCTGGCATGCAGTTGATAGCAAGTCATGGATTTCATCAATCAGTCAACCTAAAGCAGGCGAACTAGTAACATTCAAACTAACTAAAAATAATAGTGTAATTGCAACTTATTCTCTATCCATAACCGCTAATAACTTGTCAAAATGGGATAGTATTCTTGCTGCAAAAGTTAATAACGATAAAAGCCTAAATGCTCTAGCTGCAATCGGAGCATTGGATACTACGACTGGTTCTGTGAATTATGATGAAATTAATCACAGTAAAGATTATTTGTACATCAATAAGGGTATCGCAGAAGCAAATGCCACATATGGTTATACGTTAACCAAACAAAATGATCCAAATCCAGTGACAATTTCATGGTCAGCAATTGGCTATAAACTAAAAGATTGGTTACAAACTGTCGGCACTGGTGATAAATTAAGTTTTTCACTTAATAAAAATGGTGTTGAAACAGATACTATCAACAATATAACTGTAAGTTCTGCCAGTAATGCTGAAAAAGAACTCGCAACCGCAATTAATGGTTACTCATTTAAAAATTCAGTTCAAGTCAAAGCTGGTGTTTTAACTAATGGCACAGTAGGATTTCTTGCTGGTGGACAAAATCAAGTATATATTTACAAGTCATCAGACAGCACCGATGAATTATCATATGTAATCAGAAATACTCCCGCTATTAGCGAATGTGGCGTAGTCTCTGCATGGAATAGCACTAGTGTATACACAACAGGTAATCAAGTTTCATATGAAGGTGTAGTTTATAAAGCTAGATGGTGGACAAGTGGTGCTAACCCAGCACAAAATAACGGTACGGATGGATCTGGTAAAGTATGGAGCGTTGTAAGTTGTGGCTCATCTCCTGTACCAACGCCAACTCCTACTCCAACACCTAGCCCGACTCTGGTACCAACACCTACGCCGATACCTGGGAATTATCCAATCTACCCAAGCGGTACTGGTTCGTACACAGCTGGTAGTTTAGTTCAAGGTACTGATGGCAATATTTATGAATGTAAGCCATGGCCTTATACAGCATGGTGTAATGGTGCAAGTTGGGCGTATTCTCCAGGATCTGGTTCAGCGTGGCAATCAGCTTGGACAAAACGCTAAGAGAAGCTTTAATTAAATTTTTGAATGCCGGATTAATACAATCTGGCATTTTTTATTAAAAATAACACTATACAATGGATATCAACACCTACGTAAGGCTAGGACTAAATATGTTGAGTATAGCATGAGAAGTAAGAGTGAATCATGAATAGCAAACTGCAATTAATAAATCTATAGTGCTTATTTTTGCTACACTTATTCCACACTAAAATGCTTTATCAAAAATCTATTGACATAATTAACTGCAGCCTGAAATCCATAAAGAAACCACCATATCTTATAATATGGTGTTTAATCTAAGCTGTAAGTTAAATAAGAAAACTATTCGTAAATTCTAGAGATGTTAGGACGTAATACGATGAAATCTATGGGATCAATTTTCCAACGTTATTTGGATAATCATAGTCAAATTAATCTGATTGCCTTACAAACTGGAATCATTGGCGGAATATTGGCAATCTTTTATGCGCGTTATAATCCTAGCAACCAAATTATTGTTATTATAACAGGGTTATTACTCAATGGAATGATGCTTTCCACGACCTATCGTGCTCATAACTCAATTCAACGATTACGTTATGGATTAATCTGTGCACTTGGTTCTGGACTAGCTTTTGGTATTGGCAGCTTTACTGGTAATGATTTAATGTTAAGTAACATCTGTATGATCTTATTGCTTCCTCTCATCGGGTTTAGTAATACACAGCATGGCTTAATTACGGGATTACTTTCCTATATTATTACAGGTTATATTTTAGGAACTGGCGTAGTTTCACAAACGATTAATACAGCTTTAGTCTATGCTTTATGTTACCTGATCGGAGGAGTTACGATTGTTACTGGTGGGGTGTTACGAGTATTTATCCGCAAAAAGGTACTTCATCTAAATGAAAATATTGAATTTATTCAAAACCAAGAATGGTTTGTAGTTAATGGTAGAAATACTCTTTTCACCTGCTGCTTATTAATTAGTGTTTTAATTTGTAATTATATTGCCGTTAATTATCAACTAGATCACGGCTATTGGCTCTCACTAACTGCATTTTTACTAATTAAAAATGAGCAATTACTAACTATACAGCGTTCACTACAACGAATAACTGGAACACTTCTCGGTGGTGGTTTAGCATTTGGATTTTGCTGGTTGGTTCATGATAAACTCATTCTGGCACTAATTATTACAGTTATGCTCTATTTAACAATAATTGCAATTAGTCGCCATTACGGTTCATTTACTTTATTTCTAACTATATCAATCTCATTGCTAATCGGACTCCAAGACTCTCAATCAATTATTGAAGTTAAGTATCGAATATTGTATACCTTGTTTGCGGTAGTAATCGTTATGCTGTGTGTCCATACAATTCAGCCAATATCCAATCAAATATCACAAAAGATCAAATCTAATTAATTATTATTTTTAGGACTTGCAAGTACATTTTGCGCAGTAGTGAATGCTGCAGCGATACAATCATTAATGCCAACCCCAAAATAAGCGTTTCCAGTAAGAAACAGTCCAGCATGCTGATTGGTTTGACACATAATTTCAGTAACTAAATTTTTATGCCCCAGACGATATTCTGGAATGGCTTGTGTATGTCGATAAATTTGTACGAATTCTGGCGTGACTTGAATTCCCATTGTTGTAGCCAAGCTGCTCTCGACGAACTGTTGGATTTGCTGGTCATCAAAACCCATCACCTGTGGATGACTCGCACCACCTAACATGCTACGGAATAAAACTTTACCATCTGGTGCACGCTTAGCAAAAATACTTGAATCCCAAAGAGTTCCTAAAATATGTTGTTCTTCACCACGTGCAAATAAATAACCAAAACCATTTAGGTCATATTGAATTTTATTTGCGGCATAACCTAAACATGCCACTACTAAAGGTGAATAATTAATTTGCCTAAGCTTAGTCGCCAAACTAGCATCTAATGAATTTAGCATTGATGCACTCGCAAAAGCTGGCGTAGCACAAACAACTCTATCTGCACAATAAGACTGATTAGCGGTTATAACTTGCCAACTTCCATCAGAGTTCACTACAACTTTCTCGACAGCTGAGGTTTGAATAATATTTTCTATGCCAACTGCCACACTTAAAGCAATAATTAGCTCTTCAATTCCTGCAGCAAAAGAAGTTAAAATACCACCTGGGCCAGCTGGACCTGATTCAACTCCGCCAGACTTTTTCTCCTTTGCCTTTTCTTTTTTTAAGTGCAGCATCGCTTTAAGTAGGCCACCGTGTTCTTGTTCGAGTTGATATATACGAGGAAAACAAGCTTGTAACGACATTCGTTCTGGATCTCCAGCAAAAATCCCACCAGCCATTGGTGCTATCAATTTATCTAGGGCTTCTTGTCCAAGGCGGCGACGCGTAAAATCTGCTAATGTTTCATCCTCGGTTATACGGCGCTGTGGCACAAAATACTCGGCAGCAATACGCAACTTACCTTTGAATGAGATCAGACTATTACTCAAAAACTCAACCTGTGTATGCGGTAATTTATGCAATTTATGCCTGGAAAACACAAATCGTTTACGTGCATTATCATTACTTGAGAGCAATTGCTCTGTAATTCCCAAGCTTTGACATAAATCTAAGGTTTGTGGCTTATTAGTCAAAAATCCATTTGGACCCCACTCACAAAGATATCCAGATTCACTGCGACTCCAAATCTTGCCACCAACCCGAGATTCTTTTTCTAGAACAGTGACCTTAACTAGTAAATCTTGCGCTTTAGCTTGTTGTTGAATTTGATATGCAGTGGCTAGACCAGACAAACCACCACCGATTACAATTATTTGTTGCATAATATTATTCTATTTTCATTTACTTTCAATTACTTTAGATTCAAATTTTGGATAAGTCTTAATTGCCGACTCTGCCGAATTTGTTCCTGACTCACTCAACATTTTCTTAGCTACTTTATTAATTGTTACTACCGTACAAATACCTTTTGCAACTGTAACACATGCAGCAGTTTTTGCAGCTGGGTGAGCGGTTAAAATACTACTCGCTGTTGGGTGAGTGACGGTTTGCTGGGTTGATCCACGTTCTAACAGATGTCCACGTGATTCACTCGATAAAGGTGCATTAGGTAACAGATTAAACCCAAGCAGTCCATAAACTAAGGTAATTTGTTTGGTTTTTGTGTTTAGTTTTATTTTGGTTACTCTATTTTATTGTTTATGCTATGAATAAAGACTTTGTGTTTTATATACGATTTATTTAAATCAACATCTATAACCATATATATTTCATAACTAACTTAGTGAGGGCTAAAAAATATCTCACGGAATCAATTTAATGAATAACTTTATATTTACAAATCATGGTCTGCAAACTTAAATAATCATTGTCCTCCACGTACCGACCATACGTTACGTAAAGGGCTCGTCTTACCAAATCCACTAACGGTACCAGAATTCATACCAATTGTCCATGCATTAGCTGGGACGCTAGCAGAAGTTGTTGAGGTCCAATAGCCACCGCCACTGGTTGTTATATTATGAAACCCTTGCGCACTATCATTTAACCAACTAGCACTGGTATTTTGCCCATAATTTATCAACGAACGCATTTCATTTCGATTTGGTATTCGCCAATCAGTATAGCCACAATAACTAGCTGGAACTGCAGACATCGCGTTATTCCAAGTATAAGTAACCGCAGTCGGTGACTCTATCCACATTAAACCAGTTTGCCGATCAACACGTACATTTTCCCCTGTTTGGCAAGATGACCCATCACTTTTTGATCCTGGAAGAAACCGGTTTGCAGCGTTAGTTCCTGACTCTCCAGTTTGTAAAGCTCCATCATCACCAGCAGCATAACTAATAATTTGTCCAGTTTGTGGAATTAGGGCTGGAGCTGTGGTAGTACCGCGCACTGGCAAGATATTTGATGAGGTGGCTTTAGCAAGACTTGAAATGTTACCAGTAGTAAACTGTATTGCTAACGCAGAAGTTGTAAGATTTGCCGCTGTAGTTGATGACCAATAATACCACTCTTTTATATTGCTAAAACCTTGTGATGGATTATTAAGCCAGATTGAGGGATTAGATTCTCCTGCATTAACCATTGACATCAGCTCATTTATATTCGGTAATCGCCAATCGGTGTAGCCACAGTAGCCACTTTGATTCATAGCAGCTACTGCCGCTAGTGCCGGATAATTTCCATTACCATCATCCCACGCATAAGTTGTGCTGCTTGGTGATTTAACCCACATCAAACCAGTTAAATTATCATTGACAACCTCTTCTCCACTAGTACACGCACCGCCACCAACTGCTGTTCCACTAGTAAATCTAATAACTGGATTGAGTGAAGCGCTACCATTATATACCCACGGAACACCAAAAGGAATATTGCTCCCGTTGAGAGTGGTTCGCCCATAGCCATCTGAACCAGCGATTGAATCAATACAAGTGGCAGATAATGGCGAACATCCGTTTGGAACACGTAATAGCTGTCCAGTTTGTGGTAAAGCAATTTGTACAATTGCAGAAGTAATTGCAAAATTTACAGTATCTGGACTTGGGGTCATGTCTGGCGTAGTCGTATTACTCAATGTAACTGTTTGCCCGCTAATTGATGTTGCATTACTAGTTGCTACGGCTCTAATCATACAAGTGTAACTATTTTGGCTATTTAAGGCACAATCATTATTCGTAAAATTAATATCTCCATTGCTTGTTGTAGCGTGAATAGTTTGAGCCGCTACTTGATAACCACCACTCAAAGTCGCAGTCATGGTAAAGCTCCCTCCTGGTGCGATAATTATATTGCTACCAGGGCTGCTTGTTACCGTAATGCTTGCTGCTTCATAGAGATTAACGTATGCAATACCAGTAAGGTTTTGCGAGGTTGGAGTACTCGGATGAGCCAAATCATTCCAATAGAGCGTATAATTACTCAAATCAAGATTTTGTGGTCCAGCTGGAGAGTTTAATGCTGCAGAAGTCATAGTAAAAGTTGCCGTACAACTCTCACTACCGCTACCTCTCGCACCCAAAGTAACTGGACTACCTGAAGTTCCACAATTGCCACCAAGTGCCCAGTAACTTGAAGATACTCCATCTATGTAAAAATTATTTGCGGTTGTTGTCGCGCTATTGCTTATAATTACACTTACATAAGGATATGGACTACCCGAGCCCTGCTCAATCTGAAATGCAGCTGGCACACTAGCACCAGTACCACCCGCAAAATTTTGTCCACTAAACGCACCTTGACTAATATTCGCGGACTGATCTGTCAATAAAGTTCCGCTTAAGGCACTTGAACTTAAAGCTAATCCACCACCATCAGAAGCACTGAGTGTGCCACTATAAGTTCCTGCTGTCGCAGCACTTGGGCCAAATTTAGTATAAATATCGCAGCTTGCACCCGCAGGTAAAGTTGCTCCATTAGTACAATTGGCACTACCACCAGTCACGGCAAATACAGCGCTTGGATTAGGATTTACTTGGATATTAAGTACGGCTGCTGGTAAATCTCCGCTATTAGTTAAGGTTAAAGTTGCAGTACTTGATTCTATATTATTGTTTATGATATTGTTATAAATTATGCTAGTTGGACTTAAACTTAAGTTTGCTGTAGACTGGGTTACCCTATAGCTAACACTCAGCACGGCTGGAGCTGGCGCTGGAACACCAGCATTATAATTATAGGTAACACTAATATCCCCAGTCGTTTGAGCAATAACACTATTTTTAGTATATGTTACAATTAAGTTACATTCACTACCACTGTTTAGGCTATTGCTGACAGTTTTAGTGCCTGAATCTACGGAGCAATCACTAGCACTACTTCCACTACTTGCAATCGAAAAATCATTATTTGGTAGGGTAAATACAAAATTATTTTCAGTTGTACTACCGCTATTGTGAATAGTCATTATACGGCTAACCGAGCCAATCGCGGTGGTAGTATAAAAATTACTATCTGGGCTTAAACTGGTGATTAACCCAGGCGTTGGTGGAGTCGGGGATGGGCTTGGGGACGGTGTTGGACTTGGAGCCGGGTTAACATTCTCACCTACAACCACGCTATCTTTTATTTCTTCTACACTATTATTATAGCTTAATGTAATACTACTAGCACTTGCTGTTACATTTGGATTTTTAAGTTTAAAAGTAGCAGTAATAGTTTCACCACTACCAAGCGTGCCAGACGTAAAGCTAACTTCAATATTTGAGCTACTGCTAATTAATGATTGTAGCACTGCGCCAGTATCTCCGCTATTAGCAAGAGTTATAGTCTGCTGTGGATTATTGCTAGTCAGATAAACTGCATTTGGCAACATATTTACAATACCGATATTGCTAGCGGTAGTTAGCGTGCTGCTTGTGGTCGATGTTGATAATACCGTAACACTTCCATCACTGCTTACTTGCTGCGTTTGTAGGCGTATTACCTGACTTATGCCACTAGTTGCTGCCACAGGCAATAAAATACTAAAAGTTGAACCTTGTGTATTACTTACGCTTCCACTCACCAGCTGCTGATTGGGCAATGGGTTTCCTTTGTCATCAGTTAAGGCAATATTGTTAAAATTTCCTGCCTTAGCTGAAGCTACAACGCCATTTACAAGCACATATGGTGTTCCAGAAATCACGGTATGAAAGTAACTAACGGTTAACCCATCAGCCGCATCAAGCTGATTATACGCTGCTTGTTCAATGCCCATAGTCATACCAGAAGCATCAGAAGATTGAACTGATTTATCTTGTGTGGTACTTTTATTTTCAGCAATAAATCCAGTACTTCCTGCAATACTTCCACTTGGCACCAGAAGCTTGACATTACATTTACTATGTGCTGCAATAATTATACAATTAGCGGCACTACTAGGCTCGATAGTTAAACCGCTACCACTGCCTACTGTTTGGGTTAAGCTGTAATGAAGATTTTTAACTGCAACGTCAGTTGGATTGTTGATGGTAACGTAACCAACAGAAGTACCGCTACTTGAGCCATAAATGGTTTTTGGAGTTATTATTTGCAGAGTGCTCGCATCACCATTACTATCTGTATTGCTATTACCGTTACAGCTACCGTTACCGTTACACGCAGCCAAAGTCAATGATAACAGAGCAGAAACCAATAGTAATCTTATGCTATTTTTCAGATTGTACTTAATGAACCAACTCAATTCACATCCTATCTATAAATAAAACCATTTGAGTGCTGATTATATCATGAATAAAATTAAATAAAAAATCCGATTCGGATAAAATAAAAATAACACAAAAACACTATTACATGATTCATAACAATATATTACACACAAAACCTAACAGAATAAAATAGAGAAATCTGCACTACATAAGGCATTATGTTAGACTTGAACTCGAATACAAAATACACAAATTAATATTTTCCACTAACTAGCGAAAATAAATTTATTCTTAACTAACCAACTGAATCAATTTCTATGTCGCAAATTCTGCAGCGTTCTTTAACAATCTCGCCACGAGAATTAAGCAACTGTTTGCTAATTATTATTTTTCTTCTTTGAAATACTATTACCAGATAATGATTTTGCTTTATTTTACTCTTTTACAATAAACTGACTTAACTTGCTGCAAAGCCAAACCCAATGACTCATTAAACCGTGCACGCAGCAGCTCTCGGTCTTCCATAACCTCTTCAGGAACACTCATATAATTCATTTCGGCAAGCTTACCATCTTTCTTGGCATAAGAAAATGGGTGACAACCTAATGCACAATACTTAGCTTTTAGTTCTGAATTAGCCTTGGTAAATAGTTCACCATCAGCAATTAAAGCTACAAATGAATCATGCCAATAAATACCATAGCCACCAAACATCGCTTTGGCACGAACATTACCTAAAAATGCGATTACATCACCTAAAATATAATCTTTAAAACTATTATCAAGCGCCATTATGACTCCCAAATTTTTACTTAAAACACCAATTACACTAAATAAATCTAAGAGAATTAAAAGCAAAAAATTTAGCAAAGTTATAATTTGCCAAATTTCAAGCTTAACTGAGTCTATAAAGATAAATTAGAAAAATTCATCTAATTATTAACTTTACTATGTTTAATGACGACTAGTTAGCTTCCCAAGCAATGGATTAGCTGAATTTTGTGCCACAAAACGTGCTTCATCACTCACACGAATTACATAAAAAACATCGTTCAAAGCACCAATTACATCCGCCATATCCAACTCTTCAATTGACTCACTTATTAGAATCTCAACATCACCTTCGCCATCTTCGCTTTCCCACATGGCTTTCAAATCCGCTTGCAGTTCATTAAAATCAGCCGTTACCTCTGGTGAAATGAAGCTTAAATCAACTTGCTGACTAAGTTTAAAAAACGCGATACACAAGGTAAATAAACCAGGAAAGAAACGCTCTTCAAGCAAATTTTCATCAGTGGCATATTCGGTGATGTCGCCACCAATTGCTAAATAACCAGTCAGATAGCCGTATAACCAAACTAATAAATTTCTACTTTGTTCAGCAGTAAAAGTTAACGGATCAAAACCATTTGGTTTGGCAAAATCAATTAAGGGACGAATTAATTTATTGTTCTCAAAGATCGCATCCGCTAATTCACTATAAACTTTCACCAATTTATCAACCAATTTGGTAAATTTCTCCTCATCTACGATTTTAGTTTCATCTAAAATCAAATAAGTCGGAATTAATAAATCTTCTTCGCTATCACTTGGTGCAGATAAATACGCACTAAACCAACCATGAATGAAATGCAAATCATAACCTGAATATAGGTAACCGACAAGCTCTTGATTTAATAAACTCAAATTATTAAGAGGTTTTTTTAACATTTTATGTCCAATCTGCCTATTTAAAGGCCAATTTTTTCTGATTATCAATGTATAAGGCGCGATCTATTTGCACTACTTTCAAAATTTAAGTATTGTTCAAATAAACGATGCAACAAAAGTATACAATATTCTGCCTAACGGATTTGTCCGTTGCCACGCACAATCCATTTATAACTCGTCAACTCAGGTAACGCCATCGGGCCACGTGCATGTAATTTTTGAGTACTGATGCCAATTTCTGCACCCATACCAAATTCACCACCATCGGTAAATGCGGTTGATGCATTTACATACACGACCGCCGCATCAACTCGATTGATAAATTCCTCAATGCTATTGGCATCGTTCGCAATAATTGCTTCACTATGCCCTGATGTATAATTTTGAATATGATTAATTGCTTCAGATAAATCCGCCACTACTTTTATCGCTAATTTATAATCCAAAAACTCACAACCAAATGACTCATCGGTTGCAACTTGAAGAAGCTCAACTGGATATACTACGAGCAATACTGCATAACTGGCTTGATCAGCATAAATAACGACCCGATCTTTGGCTAACGGCGCAACCAATTGTGGTAGATCATTTAAACGAGAAGCATGTAACACCAAGCAATCAAGAGCATTACAAACGCTTACTCGCCTAGTTTTTGCATTATGAATAATTTTAGTTGCCTGTGCCAAATCACCACTTGCATCTACGTAAGTATGTACAATTCCAGCACCAGTTTCAATCACAGGTATTTTGGCATTTTCACGCACAAATTTAATTAATTCTTGACTACCGCGTGGAATGCAGACATCCACTAAACCAACTGCATTAAGTAATTCATAAACTGCTGCACGATCTGGCGGCATTAAATAAACTAAGTCTTCGCTCAGGTTATTAGCTAAAAGACTTTTTCGAATTAACTCGACTAAGCATTGATTAGAATTCCAAGCATCACTACCACCTTTTAAAACTGTGACATTACCTGATTTTAAGCACAAGCTAAAAACATCGATAGTCACATTCGGGCGCGCTTCATAAATGACGGCAACCACACCAAGAGGAACAGATACTTTCTGTAAATCTAAACCATTAGCTAAATGTCGCTGCTCTAAAATTCTCCCAAGCGGTGAGACCAAACCAGCAACTTGTCGCAAATCATTTGCCATCGAACTAATTCGCTCGGCAGTTAACTTTAGACGGTCATACTTAGGATCGTCTATACTCATTTGCAACAAATCCAATTGATTGGCAGCAACAATTACGTCTGTTTTTGATTCAAGGCATTGCGCCAAATCAAGTAAGATTTTATTGCGTATCTCATCACTCAAAGAGCTTAACTGATAACTATTAGCTCGTAAACCCTTTAGGTGTTGAATTATTTGACTCATTGTGGCTTTCCTTCCATAATTGCATCATACTCCAAATGCAAATAATCATAATGAATTAGCTCTGGATAATTTTTACCACCAATATATTCACTCAATTTTTGTGAATTATACCGCGCAACTCCCACACCAATCTTAACACCGGCAGGATTCATAATTTCCAATAAATCACCTCGTTTGAAGCTACCATTAAACGCCTCAATCCCAATAGGTAAAATACTAGTAGAAGTTTCAGCCTGCGCTAAGACTTTGACCAAACCCCAATTAGCTGTAATTTGTGCATGAGCTTGTCCTTGTGTAAAAGCCAAGTATTTTTTACGCGCTGCCTGCTTTTGCTCAGGTATAACTTTAGTTCCGATTTTATCCTCAGCAATAACTAAGCGTCGAATAACATCTGGCTCATCAATACTCGCAATATGCGTCATAACTCCAACACTCGCCATTTTACGTGCAGTATTTAATTTACTGCTCATACCGCCACGCCCAAGAGAGGTCTTACCTGATAACTCTGGCAAGCTATCACTCAAACGAACTTCTTCAATTAATTTAGCATCAGCTTCAGTTGGATTCTTATCGTAAACACCTGTAATACTAGTTAGCAACAGCAATTTATCCGCCCCTACCTGTGCCGCAATAATCCCTGAAAGTTCATCATTATCGGTAAACATTAGTTCATCGACAGCAACGCTATCATTTTCATTTATAATCGTCAAGACATGACTTTGTGATAAGGTTTTTTGCAGAAGGCGTAAAATATTCGTGTAACTACGTTTAGTCTGAAAATCATACTTAGTCAATAATAATTGTGCCACCAAATAACCGCGTGCTTCACAAATTTTACTATATAGTGCCATCAATTGTGGCTGACCAAGACTTGCTAATAATTGCTTATCCGCAACCGAAACACCATATTCACGACCATTTACTCGCCGAGCTACACCACGCCCCAACGCAACCGCACCTGAACTAACCAAAATCACCTGATGACCAGCTTCCTGCAATTCAATAATTTGGGCAATAATATTTTCCATTACTTCAATTAAAGGTTCACCATTAGGTGACAAAATTGCTTGACTGCCAACTTTAATTACTACTTTCACGAGCAAATTATTCCTAATAAAATTATAAATTTATTCCATTATTTTACTATATCTAACCAATTGATATTCCCATCAATCATCGAGTTTAAAATTAAACAAACTCCATAACCATCAAAAGCTTAAATTATAATAAAAAAGGACAGCTAAAATAACTGTCCTCTGGTAAATAATTCAAAAACCATTAAAAGGGTACATCATCTGATTGTAATGATGGACCTGGTGCATTAAACGCAGATTGCGTTTTAGCCGCAGGTTGTGTATCGTATGACGGACCATCATAACTCGGTGCATTATCATAACCACCATCTGGTGCTCCAGCATCTTCAGTGCGTTCTTTACTACCAATAAACTCAATATTATTTGCACTAACGCGTAATGTGGCAACTGGCTTGCCTTCTTTATTCAAGTAAGCATTTGCACTTGGTGTTCCTTCAACCAATAATTTAGTTCCTTTACGCACATAAGTTTGCACTACTTCAGCAGTTTTACCATTACAGCTAATTTCCAACCAATCAGTTTTTTGGTTATTTTTTGGACCAGTTGTTACCGCTAAAGAAAAAGTTACAAAAGATTCCCCACTTGGTGCATACCGCGATTCAGGATCACGCCCAACATTACCAGTTACAAATATTTTTTTCATTTTATCTACCTTCAAAGAAATTACTTAGATATTATTACAGACCAAATCTAATCAAGCTTTGTCTTGCTAATAAACCACTAATGATTTAACTAATACCATATTATAACACTGCGAACTTTTAAACTTTACGACATAATTAGCTCACATTTACTAATTCCACAAATAAAGTAAAAGTGAATTAAGCAAAGCAATATTGAATAACTTGCTCTAAACTCTCAACCGCAATTACTTCCACGCCTGGAATAATATCTTTTGGCGCATTCGCTTTTGGAACAATGATTTTAGTAAATCCTAATTTTGCAGCCTCTTTAATCCGATCTTGGCCTTTTTGAATCGTGCGGATTTCACCAGATAACCCAATCTCACCACATACGGCAAGTTTTTCAGCTAATGGACGGTTTTTAAAAGAAGATATAATCGCCAAAACCACAGCTAAATCTAACGCAGGTTCAGCAACCTTCACTCCACCGACAATATTTAAGAAAATATCTTGATCATATAACTGTATACCAAGGTGGCGCTGCATAATCGCAATTAACAACGAAAGGCGATAACCATCCATGCCAACCGCCAAACGCTTAGCAGGCATCAAGTGTGATTGATCAACTAAAGCTTGAATTTCCACCAAAATTGGACGAGTTCCCTCTTCGCTAATCAAAATACAACTACCCGGAGTCTTTGCACGATAAGAAGATAAAAACAATGCCGATGGGTTAGTTATTTCACGTAATCCTTTATCGGTCATTGCAAAAATGCCTAATTCATTTACTGCCCCAAAACGGTTCTTCACCGAACGTAGCATGCGAAAATTCGAATGTTGTTCACCCTCAAAATATAACACTGTATCAACAATATGCTCTAAAACCCGTGGTCCTGCAATCGCACCATCTTTGGTCACGTGTCCAACCAAAATCACCACAATTTGACGACTCTTAGCCAAACGAGTCAACACACTCGAACATTCGCGAACTTGTGCGACCGAACCTGGTGCTGATTGCAACATATCCGAATAAGCAGTTTGAATTGAATCAATCACTAACACATCGGGTTTTTCTATTTCAATTTGCGGTAAAATCGCTTCAATCCGAATTTCGGACATTAAACGTAAATTAGGATGACTTTGCACTTCCAATCGTTTAGCCCGAAGCGCAATTTGCTGAACAGATTCTTCACCCGTGACATATAAGACCTTATTTTTCGGTGCGATCAAAGCTAAAGTTTGCAAGAGTAAAGTAGATTTACCTATTCCTGGGTCACCACCAAGCAGAATTACCGAACCTTGCGCAAATCCACCGCCCAAGACGCGATCCAATTCGCCAATACCCGTAACTTCACGACTAACGTCTTGCGCGGAAATCTGATCTAAATTCACAACCTGTGATTGCTGATTTAAAGCATTAAAGCGATTATTTACCGCGCTTTTACTGGCAGCAATTTCAACAACTTCAACCAAGCTATTCCATGCACCACAACTATTGCATTTACCCTGCCATTTTGAATGTTTATCACCACATTCACTACACTCATAAACGCTTTTATCTTTTGCCATTTAATTTCTCTATTAAATATCTTCGCTGAATCAGATTTATAAAATTAAAGATAAACTAATTTATCCTTAATTCATCTTTAAAACATGGGTAAATAACTCATAATTTAGTTAACTAAAATCGCTCAATAATTAGTTCAACTTAGATAAACATTAATCTTCATAGATTTCCAAAGGAAGTCCATCTGGATCTTTGAAAAAAGTAAACTTACGCCCAGTAAATTCATCAACTCGAATATTCTCACAAGCAACACCAGAACTTTCCAAATAACTTACCACTTCATGAATATCGTCAACAGCAAAAGCTAGATGACGCAAACCACAAGCTTCAGGAGTTGATGGACGCGCAGGCGGATTCTGAAATGAAAATAACTCAATTTGACTCTGCTCACTAACTTGTAAATCCAATTTATAAGAATCACGCGCCTCACGATAAGCCTCATGAATAATTGGGAAACCTAAAATTTGGTGATAAAAATGCTTCGAAATCTGATAATTTGAAGCGATAATTGCAATATGATGCACATGTTTTAAAAGTGATTTAGACATAGAGTTGTTGGTACTTATATAAAATATTTTCAAATTGAAGTTTATGATTTAAAGGATGCGCATGCCACTCGTTCAAGAAAATTAAATCCTCTTGAAGGTTAAATAATTTCTGTAAATTCAGTCGAGGAATTAAATTTTGCAATGCTGGCGCATGTGCTGCAAAATAAGTTAAGTTCGCATTTTGTTTTAACGCCAACAAATCAGCTAGCCATTTTAATAAAAACTCAACCAAAACCTTCATCCCAATTTTCTTGGGATCCAAATCTTTGCTTAATGCAAAAATGCTTTCAATACTTGGCTTTAATAAAGTTTGCTGATATTGTTCAAGTTGATTATCGCTTAATGGAACTTCAAAAAAAGGTTCACCATTAAAATAACGCAACCAAAATTCAGCATTACTCGTCAACTGAACCAGTTCTAAAGCTTGCTGCCAACTTGGTAAATTTAAACGATATTTAAAACAACGACTTTTAATGGTAGGTAAAACCTGATTTAAGTTATCGGCTTGCAAAATAAAAAAACAATTCGCTGGAGGCTCTTCTAGTATTTTTAGCAAGGCATTGGCACTATTTAAATTTAATTCACTAATTCGCGGCAAAACAATTACCTTACATGAAGACACATGCTGCGAACGATTAGCAAAAGTAGTTAACTCGCGAATTTGCTCAACCTTGATTTGTAGAACTTTACGTTCTTCACTGTCATCACCACACAATACAAAGTAATCTGGATGATTCCCCTCGCGAAATAAAACACAAGCACTACACACACCACAAGCTTGCAAATTACTGGGCTGACTACACAACATAAAATTAACCAATTGTTGCACTAATTGTTCTTGACCAGAATTAACTCCAGCATAAACTAGTAACGCATTAAATTGACTCTGAATAAAACTCTCGGCTAAAGCATTATAATCGGCAATTTGCCATGGATATAGCATCGTTATATTACTTTAGCCAATAACTCATCTAAATAACGCATCAACAAGCTCCTAGTTCTAGCTAACGGTTGATTAGTCATTACTATTTTAATCCGCTCTGGCTCATCTTTAGCCAACTGATGATAGGTATTTTGTACGCGAGTAAAAAAATCGCGTGATTCTAACTCTATCCGATCTAATTCACGACCACGACTTAGTCTATCCATCGCTAATGATAGAGGCACATCAAACAAAAAAGTTGCATCGGTAGTTAAGTGTGGTTCAAGTAAAGAATAAACTTGTTTAATCTTATCCACACCAAGCTGCCGACCACCACCTTGATATGCAATCGAGGCATCCACAAAACGATCTGCAATCACACAGACGCCTGCTTCCAAATTTGGCAAAATAACTTGACGAATAATTTCCTGACGAGAAGCAAAATATAACAATAATTCAGTATTATGATGCATATGTTCGCTAGTTAATAATAGCTCACGAATTTTTTCACCGACCACTGTTCCTCCAGGCTCACGAGTAACAATTACTTTCAAACCTTTATCATGCAAATATTGGCGCATAAACTCTACATGAGTAGACTTGCCTGCCCCATCAATACCTTCAACCGAAATAAATAATCCACGTTGCATAAACGTCCTTATCAATCCAATAAAATGTCAAAACTAACTGATACTAATTGCAAATTTGCTCTTCAAATTTACAATTAGCAGCACTCTAAATGAATACTGATTCAAAACTAAGGCCATAAATAACAATAAGTTTGACTATTCGTCAAATTATTATTATTTTGATCATATAAAAAACCATTCTTAAATGATGATGGATAACCACTAGCTGCACAGTTAGTATGAACCCAGTCAAATCCTTGTGTCGCAAACGGATTACTTTCTGGCTCATTTACTGGATATGGCACCTGAGTTGGGTTACCACTACATAAGTAAACTGTACTACCAGCAGTTAGATTTGCCACATATGTACTTGGAACAACATAACTAAGCGGATTATAGCCATCAGCAAATACATTATCAATTGCTACATCATAAATATTACCATCAATAGCAGAAGTGATTTCTATGTGAGTGTGGGATAAAGGAATTCCTTCTAAACTTTCGGTTGCCGCTTTATAATTGGTTACAGCAGCATAGTCACTATTTGGTGGTGAATTGACCGTACCATATTGATAATAACCACCAGCAGATTGACATAATGAAGCATAATAATTGGCCGTACTGGAAGAAGAACCTCCATTATTACACGCACTCAGCAAACTCACAACAACAGCGAAAGCACCAAAAGTGCAAAGCTTATTCATAATTTTTAATTTATACATACACCCTCTTATCCAATAAACCATTTATGATTAAAGCTTAATGCTTAATGCTTGCTTTACAAGGCTTTTTCAAATATTTATTCACCGCATCTGAGTGCTCGTTAAACGTGCTTGAGAATTTAGTTTTACCATTACCTATTGCTACAAAATAAAGCAAATCTGACTCATTAGTTGGCATAGCAGCAGCGCTTAAAGCCACTTGAGATGGCATACAAATTGGGGTTGGAGGAAGTCCACTATGTAAATAAGTATTATATGGAGTATCGGTCGCAAAATCTGCACGTGTAATAGTTTGACGATTACCTAGTCCATAAAATACCGCAGGATCATCTTGTAACCGCATATTAATTCTTAAACGATTATTAAAGACAGTAGAAATTTGAGTCATATCACCACTGTTATTGGTTTCTTTTTGAATTAAACTCGCTAAAACTAACATCTCATATGGGGTTTTGTAAGCAATTTGCGAATTTTTGGTTTGCCACGTTTTAGCCAGCTTATCTTGCAATAATTTATAACCATTTAACATAACCTCCAAATCACTTTGATACGGAGACACAAAGTATGTAGACGGATAAATTAACCCTTCCATACTCGGAGCAGTGATTTTCAACTTATCGCGAATTTGTGCATCCGTCATCGATTCAGTCAAATGTGTAATTTGCGACTCTGATGCAAGATAATTACGCACCTGTCTAAAATTCCACCCCTCAAGAATTGTAATGCTAATTTCATCTGGTTTACCATTTGTCAATCGATTCACTAAATCCATCAAAGACATTGGCTGAGTTAAAATATACATCCCAGCAGTAACTTTGGTATCTTTGCCCATTAGCCGTGCCAGAATTAAAAATAATCTCGGGTCACGAACAATCTTTAACTCGCTAAGTTTACGCGCAGTTCGATGTAAAGAATCACCCTTAGCAATAATTACTTGCACTCGCTGATTTGGTATACTATGTGGAAAAAATACTTCATAACCTAAATAAAAACTAATTGCAATAAACACTAGTAAAAAAAACTTAGTAGCTTTGTGAGTAGGCTGTGGAGATTTGGCCATGAATTATTACCGATCAACGAATATTAACATACGCGGATTTTAACACAATTTATCATTATTTTAAAAAAACTCGAGCAAAAAGAAAACCCCCGCATTTTGCGAGGGTTCTCCGAAATGATACTACATTATTTTGCTAGCGAGGGGAAATCCGCATTACAATCATAACGAGTATCATTAGCTAGGAAAGTTTTACAACTTTGATTCATAGTGTATTTGCTGGTAGTACCATTAGCTGCCGTATTTTGTTTAGAATACATTTGCCAGATAATAACCCCGCCACTGTCTTTTTGTTGAGCCGTAATTGTATTAACCAAAGAATCAGTTAACTGCAATTGCCCACTCACATTTCTTGGATAAGCTGGTTGATTAACTTCAAAACCAAACTGAATTTTAGAAGTAATATTGTATTTGGCAGGTAAGAATTCCGCCTTACCAACATTATCAACGGTTAGTTTTGCCGCGCTTGGTGCAGTAGATTTCAACCAATTGGTATAATCTTTCATATAAGCACCAACTTGCCCCGGTAAATCTAATGGGCCACCACCATAAGGTGCACAAGTCGTCGCATTATCACCACATAGATCATAAGTCATTAACCCGATGCTATCAAAACGATCAACAATAGCTTTATCTTTATCAGTTAAGTTATACCATAGACCTTTAAGATTACCTAACCACCACACGCCACCTTTAGTGTAGATATCAGCAGCATTATCACCGTAGACAAAACCAGTAATTGGACGTGCACCAACTGGAGGAGCAGCGGTTGAGAACATCAAGTCTTTCGCACCAGCATTATCTTCCAAGGCATGCATAATTGCTGCCATTTTATCCACTGTTTTAGGCATAACCGCAGGACCAGAAGTAGTAGTTGCACCGGCGCCATATTTCATTAAATTAACATAAGTTGCGCCACCATTTGCATTAATATCATTTGCAATTGCTGTGCTCCATGGATTACCGTTCCATTGTTGCGCATATTTATCTGCATGCCAAAATTCTTCAGCATCCAAATCAATACCTTGCATACCTAAATCATTAGTTAGTTTAATCATATTATTGTATGCAGTCTTAGCTGTAGCAGCTTGTGTAGCATCAAGCGGATCTGGGAACCAGTCATAATGAATACCATTGCTTGGAGTTTCGGCATCGCCACAATTAGTACCATACACTGCAAAATTACAGCTATAATTCCATCCACCTACGGATAAGAAAGCTTGAATATTTTTAGCTTTAGATAAAGCTACGGCTTCTTTCAATTGATTAAATGCCGCAACACCTTGCCCATCACCAGCGTTAAAATAACCCATAATGCCAGTATTTGCCAAGCTACCACTTACATAACTAGTTAGTGTTGGTTTAACAAATGAGAAAATCACACGATTAAAGTTCACTTTAGAAACTCTTGCCAAATCATCGGTATATTGCTTCAATTGTGCAGGTGAGTCAATTAATAAATAAACCGTAACAACTTTATCAGCACTTGGCGGAGTTGGATTAACATTAACCTTAAACCCAGCATTAATAGTTTTAGCAGCAGTCACCACACCAGTACTAGTAATCGGATTCACTTCATAGTTACTTCCAGCTGCAGTTACTGCAACTCCAAGATTTAAACCACTTTCAATCTTATAAATTGTATTACCATTAGCTTTACCTGTTGTATTAACATAGC
>ERZ650304.78-NODE-78-length-62548-cov-35.680972_pt1 | contig 62548 bp, 98 predicted proteins | sample MGYA00376240_ERZ650304 | MGnify/ENA primary metagenome ERZ650304 (study PRJEB26733, sample SAMN07839271) | wastewater metagenome | biome: small river; feature: stream; material: water | place: USA: North Carolina | collected 2016-03-01 ...
CCGGCATAATGAAGGGCGTTTGGTCGACGATGTATGCAGCGCGCGCCGTTGGGTCTGAAATTTCCGTCGCCGAGTGCGCCGGGATAATGCAGCCAGTGTCGTCGACAGAGCATCCGGAAAATGTGTTTTGCTGACCCTCGACGAAGATGGACGGGCCGTTGCTCTCCTGAACACGCGCGTTCTGCCAGTTGTGACCTTGCCCTCTCACCCAAAGGTTAGAGTGCGCGGGAAGTTCGCCATGCAGCCATTCGAACCCGCCCTGCCCGTTGTAGGAAATCTTCATGTTGATCCAGTTCGAGTTGGTCCCGGCTGCGATGATGCCGGGGCCCGCGTTCTCGATCGCCAGAAGTGTCGCGATGTTGCAGTCGTAACCGTCCATCAGAAGACCGGCTGCGCCGTTCGCGATGAACTCGACGTTTTGGATCGTGGCCGATGCGCGCTTGTAGATTTCCGCGCCGTACCAACCGCAATTGTAAAGGTGCATGCGCGACATTGAGAAGTATGGGTCGACCTGCCAGTAAACTTTCTGACCGGTGTTCGGCGGGATCGGGATTTGAGCGCCGCGAAACTCGAAACCCGTCATCTGGCGCGAGCATGTGAAGCGCTGACCATCGATCGCGAAGTCGCCGAACGCGCAAAAATCTGCATCGACGGCGAAGCCGATATCGGCCGGGCGTGATCCGCTTGGCCGCTCGATCCCGGGAACGCCGTTATAAGCGAAGCCCTGTTGGTTCGCCAGCAATGGCGCTGGCGTCGGCTTATACATCGGGAGCGCGCTGTCAGGATCGTCATAGAACGGGAAGTAAGGGTAGTAATAGGTTCCGTTTTGATATTGCGTGACGTACTGCCCGTAGGTCGAAGAGAAAAAGCTGTCATCCCACCGGACCAGCATCGAGTGACGGTTGCCGGTTCCAAACAGGCCGGTGCGGCGACGATAGAGAAGCGACCCCGTCAGAATTTGCCCGTTCGGGACAAGCACGATCCGGCCATACATGAAGTTGCCGGGCACAAGCGCAGCATCAAGCGCATTCTGCATCGCAACCGTGTTGAGTGTGCCCCAAACGACGTCCTGCCCCGATGCGTTGCGCGTCGCTGCCGTCGCCAGCCTGAATTGATTTGCCGCCAGCCTTTGCGTGATCGTCGTTCGCAGGGAGCCGCCACCAGAGACAGCGCCGCCGATCGCGATCACACATCCCACGTGCGAAGTCTCTGCGAGATTTTCCGTCAGGGTGACGACGTCCGATCCGTTCGTTACCGTCGCGCCTTTTTTGATCGTGACGGCATCGGCCTTAACGCCAAACGTCGTCGGGTTCAGAAGCCCGGCCGTCTGGCGCATGATCTCGCGAATTGAAATGGATCGCTCAAGACCGGTCGACGCGTTGTAAGACGGAACAAGCTCTTCCGAGATCAGTCCGACAAGAGGCTCTAGGTCTTTCGTTTTTCGAGACGTGAAGATATCGCGCGGGATAGACTTGAGAACGCGCGACCCGGCCGCACCAACAACGGCGACGAATTGCGGCTCAGGTCGCGTTGCGGGATTGACGTCAGCATCGACAGCGACGGGAAGCGCCTCGATCGCCTCTTTTGTTAGCCCGCCGCTCGAAGCGATCAACGAAATGATTTTAGCCGGGCAGTCGACAAGGTACGTCGTTCCATATGCATCAGCGAGAGGATACTTACCATCGCTGCCGGGGCCGCCATTAACGACGCCGCCAGACCACGCGCGAAACGTCGACGTCGCCTGATTGAAGCGCTCGACGATAACAGCCATCGTCGACGCAAGTTCCGGCGTCGAGATCGTCGAGAATGACCCGCTATGCACAAGCCAAGACTGCAGGTTTATCGACGCGCCCGATCCGATCGGCGTGACCTTGATCCGCCCATAGCGATACTTCGTCTCGACGATCTTGTTCGAAAGGGCGACCGCCCCCTGTCCGTCCGTCCCGGGTGACGCGGACAGGGTGAAGGGCTGTGCCGTGACGACGCCTGAAGAGAAGGTGTTCGAAGCGCAAAGCTCCAAGCCGACCTGATAGCTGCGCCCGCTGCCTGTGACGATCGACAGGACGTCGAAGATCAGGACGCCCTGCCAAGTTACGTCAGCGCCGAAATCGAAGATGCGATCGACGCCAGCGACCTTCCCGGCGCGCGCCGTGGTGTATGCAGCTGCGCCGTCGTCGAGATAGTGCGCGCCGTCGATCGGGTTCGGGTAAAGCATCAGACGCCCCGCTGCACGAAGCCCGGGTGAACTTCAAGCTCTTCGAGATCGGGAACGTCTTCGATCAGTTCGATCGCGCTGTCGATCTGACGCCATACGCGCGTCGGCGACGTGTTCGCATTCAGCTGGCGAACAGTCCCGGTCATGATGGTGAAGGCGACGCCATCTTCGAAGAATGCGGCCTTGATCATTTTTTGATCTCCGTAAAGATCGCCTGCGCGAGCGACTTCGTCCAACCGCTGACGCCGCCGTTGCCATCGAGAATTCTGATCTCAACCGTCCATGTGTGAACGCCCGGCGTGTTGTCGGAAATGACGAAGGTGTTCTTTTCGTCGGCTGGCGTCGTGTCCCAGTTCGGGAAGAACGAAGAGTTGTATCGCTGAAACAGCAGCGAGCCGTCACGGAAGAGCTTGGTTTCGATGCGACAGCGATCGCCGTTGTTGCGACGGCATTGGGTCAGCAGGTCGATGCGAAGCGTCGTCGTAACGCTTTCGAAGTTTGCCGAAAAGACCTGAACGAATGTCGCGTTACTCGGAACCGTCTGCGTCGTGCTGTCTGTCGCGACAAGCGTGTCGCTGACGCTGTTGTCCTGCAGGTGTTCGGTGACGATGCTGTCGACGGCGAGCGTGTCGATCTCGACGTTGTGCATCCTGACGACGCCGCCACTGATAGAGAAGGGAATGAATGCTGACGTCACGCCGTTCGCGGGGTCGATGATCGCGAAGTTCGGCGACATGATAACGAAGCCGGAAGTCGTGTAGCTTCCGCCATTCCAGAACCGAAGTCCCGTGACGTATCCATCGACGCTAGTCGAGAGAACCACGCCAGCATAATCCGTCCCGACCGTTTCAAGCAGGAAGTTAACGGCCGCTTCGTGTCCGTCGTGTTCGCTACGCAAGGTGCGCAATGACTTCGTCGAGCCGAGCCCATCGGGGGGCAGTTGAACAGTGTCGAGATCGAGGACGAAGGCGGTCCCCATTCCGTTGCGAGCGCCAAGCAGGGAGATATCGCCAGCGAAGCCCTCCGCGACTGTGCGGCTCTCTGTTGCGACCTGCCCGACGCTCTCGCCATCGATCCAGAGAAGCGCTTCCTGTGCAGCCTGCCACGTCGCGAGAAGCAACGTCTGGCGAAGAATATCTTCAGCGTTGACGTTGATCCCGTTCACAATGTCGTCGAGTTCAAGGCCGCCGAAGACGAATGGATCGACCGGCGTAACTGTCGTGGTCGATGACCACTTCGAGGGAATGCCCTGTGCCGTCAGGAAGCGGGCGCGAACAGTGTATTCGACGCCGTCGACGATCCCCTGATCAAAGATCGCGTAGTTGTCAGCATTGGGGATCGCGACGGTCTGCGCCGTTTTGCGCGTTTGGTCCGCCGTGGGCCAAATCTCGATATAGATGGATTTGACACGCGGGTCAGTCGGCGCTGTCCACTGAACGCGGACAGCGGGTTTTGCGAATGTCGTGCCTGTCAGCGAGATCGCGACGGCGACAATCGTTGGCTGTTCGATAGCCAGAATGCTTCCTACGCCCGGCGTCGGCGTCGTCGGCGGGTCGCGGGCCAGCGCCTCATCCCATGCGCTATCATCGGGATCGACTTCATTCGCAACGATTGTGACGAGCCCGCTCTCAACATTGATTGCGCGATCGAGAACTTCGAAAATCTTTCCATCCTCTCCCCATCGTCTGCCGGTTCGAATGAACCAGTCGCCACGTTCAAGCTCACAAGTCCAAATCGGATAAGCGCCCGTCAGACTTCCCTGCCTCCGCAGCGCCTGACCGTTCAGTCGCGCAAGGCGCTGCGCGCGCTCTCCGTCGATCTCGAATTCGAAATTGCGCGTCGCATAGCGCGCTTCGTTTCCGTCTTCAGCGATCCATACGGCGTCGCTCACGCGCGGATAGTCGATCGGTTGATAGAGATTGTTCTTGTCGTTGAAGCGACCCTCGACGCCAGAGAAGAGATCGGACCATGGGCGCTTCGGCGAGTAGCTGTCGCCGAGCCCGTCGATCAGGTCGCTGTCGTCGATCGTCATGACGGGCGTTCGCGCCTCGATCCCGGTTATCGCGAAGCGCCCGCCAAGATCAGCGGCCGAACATACCATCTGCGCGGCGAGCTTCTTGATCGTCGTGTCGTGATCGTCATTGGCGAAGATGAAACCGTTCGCGCGATATCGCTTCTGCGTCCCACCTTCTTTCTTGTCGACGTCTTCGTCGCTGATGTTCGCATGGTGAGCCATGTTCGTATAAGGCACGTCGTCAGCCGACTGCCCGATGCCGAAGACGCGCTTGCCGTTCCAATATCGACCCAAGACGAAGTGATCGATCGCGACCATCGGGTTCGCGCCTTCATCGCCAGCCGACAATTCCCACGTCGCAGGATTGTCGATGCGATGCGATCCACTTCCGCCTGCCGTCGCATCCTTGCGGCGATCGTAAAGCTTCGCGCCCTCGCACTCGAAAGTCAGCTGCGGAGGGGATCGCTGGTTGTCGCTGTCCCACCACGCTTCAACCAGAACCCACGCGCAGCCGGTCAATTTGTCGTCTGTCGTCCACCCCTGATTGAGCGCGACCAGATCGGCAGGCGCTTCCTGCCCGGGGCGGCCATCATAGTACGTGACCCAAAGACGAGGCCCCGGGTCGCCGTCCTGTCCGGATCGATATGCGGTGATCTCCTGTTTCACGCCATGAACAAGCGGCGTGTCGTGAACGACGCGACCGCCGCCGAAGATGCGAAGCACGCGACCGCAAGGCCCTTCGGAAAGATAGACGGGCATGTGAAGCTTCGTGTTCTTCGTGCCCGACAGATACCAGTCGACAAGCAAGCCGCCATTCAGGCGCTGACCCAATTGCAGGCGACGCGGCGCTGACGGATCAAGCTGAAGCGTGATCGGGTTGCCCTGCTCCTTCGGCTTCGAGTTGTTCGCGACGATCGCGCTCGTTCCCGCCGACAACGCGACGTTGACAACAGCCTGCCAGATCGGGCCGATCGCCTCATAGGTCGCAGCGATCCATTCGAACGCTGCTGAAACAGGACCAATTACCTGCGGCATTAGCCGACCCTCCAAGCACGAAGAGCCATCGACATGGGAAGGTGTTGCAGACCGCGCGCGTAGGGGCCGATCAGAGAGATACCGTCACAAATTGCGAGCGCCTGACCGCGACCGTCGCGCGTCGGCGTAAGGACGATATCGCAGCGACGTGCGAGCGAAGGCGCGGGCTCTCCGTCCTGCAGGATTTCAGGGAGGCGTGACGAAGCCAGAGCCCCAAGATCAGCATAGCCGAGCGACGCGAGGAATTCATAAGCCTCGCTCTCCGTTTCGTATTGTCCACGGTAGGGGGCTCCAAAATCCTCGCCAGTGACAGCCTTGATCCCATCGGCTGCGAACATGCAGCAATCGAATTGCGACCACTCCCACGATCGGCGCAAGCAGCTGATCGTGAAGCGAACGTATGCCTGCTCCCATCCTTTGATCCGCTGCATGATCATCTCTTGAACAGCGACGGGGCTTGATATGGCGCGGCGGCGAGATTGCCCTGCGGCCCGACGCCAGAAGAGCCGGGAATGTTCGACCAGTTGTCGCCGAACGGCAGGTCTTGATACGGCTTCGTCGCGGTGTTCTTGAAAGCGCCGTCGCTGGGATCACGAACGCGCTGATCAGCATCCGTCAGCGTCGTCATGTTGCGCGCCCGGGCGCGGAACGTCCCACTCTCGCAATTGAGGGTGATGCGGTTCTGACCCTTCTGCCCCCATGGCGCTGTGATCGTGTCGATGAAGCCGCGCCATTCGTATCCGATACCGACCGGCGTCGCGAAGTTCGTCCCGGGAACGCAGATCAGCTGACGCAGGCGGATCGGGCGCGTATGCCATTTGCGCGCGAGGAAGCGACCCGTGAAGCTATCAGGATCGAATTGCGTCGCGCCGTCGAGCCAGATCGTTAGGGGCTGCGGAACCAGATCGCGACCGCAGCGCAATTCCGAAGCGATGCCCCACTTCGTTTCGCCGCTCTCATAGTCATGATCATAGCTCATCGGGAAACGCTGGTTCCAGACGTACAGCGCGCCACCCTCGCACTCGATATCAAGCAGCCATGCGATCGCAACGCGTCGTGCGCGCAATGCATCGCGAGTGTCGCTATCGAGAGGAAGAGGCATTGACCCTATTCAACAAACTGCTTGAAGGTGAGCGACACGCTCGACCGGCGGTTGTGTTGTTCGATGTTTTGGGGCGTGCCTACAAGATAAAATTCGCCCAATGCTTCGAAGGCTCTCGCCTGCGGCGTTGTCGCGTGTTTCGCCATTGGCGGGGGCCATACAGGCACGGTTGCGGAGCCGCTCGAAATCGTGACGTCTTCCGTCGCCTGCCCGACCCAATAGCCATTAGCCAACGTGCGATAGCTGAACATATCCCCAGCCGAGACATTCACTGACAGGCCGGTGAAGACGGCAGTCGAAGCGGCGATGTTGATAGTCCCGACGCCAAGACCAGAGTTCGTCTGCGACGGGTTCAACAGCGGCGCGCGCATCAACGGCCGAAACATTGTGAAGGTCACGGCGCTGCGCCTGCGACGCGCGATCCATGCGGACAGGGCTCGCCACTTTTGCGCGTTGAGATCGCGAAAGGTCGCCTGTCCCATCCAGATAGGAAGGCCGAAGTCGAGAACCTGACCTTCGGCGCTGTTGGGATCGAGTTCGGATTGCTTTTCTTCGATCCACCAAGAGCAATCCTTCATGCCATCGGTGATCAGCAGTTCGCGCGCGCTCATTCGTAAGACCCTCGCCGTTGTCCGTCGCGAATGCGCGCGTCGATCTGATCGCCGACCGTTCTTGTGTGTGCGTCGAGAACGTTCGCCAAGTCTTCACGCGTGACGCCATTCGCCAGCCCGGGAATGTTGAGTGTCGTCGCGATGCTGATCTGACGCGGCATCGCGTTCGCATCGGAACCGTTTTGTTTTCCAAGCTGGTTCGGGATCAGGTAGCCATCGGTCTTCGGAACGAAAATTTCCGGTCCCATTTCCCCAGTGCGATACGCCCGGCCGCCCATCAGCTGACCGCCGCTCGCCTTGTTGCCTCCGAAAATGGAACTGATGAAATCGCCGACGCCCCCGCCGCCGCCCTCACCCGGTTTGAAGATCGAGCCCCAGTCGAATTTCGAGAGTAGCTCCCAAAGGCTGTCGACAAGCTGATCGACCGCGCGCGCCAGTCCATCGGAAGCGGCGTCGCCAATAACGGTCGACAGCAGGTCGCCGTAGTCGCCAGATTGGATCGCATCGAAAAGGCCGCGCTTCGTCGCGTTCGAAATCTCGTCTCCGAAACCCTTCCAATAGTCGTCATCAGATTTGAACTCGGGAAGGTCTTGCAGAACCTGTTGCTGCGTGTCCGCGATGACTTTGTCTTGTCCGCCGTAGCTGTCGAGAACGCTGGTGACGAAGTCTTCGTCGTTCGTGATCTCGCCAGCCTCCTTCCGGGCGCGCGCGAGGTATTCCCACAAGATGCCCCAGTCGCCGCCCGACAGGATATCGCCAAGGCCCGTTAGACGGCTTTCAGCGCCCTCGAAGTCGCCAGTTGCGTCGATGTACTCCTGCAGGATCGTGATGGCCGCGCGCGACTTGTCGAGATCGGCTTCCTTCGAGGCGCGAAGACGCTGCAGCGCTTCGTCGTATTTTTCGACGGCGCTGGCGTATTCGGTGAACTCGCTTTTCTTTTTCTTGTCGTCAGGCTCAGGCGTTGTCGATGTTGTGCCTGCTGTCTTGGGAGCGCCGGGCTTGATGACTTTCTTGCCAGCCGCGATCGCATCCTCGATCGCCTTCAGGAACTCTTCGGCGTTCGCCTCTTCGAGTTCCTTCGTCGACTGCGATCCGAAATACTCGACCAGCTGCTTTTGAACGTCCGTCAGGTCGATCTTGTTCTTCAGCTGGTATTCGATCTGCTTCTTGACGTTCGCCAGCTGCGACGCGCGATCGCCGAAGCGGCTATCTGTCGTCGACGGATTGTTGACGTCCAGCCCGCCGAAAATTTCATCCTGATTGCCGAACACGTCGCGCGGCGACTGACCGGGCTTCGTGAAGACCTTGACGCCGCCCTTGCCATTCGGAAGGCCGATGTTCTGCGCTTCAGTCTGCGGCGCGTTAAACAGCAGGCGATCGAGTTCAGCCCCGGGCTTCTCGGATTTTTGACGTTCTTCCTTCGCCTGCTGAAGCTTCTGCAGCGCCTGCGCCTTGTAGACTTCGAGCAAGGCCGTGTTCGCATTGATGCGCTTGTTCACGGCGTCGATCTCAAGTTGCGCGGCCGATTGCGCGGCCGGGCCCTGCTTCTCAATCGCCTCTTTCAGTTTGTCCTGCAGCTTCGTCAGAAGCTCCGTGTCGTCGACGACGGAATTCTGCGCCGCCTCCATCTTGTCGAGCGCCGCCGTTGCCTCTGCGAGCGGGCCAGCCAGAGCGACGCCGAGATCAAGCAGGCTCTGCGCCATGCTGTCGATCCAGCCAGCAAGGCCGCGCGTCAATCCGGTCGACTGATCGAGCAAGCCGATCACGCGCGTAAACGCAGTCTGGAAATTGGTCCCAGCCTGTCCGACCGTCATGCTCATCTTTGCGAACTCGCCGTCGAGCGCGCCCGCCTGAGTGAAAATCTTGATCAGGCTGTCAGTGGTAAGCTTGCCCTCTTCGCCAAGTTTCTTCAGCTGCCCGATCGGGACACCAAGGCTGTCCGCGATCAAGCGTGAAGCGCGCGAGTTGTTTTCCAAAACGGCCGTGAGTTCTGCGCCTTGCAACCGGCCCGAGCCCATGGCCTGAGCGAATTGCAGCGTCGCCGACGCGGCTTCGGTTGCGTTCGCACCAGAGATAACGAGCGTCTTCGACCACGCGTCGAGAATGCGCGTCGTCGTTTCATCGCTCAGGTCTTTGCGCGCTGTACGCAGGCGAGCGTAGAGCGAAACCGTTGCGCCAAGATCGGCGCGGTTTTTCAGTGCGAGCTTTGCTAGGTTCTCTTCGACGTCGAGAAGGTTCTCACCTTCGGCGACGACAAGCGACAGGCGCGAGCGCATCGACGTGAACGCGTCGGCCGTCTGAACAGCTTCCTTGGCGAATGCCGCTAGCGCGCCTGCGGACAGGAGGGCGAGAAGTTGCGTTCGCACGCCAGCGATCGCACCGTTCAAGCCCTTCTCAATCGCGCTGCCTGCGCGTTCGCCGAATTGCTTCGCCTGCTGTTCGGCGCGTTTGAGATCGGCGACGAGAAGTGTCCCGTCCGCCCTGACGTCGATCTCAACGCCGCCGATATTAACGCGCCCGCTCACTGGATCGTGTTCCCGTCTTTGTCGACCTTGACGATCTTGTGCCCACTACCGCGAAGCCAGACGCGGACGTTCGAAGCGATCTCTTTCGGCGTCTGCTCTTCAGGCTCGCGACCCTTGCGATCGACCAGCATGTCGCTGATCGGTGGCATGCGCTCGACGCGGTTCAGATATTCGGCTTGGTATGCGCCGAATGTCGCCGTGTCGCGTTCGTCCGCTAGCCTTTCGTTGTATCCTTCTGCGATGCGGCTTGTTGCGTATGGGGTGAGCCGCCAGAACTCTCCCCACGTGTAACCAGCGCGAAGAGTTGCCCTAGCTGCGACGCCCAATGCATCCTCGCCTTCCGGAGAGGCTTTCCCGACTTGGCCTTACCGTCCCCCTCTGGCTTCATCGTGGGGCCGAACAGAGCAAGCAGCCATGCCGTCTCGATCGCCTCGACGATCGTCACAAGCGGCGGGCTCCATTGCATGACTTCGATAGGCGTCATCGCGCCCGGGCGACCCTGAGCCTGTCCGCTCGCGCGCGACACAAGATCAGCCATCACCAGAACGTCGCGATCCCTGATCGCGTGCGCGACAGTGATCATGTACTGCGGCTTCCCGTAGGTTGCCTGCATGTGAGCGATGACGCCCCAGTCGAAGACGATCGCAATCGACTTGTCGGCGTGCGAAAACCGAACGACGCCGTTCTGATCATCTTCGATCAGAACGGCTTTCGTCAGGATGCTTTCGATCTCACCCTGCATCGGGGTTAGACCGATACTTCGGTAATGTCGCCCGACAGTTTGATCGTGACTGTGCAGACGCGCTTCTGACCCACGGTGCGCGGGTTAGAGACGCCCAAGATCACGGCGTCGAAGGTGCCTTGCCAGTCGCCGTCGAGCGAGCGGAAACGCTTCGACTGACCCTTCGCGGCGCGAATGAGTTCTTGCGTCGTTTCGCCGGGCTCCCAGTTGAACGAGAATGAGCCGTTCTGCGAGCGGATGATCCCGGCTTCGCTCTCTTCGCTGTCGCCGGGGCTGTCGAAGTCCGTCACGTCGACAACGTCGGCTTGACGATCGCCCGGGTTGAATTCGAACACGCCCGGAATGTTGGTGAACACGTCGGGCCCTGTCGCGGTGCGGATCGACAGGGAGGTATTGCTAGGAAGCGCGACAGACATTGTCCGTTACTCCTTGATTGTGAGGCTAAGGGTTAGCAGTCGGCCCTCAATCGAGGGGTCTTCTGTCGGCGCGCGTAGTGGCCCGCTGACGAACGAAGCTTCGAGTTTTCCAGTCGAGAAGGTCGCCTGATCGACGTTGCGAAAAATTTCCTTCGCGCGCTCTGTTGCCGTCAGGAGATCGAGGCCCGCGCCGCCAGTCTTCGCGTAAAACAGAAGATGAAGTTTCACGTCGCGGCGCTGCGCCGTCAGATCGCTTGTGTCTTCATCATAGAAGGGGCTGTTGACGATGCAGACCGGCTTCGTCTCGACGACGTCGGCGAGGTTTTCGGGAAGCACATCGCCGCTCAGGATCGCAGGCAAGCCTTCGAACGTCGCCAGCATTGCCGGGAAACCGGATGCAGCGGCGAGCCGAGCGCAAACCCCTCCCACAATGTCTAAAGGCATGGCGAAACCTGAAAGCGTTTCATCGCCTTCTAAGGTGTTTCGCCCTTTCGCTAGAGCCCGGCCGCACGCACGAATGCGCCCTTGATCCGGCTAACGAATTCCCCGCCTAAAAGCCTCGAAATCCACGGTCTAGGCGCGATGAACTTGCCGTCTTTGATGGTGCCTGTTTCGAGCGCAAGCGCTTTTTCGAGGTTGTTGAAAACGACGCCCCGGGCGATCGTGCCGTTGCTCTCAAACTCGACGTTAACGAGTGCGCGAAGTTGCCCGGTGTCTGGCGCGGGGCTCTCTTCCGGCGCTGACGCGATGTGAAACTTCGACTTCCCACGCTTGTACTTGCGACCGGTGCGCGGCGGATCGCTCGACAGGATATCGACCTGTGCGATCCGCTTGGCCTCGATCGTCGCCGCACGCACGCCTTTCATGGCGCGATCCATCGCCACCTTTTGCGCAAGCGGAATATCAAATTTGGTTTTCGATCGCGCCATCAGTTCGCCAGAAGTTCAAGTTGCTGCTGAACCCACGCCGCAGCCGCGCCCGACACACTGATGTTGCCAGTCGCGCCGCCGCTGGTCGACATATCCTTGTGACCAACTGCGGTGCGACACGGGCCAGTTGCCGATCCGCTGTCGACGTCTTCCGTCCATCCCGTAGGTTGCGCGATCGCGGTGTTCGCGAGCGCATGGTCGAAGTAGACAGCGAGAGAGTTTAGAGCCGTCGTGTTGCCGCCCGTCGATGTGTGTGTCGATCCCGTGCCGGTTCCGACCGTCCCGATCGTGACGACTGGCGTGCCGGAATTCTTGCATCCCCGATAAGCGTGACGACGCGCAGAGGCATCGGCCGATCCGGTCCAAGAGATAACCGGATCGACGTTTGAACCATCATAGCGACGCCAGCCCCAAGAGACGGTCCACCCTGCGCCAGAGTTCGTCTGACCGCCCTTCGTCCATCCGGTTCCGGAATAGCTGTGCGTTGCGTTGTTCTCGCTGGCGCATGTGACGATCTCGATATCGTCCGTCGCCCTTCCTGATGGCGCGGCCGGTGTTCTCGAAGTCTGCGCCGACGCCGTCGACAGCGCGCCAGACGCGACATAAGTCGGAACGCCAGCGGGGCCCGCGCCAGCTGCGGACAGGTTTGCGTTGCCGAGCGTAACCGCAAGGGCTCCTAGGTTCGGCTGATAGCCAGCGGCCGAAACAGTCGTCGCCGCCAGCGTGACGGCAAGCGTTCCTGTGACGGGCTCCTGAATGGGCGCGGCGGATGCATACGGGTGTCCACCCGGTAGCGACGCCTGCAGGCCCCACTTCCAAGCGAGATAACCTTCGATCTTCTGGCGCAGCGTCGATCCGACCGTTCCAGTGATATAGACGAATTCGCCCGCGTCGACGTCGCCCGTGCGATCGCCTGCGCTGCGGTTGAACAGCGTGTCAGTCGGGCCGTCGATGAAACGACCATTCACGGAAGACTTGCCGACGCTCTTCACGCGACCAGCGAAGAACAGAGCGCCAGCGGCAGGCGTGACGGATGCAGAACCCGCGACCGTCTCGATCAGCGTGCCGTTCCGATAAATGATATCGTCGCCAGCGACCGGATATGCGTTCGGGAAGACGAAGGCGAGAACGACGTTTTCGGGAAGGCTGACAGAGCCAGTCGCCAAGCTGTTGAAGTTGTAAGCGTCCCAAGCAGACGTACCGTTGTCCATCATGAAGCGAGCCTCTTCGGGCCAGTTCGCGATGGTCATGAAGTCGCCAGCGTCGGCGGGTCCGATCGTCGGCTTGTTGTTGAAGTTCGTCGTCGACGCCGTGTAGACAGGCTTGGCAGCATCGGTCGATTGCGTCGCGGTGCGGGTTGATCCTGACTTGTCGGTCCACGTCGCAACGCGGTTCGATCCATCCTTCGTGATCGACGTCAGATCGTTTGCGTCGAGCCACATTCCAACAGCGACGCCTTCGTTGATCGCATCCTCGATCGTCCAAGCCGTCGCGCTTTGCGTGACGGTCCCAGCAGCCGAAAGGGTTGCGTCAGCGAGGGTCGCGGCAAGCGCCGCCTGTATCGTCGGGCCGCCGAACGTCGAAAGGGTTGCGTCGCCCAGCGTGACAGCGAGCGCGCCAAGACTTGTCGGCGTCGCAATCGCGGAGAGTGTGAAGTTGTCGATCGTGACCGCAAGGTCGCCCTTGTCGCGCTGGTATCCGTCCGCCGCCAGCGTGAAGTTCGCGAGTGTCGACGCGAGCGCGCCGAGATCGGTGATCGCCCCAGCGCCAGAGCCGGTAAAATCGGCGAGGGTCTTCGCAAGCGTCCCGGCGTTCGCCTGATAGCCAGCGGCGACGACAGTCGCGTTGGCGATCGTGGGTGAAGCCGCGCCGACAATCCTAGGCGTGCCGTCCGCGCTCAGGGTCGCATCGGCGAGCGTGACCGCCAGAGCCCCGGCGTTGCGCTGGTAGCCATCGGCAACCAGCACAGCCGCCGCAACGGTCTGCGCCAGAGCGCCCGGGTTCGTAATCGTTCCATTCGAGACGGCAGTCGCATGATCGAGCGTGACAGCCAGAGCGCCGTTGATCGTCGTCGACGTCGACGCGGAGAGGGTGAAGCTATCGAGCGTGACCGCCAGAGCCCCGGCGTTGCGCTGGTAGCCAACCCCGACAAGGGAGGCGCTGTCTAGCGTCGCGGCGAGGGAAAGCTCATGGCGCGGCGTTCCTGCCCCGGCGAGGATCATATCTCCAAGAGTTGCACCCAAGGCCCCATAGTTGGCCTGATACCCGGCCGCGCTCAGGGTCGCATCGGCGAGCGTGACCGCCAGCGACCCCACATTCGAAGCCCCAGCGCTCAGGGTGAAGCCCTGAAGGGTCACTGACAGCGATCCCTGCAGGATGGGGCTTCCGGCCGTCGACAGGGTCGCATCGCCAAGGGTGACGCTCAGGGCCCCGGCATTGCGCTGATAACCGGCCGCCACAAGCAAGGCGTCGCCGATCGCGCCAGCGCCCGTCCCAACGATGGGGGAAGCGCCTGCGCCTGCCCCGGTGAAGCTGTCGAGCGTGACGGCAAGCGCGCCGTTGATCTTCGGCGTGCCCGTCGCGGCAAGGGTGAAGTTCGCAACCGTTTGGGCGAGGTTGCCGTCGTCGACCATCCGGCCAGTTGCCGAGAGGGTGAAGCTCGCGAGGGTGACGGCAAGATCGCCATAGCCATGCGGCGAGCCCCGGCCGAAGAGCGTCGCGTTTTGCAGCGTGACCGCCAGCTGCCCAATGTTCGCGGCTTCGGTGTACAGCTGAAAGTTCTGCAGGGTGACGCCGAGCGCGCCTTGAATGGTCGACGTGCCTGTCGCCTGCATCGTGAAGGCGTGAACTGCCCCGCCACCCGCGCCGACGCCCCAAGGCGATCCGGTTGCGCTCAGGGTCGCATCCTGAAGCGTTGCGTTGAGCGCGCCGTTGTTCTGGAAATTGCCAGAGGCGGACAGGCTGGCATCGGCGAGCGTCGCGGCGACCTGACCCTGCAGGACGATCGCGGCCCGGCCGAACAGGGTGAAGCTGTCAAGATTGACCGCAGCCGATCCAAGCAGGCGGATCGAGCCAGTCGCGGCGATCGTGAAATTCGAAAGGGTTGCGTTCAGGTATCCAATGCGGCCGATCGTCGGCTGCTTGGCTGGCGTCGCCTGAGCCTCGAAGGTCGCGCGCGCGGGATCAGCGTCGACGCGGATAAATCCCCAGTTGCCGCCATCGATACCAAGCACGTCGCCAGCGCCGGGCGTGACGCCAGCCGGAAGCGAGGCGGCCAAGATCAGCGCGCGGCGATCCTTGGCGGGAATGTCGTCGAGCCCGCGCTGAAGATCGGTGTAGTCCGTGATCAGCGCCGAGCATGCATGCTCGCTGAACGTCGAGACGAAGCCGCCCCGGCCATCAGACGAGCGACTGGCGACCTTGTAGAAGATCGCGGCTTTGAAGAGCGCCGGGCCAAGCGCTCCGTTCATGATATCGGGCAGATCGTCGAGCAAGGTCGACGTTGACGACGGCGTCGCATCGCCAGCCGGGATCGGGCAACGCGTCGACCGGCATTCGTATGTTGCCCCGGCCGGATCACGCGCGATCTGGTTCAGCCGCCACGCGCCGCCGTCGATGACGATCGTATCGCCAGCCTTCGGAACAGTTGTGACTGTCCGCGCAAGGATGATGACATTCCGATCCTTCTCGGGAATGCCGCCAGCGAGGCGCTGAAAGTCGCTATACTCAGTAACCAGCGCCCGGCATGCGAATGCCGATGCGCCGCGATACAAGTTCGCCGCGCGAAAGAGCGTGAGCCCCATCGCGTCGGCGAGAATGTTCGGAAGCGTGTCGAGTGCGGACATACCGCCTCCCCGCCGTCATGGGCGAAGAGTGACTAGGCGTTGCCAGCGGTGATCGCGAACGACGTGATCGTGACCGGCTGACCCGAGACGATCGTCGTCGTGGTCAAGGTGAGATCGCCGCCGCCGCCAGTCGCCGTCACAGTGCCCTGCATGACGACAGTCGTGCCGTCAGATTTGTACAGGGTGAAGTAACCAGCGGTGATCGACGCATCGGCGGACGTGTCTTCCCACGTGCCCGACTTCGACTTCACGCCAGACGCAGCGCCACCCATCCAATCAGACGGGAGCGTCATCGTGACGCCAACCGTGCCTGTCCGCGACGCCGCAGCGTTGGCGGGAGCGGAGCCCGAACGGATTTCAAGGATCGGCGTGGTTCCGGCGATCGTCTCGATCGCGTCAAGCATTGCGTTGCGCAGTTCGGTAGAGAATTGCAGGGCCATAATCACGTCTCCCGGGGGGCTTGCGTTCGAAATGCTTCTAAGGTGTTTCGGCCCGACGCCAGCGCCCTACCCCGCCTGCGTCCAATCCTCTTCCTGAACCGTCCCGCACGATCCGCACATCAGGCCATCAGGGATGACGGCGAAGTGCTGATCCCCGCACTGGCAACAGGTCACGCGCCAGACGCCATCCCGGGGGCTCACAAGCTCTTCCCGCACGCTCGACATGCGATGACAGGCGGAACACTCGAAATGCTTCAGGCCGATCGGGCTGGCGCATACAGGGTCGCGGTGGCCGCACAGTTCGCAGATCATCGCGCCGACCGTGTGCGCCTGCATGCGCTCAGGAAAGGCGATGATCTTCGCCGTCAACGACGCGACCCGGTGTTGAGTGCGCCAGAGCGAAGGAAGGGGGCGCAGAGCCTTTCGATCAGATAGAACCGTTCCGCGACAGCCGTCTCGATCTCAGGCTTGATCGCCTGAGCGAAGGCGATCTCGACTGACCCTGCCTTCATGCTGGAAATCTGCGCGGCCGATGGCGAGGCGACGACAGCCCCAGCGCCAGCCAGAGGCGCGGACAGGGCGAGCTTCGCGAGTTCGGCGATCGCCTGCTTGAGCTTGAGCCTGATCCCGGCGTCGTCGTCGCGGGGGAAGATCAGCGCTTGTGGATCGGTGTCATCGTCGCCGGGAACAAGCAGGTCGCCCTTCGCGCGCGGGCCCCACTGTGCATCGAAGAACTGCGTCGCCTTGCGAATGGCGGCCTTGCAGACGTCATCGACCGGAACGGTATCGGTGACGTCTGCGTCGTTGAGGTTGCCGAAGTAGTCGCGGAAGAACTGAACGTCGATATACGCGTCAGCGTTATCGAGCCCCGTCCCATCCTCGACAATGAGATCGGCGACGGCCATGTCGATCAGCCTTCGATGACGACGGCTTCGAGTTCAGCTTCGCGCGCTGCGGCGGCCTTGGTGAGATAGGCTTCGGCTTCGGCCTTGTTCTTGACGTCGCCGCCGAGCTTCTTCGCAAGAGCGACCTTGTCCTGCCACTTCAGCGCTTCCCAGCCTTCGAACGGATTGACGACGCGAGCGGTGCCGTCTTCCGTCATCATCAGCTGGTCGCCAGTGGCGAACTTGATGATCTCGCCGTTCGGGTTCTGGTAGTGACCGGCCTTCTCGCATTCGACTTCGGTTTCTTCGGCGAGGCCATCGCCATCGCCAGCGCCGTTCACCTTGTTCGCGGCGTCAGCGACGTCCTGCAGCGATGCGTTCGGGTTGCGCTCTGCGTGCAGCTTCGCAGCCGCGACGCCAAGCTCTTCGAACTCGACTTCGTTCAGATGCGAAAGCGCGACAAGAGCGACCGGAAGAGCCCCGTTGTCGATGATGAACTGTTCGATCGACGTCGGTTCAGGGGGGGAAGACCCCGCCTTGCGGCCGGGCTTCTCGGGGGCTGGCGTCAGCGCCTTGATGATATCGGCGTACTCAAGCTGAAGCCTTTTTCGCTCGCCTTCGTCGGTGATGCGCGCGTCAGCGTTGAGATACCGCAGCTTGCGGTCTTCGAAGTCGAGATCGCCGGGCTTTGCCATGATCGAGAAGCTTCCTTTTCAGAGAGGGCCCGGGGCGATCCGAAGATCACCCCGGGTTAGACACGTCGCGGATTACGACAGGCGCGATTTGATGAACGCCAGCGGGATATTCTTGCGCTGCTTCACGCGATCCCAGTTGGCCGCCGTCGCCAGTTCGGCCGAAGTCGCCGACTTGCCCGAGACAGAGGCGTTCAGCCATTTGAAGCCTGTCGGGTGAACGATCGGGTGACGACGCTCGATCAGGTCTTCGATACCGCCGCCGTTGCCGCCGAGCGGAACGCGCTGCGTTTCGGTAGCGACCTTCGGTGCGCCGGTGCCGAGACGAATAGCGCCAGCGCCGAACAGGATCGAGACATAGACCGTCTTGTTCGAAGCGCCGCCGCCGTCGTTGATGCTCTCCGTCAGGACAGGCATGCTGTCATCGACGATGACGCGTTTGCCCATGAAGGTCTGAAACAGGAGCGCGCCGGTTTCCATGTTGTGAATGTCCTGCAGCGCGCCTTGCTTCTGCAGGTTGGAATGAACGGCCGAGTGCATGGCGACGGCCACAAGGTTGTTCTTGTGGTCGCCCATCGTCTGCGCGGCGTCGATCAGCACGTCGTTCTGCAGCTTGCGGGCCGCAGCGCCGCCGTTCGCATCGGTGATCGTCGCAGCGTTGAACAGCATGTCGCCGCTGTCGTTCGCGATGTTGTCGGCGAGGATGCCGAGCGCCGACTGAATGATCATGGTCTGCGACCACGTCGCCCAGTAGTGCGCGGTCTGATCGGCGATCGCCATCAGCGGGTCAGTCGCGATCAGCGCCTTGTTCAAGTCAGCGCTCGACCAGACTTGGTTGTACATGTGCAGGCGAGCCTGCTCGACGCCCGTCGTGATCTTCTGGCGCGACGCGTTCACGCTGTCGTCGTCAGTCGAAATGTTCGGCGCGACGTTGCCCAGCTGCTTGAAGAACGGCATGTCGTAGGTGCCGCCTTGACCAGCGGCGAGCGCGTCGAGTTCGGGCTCTTGAACGGCGACGCCCGACTGAACGAAGGCGTTCAGTTCAAGCGCTTTCTCCATCGAATACCCAGTGTATTCGACGCCATAGACGAGATCGGAAAGTTGGGTTGTGCTGGCGGCCATGTGGCGGGCTCCAAAAGCGTTTCGGCGAAACCGCCAGACCGGGCGGGAACGGTCGAACGCTAGGGCTCCCCTTGCGTGTCGATGGGGGCGATCGAGCTACTCAATCGCCCCGGGTCGAAATGCGTTCTAAGGTGTTTCGGTCTTTTGCAACTAGGCCGCGATCCCAGCCTGTTTCTTGAGTTGTGCGGCAAGCGCCGGATTAGTGCGGCTGATCTCTGCCTGCTTCGTCAGGTTGCGGCTTTCCTTCGCCCAAGGGTTCGAACCCACGCCAGCCGGGCGCTTGGTCCCAGCCGGTGCGCCAGAGCCGCCGCCTTCAGCCTCGAAGGCGACGCCGTAGTTCGTGTCAGCCTTGATGCTCTCGACCAGCGTCGAGACAGTCGCGACCGCGCCACCCGCGCCCTGCATTTCCTCGCCGTTCGCGGCAAGAACAGTCAGCACGACTTTGCCGTCTTCGCCGATCTCGCCCTTCACGCGCCCGCGCAGGGCAGGGAGCAACAGCGGAATGTTGCCCTTGTGCTGCGAGAGTTGCGCCGTCAGTTCGCGCTCGACGGTTTCGTCGATGCGCGCCTTGTTGGCGGTGTTGAGCGCGGTCTGCGCTTCGGTGAGGTCTTTGCTGGTCTTGTCGAGCTTGCGTTGAATGGCCTTCGTCGCTTCTGCGACAGCGGCTTCGATCTGCGCCTTGACGTCAGGGTTCTTCGGATCGGCCGACTTCGATTTTTTCAGGGCTTCGATAACGTCGCCGTTTTCGATGCCGAGTTCGGCGAGCGTCTCAGCAAGCTCAGAGGGATCGAGGCCCTCATAAATCTTCATGCCATCCTTCAGACGCTTGACGTCTTTCAGGAGTTGATCGCGATTGGTTTTTAGGGCTGCTGTCTGCGCGCCGACATAGTTGGCGATCGCGGTTTCGAATTCGGCAGTCTTCGTCAGGCCGAGTTGTGCAAGCAGTTCTTCGAGCGTCATGAAAGGGCTTCCCATTCATCACCCCGGCTCCCGGGGCGTTCAGTGGAAAGCTTCGAAGGTGTTTCGGGGGGCTCTGTCTAGTCTTCTGCGGACAGGGCCTCGTCGATGGCCTTGATCCCGGGCGTGATCTCGCCAGCCATCGCCTTTTCGACGTTCTCTTCGGTCTGCTCTAGCGCTGCGATGTGAGCTTCGCCGCTAAGATCGGCCGAACTTTTTGCGGAGGTAGTCGAAGATCGACCCCGCCCCGTCCGTGATGAACTCTTCGCCTTCTTTGCCATTCGCATTCACTTCCGCATACGAGCGCACGCCAGCGCTGCGCTTCACTTCGTTGTAGGTGATCCGTGGGCGACCGCCGATCGAGCGATAGAAGTCGCTTGGGATCAGTCGCCCGGTTTTGATAAATCGCATCCCCATGCGTCGCGCTGCTTCGTCCTGATCGACAAGCAGATTGACGACGTCGACGTCATAGCCAGCCGCCTTGAGTTTGGCGATCGTCTTCTCGATCGATTTGACCGTTCCGCCGACCTTCGGAAGCACGACGTTCAGACCTTCGTTGTAAACGTTTTGAAATGCCTTCTCTGTCAGGACAGCGCTTTCATTGTGAACCGCGCTCGCGCCTAGACCGTTTTTGAACCCGGGAATGAAACCCTTTGCTTCGTCGACGTCGACGATCGCAGAGCGACTATCCTTCGCAATCTTTTCAGCGAGCGTCGACTTGCCTGCGGCTGGCGGCCCAAGAACGATCGTGGCCCGCTTCTCATATAGGGGCCCTTCGTCGCCCGCGAAATACTCGCCGCGCTTCCTGATGTTTGAAAGCGTTTCAGACAGGCTGGCTTCGATATCGTCGCCAGTGGGTTTGAAGTTGCTGCCGACTTTCGAGTATTTGCGGCCCTTGAAAAATCCGGACGGAATATTGTCTTCGTCGGCGATCGTCGCCGGGATCGACAGCGCTTCGCGCTCTGCCTTCACGAAGTCGACGTTCTGCAAGACGTCTTCCATGCTGACGCTCGTCCAATTGTTTTCGAGCATGTCCTTTAGCTGGTTACGGCTCTCGACCTTCACGGCGGGAGCGCCGTGATCCGCGACCAGTTCCTTCAGCGTGAGCGGGCGGCCACTCGACGACAGCAGGTCTTTCTGACTGATGCGCCCTTCGCGGAACAGCTGTGATCGGCCGACGCCGAAAATCTCATGCTGCTCCTTCGTCGACAGGCTGTCGAAGTAGGTCTTGAAGTCAGGGATCGGCGGGGGCTCTTCGACGTTGAGAACCGTCGTGATGATCGAGCGGCAACGCCAGTGCAGAGGCGGACGCTGGAAGGGGATCGAGTGCCCGATCGGTTCAAGCGTGTCCGCTTTCCACATCAGCGCATTGCGGCCGAAGCAAATCGTCGTTGTTCGGCTGTCCAAAATTGACGAATGCTGAAGCGCTTCGATCACGTCGGCGTTCTGCGCGTAGACAGTCATGTGCGCTTCGTTGGCGATCGAATTGACTGACGTCCGCACAAGGCTCTCTGCATCGCGACGCGACACGCTCATGATCCCGGGAACGCCTTGTGTCTTCGATCCGCGCACGCGCGTAATGAGGTCGCCGATGCTCTCGCCGCCAGCAACGCCCAGCTGCATTTCACGAACGAAGGCTTCGGCCAATCCGCGCGCCGTTTGAGCCCAGTAGTCGTCAGCGGGAGCGCCGAGAACGACAGGCTTCGAGACGAGCGCCTCTAGGATCGGCGTGGGGGCTAGGGCGACGTCGATGTTCGCGCCCGATGCATTCCACGATCGTTTGAGGCTGCTCTCTTTCCAGCGCGCTTCGTCGATCGCCAGTTCTTTCAGTTCGCCAGCGGCTTCGCGCCGGGCAAGGTCATAGCGGCGCGCGATCTCTTCGGCGACTTCGACCTTCAGTTGACGCAAGCGATCTGCGCGGCGTGACGGGTTCTGCGGATCGAAGGTGGCAAGCTTCGCGACGATCTCGCGTTCAAGCTCTTGAAGGATTTTCTGAACACGCCCGTTCAAGCCGCTCGCAAAGCGGTCCCGCGCTATCGTGCGCTTGATCGCTTCGCGAGCTTCCTGACCTGTCTGGCGTGGACCCCGCGCCATGCGTTAGCCGATGATCTTTTCGGCTTCCTTGGCGACGCCATCCTTGAGAACGGGCGCGGTCTTGCGTTCGAAAAATCGACCGCCTGACATTTTTCGCGCCGTGCGTCGCACGCCTTCAGCCGACAGAGCGCCAGCCAGATACACGATCACCAGAAGCAGAATATCCATGGTTGAAATCCTTTCGTTGCTACGTCCGTCGACGTTCGGGAGCCGTCATCATCGAAAACCCGATCTGCACATAGCGGGTTTTACGCAGGCCCCAGTTCGTCACGAACAGCAACCGGGGGCGACGGTCTTTCTTGTGGGTCGCGATGAATTCGACCACGACGCTTTCAGGGGGCGCGCGAAGCTCTTCCATGATGATCGCTTCGAGGTCTTCGCACATGTGATCGGCCGAAACGAAATCGTCCTGCTGTCCGACTTCGCATGCCTTGTCGATCGCGCGATTGAAGCCCTCGATCGAGTGATCGGGCTTCGTGAAGATCGTCTTGATGACCTTCCCAACGAAACCCTTGTTCTGCTTGCTCGACGCCTTGTCGCGCTGTGCGTCAGCCTCGACGACGATCTTCTCGCGCGTGGCGTTGGGATCGCGCTTCCCGGGATTGCCCGGGGCGACGCCCGGCGACGGCGCGGGCTGTTGCGCGGCGTGCTTGAGGTGCAATGCCGTCTCTTTCATCATGCGACCTTTTTGGCCGGGGGTTGCTTGGGCGCTGGCGGGGGCGCTGGCGGAAGGTTCGGAAGCCCGGGAACTTCCTGCGGCAATCCCGTCGCGGGGTTCGTGATGATATCCGGCCCTTCGTCGTCGAGTTCTACGTCGTTGGCCTCTTCGTCGAAGTCTTCGTCGAGAACCTTTTCGTTGCTCATCTGGCGCAGGTACTGAGCGCGCGAAAGGTCGCCGCGATCGCGCATCTTGTCGAGTGCTGCGACGCGGACGGCGTCGATCTGGTCGATGCCGAATTCGGTGTTCGGTTTGAAGTTCGTCACAGGCGCGGCTCTGTTGAGCCAGATCGAAAAGAATTCAATCGCCTTGTCGAGCGCGATCCCGAGCATGATCGCCCAGCTTTCAAGCGAGCTATTCGCCTTGTTCTGCCCCAGCGCATCCTTCGTCGCGGTGACGCCCGCCTGCTGACGCATGAGCGGCTGATAAGCCAGTATCGACATTTCCTTTTCGAGCCGATCGAGATCGGTAACGCCAGCCTCGATCGCTTTGCCCTCTGGTTCAATATAATAGAACTCAGCGTCGGGCGACTTGGCGAACATGGTGACGCCCGGGCCGACCTTGACGAAGTCGTCATCGTCTTTCGCCAGCGACTGATTGTCGACGCCCGATCCGCCAAGCATGGGGAAGCGGGAGATCGTCAGGATCGCGCGCTGATCCGACGCCGACTGGAAATGCTCGACGTTCTTTTCGGCAAGTCCGTGCAGCGGCGGAAGCAGGCGATTGAAGCTGTCGATACTGCCGATGCGATAGCGCGAGATCGGAAGGATCGGCTTGTTGTTATACTTGATGTTGAGTTCGCCGCTCGCTTCGGTCCATTCGCTCTCGCCGTCGATACGCTCGAAACGTTTCCAAATGGCCTTGCCATCGACAAGCTTCCATTCGTTGACGATCGAGACGCCATAGTCGCCGAAGTCGTCTTCGAGTTCGCGAAGCTCATACGATTTCCAGCGCGCGTATGTCGTGTAAATCCGACCGCCGACCTTCGCCTCTTTGTAGTCGAGCATGTTGTCAGCGCTGATCAGCGCGGCATAGGGGCGGTTGCCTGCGTTGCGCACGTCGGCGAGCGTGACGACGTTCGTGTCGCCCTCTTCCTTCATGGGCAAGGGAGGTTCATCGACGAAGACATAGACTTCGCCCTTGGAGATCGCGAGCGCGAACATTTGCTTCGCGAACTGCTCGATCGAATTGCCCTCTGCGTCGATCTCTTCGAGGTAGAGATCGAGTTCCTTCGACGCCTCCTTGTCCCAGTTCAGCGGGTTCGAAAAAACGGTGTCCGTCAGGTTGTCGACGGCGTGCGCAAAAACAGGCGACAGGTACGATCGCTGAATGCGCGCCTGATAGGTGTCGCTGTCTTCGTTCTTGTGCTTCGGCAAGTAGGTGTCGGCGTCGTCGCGCATCGCCTCTGATCCGCCCATCAACGCATCAGCAAGAGCCCAGCGGGCAGACATGGCGAGCGCGTAGGTCGCTGGCTTGTCGGGCTCGATAAGCTTCGGCCCCGAAGACTGCGGCTTGACGTTAACGGCCTTTGCCATTGCGATTTCCCTGCGGACAGGGGCGAAGGTTTAGGGTGTTTCGGTTGACGTCCAAAGCAGGGCTATGTAAGGCCCCGGCGCGGGTCGACGGGAGGCGCGGGTTGCCACCCGGTACTAGCTGGCGTCGAGATAACAGGGTTGCGCTTCCGGCCGGGGCGTTCCTGCCCCGCTCCATCACTTCGGCGCGGGGCCCTGCACCCAAGGCCGATCGTCGTATTGAAGCACGTCGATCTCATCGTCAAAGCGTTCGCCTAACAGCTGCGCGCGATGGCGATACAATCCATTGCGCGCGTTGATCTGCTCTTCAAAAGCGACGCTGTCGATCGACGTGACGTCGATCCATTCGTCGTCATCGGCCTCGATCGTCATTCAAGGTCTTCGGCGCTTCTGGCTGCGATCTTGTGCGTGTTGATGGCGAGAAGCCCCAAGATCACCTGAGCGTCGCCGTGGGTCTTCATGTAACTGCGGACAGCCGTTGATCCGGTGTTGAAGACCAATTCAAGCGAGGCGCATTGCAGGACGCCCTCGCGCGCCATGACAAGAAGCTCTTCGAGTTCGGCGACCAGTTCTTCGTTCGGCTCTGTCCGCTTGTCGAAGGTCAGCGACTGACCCGGAAATGATCTGACGTTGCTACCGTCCATCGATCGAAATCCTTCTGTCGATAGCTGCTAGGTGAGCGTCTATCGCATCGACCTGCATTTCGAGATCGGCGATCTTGTTGCGCTGTCCGGTTGTCACCCCGAACAGGATCGCGATCGCCGTTACCAAGATGATGTAGAGCGCAAGCGGCGGTTTCATTCGATCCGCCATCCGTCGATGTGCCCCGCAAGGTGTTCGTGATCGTGTCGCTCCATCGGGCGAACGACGTCTGATGCGGGCATGTTGGATCGCATATGCTCGTTGGCGCGTTGCTGCTCGCGCCATGCGGAGCCGCGTGGGCATTCCCTGCACGGCCGGTCATTGCAGTTGTAGGGAAGGATTGATCCGCCAGCGCCAACGCGCGCAGCGATCTTGAGTGCGCAACCCTTCATCGCCATTGCCCCGATAGATAAATCACTGTCGCAGCGATCGCCCCGCCAACGACGAAGATGCCGACAACGTAGGCGGTGATTTCCAGAGCGATGGAAGCCGCGCTTTTGAGAAAGTAGACTATATCGATCATGGCTGGCTGTAATCCTGCAGGCGCTTGTAGGCGTCGACGCGATCTTCGAGGATCGTGATCCGGCCGCGCAGCGCGTCCATGCCCTCGCGCAGCATCGTGATCCGATCACCCTGCAGGCGGATGATATCAAGCTGCGAATTCAGCATGCGCGACGTCAGGAATGACGTCACGGCGAACATGCCAGCAAGGGCGACGAACGACAGGGTCAACCAGAACGGCCACTTCGGCGCAGCATCCTTTGGGATCGTTGTTTTGGGGAATGGGGCTGCGCTGCTGTTCGGTGTCATCATCTTTCCCACGGCTGTTTTGGCTTCGAAATCTTTTCGATCAACGCCAACGCCCGGCGCATGTCGACGGCGATATCGTGAAGTGTTTCGGCCCGGCCGTCACGCTTTACGATCGCGATCGACAAACGGCCCATCGCGCCAGCGCCGATCTTGTGCGCGTCGTTCATGGCGTCGCCGCGTGTCACAGGATCGGCCGTGGAAAGATCGGTTCGAACAGTGGTCTGAAGTCGCACGCCTCGAAGCTCTCTGGATATCCGGCGACGTTGCTGATCGCCTTGACGATCTCATGCAGGCTTTCAATGTGCGGGAACTCTTTCGACCAGACCATCATCAGTTCGAATTTCCCACCCACGACGCGAGACGTGAAGATGCCCTCGCGCGTAGGCAGAGCGACAAGCACGTGTTCGGCTGTCTGCAATTCGAAAAACAGATAATCGTTTCGAAATCCTTCCAGACGCCATCCTTCGATCTTTAGCGGAAGTGTCATGCGCGTTCCTTCCGATCCCCGCAATCGAAGCAGACGTCGACCGTCACGTCGCGCGCGCCATCGAAGAGCGGATAGCGATCGGGATGCTTGCAGTCTGTCCTGTCTAGGACGCTCGCAAGCTCTGCGGCGTTCAGCGTGCCCTTACTCAACGCCTGCTTGATCACGCTTGAATACCGCGCGCGCGGCTGACGTCCATGTACGCGCACGCCATTGACGACTAGCGCCGGGCCGCAATTCATCGTGCAGAAGCGATCGAGCAATTCGGGACACCAGTCGTTAGGCTTCGTGATGCAGTCTTCGCAGTCAGCATCACCCTCGCCATACAGGCGGAACAGGATCAGGTCGCTCATTCAGTTCGGAGCTTTCTCGTCCGATGGATAGGCGACGACGTACTTCGTGCCCTCCAAGACCGCTTGCGCAAGCGACACCTTTTCTTCGTCGCTCAACGCCTTGAAGCTCTGCTTGCCCATCAGCGCGCGCGACATGTCCAGACGCGCGCTTAGGGTGATCTCAACAGACGAGACGACGCCGTCAGAATTGCGCGCAGAGATCAGCTGAACGCTGTCGCCTTCGGCTTGGTAGATCGAGATCGACGACTTGCCAGTGGGCGAAGACCAGCCCCAAATTTGAGACATGCCGGTTGCGAGTTCGCGGAACGATTTCATTGTGATGCCTTGTTGAGTTGTTCGATGCGACGATCGAGATACCAACGCGCTTTTTGCAGGTCGGTAAGCTCGCTTTGACCGCCCTTCTTGCCAGCGCGCGACATGTACTTCAGCGCGTTGCCTATGCAGAAGTCAGCGCCCCATGCCTCGATCACCTTGATCGCTTCATACGGATTGTCAGCGCCGCCGTAGTGAGCCGGATGATTGACGGCTTCGGCGCGTCGACGCTCACGGTGTCGCGCCGCCCGAATACTCAGGTCGCGCTTTTTGGTTCTTGGCATTTGAGCTTCCTACATTCGACCCATGCGAACGGTGCGGCTCTCAGCCAGACACCGGTAGCGGATAGGGTCAAAAGCGTGATCTTCGCCGTCGCTGTCAACGTCGTCTGGTTTTTTTTCGTCGCGTTGGAGCTTCGGAACCGTTCTGATCACGTGAACACATGTGGAAAACACGAACAGGCCCGGGTCTTCCATGGGGCGGCCATCGGAGAAGGGTTCGGATGCAACCATTCTATCGACGACCTGCTTCGCTCCGGTGATGCGTGATCCCGGGCTCTTGTCGGCTTCGTCGAAGTCGACAAGCTCAGTCCGATAAGTGTCGATGATCGCCTTGCCCTGCGGAGCCTGAAAGATTTGCGTATCAGCCGGGCCGCCGTTCACGACGCGCAGATTGTGAACGGCTGAAACCGTTCTATCCATCGCCTTGATGTCCCGGGCGATCTCGCTGTCGCTATCGCGTCGCCCTTTGTTCGGCTCGCCGTTCCACCCGTAAATTTCCTGAATGATGAAGAGCGTCCCACGTGGAAATTTATACCAGACGCCCGGGGCGATCTCGACGCTGTCGCCTGCGCTCTCAGCGAACCAGAGCGTGCAATGCGGAGAGGTAGCGCCCCAGTCGTGCGCGCGATCGACGCGCCAGTGAGACGGGATCGTGAAGGGCTGAATGACGTGCGTGTCCGTCGACCAGACGCCAGAGAAGAAACCGCCAACCGACAAATCCCACTCACCATCGATCCACGCGCGGCGCTTCGCAGGATCGCTAGGCGCGATGCGGGCGAGGTATGACGGGTCATTGCGTGACAGGAAGGTGTTGTCGCGGAAGTCGATGCGAGCATGAGCGCGCGTGATGACGTGCGTCTCTTCGATCCCGGCGATCTCGATCTTGCGTTCGTCGCGGATGATCACGCCTTGGGGCGCTTTGTCGATGAAGTATTCTTTGACCCAATGCGCGCCCGGTCCCCATGGGTTTGTCGCCGCTCTCACGCGCGGGCGCACATTCGGGTTCGATGATCGGGCGCACGAAATGATATCGCGATACAGGCCGGGCTCTGCCCAGTTGCACAGTTCGTCGAAGTAGAGGCCCGGCCACTCCTGACCGATGAACTGCGAGATATGCTCAGGCCGCGATGCGTGCCTGAACAGCAACCGCGCGCCATCAGGGAACGTCCATCCCATCGCATCGGCAGACGCGTGAAACTTCGCGCCCGGGTGCATGCGCGGGATCAGCTTCTTCGAGCGCTCGACGATATCGGCAAGGTCTTTGTATTCGCGGCGGATGATCAGGCCGCGCCAGTCAGCGCCTAGGCCCTTGCCTACGTCGCTGCAGAAGTCAGCGAGCATCCATTCGGATTTCCCGCCGCCTCGATTTCCCCACGCCAAGAACTCGAAGACAGGCGTCGCGATCAGAAGCGCCTGTCGATGCGTCGGCCGCCACGCCACAGGATGCAGCACGCCGTCGCGCTCGACATACTCGCGCGTCATCGGCAGACGCTTCGGCTTCTCTGGCGCTAAAACGGTTTCAGTCTTCGGAACGACTTCGAGCTTGGGAGGCTGCGTCGCTGCCGTCGTCGTCAGCTGCTTCTTGAGATTTCCCCACGCACTCATCGCGTGATCCCGGCCGCGACTTCAATCGCGTATGGCTTCAGGCGGCGATCCCAAAACTGCGCGGCCACTTGGGGGCGCTTGCGCTTCAGTGCTGAATAGGTTCGCTTCGTAATCGTCGGAATGATTTTCCAGTGATCAGGACAAAGCCATTCGACGAAATCCTTTTGCGTTGAGCGCTTGCAAAACGGAACGCAGCACGTCGTCACTTCTTGCGCTTCCCGGCCTCTGCCAACGCAGCTTCGTCACGCGAGCGCTGTTCGTCCTGCGCGACCTTCATCTGTTTTTCCCAGTCGTCGAGCGATGCGACAGCAGGCACGACGAAGACGCCAGAGGCGACGCCCGGGGGAAGCGGCTCGCCATCCTTGCCGGTGTGTTCGGTACGCTGGCGCGACATGCCTGCGATCTCTTTCAGCTGTGCGAGCGCGCCTAGCTTGTCATGCATCTTCACGGTGATCGTCGTTCCGAACTTCGTGTCGCTCGACGATGCGCCAGCGATCGCGGCCATCAGATCATCGTCGACGTCGGCGCTATCCTTCATCACCACGCCGTTCGGGCCGAAGGTGAAGAGATCGCGGGGCGTGGCGCGCGCGATCTTGGCTAGCTCGTTGATGATCCAAGGGCGCGTGACACCAGCGTTCACTTCCATCTGCTCTGCGATGGCGGCCGTAATGTCAGCAAAAGACAACAGGCGGGAACCTTCCTGCTTCGCGCCAGAAGCAGCGTATCCAGCACGCAAGGCCGCCTGAGTTGCGTTCAGGTCGACCATGTATTCGCGAACGAATTTCGCACGCTTCGGCGGAAGCGCGTCGGTTAGTGGCGTCTTGGATTTGGGTTTTTCAGTCTTCGTCATGTGTGCTGCCGCAGTTTCGAGCTTCTCGAAAGACGGCTGACGGGCGAGGCGGAAACCGCTTGTCGCCCGTCATGCCAAGGCGAGAGAGAACCCGCCTTAGACGGTGTTTCGGGTCTATTCGTCCAGAGCGCCGATCTGGTGGCCGTTCTCGACGATCTTCAGGGGCGGGCGAACGTCGTCCTGATCTTCGAGACGCTCGATCGCGGCGCGGGCCGCGTCACGCGCCTTGCATTCCATTTCGTGCTTTGCCAGCAGGCGCTTGCGCTCGCCAGCATTCTTCAGCAGGTCGATATCGAGCGCTGCGGCTTGCGCGCTGGCTCGCGCATATTCGGCGCGCGCCTTGTTGATCTCGGGAATGTCTTCGGCTCGTTGCGCGGAAAGCATGGCGTGGGTCCTTATGCGGCTTTGCGGTAATCAGTGAACACGTCAGCGAGACGCCAAAGCCGCTCCGGTCGATCGATAGCGGCGGGCTCGTAAGCGGCGGCGTGATGCGCGTCACAATAGGGCTCGCCTGCCTTCGGCTTGCAGCCGCAGAACGAGAAGCCCGGCGACTTCGGATCGCCGATGGGCCACTTGCAATGCTCGCCGTCTTTCAACGCGAGGATGGCGTCAGTCGCGCAATTGGTCTTGCTCATGTTTGCGGGATGACGTGTTTCGCTCGACGTGATCAAGCCGCGACGAACGCGCGTGGCGAAGTGAGCGATGTTGTTGTGTTGAGCGGAGCGAACGCGATGCGTCTCGGGGCTCATGCTCTCGCGAATGTTGAGGCGATGGCATTTCCCGATGATCGCATTTCGCGAGTACATCGGCAGACGATACTTGCGAACCTGACCATAGCTCAGGCCCTCTTCGATCGCAGCGCGCAACGTCGCGACGTGCTTGTCGGGCCATGTTGGCGCGGACAGGCGGGGTTCGCCCCGGCGCAGTCTCGCGATGTGATCGAAGTTCGGTTTTGGCTTGATCATGCTGCGACCCCTGACAGCGTTGTTCGATGGTAGACGAGATTGCGCGGGTCGACCTGATCGCCGTCGAGATCGGGATCGAAGGGCCCTTGCGTTGTCGTGAAAACCCACCCGTGACGCGAGCCCTCGACACGATCGAGTTGCCCGATCCACAGCCGCCCCATCTGGTCGCGGACCATCAACCCATAACCGCCCTCGCCTTCACGTCGCCAAGCGACGGGGGAAGCGACGATGCCCGGCTGCGCGATCCGCGCGGACAGGCTGTAGGCGGCACAGGACGCGATCGGCTCGACCCCGTCGAGCATGCGCCGAAGAAACGGTTCCGTGCAGACTGCCAGCATCACCAGCGTTGCACGGTCGAAACCCGACCACCCGGCCGGGGCGGTCTCAATTCGGTATCCCAAGCCCCATCTCCCGCCATCAGCGGGGGCAGTCCGTTAGGCGTAGTTCGCAGGTCGCGGTGATCTGGCTAGGCAGGTTCGCGAAATCCCGCAATGCGAAATCGTTTCGTCGTGGTTCAAATTATTAAATGGGATAATAGGTACCCCCCTCCCTCAAGAATGAAGGGGGGTATAGGTCTTTTACCTACCCCCCCACCCCCCACCCCTTTTATCCCATTTAATCAATTATTGAGTATATACTACTGAATTCATTGATTTTTTCGGAAATTATTAAATGTGAATTTCGACCACTCCAGTACCACGTTTAATCACCCCATTTAATCGATCCGGCCGATCGTATTTAACGGATCGGTTAAATGGAGTGGATTAAACGTGGTGCTTTTGAGCATTAAACGTGGTGGAATTCTCTTGTGGATTAAATCTGAACCGGGTCGATCCTACGTCCGAAACTGACGTAGCTGCGTGCATGCCTCACCCCGCTCTCACCCCCGAACAGGTCGACGCCCTAGAGCGGATCAAGCGCGCCGGGATCGTCGATCAGCACGGCGTTCCTTGGCATGATTTCACGGCGAGCCAGCAAGGGGCCCTGCGTCAGCTAGGGCGGGTCGAGAAGGTGTTGCGCCTGATCCAGTGGACAGGCGGCCCAGCGGCCTTCTCTCGCGATCCTACGCGGTGTTCCTACCGCCTTTCCGAAGACGGTAAGCGATGGGCCCTAGGGATGATGAACGTCGATGTGGATAGCGGCTCGCCCGCTGGTTGAGCGGTATTGCGATACTCCGGCGCATGTGCTGGTCTTCGGTTATCTCTGTGTCCGTCCCCCCAACCCAAGGGCCCAGAGTGACGCCAGCCCCTGTCATCGTTCCCGGTGACAGGGGCTGTTTCGTTCTAGGGTCCCACAGGGCGCGATCGAGAGAAGGAAGCTCTGATGAACTGGGAAGAGATCAAGGTACTCATGGGCGCGCTTCTAATCGCCTTGGCGATCGGTGCGCTGCTCTGGCTGACGATCCCGATGCTGTCGCCCCGATGACGACGGCGCAGAAGCTTACGGCAGGTCAGCGCGAAGTGATCCTCGCCCTCTTCGACGTCGGCGCGCATGGCGAGGGCGAAACCTACGCGGCCGGTGACTATGCGAACGGCGTGACGCCCGCGATCATCGGCGGCCGGCATAACTCCCACCATGGCAAGACGCTGACCTCCCTGATCCCAGCGATCGTCGAGCGGCGGCCACGCGGAGGCCCGTGGGGAAGCGCAGCGCATCCGCGCAGGCGTGAGAACTACCTGTACCGCCTCACGCCCTACGGCGTCTCAGTGGCCGTTGAGATAGGGCTCGACGCCCTGACGCAGTCGATCGTCGATGTGTGCGTCCCGGCCGCGCTCTCGCTGTTCAAGAGCATGAAACCGTTTCAGGGCGGGCTCGCGACTGGCGGCGTCGTTCAGCCCCGGGATAAACCCTACATCGTCGGCGAACAGGGTCCGGAAATCCTCTTGCCATGTCCGCGCGAATAGAAGAAAACGCGACCGGGTGATCTGCGAAGGTTGCCTGTCGCACGGAAACGATCGCAGATCAGACGGCCGGGAGGATTGAGCTTCGCCCGGCCGTCTCCTTTTTATGGGATCGCCGTGGTGAAGAGATCGGTTACTTCGCTTTGGGAGCCGTAGGTCGCTGGTTCAAATCCAGCCGCCCCTTCATGCGGGGGCGTAGCTCAGTCAGGTAGAGCAACGACAACGTGCCGCCTCGCCTGTTCCCGGCGATCCCACTTCACACACTGGCGAATTCATGTAGCGTCGACGCTGACGATCCGGCGCAGCCTCATGAACTGTCGCGACAGTGATCGTCTCTCGATCAGCGAACAGGTCAGACGTTCAATGATCGATGCTCTCATGCGGCCGAACTGACGCGGTTGACGACATGAGGGGGAGCGACGTGGCGAGGGATCGTCATTTTGGACGCTGACGGGAAGGTTCATACCCTCACCCCGTCAGCGGCGCTTCTTCACTTACGCGGCCTCGCACTGACCAGCGCGGTCCCATAGACGACGCCGCGATCGTCCCACATCGGCCTTGCGTATTTGAACCGCTCTATCGTGATCAGGCGTTCGAAGCCGTCAGGGCCAACGATGCGCGCGTTCAACTTGCCGTCGAATGCATCCGCCGCCTGCCTTGTGATCCCCTGCATGACGACGTGCAGGACGAATTCATTCTGGCGCGCAAAAAAGTCAGTGATGCCAGCGATCGTCATCCAGTCGCCATCGCCCGGCGTGAGTTCTGCCTGCAGGTAGCACGTCTCGCCCTTCACGCATCGCCCCGGCGCGTCATCACCAGCGCGATCAGCGACGCCGTCGACTGCAGCGCCGCTTCAAGCTCTTCGATCCGCTTCCGGCTGTCGCGCAGTTTCTGGTATAGATTTTCATCGCGCTCATAGCGCTCCATCATCCTGTCCCACCCGATATCGTCGAGAGCCTGAAAGGCTTCGCGCAGCGTGTCCGCGTCACTCGTCTTGTTGAAGTAGACGCGCCCGCCTTCGTCGCGCATCGTCTCAGTGACGACGTGAGCCGCATCCTTCGCGCGCCGACACGCTTTTGCCATCCAGACGTTATCAGCGCCAAGCTTGACGATGTGATTGATCGCGCCCTGCACGGCGTCAGCATCGCCGCCAGCGAGGCGATCGCGAACGACGCCAAGAGCATCGGCGATCGTCTTGGTCTTCAGTGCGTGCTGCTTGTTGTTCATCGCTTCACCATTCAGGATCGTTTTGATCGGCGATCTTTTTCGCCCGCTCTTTCGTCGCGCAGCGTTCGTCTATGAACATGGCGACATTCCTGTCATCCCATTTCGTTCCGTCCCAGTAAGCGCCGCCCGGGAAATATCCTTCAGACGGATCGAAGCAGGTCAGGACGGGATACCAGTCAGGAAACTTCGGCTCGCCATCGAACCCCGTGACAAGCCAGTCGGGCGCTTGCTTGCTCACTTCCCCCTCATCGATCCGGCGAGCGGAATGCGCGATGCATACCCGAACATGTCGCGCCGCGTGTCGCTCCATCCTGTCAGACATGCGATATCGCAAAAATGATATTCGTTCGGCGAGGCGTCGAAGGCAAAAGAGCCGCCGCGATCTTCGATAAAGGTCACGTTGAAATGCCCCCGACCATCCTCGATCCGCCTTTCGCAATGATCGCATGTCTTGACGCTCGCCATCAGACTGGACCCAGCCCTTGCGTGATCGCCGCCAGTGCGAGGCGGACAGTTAGAGGCGGGTTCTTGTTGTCGCGATACTTCAGGAAGGTATTGCGCGACAGGCCGATCGTCGCTGCAGCATCGCGATCGTTCAGCGAATGCAGCTTCTGCCAAGTCGCGAGCGCGTTCGTCGGCCGCATCTTCTTTTTCGTCGTCGTCTTCATTTCCATGAAACCCTTTTGTTGAGCATTTGAAGCGCCAGCGCTTTTATGCCGTCGTTGATGACTGGTTTTTTGCATCGGCTCACTTTTGAGCCGATCGAATTCTCTCTAGCGGCTACCCACCAGCGCGCAACGGTCCAAGCCTTTCTAGGTGTGGATCGAATTTGATGTTCGAAGCTGGAAAGCTTCAGAACGATTGCGCCGCTCCATTCGTCGACATAGGCGTGAAAGCGCCAAAGCTCGCGATCGTATTGGCTGCGGCCAAGCTCGACAGTGAAGAACTGAACGGTTCTGATCATGGCTCTCCCGCCAGTAAATCGCTGATCTCGCGACTGCGCGATCGTGCGCCAGCCGCGAAGGTATGCTTCAGCACGCGCTGCAATTGCTCCCACTCCCTAGGCGACGGGGAAGACAGGAGGTGACTGACTTGCTTGCGGATCGTGTCGCGATCGTTCGTGATGACCGCGATCACGCGTGCGTCGTCTGTGATCTCGAAGCGAACAACGGTTGCCATCACCCTTCCCCTCGCATCCGGCGACGCCACGCTTCACGCGCGCCAATGAATGAGGCGACGGCGTCGTCAAGGGTGCCGCCATTGACGATCACCCTTCGCAGCGTCTGTAGCGCTCGACCAGATCGCAACGCTTTCGTTCGATCGAGAAACTCGCGTTCCATTTCGCGCGTCACTTCGATCGGTTTGGCGATCGACGCTTGCACGTCATCGATCGCCCACTTCTGCCCCTCTTCGAAGCCCCAGTGTGCATTCAGGTCCGCATAGAAGTTGTCATAGTCGCCCGGGGCCATCTGTCCGACATAGTCGCCCATGAAGCGGATCAGTTTGCATGCGCGCTCGAAGGCTTCCGCTAGTTCAGCCTGCGTTGTCATGGCTTCGACGCCTTGTGCTGCTTCAGCAGGACTTCGAACCGATCCAAGATCGCAAGCGTCGCCTTCGCCTTGTTCGTATCCGGGTAGTTCAGGGCGACGTGCCTGCGATATTCCTCGATCGTCATGTCACGACAGCCAGCGTCGACGTTGTGTTCGCTGCCATCCTCGCTGACCTGAAAATGAAATGTATAGTCGCACACTTCCGTCTGGTTCGCGATCGCCGCGCATGTCTGGCAGTCGCAATCAGCGACAAGCTCGCCGCTATCGGGAACGTACTTCCTATCAATGTCTACAATCGTTCTCATGCGAGCGCCTCGCCAACGATCTCGACGACCCACGCCTTGCGCCAGACGCCGAAGGTCTTCACCTTCGCCCATGGAAAGCGGTTGATCAGCTTGACGATCGCGCGCTTGTCCTTTTCGAACACCAGCACGACACCAGCCGACCCGGCGAGCCGACGCGCTTCGTCGAGAATGCCTTCATAGTCGTGATGCTTGCTCGCCTCCGTCAGATAGACGACGTCGTAATTGCTGCCGCCGATCCCGGTGCGATTGAGCGGGCGCGCAATGAAGCCGACATTGCTTGTGTCAGATTTGAGCGCTTCGAGTTGCAGGCGTTTCGTGACGACGTTGTCCTGACTGACGCCTTCCGATCCGATCGCCACTTCGGCAAGGTTGAAGACATGCTCGCCGTCAGCGCAGCCAAGATGCATCACGAGCCTGCCCGGGGCCAACGCCTCCAAGCGGTCTTCGAAGTAGTCCGTTGCGCGTTCCATCAGTGACGAATTCCCTTCACGCTCTGGCGACGTCCGTGCGTGCGTGGGACTGCCCTGATCTCCATGTCGAAGAACACGCCAAGCGAAGTCAGCGTGTTCTGTTGCGGGTTGATGGTCTTGCCGTCGACCAGATTTTTGATCGTCGACAGCGCCAAGCCTGTCTGCTCGCGAATGCGACCGCGAACCTTGACCTTATGAACCTCGCCAGCGAGTTGCCCGACAAGGCACGCCTTTTCGATCTCCCTGATCTCGCGATGCGCGCCGATGACGGCTTCGTCCAGATCGGCCGCGATCTTGCGCGCTTTTTTCGGCTTCTCGCCACGCGACCGGGCGAGATTATAAATGCGCTTTTTGACCGTGGCCGCCTGAACGGCTGCACGAACATATTTGCGCTGCGTCTCTTTCTTCATCTTCGTTCTCTCTCTGTTGAAATGCTTTTATGCAGGCACGTCTCACGTCATCGGCGCATCGCCTTTTCCAGAGCATCCCTTACGGTCTTGAATGCGTCGACACCCGCCGAAGTGATTTCATCGCGCAGGCGTCGCGCTGCCAAGATTTCCCGGGCAAGCTCATTGGGATCGCCATGCGCGTCCGCCGACACGATCCGGTTGACCGTGTCGTAAAGCTCTGGCGACCGGCGATAGATTTCAGCGGCCATCACGCGCTTGGCGTCAGCATCCGCGAAGCCTTCCGCGCTGATCAGGTTCTTCGCCTTCGCCAGTTCCCAAACCCGTTTGACCAGCGCCTTCCATTTGGCGACGTGCGTCGAGAACTCTTCCGCCTGAAACCATTCCGGGTCGCCCTGTTCGATGCTCAGTCGCGGAGCGACCCGAACATATTGAACCAGTTCCAAGTTCACGTCTTTCGGATTTGAGCCGATCCAGAACGACAGGCGATGCCCGTCTTCGTTCTCCCAGCTGACCGGGCGCTTGCCTTGGTAGCGCGCGCCGATCGCCAGCTTGTTGATCGTATCCGTCTTGATCCTTGTCGTTGCCATATCTATCCCTACGCGTCTGGCGTCGAGCAATTGCGGATTGCCTCGCGCCATTCGTCCAAGTTCTCCTGCTTCTTGGCCTCGACGTATTTCGCGACCGCCTTCTCGCGCGCCTCGTTGAGCGCGTCTTCGTCGACCTCGCCGTCGTCGTCTTCAAGGTCTGCCGGATCGAAGCCATGCTCTTCGAGATCGTCGTCGTCGATATCGGTTTCGTCGATCTCTTCAGGCGCTTCGACAGCTTCCAGTTCGTCAGCCCAAGCCTCGCAGGCGTCTTTGCGCTCCGTCAGAAGCTCGCCGCTCGATCCGTTCTGCAGGCTGTCGGGAAGGTTGTTGAACTTCTCGTCCTGATCTTCGGCGATCTGCCGAATGTCGCTGATGATATCGTCGATATCGTCAGGCGACAGGCTCTCTTCAGCGATGCGATCGAGAACGTCGAGAACCGCGATCCTGTATTCGGAGCGCGTCAGCTGCTGCGGCTTCGGCCGGGTCTTCGAGTAGAACTTGACCCCGCGCCTGCCGATCATCAGGCCCCAGTTATAATAACTGTCGCCCTTGGCGATCCCGTGTTCGGGTTTCGCCGTGCGCGCCTTTTTGACGAAGTGTACTCTTGGCATTTGAGCTTCCTTTTTCTGCCTGTCGCCTTGTCCGTATGGTCTAGATTTGAACCGGGATCAATCCCCCTTGGCAAATTGCTTCATGAATTCGTCGCGCCACGCCTCCGCATGTTTTTTCGCAGTCCCGCCGCTGTAGGTTGGCTTTTTCTTCGCCCCCTTCCTGAGCCCGCGCTCCGTTCCGATGATCATGCCGATGCCGCCAACGTCGATCCGCTTCCCCTGTTTCGTGATCTCGTAATCGCGATCGAGATCGAACAGAAGCGGCCATTCCGGCTCGCCGACTTCCGGCAGGTCGACACCGATCGACAACAGCGTGTCACGATGAATGCGCCAGTTCTGTTCGTGCGCTTCGTCAAACTTCGGCGCTTTGCGGACAGTGGCGACCCGCTCGATCGACAGCATCGCATATTTTAGCGCGACGCTCCCGATCACGTTCAGGGCTATTGCCCCATGAAGGTTCATATTGATGATCATCAGATAGACTTCCTGAGCTTGCGAAGGATCATCGTTTCGAACGTGACCCGCTCGACTGCGGACAGTCGCCAGTAGATCGTTGCGAGCGGCGCGATCGCTCTTTCGAAGCCCTCATGCGCCTTCCATTTCATCGCCGCCTTTTCCTGCTTGGCGGCCTTGTCCTGAACCTCCCACGTCGCGCGATCGACTTCGCGAGCAAGCTTCCCGTCGACGCGCTTCTTGTACCAGCTGTCGCCAACCGGAAATGACCACTTGGTTCCGCCCTTGTGCGTCATCAGGTAGGCGACGCCGATCTGCGCGCCTGCGATCCGCTTCGTCGGAACGGTGAAGACGAGCGTTTCGTCGCCTCGCGATGGCGCTTCGTTCTTGTTGACGATCTCGAAGGTCGCGGCCATTTCGTCATCCGCGCTCAGTCTCAGGCCCGTGTAGTAATAGGCGATCTCGACGCCCGGGTTCTCTTCTGGCTTTTTCTCGTTGGTCATTGTCGCCTCCCCTATGCGAACTGATTGGTTTCGCCGAACAGCGACGTCGCAAGGCCCGTCGCCTCTTCGAAGGTCGCGCAGAGCATGTCGCAGTAGACCTGCTCACATTCGCAGATCGTCGTCAGCTTGCCGTTGTAGATGCGCTCGAACTTCATCCGGTAAGTGTCGTCAGGTTCAAGAATGACACTGACCAGATTGACCTTCACGCCCGAGAATTTCGGAAGGCTGAAGCGAAGGCCGTTTTCGATCGCGACGAAATTGCGCGCGCCCGTCATCGCGATCAGTTTATTCCCGCCCATCTGGCGCAGGATGATTTGGGCGATCTCTTGGTTCCGGGTCATTTGAGCTTCCTTTTCTCTGTCTGTGAAAACACTATGGTTCAGATTTGAACCAGACGCAAGCGCCTTTCGAAATCTTTTTAATCCTCCATCGCTTCTGCGTATGCCGCGATCCCTGCCTTCTTGAGTTCATCGGCAAAGGCTTCCGCCCGGCCGCACTCGATCCCGCTCGCGTTGTCGTATCCGACATAAATCGCGTTAGGCATGTGGCCGCTAGGACCGGTCCATATGCGGCGCTTGGCGGTTGCCCAGCGCTTCGCGATCGGGCGATCGGCCTTGTCGACGATCACGACATAGGCGCGAGCGCAGGCCCGAGCCCCCGGGGCGATCCCGGCCGCGAACAACGCCCGATCCCAAGCCCCATCAAAATCCTGAACCGTTTTCATTTGAGCTTCCTTTCCCAGTGTTTCGACTTCAGAGCTTCGCGATCGCGTTTCTCACGCCGTTGCGGATCAGCGCGAATTCTTCAGGGGTGACTTCGTGCCGCTTCAATCCAAGACCGGCGACGACGTCCCAGCAGGCGCAAGACACGTCAGACGATCCGATCTCTTCCGCGCCAACGAAGACCGAAGCGCATTCGGAAATGATCGCCAGAAGATGATCGATGCCTTTTTCGAAGATTTTCATAACCCGTTCTCCTTCTCTGTGAAAACACTATGGTTCAAATTTGAACCAAGCGCAACAGGAAAATGAAACCGTTTCGAACTTTTTTCGTCAGGCCCCGATCGCCTCGAATTTCCACTTGCGCCCGACCTTGAAGACGTGCCCGGCGACCGGCCCGTTGAAGAGCAAGTCGTCATATGCAGCGCCCGGGGCGTTCGGGATCGAGAGAACCGGGAGCTTCTCACCCGGGCTGACTTTCCAGTCACTCGCGATGAACAACTGAATGTCGCGGTTCGCCCGCTTCGCGTTCTCGCCAGCGTTGATCTGCGCGTTCGCAGCAAGCTCGAAGCCTTTCGGCGCATCCCATCCGCGAAAAGGCTTATGGGCAAACTTGAACTGCCCGATCTTCACCCCGTCGATCTCGCGAACTTCCGCCCGCATCGTGTACACATAAACACCCATGTCGTGATCTCCTGTTGCTGTGATCTACATATGGTTCAAATTTGAACCAGCCGCAAGCCCCTGATGAAAAGATTTTATCAGGGGCCCGGGATGGGCTCAGGCTTTCGCCAGAGCCCGCCAGCTGCGCGACCCGATCCAATTCTCGCCCCGGGGGCCGCGATACCAGACCCGGCCGCGCTCTTGGTAGAGCGCCACAACCACCACCCCGCTTGCGAACTGTCGCTTCTCGCCCGGGAGGATCGGGGCCGCCGCTTCCGGCTTGGCGACTTCGATCAGAGCCTGTCCGTGCTTGGCTTTGATCAGGGCGACCATGAACTCGACGAACTGGCGACCCTGCCGGGCCCGGCTCTCGTTATTCCAAATCTCAAGCTTGACCGCCTGCTCTTGGTAGTAAGGTTCAGCCTCCGCGAAGGCGACGTATTCGTCACCCCAGTTCATGCCGTACTTGCCTTGGACCGGAACCCGTTTTCCGCTCTTCGCTTTTTCCGGCTTGATCTCGCCAGCCTGCAGCGCGGCAACCTTGGCTTCGAGCGCCGCGCATTCGGCGCTTACCTCTTCGATGACACGATCAGCGACGGCGCGCTCTTTCTCGATCGGTTGCCAGTTGTGACCGCTGCAAGCGCCTTCGAACCAGCCGTTGCGAACCCGGTATCCGTGGTGAGCCATCCGGCCATTCGGGACAGCCTGAAAGCGTCCGCAGACTTGGCAATGGCCGCGAAGCTGTTTTTCGTTTTTCATGTCGTGATCTCCTGTCGCTGTGAAAATACTATGGTTCAAATTTGAACCAAGCACAACAGGAAAATGAAAAGGTTTCGAACTTTTTTACAGCGCCTTGTTTTTTAACGCCTCTCGCCTGTAGGTTGAAAAATTCAACTGGCGCGCGAAATCACTCGCCGCGCCAGTTGAAAAAATCGCCTAGGCGGATTTTCGCGTTCCCGCGTCAAGCATCGCGCGGACAGGCGCTGGCATGCCATACAGGCAATGCCAGACGCGGGTTCCCAGTTCGGTAGGCTCCCACGTCCCGTTGCGCCGCTCGACCAGATGCAGGCTGGCGAGGGTTCGGCGATCGCTGATCCGAACCCTGCGCGTCTTCATGAACTGCGCCAGAGCGCGACGCAGGCCCCGGGAGAGGCTATCCGCGACGTACTCTGGTGATGCTTCTTCCGGGGGCGCCATCAGCCGCGATCCTCCAAGATCGCGCGCTCCGCTTCAAGATTGCGATTGTTGGCGTCATACTCCGTGAACTTGTTCGGGAAGCGGGCGCGCAGCTTGGCGATGTTGCGGACCATCGCCGTGTCGAAGTTACTGTCGACCGCTCGCAGGATCAGCGCGTCATACCAGAGCCCGTCGCCGACCTCTTCGACGATATTGACCGCGTCGAGCGGATTACCGCGCAACGCCTTGGTCAACGCCTCGCACAGTTCGCCGATCTCCGTCGCCTTTCCAACGATGCCGTGCAGCATGTTGGCCGCCTTGGCTCTTTCGGGGTGCAAGTTCAACAGGACAGCAGCCAAGCGATCGAAGTCGTCGCTTGGCTTGTCCCTGTCGTTTCCTGCATCGCGACCATAGAACAGCGCCTTCTTGTGCAGATCGAGCTTTTCGGCTGCAGCAACGAAGATATCGAGATCGTTGATCAACGCCTGAACGCCGACAAGGTGATCGTGCAGCGAAGGGCTGCAAGTCACGTGCGCGTCGTCGATGTATTTTTCACTCATGGTTTTCTCTCTCGCTTTCGTTTCTGGTTAGTCGTGAAGGTTTGGGTATTTCACGTTCAGCGCCCTTGCGGCTGCGCTGAACAGCTGTGCGGAAGTTTGAGCGACGACGGTGCGTCCGTCTTCGAGTTCTATGCGAAACGCGACGCTAGGCTTGCCGCTCGCCATTCCGCTATCGAGAAAGGCGACCGCAACGGGCTCGCCGATCAGGAAGGTCTTTTCCCTCAGATCGGGCCACGCGTTATCGCCGTTCATGATGATGTTCAGTGCTGGCATTCTATCTCCTATCCGACCCAAGGGCCCCACATGTCCCCGAGATATTCGGGAACCTCTTCAGCGGACCAGAAGGTTCCGCATTCACAGACAGGCCACGGCGCATCTTCCATCGCGTTGACCTGATAAAAAACATGCACGACTTCGACGTGAAGCTTCAGCGGATGCGCGACCAGCTGGCGCAAATAGGCAAGGCCGCTTGATGCGTTGGCCGCCGCTTCGAAGGCGTTGAACATGAAGCGACGATGCGCGTAGTCGTCAAATTCCTGCGGTGTAAGCTCACTCATCGAACCGCTTCCTTTTTCAAGATCAGCTTGTCGACGTTGATCTTGACGGTGAAGCCATTCGGAAATCCGCGCAGCCCGCGAATGCCGGGCGCGACGTTGACCCAGCAATAGGGCCCGGTCGAATTCTTCGGCGCTGCGATCAGAACGCTTTCGATCTTTTTGCCCTCATGATCGAGAACCTCGATCGCCCCGGCGAAGTAGGCGCATCGATTGGAATAATGCACGCCAAGTACAAGGCGCGCGTCGTCGTCATTCTCGAAGACGATTGGGCCCGCTACGTCTGCATAAGAGACGGCGACCATCACCAAGCCCCATAACTGCGATAGCGCCGCGCGTTCACGCTAGCGGCTCTGTCCGAAGCGGCCTTCGTTTCAGCCGCCCACCACACGCCCGGATGATCAACGGGGGCGACCCATTCGAGCGTCCATATCGCGTGAGCATCTTGGCCCGTCTTACTTTCGACGCGATAACGAAACCGGAAGCGCATGCGAACGCCTTCGTAGATCGTGATCGATTTGATCAGCGCGTTGTCGCCCTTCTCGAATTTGGCGATCGCGATCCCGCACATGCGCAAGAGCCAAGAGTGAATGCCTTCGAAATTTCCGCGCGTATCAGCGAAGAGATTGCGACATGCGACAGAGGCTTCGTCGATCGCCGCAGGCGTCAGCACGATCTCGCTCGACTTCGGGATCGGAGGCGACGCGGGCGCTGTCGTGATGTTGCTAACAATCTCGACAGGCTTCGTTTTCTTGGGCTTTGGCTTCGCGTTCGGCTTTCGCTTCGCCTTTGTGCGCGAAACGTCTCCCCTGCTTTTTGCGGTGAGTTTCTTCGCGGGGGTCTTGCCCTTGGTGGTTTTCGTTTTAGCGCGCGCCATCAGTTTGTCCTCGCAACGACCAGCGACCGCAGGCGCGCGACAAGTCCCTGATCAGCTATCGTATCATAGCCGACTGCATGCACATGATCGAAACGGACGTCCCGAAACTTTTCGATATCGGCATAGACCGCGACGCATCCGACCTGCAGAACCGCGCCGTTCGAAAACGCCATGTGAAGCTTTTCGCTGTGCGGCGTGACGGTGATATTATCTGGCGCGTTCTCGACGATCTCGTCTGACCACGCCTTGAAGATGCGCGCCGCCCAATCGATGTGACGCGCGATGATCAGGACGGTCTTGCCGTTAAGCAGAAGTCTCGCGACCTCGCCGGGTTCGGCCGCCTTGTCAGTGTCGTCAGCCTTCCGAATTTTGTTGTCCATCTAAAAGCCCCGGGTGAGTTGGCGGATACTTCGTCTTCAAATAGCTGCGGCTGATCTCTCGGTTCGAAAGGCGCACGATCGCGAGCGCGTCAGCGAGCCCGTACCGCTGGTAATGCGCGGCGACCTTGACCGCCTTGATCCCAACGAAACACTTTCGAAGCTCTTCGCGAAGGGCGCGCGGCAATCCGTCGAAGGCTTCCATATCCTCGACGCGTTGCCGATGCTCGTCTTCGAGACGCCTGCGCTCTTCATCGGATGGGTCTTCAAGCCTCACGACGCGACAGGCCATCTTCGAAGGCGCGCTCAAGATCATCTTGCGGATCGGGAATTCCGCCGATCGCCAGAATGCGCTCACGCCTGCGCTTGTAGCTCTCGAAGCGATTGACGATCTGCCTGCTGTGCTTTTTCGAAATCCTTTCGACCTTGCGCTGTTCCTGCCGCGTCTTGTCGCGACCAGCCTCTTCGCGCTGGCGTTTGAGCGCCTCGCCCGCCTCCTTCGCGGTGCGGCCGATGATATCGAACATGTAGTTGTCGAGCGCGCGCGTATTCGTCTGCACGTTCGTCCCGCGCAAGAGTTTTGATCTTGAATTCATGTCGTTCCCCTATGCCCAGCTAGGCCGCCTCAATACCGTGTACGTCTGCGTCGTCTTCTTGGCTTTCGGATTGTCCTTCGTGCTGTCGACGCGGATATATCCAGCCTCTTCGAGTTCCTCGATCGCTTCAGCAATCTCGCGCTTCGCGGCTCCGTGCAAGCTCTGGCGAACGTCCGTTCTTGAAACCGTTTTACCGCCGCGACGCTCGATCGCCCGATAGACCGCCTTGACCACTTCGCGCAGCGTGTCGGGCGTTTCGTGTTCGATGATCCGGGCCCATAGCGTGCGCAGCGACCAGTCGACCAGACGAACCGCGTGTTCGACGTCGCTGTATTCGATCTGCGGAGGCTTCGAGCGATCGCCACTGGGAACAGCCGCGCGACCGATCGCGTGGATCAGGGCCACGCGCTGCGCTGTCTCTGCGCCCCGGGAGTAGAACTTGCCGAAGCTCTCGTCTTCGATCGCGCGCGTCATGATCCACTGACGATATGAGAACAGCAGTTCGGCCGCGTCTTCGCTGATCGTGCAGTCAACAGTCGGATGCGACGGCCTCCTGTCCGCAGCCCATGCGAATTGTGGACCGATCAGCTGCCCTTGCCAGTCGCGAATGTTTTCGAGCGATGCGATCAGGTGAGGCGGACAGGTCAGGTTGACTTGCGCGCCTGAGAAGTAAGCCGACTTGAGTTCTTCGCGCGTGCGCCGATCGTCGGCCCGGCGCGACGTCGCCAGCACAAGCAGGCGGTTCGCCATCCCGTTTTCGACGTCCGTCGCGGAGAGTGCGCCGAAGAATTCGCCCGGCGTCGACATGCCGAAGATCGAGAGGGCGGGCCACCAGATATCCTGCGAGTTCGGTCCCGCGCCTGCGTACTGCTTCGTTCGCATCAGGCCAAACGATCGACCCCACGGCTCGCGCAGCGCGCGCGTGATCGCCGTCTCCCACGTTCCCGATTTTTTCGAACTGATCCGTTTCCAGAAGCTTCCGAATTCGTCCATCAGCGACAGCGACAGCGGGTTGTCGAGAATGTGCCGAAGCACAGCGCTGTCAGCCGTATAATCTGACGGCCCGACAAGGTTGCTCATGCCTGCGTCATGCAGGGCGATCGCAGCGCAGTTCAGCGGGTGATCCTTGCCCGTCCCGGTAGGCGCGACGCCGATCGCGTACAGGTGCGTTCCCGTCCCCGTGGGGCTCTTGAACTGGCGACCGGCCGCCGTCCCGATCAGGGTCAGGGCGACGCCATAGGCAAGCAGCGGACAGGGCGTTGGCGCTGTCGTCTCGATCCAGCGCGCGAACTGCCCGACCGCCCCAGTCGGGTAGCAAAGCTCATCGGGCCACTCGACCAGTCCGCGATCGCTGTCGAAGTATGCCTCTGTCGCCTTCAGGGGCGGGGGAACCACGTTTCCCGGGTCAGGGATGACCGCTGGTGAGGGGTCGCCCGCCGCCGCGACCGATCGAGCGGCCGGGGCTTCGAACGCAATGACGACGCCTGTATCATCCGGGGGCTCGATATATCCGCGCAGCCATTCATAGGCTTCCGCGAAACTGAGGCCCTTCGCACACATGATCAGATCGAGCGGGCTGTAGTTCGTGTCCGTCCCGAAATCCTTGATCCCGTTCGGCTGAATGGAAAGGTTTCGTTTGCGCTGATCGAGTTCGCGACCAGACGTCGACGCCCGCCAGTGCGCGACCGCTTCATAGCCTTGCCGGGCAGGTTGCAGCTTGTGCAGATCGAGATCAGGAACCCACGACGGCAGGTCAGCAAGCGCCGCAGCGTTGAGGCGCTTGTGAAGGCTCGCGCCAGCGTCGAGCGGTATGATCTGCGCTTGGGGCTTCGGCGGTGCGCGCACGATCCCGGCCGGTGCCGTTCCCTGCGCCTGATCCCAGCCAAGCGACTTCATCGTCTTTTCGAAGATCGCGAGCGCGTCGTCGTCGAAGATCGGAAGCTCGCTGACGTCGACCGGGCCGCGAAGCCAGACATAGTCGAAGCCGTCAGGATGGCGCGAAGGTGGAACGACGGTCTGTCGCGTATGGTTGCCTGTCAGGAAGTCGGCGAGACGCTCCTGCTTGCGTCGGCCGTTGGCGTCGAAGTCGTCGAGCGGTTTGTTGTAGGCGCGCGTCTTCACGTTCGGCGAGGCGCGGAAGAAAAGCGTTTCGCCCTTCGCGCCGCGCTTGCTCATCGGCGTGCGCGGAAGCCTGCTGACGACGTCGGCGACGATCGCGTCATCTTTGATATCGATATCGATCGCGATGACGACAAGCCCGTCGCCCGCGCTCGATCCAAGCACGATGCCGATATTTGCATCGGGCCACTTCGACCATTGCTGAAGCTCGAATGACGTCGGCGTCCGATCGCGCCACTTCTGCCAACTGTCCATGCCGCGCCACTTGCCAGCGATGTACTCGCCCGGCGCTTTCTGAAGCGGCGTGATAGGCAGGATGCGATAACCGAAGCCGACTAGGTCTTCGGCCGCAGTCTTCATCGGTGAGGCAGGCACAGCTGTCATTTCCGCGACAGCCTGTAAGACAGGAACGTATCAGTTACAGCTTTCAAGAACGCATCCCACTGATCTTCTGTTAGCTTCGAGAGATCGAACACGCCGAGCATTTCGAGATATCGACCGCCCGCCTCTCCCGCCTTGTCGCGCGCCTTGCGATCCTGCTCTTCGTTGATCGCATCCTTGTGCGCGATGATCATCGAAAGCATGTCGTCGCCGTACTTCGTCAGGCTGACGTCGTCGCCGTTCGTCGTAATGAGGCCCCATGAAACACCCTGCGACAGCGACACAGGCGGCCATGCGCTAGCGGGCACATTGCCAGCCGCGTATGACAGCGCGAGTTGCGCGTCGACCGGCATCTTCTCATAGCCTTCGATTGTAGCCTTAGCGACTGCGGCCATTCCGCTCCCCTGCCTGTCCGATTAGATCAATCCTGAGCCAGCGCGCCTGTCTATTGGCGTGCCGCCTTATCCACAGATCAGGCTGCGCGCTTTTTGCGTTTTGGCGCGATTGTGTTCCGCATGGCTGCGCGGGTCGCGATGATCGCCGCATGAAGCTTTTCATCCGGCAAGTCGGATATTCCCATACGAATGGGCGCTGTCTCTTCATCCGAGAAGAGTTGAAGGGTTCCGGCGCGTTCCGGCGCGCGCTCCTCTTCGGGCTTCTCGATCATGAAGGCGATATCGCCAGACGCGATCCGGCATATCTGCTCGACCTGCACCTTGACTAGACCGTCGCGGACAAAGCCCGATCTGCCGATCACGTCATAAGCGGCGAGGCTCATCGCGTGTCGCTGATCTTCTGGAAGCTTGTCAAACGACGGCATGACGTCAGGCCCGCGCGCCTTGCGCCGTCCACGGAAGCCGCGCATCTGACTGACGACTGATCCGATCGAGCGCGACGCTGGCGGGAAAAGTATTTCGCCCTGCAGGAAGGCGAGCCATGCGAGACGCTCTTCGGCCGACCACTTCGCCGCGCCTACGCGTTTGGCTTTTTTGCGCTTTGCCATTGCACCTTCACCCATAGCTTGCGGAAGCTCTTGTCAGTCGTGATCCCGAGAATTCGCCTGTCGTCTATCGTCACTTCATAGACGACCCACGTTCCGACCGGACACGGCTGGTCTTCGATCTTCATTCCTGTGCCCGACCACTTCACCTTGCATGCGCCCCGGATCGAGCAAATCCAGAAGTCGAAATCAGTGCGCCCTTCGATATCCCACAGATCGGGAACGCGCATCGCCTGAACGATGCGCGTGTCGTCGTTCTTGGCGACAAAAATGTTCACGCTGCCACCTCATATCGCCAGAGGCGCGGGCTATCGGGAAGGAAGACCGAAATGCATGCGCCTTCGATCGACGGGATGCGCTTGGTCTTGACGTCGCAATGCGGACACCATCGACCGCAACCGCCGCGACGCTTGATCAGCCGCTCGAAGTTGCGATCGACGTTCTCGATCGTTACGGCGAGCGAAAAGCCGATGCCCTGAGCGACAGCAGCCTTGACGATCTTCGCGCCGCGCACGCCGAGTACATGCGTGCGAAGGCGCTTGTCGACGTGATCGCCTTTCGCCCATCCGAGATAATGCTGGGCGTGCGCAAGCGGCCGATCGAAATGAAGCAGGTAGATCGTCCCCTTCATTCCCTGAACTGGTCCGCCTTCTCTTCTAAGACTTCCAGCTTCAGCCTGAGCTTCATCGCCCATGTTTCCAGATCCCCGCTTTTCCACTTTTCAACGTCCATGATCATTTCCTTCAGCGTCGACACGATCGACGCCGCCTCATTCACAAGCGACGCCTGTATCGCCATGCGATGCAATCCATCAGCGCCAGATGGCGAGCCGATGCGATCCATCATCAGCAGCGTTGCGCGCAAATTCTCGACGATCGGGTCGCCAGCGTAAGTCTCTTCGAGCGCCATCAACGCGACTTCGGATTGATACTTCAGCGCGCGACAGCCGATCGAGAACAGCGCGACGCCGCCGACCTGTTCAGGCCAGAGCCAGCGGATCGGAAACGTCCCGGCCTTTTTGGCGAGAACGAAATCGCGACCGCCCGCCATGTGACGCCCGACGCTGTCGAAGCAGATCGGAGCGTCGCCCGGCTCAGGACGCTCTAGCTCGCCAGTGCGCGGGTTTGGCTTCATCAGCCATTCCTTATTCGAAACCCATTCGTCGAAGTTTTCGAATTGCTGGTTCTGCTGTGTCATGTGGATTTTTCTTTCTCGACTGGCTGCGATGGAATTCCCGACAGGCCCCAGCGTTCAAAAAGCAGAACCTTCCTGCCGCATCGCTCCATCAAATAACTGCACTCTTCCTTAGTCAGATTTTGCCCGGCGAAATAAGTCAGGGCTGCGCGAACGTCCGCCAGTTCATCAATGAGACGCAGGCGAAGAGGCGGCCCGCCGTCGGGATGATCGCCAGTCGGAAACGGGATCAGCTTGCCGATGACCTGCTGAAGCTCCCCGATTTCCTCAGTCAGCTTGCCAATGCCAAACCACATGTGAGCTTCCTTTTCTAAAACGGAATTTCGTCGTCGAAGTCCGCCCATCCCTTATTGAAGGGGCGCGACGTGTCGTCGTCTTCGTCGTCTTCGTCAAGCTTTGCAAAATTGACCTTCACTGGCGCGCGGTTCTCGCGCACGGCGTTGCGATCGTCATCGTTCTGAATGTCGAAGCCGCGATCAACGACGCGCAGATATCCGCCATTGTCGCGCTCGACGGTGATCGTCGATGGCTTGCGCAACTCCTTGCGACGCTCGATCGCTTCGTCGACCGTCTTCGGCGCGGGTAATTCGCCCTTGTGATCCTTCCACCACTTCACAGCGCGATCGCGGCCGAAGCCCTCGTTCTCGAAGCCGAGATATTCCGAAACCTGTTCAAGCCCGGCGAGAAAGTCGACGCGGAACGTCGGCGGCTTTTCCTTCGGATCGGTCCCGTACTTCTGATGCTTGCGGAATGACCATGACATGACGTCGACGGGCTCTGCCGGTTTCTTCCCGCCAGACAGGGGCGATATGTCTTTTTCGGCCGTCGCGTCGTGCTTGGCTTTCATCATCGCGGGGTCTTCATATCCGCAGAGCGGGCAGACGATCGCGATCGCGGAAATGTACTGCGCGCAGCTAGGGCAGACGCGAGCGCGCACGGTGCTGATCGAAACCTTTCCGACGCTGTCGACTTCGTCCTTTTCGAGCTTGGGTTTGATCCAGATATCATCGACAGGACCGTGACGCCTGATGTTGCCGCCGTAGTCGAGAATGCGGCAGTCGGGCTTGGGTGATGCAGCGATGAACTGCTTGCGAAGCTCCGCCGTGGGCAAGACGTTCAGGTCGACGCCATCGACGCGCGTGCCTCGCCCCATGATCTGCACATACAGGTTCGTCGACAGGGTAGATCGCATCATCGCGATAAGGTCGATGCGCGAAGCATCGAAGCCAGTCGTCAAAACGTTTGCGTTCGTGAGCGCCTGAATGTCGCCGCGCTTGAACGCCTGCAAGAGCTTCTCGCGCTCATCCTTCGGCGTCTTGCCTGTGACGGTTTCGGTGCGAATGCCACGATCGCGCAGACCATCGGCGATCTTGTATGCGTGATCGACGCCAGCGCCAAACATGAGCCAAGACCGTCGATCGTGTCCCGCCTCGACGACTTCATCTAGCGCCTGATTGAGAACTTGCTCTTGCGCGGTGAAGGCGTCGTTAAGCGACGACTGCACGAACTCGCCACCCGCGCGCTTGATCCCTTCGACGCTGAACTCGACGCGCCCGGGATAACCGGACAGGGGTGCGAGCCAGCCGTCGCGAACGCCATCGCCGATGCCGTAGCTGTAGACGATCTGATCGAAGAGCCGGTCTTTGCCTTGATCGAGGCGGCCAGCCCCTGTCCGGTAAGGCGTCGCCGTGTATCCGACAACGCGCAGATCGGGATAAGTCTCGCGCAGTCCGCCGATCAGCTGATGATACATTCCCATGTCGCCATGCGGAACAAGGTGCGCCTCATCGATCAGGATCGCATGCACTTCGCCAAGCGCATCAGCCTTGTTGTAAATCGATTGGATCGACCCATAGGTGACTTTGCGCCCCAGCTGTCGCTTCTGCAGCCCGGCCGAATAGATGCCGACAGGTGCGCTGGGCCAGACCTTCAGGAGCGCTTCGAAATTCTGCGCGACCAGTTCCTGCACATGAACCGTCATCAGTAGGCGCATGTCGGGCGCGTAGGTGCAAAGGTCGCTCGCGAGCTTCGCGATCGCCATCGACTTGCCGAGGCCCGTCGCCATGTCGACCAGAGGGTTCGCGCCGCCCCCCTCCCAGTAGTTGATGACTTCCCGGTTCGCGTCTTCCTGATATGGGCGCAGCTTGATCGTCGTCATGCGTCACCATCTGGCGAAAGCGGAATGTCTTCGAGCGCGATGAAATGCGTCGGCCACCAAAATTTCCCAATGCGATAATTGATCACGGCGATCGCATCGGGATTTTCGCGGCTCTGATATTCCTTCCCCGTAGCGCGCTGCACGATCATGATCGTGTCGTCGTTCATGTCGACGCGCCGAGCCCAAAACTTTGCGGGCGCTGGCGGGGCTTCTGCGATTGGTTTCCAGATCATTTTTTCTTCCTAGGAGGGCGACCGATCAGAAGATAAATCACGCCATATCCGAACAGCACGATCCCGCCCATGATCAGGAAGGGGATCAGTTCATGCCCGATCCAAAAATTGAAGCCATCCGCGATGTTCATGCTGCGAGCCCCCGGTCTTCTGCTTCAGCATGAAACCGTTTCAGGAATTCTTCGGCCGATCGCTCGATCGACCACGGCATCAGATCATCGACCGTCACGTCTTCGAAGGGCGGATGATCGTTGAGCCCGTTCCAGTCGTGACGCTTGTCCGCTGTCAGGTGCTGCTTCTCAGTGTTGAGCATGCGCCAATCGAGCGCCTTGATCACAGAAGGCAGGCGCGGGTTCATTCGCCACTTGCGGCAGATCGCAAGCCAGACGCGCTCTTCGGCCGCTGCATAGCCCGGGCCAAGCAGCATCTTCAGCGGCTTCGGCACATCCTTGACGACGAATTCCGGGCTGTCGTGCATCAGCGCTTCAAGCTTGTATTCGCGAGGCGCGCGATCGTGGATGATGCAGGAATGCTGCGCGACGTTGAAGACGAGATCGCCGGGAAGCTGGTTCGCGTAGCGCCCCTCTTTCGCGAGGGCCCATGCGATATCCTCGATCGTGAAGGTGTTCGGGTCGCAGACCAGATAATCGAAGACGTTTCCAGAGCGCAGCGTGATCGTCGCGCCAACAACGCCGACAGCATTCACCGATCCGGATAGAGCGCGAACCTGTTTGATCAGCGTCGCGTTTTCGGCTTCAAGATTTTCATTGTCTTTGAGAACCATGGCCGCGCGATCGAGATAGTCTCTATCGACCTGATACTCGCGCCGAACTTCGATATCGACGCCAAGCAGTTCGGCGAATTTTTTCAGATCGTCGTCGCCGATCAGATCGCGCAAACGCTGCCCGTCTAATCGCGTCATTTGCCGAACAAAGTCGGCGAAGGCTTGCTCTAGTTGCATTGATCACGCCCCATCGCGCCAGATTGAACCATCGCGCATTTGATACTCGACCCATCCGTCGCGCGCTGACGAATTGATCTGCTCGCCCGGGATCAGCGACGGCAAGAACAAGTGAAGCGAACAGCCCTGTTCCTGCTCCTTGCGCGTCAGGTCGACGCGATGCCGCGTGCAATGCCAGACGCCATCGGGGCGCGCATCGATATGCAGGCAGGTGCGGCAGTTGTTTTCGGGAGCGCCTTCGTTGTGACAGAGTTCCTTGTGATCGCAGAACATGCAGGGCCAGCGCTCCGGATCGTTCGCGATGCGCGCGGGAGCCCAGTCGCTGAAGGCGATGCGCTCGCATCTGACTTCGAGCCTGATGCAGTAGTCGGCGTCATATTCAATCCGCTCCGTCTCGATGCGATCGTCGTTCTTGTTCGTGTAGACATACAGCCCGCGAGATCGGCCGCGCTTGTGCATGTAGAGTTGCGTCTGCCCGTAATGCTCAGGCTTCGCCTTCTGCACGCCCATCGACAGCACGCGATTGAATGACTTGTCGTTGTGCGACTTGAGTTCGGCGACGTGCCATTTCGTTGGCGCGTCGAGAACCTTGAAGACTTCAGCGTCGAGCTTCCCATAGCCGTGTCCGTTCGAAAAGCTGACGCCGATCTGCTTCGACTTCCCTTCAGCATCGAAGCCTTCGTGATCGACGACGTCGAGCCCGCTCTTGCGCAGGTAGTTAAGCAAGCGCGTCTCATAGATATTCCCACTCTCGAATATGCGCAGCAGCTGTCCACTGTGGCGCTTGATCGGCGACGCCCAGCGCAGCGAATACCAGAGCGCGCGATCGCATGGGTCTGCAGCCTTTGACGCGGGAATGCGGTAGCCATGCCGCCCTACCTGTTCGGCCTCTAGAGCCTCATCGATTGCGACCGATGTTTTCGAGGGGCCGAAGTCAGGTAGAGCGGGCATGTCAGGCGATCACTTCTTGTTTTTTTCCCACGGCTTTTTCCCGTCGCCCTTGGGAGCCGTGCCGCCCGGCTTCGACGTGGTTGTCGCAGCCTTGTTCGGTGTCTTCGCCGTTGTCTTGGGCTCCGGCTTCTCTTCGCCGCCGCCGTTCTCGTATGGCTTGATGTTGGAAATGTTGTTGTTCGTGTATCCGCCGCTTTCCTTCACGGTGACGCCGATCGTGAACGGCTTGTCGTGCAGGTCTTCGGTGTTCTTGAACATGCCGACGCCGACGCACTTGGCAATCAACTTCAGCTGGTTGCGCGAAATGTCTTGGTTCTGAATTGAACCGGGGTTCACGAAGTTGAACGACAGCCAGAAGGTCGCGTTTTCCTTCGGCCCGTCGATGACCTGCAGCTGCAAGCCGATCTGCTGAACGCCTTTGTCGTTCGGCTCTTTCAGGTTCGAATTGATGACGACGACGTTATACGTCCCCGCATCGATCCAATTCTTGCGCTCTTCGGCCTGATCGCCGTCAAGCTCTTCGGGTAGTTCAGCCATGTTAGGGCCCTCTCTCTGTTGAACTGATTACGCGGCTTGTTCTGGTTCGCCGCCCTCGCCGTCCGCAGTCTCTTCGACCGCAGTCGGCGGGGTATCCATCGCAGGCAGGTACTTCGCCAAGAATGCGTAGCCCTTGCCCTTGTCGAATTTGAACTTGTCGGGAATGCCATAGCGGTTCTTCGCCGCGAACGCGGGGCGCATTTCAGCGAAGACCCATCGATCATTCCCGCCGCCGCCCTTGACGATCTTCTTGTTCATCCCGGCGTCCTGTTCCTTGACCGTGACCATCTGGTTCAGGAACAGCAGCGCATCGCAGTTGTCTTTCAGGATGCCAGCGGCCTTTTCATTCAGCCGCAGATCGTAACGCGAATAAGACGACGTCGTCGGATCGTCGAAGCGCGACGCTTCAGAGTGCGCGAGCATGATGATCGCCATGTTCCGCTGACGCCGAAGATATTCGAGCGCGCGCACAAGCTCGTTCCATTTTTCGAGCGCCATCTTGTAGCCCTTGCCGTATCCGGGCTGCTCGATCGAAGACCATTTTTCCTGCTCGCACAGGTGATCGAAGATCATCGTCTCGACCCGATCAGCGCTGTCGACAACGAGCGTCTTGAACGAATGCGGCTCGCTGATCAGATCGCCGACCGCTTCGAGAAGCGCGTCGAATGTCGGAATGTCTTCATCGTTCGCGACGGCGAAGCCGGGAGGCGTGCCACGCTCAAGATCGAATGTGAAGGTGTCGGGAAATTCCAGCGCCAGCGTGTTTTTGCCGATGCCTTCAGGTCCATAGATCAGCACGCGCGGCGGAATGTCCGCCGATGACGTGCGAAGTTCTTTCAGGTTAATCGCCATGCTCGTCTTCCTCTTCTGGATTTTTGTAGAACCACGCGCCTAGAGCGCCGGTGTCGTCATAGGGATGAAAGATCACTTCGAAGCGGTTTTGAGCGGGAACGATCAGGAGGCGCGTCGCGCTCATGTTCCAGACGAAGGCGATGCCCGTGACGATGCTGTCGTCTTTGTAAATTCCGGCCGTCTTGAGAATGTCGAGAACGGGCTTTGTGCGGTTGTCGATATCGGCCGCATGCGACACGCGCTTGATCGAGCCGAAGACGACAACAGGCACTTCAAAGCGGACAGGCTTTGATCGCGCGATCTCGCGCAGCGTCTGCATCTGCCAGTCTTTGTATGGCTTCGTCGGATATCGGCCGCGACCGCTCTTCGGATTGTTTGCGAAGCAGTCGTTCAGGCTTGGTGGTGTTGGGATGATCAGGGATAGGGGCGAAGTCGAAACAGGAAGCCTGTTGTCGACTTCGCCACCTTTGCGACCCGGCGAAACGGCTCCCGCTGCCCCGGCATTATCCGTGCGTTTACGCATTGCCGGAAGGCGCGCGCCTGTCAATGGGCGCACGTCATCCTGCTTCGATTTACGCTTGATTGGCGCAGTTCGCGCCGACTTACGATCCGCCACTTCCCATCACTTCCCCGAGCGCCGCCAATCGAAGCACTTCAGGGCAACGCGCGCGCATCGCTCCCAAAAGCTTCCGATGGCTGCTTTCAGGGATGCGACCGCTCTCAACCCAATACTGGACCGTATTAGCTGAAGTCTCGATCGCTCGCGCCGTCGCGTTCACGCCTCCAAAATGCTGGATGACATGAGCAACGGCGAGTTCCTTGAAATTGCGCCGCTCGATTTTTTTCTTCGTCGTCTTCTTCTTCATGTCGGATACTCCCATACGAACCCGCGCAGCGCGTCAACCGCAGCCCCGGGAACAATCCACAGCGAAAAACCGCCCCGGGTCGACAGCTGCGTCGTTTTGGTCTTCGTATAGCGCCGGGCAAAACGTGGGGCTTTTACAATGGAAGACTTTTTGAACCGTCATCTGTTTTTGTGCTGCCTGCTTGGCGCAATGGCTGGTTTGATTTTTGGAGTGCCGCTCATGCTGTTCGGGCTCACTCCTGTTCTGACCTTCATCTTCCTGTCGTGAGGCGTAATGCGAAACCGCTATCCCGGGCTCTGCTACGTCTGCGGCAAGAACGTCGCCCCGGGTTATGGTCACTTCGAGCGCAACGCCCACATGATGCCGGGAGGCAAGGTCGCGCGGTTTGTGGTGCGTCACATCAATTGCTTCCCGGCCGATAAAAAGCCTCGCCCGAACGGCGAGTAAAAAAGTTCGAAACTTTTTCATTTTTGCTCTTGCAATCGAAACCGTTATGGTTCAAATATGAACCAAGGACGAAATGGTTTCGTTCAGCAAAGGAAGCTCAAATGGCTCACGCAGTTGAAACCCTCGCATATCACGCCAACGCGGCCGGTCTGGCGCAAGGCGCGAAGTTCACGGATCAAGTCGGAACGGTGCCGTGGCATGGCCTTGGCGTCGCAGTCGGCGATAACCTGTCCGCAGAAGAAATGATGGTCGCGGCCGGGCTCGACTGGGAAGTCGGCGTTCAGCCCGCTTACACGAAAAACGCGAAGGGCGAGTTCGTCGAGATCGAAGAGCGCCAAGCTCTGATCCGCATGAGCGACAACAAGTTCTTCGACTTCTCTTCGAAGCACTGGAAGCCGGTTCAGAACCGCGACGTGTTCAAATTCTTCAAGCAGTTCGTCGACGCTGGCGAAGCGAAGATGGAAAGCGCCGGATCGCTGCGCGGCGGTAAGATCGTGTTCGCCCTTGCGAACCTGAATGCCGACCACGTGTTGAGCGATGGCGACACGCTGAAATCCTACCTGCTCTTCGCGAACGCTCACGAAGTCGGACAGGCGGTTGTCGCCAAGCAGACCAATACCCGGGTGATCTGCGCGAACAAGCTCTCAGTCGCACTGGGAGCCGACTGGGGATCGACCAACGCGAAGGAAGGCGAGGGGGTCTTCAAGATGACCCACTATCGCGAATTCGATGACGCGGCGATCGAAGAGGCTCGCAACATGGTCGGTCTGGCGCGCGACAAGTTCGGCAAGTTCGCCAAGCTTGCGAACCAGCTGAAAAAGATCGGCATCGATCGCGAAGTCGCCTTGAATATCATCACGCCGATTTACGCTCCCAAGATCGAAGCAAAGGACATGATCGGCGACTTCGACAAGCGCGCAACGCCCACCATCAAAAAGCTGATGGAAAGCCTGCACAACGCCCCGGGTGCCGAACCCGGAACGGCTTGGGGCTTGCTGAACGCGGTGACGCACTATGAAGACCACGTCTCCGGACGCTCGCCGGACGCTCGCCAAGCCTCCGGACTCTTCGGGGCTGGCGCGAGCCGCAAGGTTCTGGCGACCCGCGCCGTCGAGCTTCTGGCGGCCTAGGGCGAACGGGGTTCGAATAAAATCTTTTCGAACCCCTCTTGCCTTTGGTTCAAAAATGAACCATCCTGTTTTCATCAGGAAAGGAAGACCAGATGAAACCCCTAGCAATGACCCCAAACCAAGCGGCCCGGCTGGTCGCTGAAGTCGTCGGCGGGAAATTCGCCAGCAAGGCCGCCCTCGAAGCGTCCCTGAGCGCCCTGCTCCAATCTCTGAAAGAGGGAGAGATCGAAACCGTTAACTACCTGCTCGCCAAACAAGGCAAGCAGTTCGCCTAACCGGACCAGCAACAAAAGGAAGCTCACATGACGAAGACCTACGCACTCAAACCCGGCGCAAAGCGTCGCGTGTGGATCGAGTGGGAATATCCATCGATCAGCGATTTTAAAACCGCAGAGGCGAAAAAAGCGGCGGCCGAAGAAACCTGCCGCCTGATCAACAACATGCTCGATCGGCTCTGCGGAGAAGAAAAACATTCAACGCTATGGTGGCATGACGGCAAGGGCGCTTTCATGCTTGGCGACAATACGGGATTTGTCGAGTGCAACGATAACGGCCACTGGTTCAATCTGGAATTCTTCGGCCGGTAGGCGCTGGCGGGGTTCGAATAAAATCTTTTCGAACCCCATTGCCATTGGTTCAAATTTGAGCCATAAGAGTTTCATCAGGAATAAAGGAAGCTCACATGTCCTTCGAATATCCAGCGATCAACGTCCCCGAAAACTGCGATAACCCGGCCGCCTATATTCGCGCCGCCCATCGCCGGATCGACCAAATGCGCGCTACTCGCGCCGCAAAGAAAAAAGCGGAATGGTTTGCCGCCGATCCGAGCCGGATCGCACTGGTCGAAGCCATGCGGCCGATGATCGACTTCGAATATCGCCGCAGCGAAAACGGCGAACCCGGCTTCATGGGAAAGATGATGAAGTCGATCAATGATTTTGGGTCGCTGACCCCGAAGCAGGAAGAGGCGGTTCGCGCAAGCCTCGCTCGCTCGAAGGCTCGCGCTGAAGAGCGCGCCAAGGCCCGGGCAGAACAGCACGGGATCGACGCGGCGAAGTCGCAGTTCGTCGGGCAAGTCGGCGAGCGCAGGGTCTTCGCGCTGACGATGAAGAGAACGGTTTCGTTCGTCGGAAACTTCGGCCCGGCCGTCGTCAATGAAATGTGCGACGCTGAAGGCAACGTGTTCGTCTACATCGGCGCGAACCAGCTGGCGAAAGAAGGCGAGGCGCTGAACCTGAAGGCGACGATCAAGCGTCACAACGATCGCGACGGGGTCAAGCAGACCGCCCTGTCCCGGCCGATCGTGGTCGCGGTTTGAGGGGAAGAGATCATGATGAAGATGACGCCAGAACTTCAGGTGAAAAAGCAGGCGGCGATCGCCGCCCGCCACGAACTGCGCGAAGCCCTCGCTGAAGCTGGTCTGCAATCCGGCCGGGCTCTGATGTACTGGGATGCGGACAGGCTTGCCGCCATGGGCGAACGGATCACGAAAGGGGTCGCCGCATGGAAGGCGGCCGAAGAGACATTCGAGAAGGAAGCTCAACAATGAACCAAGACACACTGAACAAGGTCACAGGCGAAACGCTTCGATTTGGACTGTATCGATCGGGCGAGATCGCGATCGAGATCATCGACAAGAAAGGCGACTTCTACCCTGACAGCATCGCGGGCGAGCGCATCACGACGGCGACTGTCGCCCTGTCCGAATACGGGGTCGCCCCGTCGACGGGCTGCGTCTGGCTGAAGGGCTGGTCTGAAAACGAGGGGCTTCCCGAGCGCCTCCAAGAGATCGGCGTCGTGCGGCTAACGGGGCGTGCCGCGCCCTGCGGATACGCCGTCGCGCAAGAGGGGGAACTCACCCCGGCCGGGCTGGCGGCCATCGCTGCGGCCAAGGTGGCGATCAATGGCTGATCAGCACGATCGTTCTCCGCAGGCCGTCAAGCGCTACCTGAGCGGCCCCGTGATCCCGAAGTCGGGAGGGTCTTACTTCAATCTGACCTGCCCGTTCTGCGGAACCCATAACCGGGCTTACATCTGGTCGATCGCTGGCGGGGGTAAAAAATGCGAAAACAAGACCTGCCGGGCCAAATTCGACAGCTTCGGCAACGCCTATCCTCGCATCCCCGGGCCACGTGAGAGGGCCCGGGCGAGTGTTTCACGTGAAACACCCGCCACAGGCGAACATGGCGACCCCGGGAAAGTCCCCTAGGAAGACTTCGGAACTACCGTGATAGCGCCGCTGCGGAGCCCCGTAGCGGCCCTTTCGGCCGTCGCCGCTGCCCTCGCATGGCTCCGGTCCCGCGCCTCTCTGGCGGCCTCCCGTGCGGCCTCCCGGGCGATCCTGAGTTCTTCTAGCCAGAAGGTGATCAGCTTGTCGGCGAGGGTCAGTAGGCCCCGGCCGCAGAAGACGATGAACAGGGCCAATAGAACGGTTCCGCCCCCGACCGGGCCGCCGACAAGGCTCTCGATCCCATCCTTCGCGGATTTGATGAAAGGCAACGCCTTTTCGAGTTCAGCCTGAACCGCTGCAACTGCCGGATCGTCCGCGACCATCAAAACCATGCCTCCCGTTAAACCCAACATTCCAGCCGCAGCCCGCAGCATCTTAAAGCGCCCTAGCGACGCCCTGCGCTGATCCGCGCGCGGGGCGGGGCTTCGCAGCCCGGATAGGCCAGACCAGCACAGGCGCTAGCGCTAGGCCCAGCGTTAGCCAGTCGACGCGCATTCCCGACCAGAAGGCCGTAGACAGGGCCCGGCCGTCCAACAGAGCGACGATCACGAAGGCCGAAGGGAAGATGATCGCGATCGGCGCGACAAGCTTCCATCCCCAAAACACGCGCGGGTTGATCAGGCACATGAACCAGCCGATCGCGCCCGCTGCGACAAGTCCGGTAATCGAAATTGCATCAAACATTTTCGCTTCCTTTCTAAGTCCCGGCGACCGGTTTTTTCTTCCGCCCTTGCGCCGCTTCGCCAACCGTATCCCAACCGATCATGACGACATACAGCCCAGCGATCGCGAGGAACAGGACGCCCCACACTTGGATAGCTGCAGCGACGCCGCCCTCTTCCCAGTCATCAGGCACGCCCGGGATCGACATGACCAGTTTCGCCATGGCCTGATAGTGCGCCGCGCCGGTAGCGGGCTTCATGCTGTCGATCTGTTTTTCGACCGCCGCGATCTCGCTCTTTTTCGCGTCGATGCCAGCCTGCATTTCGCTGGCCTCTTTCAGTTCGGCGCGAATGTCGACGGCAAGGTTGCACAGGTCGCGCGGGCGTTTCTTCGGAAGGTTCGCGACGCATGCGGGCCCGGGATATCCTTCCTTCGCATCGACCGGCGCGATCGCATCAAGGTTCGGCATGCCCCAGCCAGCAGCTTCGGCAAGATAGCCGTTCAGCGTCTCGCGCGTGAACTCGACGCCCTCTGGCTTCGGCATGGTTCCAAGCTCACGCAGCAAGCGGCTGCGCGTCTTGCGAAGCTCATCGCGATCGTCGTTCACTTCGATCGCGTGCTTCGTGTCCATCGACGCGTGAGAGACGAGGTTAGAGAAGACGCCGAAGAGCGTCACGGCTGAACAGAGTATCGTCGCGCGCTGCCAGTTGCCGCGCAGCTGCTTCGCCTTTTTCACCTTGCGCTCAATATCGGCGACCATAGGCAGGTTCTGCGCGATCAGCGCGTTGCGACGCTCGATATCAAGGTCTTCGATCGCGCGAGAGTTCTCCTTGTGTTGGCGGTGCGCCCACACAGCGAAGCCAGCGATCGACACGCCGCCAGCGACAGCGAGCGAGCCCCACGACGCGAAGATCAGGCCATAACCTTGACCGGCGTTTCCAAGCTCCCACCACGTCATGACAGACAGGAAGCCGAGCGCGACCGCAGCGCCAACGAAAAGGAAGAGGCTGCGGACGGCGGATGGGGTGTTGTTCCAGATCCCCGAACATGCCTTCACGATGTTCGTTCCGGCGTCGCGGAAGAACTGGCGCGTGCGAGCGCTGAACGTCATCGCCTTCGCGCGCTCTGCGGCCTTGCGCGCTGCACTGTCCGAAAGATTGTTCACGCCGTCGATCACTGTGCCGCCCTCTTGTCTGCCTCACGCTCTGCGGCGATCCATTCGGCCGTCAGCGTCATGCACGTTGCGTCGTCGGCGATGCGCTCGACTGACGTCAGCCCCATATCGGCGAAGGTCTGCTTGCAATACCCCGGCTTCGCCGGATCGGGGGTGCAGACGAAACGAAAGTTTCGACGAACCGAAATGCACAGCGGCGGTTGAACGCGGAAGTCGCGCTCAATTACCGGCGCTGGCTCCGGACACTTGGCCACCGGGGGCGGATCGTATGGGATCGGCTTGGGTTTCCATGGTGCGGTTGAGCACGTCGAAAAGAGCGGCAGGCACGCCAGCGTTAACACAAGCGTCTTTGATCTTGACCATTTCATCGCGTGCCTCTGCAATCTGCAATTGTGTTCGTGTTGCACTCGCCGCAGCCGCAGCCGCCGCTTTCTCTGCGCGCTCGACGGCGAGACTTGTCGCCGCGCGATCTTCGTTCAGAATTTTTCTGTTCTCTTCCTTCTGACGGTCGACTTCGTTATTCGACTTCGTCACTTCGGCGACGCAGGCGAGCTTGCCGCGCATCGTGTCGACGGCGACAGTGTTTAGCGCGTCGTTGATCGTGTGAGAGGCGGCCTCGCCAGCCTGAAAGCCGCGCGGATATCCGATGAACTTCCATCCGATCGAAATGCCGATCAGAGCCGCCGCGACGGTGCTGGCGATAAAAGCGATCACTGTCTTGCCGCCCGGGATTGCAAACGGGTTCATGCGTATTGCCCTCTGAAATGATCGGCCTTCTCTTTGACTTCGGCCGCGTAAGCGACGTACCTGCCCGTTCCGTTCTGCACCTTCGCGAACGACTGGTAATCGCCAGCGCGAAGCGGCTCGAAGCCGCCATCGGCGATCAGCAGGCGACAGGCAATGTCGAGTTGCGAGCGCTGGCTCTGGTAAAGATATTTCACGACTTCGAAGACGTCATCGAAGACAGGGTTCGTCAGCTTGCGCCAGTTGAAGCCCGCGAACTGGAATGCTCCGAACGTCGTGCTTTCAAGAGCGCGATCAAAATCGATTGCCGCCATCGGCCCAATGTATTCAGCCCAGCGCGCTTCGTTCGCCGTCGAGCGATCGCCGTTGTAGCAAATTCTATACGGGTGATTTTTCCCGACCTTCGAAGGATGAATGAAACCGTCCTGAAAGAATTCCGGGTTCGTCTTGTCGTAAGCGTGCGCCGTTCGCTTCGTCCATTGATGAAGCTCAGGAACGGCCATAAGTCGACCGTTCTTGTCGAAGCCGCTTCCGCCCGGCGCTTCCTGATAGGCGACGGCTTGCAGCTTCCAAGGCTCGACGTCGTGACGCTCGCCGCATTCGATATAGTCGAGCTTTGAAAGAGGGCGCGGATCAGTGGCGCGCAACGTGATCAGTTCAGCCATGCGACGCGCGTTGATTGCGCGATCCTGCTTGGCCGCAACAGAGTTGCCAACGGCAAAGCGGATCGTCGCGTTCAGGGGTTTCTTGAGCGTCGCAAGCATGCCCGGGTTATGCGCTGTTTCGGCTATTCGCCAGAGCGTATTTTTTCCCGGGTTTGCAAAGATTATGGAGGATCATAGGTCGAAATCGGATTGCCTTTGACGGTCAATCCTTCGTTCAGCAGGGCGGGAATAGCGCCGCCAGTCGATCCGACAATTCGCGGAGCATAATCGCCAGAGCCGCCCGCGCCCGTGTACCAGACTTCCTGCGCGTCGGTGAACTTCGTGAAAATGCGACCAGAGCAATAGCTCGCTTGGTCTGTCCCATCCCTTCCGAAATAAATGGCGTGCGTCGCGTAGTTCTCGCCCAAGTGAACCTGCGCGCCATAACCGAAATCGTTGAACCGGGTAAAGTCGGCTCCATTGCTCAAAAAGATGACCGGCATAATGAAGGGCGTTTGGTCGACGATGTATGCAGCGCGCGCCGTTGGGTC
>ERZ650304.79-NODE-79-length-62453-cov-13.989551_pt1 | contig 62453 bp, 56 predicted proteins | sample MGYA00376240_ERZ650304 | MGnify/ENA primary metagenome ERZ650304 (study PRJEB26733, sample SAMN07839271) | wastewater metagenome | biome: small river; feature: stream; material: water | place: USA: North Carolina | collected 2016-03-01 ...
TCTTCATTTTTTATAAGACCTAATAATAGTTAATCTAAAGCAATAATAGTATATTGCTTAGTTTAGCATAGACTTTCAGGATTATTTTATCCGAAACGGATATTTATGACAGATTTTTAGATTACTTAAGTGCAACGCTGTTGGGGCAATTGAAATAATGAAATTAGGCAGTGAATATAAATTTAGAAAATAAAACCCACTCGTAAAAATGAGTGGGTTTTACAAAATATCAACGTGGTTTAGTCAACCTGCAAAATTGCCAAGAAAGCAGTTTGTGGAATCTCAATATTTCCAACCTGCTTCATGCGTTTTTTACCTGCTTTTTGTTTTTCAAGTAGTTTTTTCTTACGGCTGATGTCACCGCCATAGCATTTTGCCAATACGTTTTTACGCATAGCTTTAACCGTTTCGCGAGCAATAATGTGCGCGCCAATTGCTGCCTGAATCGCAATATCAAACATTTGACGCGGAATTAGTTCACGCAATTTAGACACCAGCTCACGCCCTCGATATTGTGAATTGGCACGATGCACGATGAGCGATAAAGCATCAACTCGCTCGCCATTTACCAGTACATCCAATTTAACTAAATCCGAAACACGGAATTCTTTAAACTCATAATCAAATGAAGCATAACCACGCGAAACTGATTTTAGTTTATCAAAGAAATCCAACACTACTTCATTAAGCGGCATTTCATAACAGAGCATAACTTGGCGCCCCATGTATTGCATATTCATCTGTACACCGCGTTTTTGCGTACATAAGGTAATCACTGCGCCGACATGATCATTCGGTACTAAAATATTAGCGGTAATGATTGGTTCACGAATTTCCTGAATCCGGCTTGGATCAGGTAATTTCGCAGGATTCTCTACAGTGAAAACCTCACCAGTTTTGTCCAAAACCTGATACACCACGGTTGGTGCGGTAGTAATCAAGTCCATGTCAAATTCACGCTCTAGACGTTCTTGCACAATTTCTAAATGCAATAACCCTAAGAAACCACAACGAAAACCAAAACCTAATGCTTGCGAAACTTCTGGTTCGTAATTTAGCGAAGCATCATTAAGTTTAAGCTTCTCTAATGAATCACGGAGATTTTCATAATCATGCGACTCTACCGGATAAAGCCCGGCAAATACTTTTGGCTGAATCTCTTTAAACCCAGGTAATTGTTCGCTAGCTGGATTAGCATCTAACGTCACGGTATCGCCTACTTTGGCATATTGTAATTCTTTGATACCAGCTATAATGTACCCTACTTGTCCTGCGGACAATTGAGCTTTTTGAATTGCTTTAGGTGTGAAAACACCAACTTGCTCACACAGATAAGTGGCTTTATTACTCATAAATTTGATTTTATCTTTGGGTTTTAACACCCCATCAACTACGCGTACCAGCATTACTACACCGACATAATTATCAAACCATGAGTCAATAATCAACGCTTTGAGCGGTTTGTTAACTTCTCCACGTGGTGGTGGAACTTTGGCAACGACTAATTCGAGCACATCTTGTAGCCCAATTCCATTTTTCGCAGAACAATGCACTGCGTCCATCGCCTCAAGTCCGATAATATCTTCAATCTCTTGCGCAACCCGATCAGGCTCTGCTGATGGCAAATCAATCTTGTTTAAAATAGGTAATACTTCAACGCCCAAATCAATCGCAGTATAACAATTGGCGACCGTTTGTGCCTCAACCCCTTGTGAAGCATCAACTACCAACAGCGCACCTTCACAAGCCGATAAAGAACGCGATACTTCATAGGAGAAATCAACATGTCCTGGAGTATCAATCAAATTAAGATTATAAATAATTCCATCTTTTGCTTTATAGTTTAGTGCTGCCGTTTGGGCTTTAATCGTGATTCCACGCTCTTTTTCGATATCCATTGAATCAAGCACTTGCGAATCCATCTCGCGTTTGTCTAATCCACCACAAAACTCGATAAAACGATCAGCCAGCGTAGATTTGCCGTGGTCAATATGGGCAATAATTGAGAAATTTCGTATATGTTTCATGTTGTCCTAAAATCAGTATTTGTACAAAATAAAATATGCGGATTATAACACATTGTGCCGCCCAATTTATCTGAAATACAAAACCCCGGAGATATCCTCCGAGGTTTTAGCTAAATTACCAATAGGAACTTAGCGAGCAGACAAACGTAGGCAATTCATAGCTGCTCTTATAATCTACCCACGGCCATTCACAGTTTGGCACAGTTATATTGTAAGGGGATGGCATATTTGGCGTATACCCCGTAGGATTAAGGCTTAAATAAGTGTACTGTCCTGGATAAGTATGACCATAAAATGAAGCACCATTACCAGAAGGGGAACCATTAACAAATAATAAGTTACCGTTAAGTAGAAGCCCGCTAACATAACTATTATTTCCTGATGGATTGGTTGAAGTTAAAGTTACATTTAGAAAAGCCGGAGCCCAGTTATAGGGCATTCCATCTGGATTACCCGGATAATTCCAGCGCGAATACTCACTATTTATGCTTTCACCATTAATTTGAACTATATCAAGGTTTGGATTATAGGATATCCCAATAGTATTAGTATCATAGCTTGCGCTATTTTGAACTGGATTAATACCAAATGAGGCAATGAAACCATCCGGGAATGTTGTCTGCACTCCCGCGGGAACAACAACATAAGCATTTTTTTCATTAGCATTACCAAATCCGCCCACACTAATATTATCATATGACGAACCAGCAACCAAAGTTGAACCATCATACCAATTAGTACCAAAATTATTGGGATCATATGAGTACATATAAGTTATTGGACGAGAACTTGTGCTCTGAGGATTATTAGTAAAAAGAACCGTTGTCCACGCATTACCTGCTAAGTTAGCAAAAACCAACATATGCGCAGCTAAATACGCAAAAGTACTATTAGAGGCAGTATAACTTATCATATTATTGTTAATACTACCTGAAACATCAGATTGATAATAATTTGTTTGCCAGTTACCGCACATTAAATATGGAACGCCTTGAGTGCCTAAAGAAAAAGTGCCATCTGCGCCATTGGGAACATACCAGTATAGATTATAACCAGGGATTTGTCCAACCGCGGATGGATTGCACGCACTAAGGTTAATGTTGTTAGCCAAACTACCACTTGCTTGTGGGTATGACTCGGGTGCAACATAATACGGCATCAGTGATTGATTGGTAGTTTGATAGTTCAATCCATTTGGATAACCCGTCGGTGTGGCTAAATAGCCCGGAACAACTGCTTGGTTAAATTGCACAAAAGATTCACTGCCATTGATAAATAGCTGTGGCGCACTTTCATAGTTAGACGCAATTATAGACAATAGTTCAGCACTTGACTCAGTATTGGTGGCATTATAGGTCGAAACACTTTGTGCCCATGTTCGAACATCGTTAAGACCATAGTACTGGTAAATCATAGTTGTTGAGCTTAGATTTTGTAAAGATGTACCAAGTGCCGAAGTATAGCCTTGAACTCCTGAACCCGAAGTTGCTTTATTTAAATTAGCCAGCAAGAAACTCATTGGGGTCTGCACAGTAGAACCACTTGCAGTCTTCCCACTACTTAATAAAGCTGCGTAATTTGGAGGATCATTATCAGTAACACTCTGACCATTTACGACAAAAGTAGTCGAACCACTTGGGTAAGTTTGTGCACCCATTATCTGATCAGTAACGATATATTCAAGAGTATTTTGAAAGGCTTGATTAATATATGCCGCAAAAAGTAAGGTTAATTGTTCTTGGGCGTTTACATATTGCTGCTGAATAGTACCAACACTTTCCCCCACAAGCTCAGAACTATTATCAATGTAGAAAATAGTTGCCGGAACATTACCATAAGATAAAGATTGATTTAATGTTGATGTACTATTGACATAAGCCATTGCATTATTATAATTAACCTGATTATTTAAGTACTCTAAATAATAAGCTTGTTGCATAGCAAATACGCTTTGTTGATAAGCCTGCATTAAAGTATCGTTATACTGATCATATAGCAAAACATAATTATTATAATTCTGAGTCTGAATTTGACTAACTAGTGTAGTGTACAATTGTTGATACATTAACAATTGACTACTGGTAGTAATACTAGCCTGAGTTACACATTGATAAGGCTGGCTACAGGTATCACTGGTTACTGCTCCGGACAAATTAACTAAACTATTTTGATAATCTTGTTGATTCCCATCTTTAGTTACAGCAGGTAAATACGTATTGGTTAGCCACGCTGGATTTGCTGCCATATATGCAGCCAAATCAGATTCGTTCATATAATTTGCAGTGCTTGCTCCATTGCTGGTACTACTATTCCAAAACTGAATATCATACATGATATTCCCCATTAATCCAATCTCATTGGTTGATACCCCATTATTAGAAATGCCCGTAAAATAACTAACTGACTGTTGGAAAAGATACTGATCTGTAGCTTCATTTGATAGGGCGTTTAAATAATTATCCATATAAAAAGTATTATTGGATAAATTTAACGCATTGGTAATATTTTGAATTTGTGCCTCTTGAACAGCCAATTGCTGAATAATAAGATTAAATGCAGATTGAATACATGCATTACCTGCTGTAGTCCCTTCAAGATTTAGAACACTGCTACCCGCTTTGGCTATCGCACCCAACGCAGGTCCTGCAACAGGAATAAAACTCACAAAACTGGAAGCTACAGTAAGTCCTGTTGCAGCATCATTACTTTGACCACAGTTGCCCGTAGTTGAAGATTGTAATCTCCTGGTTGATGAGTTCATCATGTTTGATGTTGGACTTGGATTAAATAACGCCTGGATTGCAGGATAGGAATTAGGACCTTGCGGTGGATTGTGTGTATTAGCAGTATTGTTAGAAACAGTTCCAGCTCCGCTACAAGCAGATAAGCTTACAGCTAGCATTAAGCTAAATCCGGAGTAGATTCTTAACCAGTTTTTTATCTGCGTTTTCATAAATTAATTTCCAGCAAAATATTTTGATAATTCTAGCACAGTAAAACTGACTAAAGCGATATATAACTATGACTTTAGCCTGATAGAGATTAAAATCTCAGAACTAAACAAATATCATACTGATTTAAACTTAAATATTTAGCGCGTATCTAACAAACACTCCATGAAAAAACTTAAGAAGAAATTGAAAAAAGTACGCTTAAACTAAACGTACTTTTAAGAGTATAAAACTTTAAATTAATTTATGTTTTGACCGCCAATAGTAAATGGCAAAAACATAGTAATTGTCCGTTGCGAATCGGTACGCAAGATTTTCAACACGATTGTCTGCCCATTTTTATAACGATCTACTATTTTCACAAATTGATCTAACGAGCTAACTGGAGTATTAGCAATTCCAAGAATAATATCACCACTTGCCAAGCCCGCGAATTGGGCATCACCGTTTACGCTTTGGATAACCAGAGCAGAATTTAGCTTCAAGCCGAGCTGTTGCAATTGCTTAGCATTTAACTGCGCTACTGCAATACCTAATTTAGTAATTTGTTTACTGCTAACGTTATTAGAATTATTACCATTATTGCTAGGTGATGACGTTCCATTTTCATCAGATGCCATCGTAGTTGCGGTTAGATTAATTTGCTGGTTATTACGCCAGATTACCAGATTAACTGGTTTATTCGGACCTAAATTACTTACAATTTGCGGAAGCTTAGATGTATCGCTAATTTCTTGCCCATTAGCTTTTAATATTACGTCACCAACTTCAATTCCAGCTTTTTCAGCTGCAGAACCAGCATCAACACCATTAACTAACGCTCCCTTGGCACTACTTAAACCAAATGAAGAAGCTAATTCTTCGGTCACAGGCTGAATTGCAATCCCTAAGCGACCATGAACTACTTTACCAGTTGATTTTAACTGATCAGCTACCCGCATTGCGTAATCGATCGGAATAGAGAATGAAATTCCCATATAACCACCGCTCTTACTGTAAATCTGTGAGTTAATTCCAACTACTTCGCCGTTGAGATTAATCAGCGGACCACCAGAATTACCTGGATTAATCGGTACATCGGTTTGGATATATGGAACTGCGCTATCATCCGGAAGACTTCGTGACAAAGCAGAGACAATCCCTTGAGTGATAGTATTTTCTAAACCAAATGGCGAACCAATTGCCACCACCCAGTTACCCGCTTTGAGATTATTAGGATTGCCAATTTTGACACTTGGTAAATTTTTAGCAGCGATTTTAATTACCGCCACATCACTAGTCATATCTACCCCAACAACTTTGGCTTTAAATTCACGTTTATCGCTAAGTTTTACAGTCACACTATCAGCATTATTCACTACGTGTGCATTGGTTAAAATATAGCCATCGCTGGACAAAATAAATCCTGAACCTAAGCCTCTTTGTTTATATTTTTGTTGCTGCTGAGGTACCATCCGTTTGAAAAAATAGTCAAACATTGGATCGCCCGTACTACCGAACTGACCACCTTGTGGAGTAACATTCTGCGTTACATTAATATTAACTACTGATTTACCAACATTATCATAAATTGCTGAAAAATCAGGGTACGCAGAAACTACACCTGATGCAGAAGAATTGGGAATAGTAGCAGCAAAAGATGTTGTGCTGACAGAAATTGCAGCAACCAAAGCCAGAATTAATTTTTTATTCATCATCGTTATCACCTTTGCGGATTAGTTAAAAATAAAAAACCTCATACTCTCCAGCTATATTAACTGTGAGTAACAGCATACTCGAAGTATTTGATTTTTGGACGCGAAGTATTTATAAAAAAGACGAACACTCGTGTTACGCACATGTACTCAGAAGTACATGACGAGTCTTTTTTGAAATACGACAAAGTACAAAATTCAAAGACGATGAGTATTAGACGTTATTTAATCACTAATTTAAGAACCACGCAATATTTTTCAAGAGCTGATAACTAATCTTTTTAAAATACCAGCAAAATACCCAACACATAAAAGCATTGTAATACAAAAGCTTGCTGGCAAATCAAATATATAAGAAATATACAATGCAATAATAATCGCTAAATTCGCGCTAATTACGCTAATTAGGATAGTTGCGGTAATGGTTCTACCCCACTGCATCCCAATTGCACCGGGAATAATCAATAGAACAAAAACCAATAATGCTCCCACCACCTGACATGCCATTGAAACTGTAACTGCTAATACCAGAAAAAATACTACCGAGAGCAATTTGAGCGGTACATTTTTAGAACTCGCCACGACTGGATCAATTGAAGCAAAAATTAACGGACGACTGATAATTAGCATCGTTAACAAAATCAATACTGCCAAGGCGCTGAGTTGAATCAATTGCGCATGAGATACCGCAAAAATATTCCCAAATAAAATACTCATTACGCTACCAGCATAATTATTCTGAAATAGGAATAAAAAATAAGCCCCAAGCCCTAAGACAAAAGTTAAAACCACGCCAATAGCTAAATCATTTTTTTTAACCTTCTCACCCATTAAGCCCATGGCAACTGCGGCAACAGCATTTAGTAATAATTGTCCAACTAGACCTGATACACCCAACAAAGCAGCACCTGCAGCACCCGTTAAACTCATATGCCCTAGTGCATGCGCGGCAAAAGCAGTTCTACGTAGCACCACAAAAACACTGACAATACCACAAATAGTTGCAACGATTAAACCTGACAACAAGGCATTTTGCATAAACTCATATGCCCACATAGCTATCCTCTTTGACACATTCAATTGTTTCACAAAAATGTACACCGCTACCGCTAAAGTGAATGAATGCATCCAAATGGCTGGCAATTTCATGCATATCATGCGAAATAATAAATAAACCCAGCTGCTGATAGCGATGAATCTGCTGTAAGGCTTCAATAAAATGCTGCTTGGCATGCGGGTCAAGATCAGCTAATGGTTCATCAAGCAATAGCAAACGCGGCTGATTAATCAATGCTTGCGCTAGATAAATGCGTTTTTTCTGCCCTCCAGAGAGCGTATTAAATGCCTGATGGGCATAAGCGGTTGCGCCAACTAACTCAACTAGTTCGGCGGCACGCTGTTTCAGTTGCTTACTGTATAAAGCAAGTCCCCAGAATTGCCCTCGATAACTACTCAGAATTAGATTCAAACCACTCATATTGTCACTGAGATTGATTTCGCGCTCTTGGGGAATATACGAGATCAGATGATTAAGCTTACCCGGTATATTTCCCAAAATCTGTAACTCACCTGAGTTAGGTGCTAAGTTCCCAAGGATGGTTTTCATAAAGGTAGATTTACCAGCCCCATTTTTACCAATAATCCCAATCCATTGATTATCATCAATCGTTAGATTAAATTTGGGTGTAATCGGCTTATCATAACCTAAAATCAAGTCTTTACAAATAATCATCTTAGCGTGACTTTGCCAATGCTGTATTAGTAGCACTAATCTCTTGATTTAGCCAAGCATTGATTGTTGTATTTGCGGGCATAGTTTCGCTGACACCAACTATTGCAACACCATTTTTACGTGCTAAATTCTGCATATTTTTGGTAATTGAGTCGGATACTTGATTATTATAAAAAAGCACCTTAACTTTTTTAGAGGTGATTAGGTTTTGATAATCCGCAATCATCTTAGGAGTTGGTTCGCTATCATTCATAATTTTCCATTGAAAATCCAATCCCTCCATTTTTAAGCCTAGCGCATCAGCCATATAACCAAAAACTGGCTCAGTAGCAGTAACTTGTGTGCCTGCATATTTAGCTTTGCTTGCTGCAATATTCTGAGTTACTTGCTGATGTTCCTGATTAAATTTTTGTAAATTAGCATTAGTCTGTGTTTTAGCAGCTGGTTCAAGCTGATTAATTCGTTCAGCTAATAATTTTGCTAGTTTAGGAAAGGTTTCTGGCTTATACCATAGATGCGGATTTTGTCCAGATTTTACACCTACCAGATCAGCAACATTAATCACCGTAACTTTAGATTTATCAACACCAGTTAGCATTTGATTAATCCAGCTATCATAATCAGCTCCATTATAGATTATGATCTGTGCTTGTCCTAATGCTTTACTGGTTGAAGGAGAAGTTGTAAATAAATGTGGGTCAGCATCTGGATTACTGATAATACTTTGTACACTAACCGCCGAGCCACCAATTTCCTTAGCCAATTCACCATAGAAATTTTCAGCCGCGACAATATTTACTTCTGCAGCAAAAGAACTAGCACCTAAAATTGATAGTAATGCTACTAAACCTAATTTTTTCATATTAAAGACCTTTATAAAATTATTTTCTAATAAATTGAAATATACTCGAAATATTTGATTCTTCGAAGCGTAAAATTGATAGAGTATATTACTCATCAACAAATGCCCAGCGTGGGAATGGATCTTCAAACTTCAGCCAAGCATCAACTCCTTGATTCATTTCAGAGTCATTCAGTAAACAGCTATTTAATCTTGAAATTAAATTCTCTTTATCAATTCCAATGCCAATAAAAACCATTTCCTGGCGACGATCGCCCCAGCGTGGATCCCAATCTTTCTGCATTTCAATTAATGCTTCTTCATCAAGCTCTTCTGCCGGACAACTTGCCCACCACATACCTACAGCCTCATGCTGTACCGCCATTCCAGCTTGGGCAATTTGCCCGACCCAATCATTACGCGAAGCTAACCAAAAATACCCTTTTGCCCGGATAACACTACCCCAATCACTTTCAAGAAACTCGTAAAATCGCTTGGGATGAAAAGGTTTTCTTGCTCGATAAACAAAGCTAGTAATCCCGTAAGCCTCAGTCTCAGGAACATGTTCGCCGTTTAACTCTTTAGCCCATAATGGTGAACGACTGGCTTCGTCATAATCAAATAGTCCAGTATTCAAAATCTCTTTTAATTCTACCTGAGCGTAATCAGTAATACGTAATCTTGCTGTCAGATTGAGACCTTTTATAACTGAGATAACCTGCTCTAACTCATCTTTATCAAGAAGAGAAGCCTTATTGACAATAATTACATTGGCAAACTCAATCTGGTCAACTAGTAAATTCACGAGACTTCGTTCATCATCTTCTCCAAGGCTTTCCCCAACATCTTTGAGAAACATATCCGAGCTATAATCTTTAAGTAAAGTTTCAGCATTAACAACCGTCACCATGGTATCAAGATTGGCAACATCTGAAAGCGACTTACCATTTTCATCACGAAACGCAAAAGTTGCCGCAACTGGAAGTGGCTCTGATATACCCGTAGACTCGATTAGCAGATAATCAAATTTGTTACTACTGGCTAATTTCTCAACCTCCACTAGCAAATCATCGCGCAAAGTGCAACAGATACAGCCATTTGACATTTCAACCAGTTTTTCATCGGTTTTGGATAATTTAGCCTCACCTTTTTCAATGATTGCTGCATCAATGTTAACTTCTGACATATCATTAACAATAACCGCAACCTTTAATCCCTCACGATTATTTAAAATATTACTCAAAAGAGTTGTTTTCCCAGCTCCAAGAAACCCAGACAATACTGTCACAGGTAATTTCATCATAATTATACACCTTTCTGTTACAAAGTAACATTATTTATCTACTATTTACTATTAGACTCTAACTAATATAAATAACTAACCATTAGCTGCCCCTGATAAACGCCGTTACCATCGGAATCGGCGTTGGTAACATAACCATAACCACCAAAGAATGTTAACCCTTTAACCTGTGGTATACTGTAGCTCACTTGAAGATCATATTCACTACTTGCTGGAACTAATGTTGTTGCATAATATTGATAACTAGGCGATATGATTAAGTTATTATCAAGTAAACTCAAAGATGGGGCAATTTTATAAGCTTGTCCAGATGATCTTTCAATCATCCCCTGAATCCATCCAGTTGTATACAATGGATCAGTTGCATACTGATAAGTATATGGTGAAACCAAGCCGCCAGCTTCATATCCATCTGATGGACCCCAGATATTGTTATAACCCAATTGAAGACCAAATATTGAGTAATTAAAGCCAAGTTGAGTACCAACCATGTTGCTGCTTACACTATTACCATACCCATTATTGTTAAGAATATTCCCATCTCCATTTTGCCCTTGCATCGCTCCCTGAAAACCCAGAGTAAATCCAAGATCGTCATTGATAGGAAGTTTTATAGTCGTATCCGCATATGCCATATTTGCGTAATCAGCAAATGCATATCCCCATAGGCGGAAACTCAGCATCTGTCCTGGAGTACTCCAACTAGCACCCGCCGCTACCGTAGATGAACTACCTGCATCTCCAATATTTCCAGTACCCGTACCATTATCAAAACTACTGTTGTACATTGTCTGTTGACTGAAACCTTGCTCACCAAGTAGCTGTGCACCATTGATTGCAAATCCAGTTAATAACCAACCACCTCCCGGATTTACATTTACTATTGCTCCTTGATAGGTTACCATATTTAGTGCGTTATTCTGGTAATAAGTCATCCATGGACTATTACTAATTCCGATCCATCCAGCATCTGCTTGAATAATATTTGAGTACTGATACTCCGCAAATAATTCCTGTGGTGTAACCTGTTGTGCAACTGAAAGTCCTTGCGCCTGATTCTCTGGTTCAGCGGGATTCCACTGACTACTGAAAAACGGATTGGCAACAGTCAATAGACCACCAAAGGAAAACCCTGCGACTTGCCCTGTTTGTCCAAAGATATTTACGGCGTAACCATAGTTATTGGCACCATTTTGATCGACATAACTGGCAGCGCCAAAAACATTCCATGTTCCATCTGTAAACCATTTTTGAGCAACATTATCTCGAGCAAACTCACTCTCACTGATATTTTGAGTACCGCCACCACTTGGCATACCAACATATGGATTCTGGGTATAATTACCCCTAAAGATATAACCGTTATCTGTTGTCTCTGGTTGGCTTTCTGCTTCTTTTTCCTGAGTAACCACTTGGTCCGTTTGCTGCTCATCTGCATAAGAAAACCCGCTAGCTACCATTAAAATAACGGGTAATAATTTTTTCATCTAGTTTACCTTTATAATACTTTTATGTTACAGTGTAACATTATAACATAATATTAGGAAAATATATGGGAAAATACAAGAATAAAATTAAACACTTACCTAACTGGATTTAGATTTATAATATTGTCATTAACATAATTAAGTATTTACCTTTATATGCAACCTAAATTTGAAACAATCATTGACTATTGTAAGTCAAAAAATATTCAGCTAACTAATCAGCGATCTCTGATTATTAGGATAATTGCAACCACACCGGATCAATTAACCGCAAATGAAATTTTAATCGACTTACAAAAAGTAAACCCAAAAGCAAATCGCATGACAATTCATCGTGCACTTGAGTTTCTTACGGATGCTGGCTTGATACATAAAATAGCATTCAATCACACCTACAAATTGTGCGCTCATCTTTATTGTAAACATGATCACCACTGCCAGATATTGATCTGTCAAAAATGTGGCAATCAAACAGAGATACATAATCCACAGATAACAGGGGCTTTACTAGAAATAAGTAAAACACATAACTTTAAACTTGCCAATCCAGTAGAAATAACTGGTTCATGCGCAAAATGTCAAACAGAGGAAATTTTATGATAACGGTTAATACAAAATTTGATGCTGGAAGTATCGTAGTTCATGATGTAAGCAATCCGCAAAATTTACGCTTTGGAATCCGCAACGATACCAATTCACATTTTGCGCAATGGTTTTATTTTCAACTTAGCAATGTTAGAGGACAAGAGTTGAATTTAAGTCTTGAGGGTCTGGATAAAACTGCCTACCCTGATGGGTGGGATGGTTATAATGTTTGTGCCAGCTACGATAATCAAAACTGGTTTCGCATTGATAGTAGCTTTGCCAATAACACGCTAAGCTGGTCGTTAACCCCAGAATGCAATAGCATCTATTTTGCCTATTTTGAGCCATATTCTTATGCTCGCCATTTGGAATTAATCGGTTTTGCTAATGAATGTGAAAATGTTCAACACCAAATTATCGGACAAACTGCCGAAGGGCGTAATTTAGATTTATTGATTATTGGTAATCCCAAGGCAGAACGCAAAGTATGGATTACAGCCCGTCAACATCCAGGAGAAAGCATGGCGGAATGGTTTATGGAAGGATTAATTTATCGTTTATGCGATGAACAAGATGCAGTGAGCATTAACTTACTAAAAAACCATGTATTCTATTTAGTTCCTAATATGAATCCAGATGGCGCGTATCATGGCAATTTACGCACTAATACCACAGGAACTAATTTAAACCGCGAGTGGTTGACTCCAAGTATTGATAAATCACCTGAAGTTTATCATACGCGCAATAAAATGCTTGAGACTGGAGTTGATATATTCTTTGATATTCATGGTGATGAAGCACTTCCATTTGTCTTTACCTCGGGTTGTGAAGATAATCCTAGCTTTAGTACTAAACAAAATGCATTACAACAACAATTTGAAGAATTATTCCCATTAATTAACCCAGACTATCAAACTAAAGTTGGTTACCCTAAAGGACACTTTAGTAGTGAATCAGCTACAGTGGGCACTAAATGGGTTGGAAATCAGTTTGATTGTCTGGCATATACTTTAGAAATGCCGTTTAAGGATAATGCAAACTTACCAAATGATTTGTATGGCTGGAATGGTGAGCGCTCATCATTGCTAGGAGCTAGTTTATTAACTATGCTTAACTTGCTTAGATAGCCATCTCTGATAAATTACTTTCAGGTATAGAAAATCAAGCTCTTTGAATTTTAGACCAGGGGTAATAGTAAATTTGAATACAAAATTACAAATCAGGATCTTATGTTAAAATAATGTATGACAGTACCACAACATTGCCAATGTTTTAAGAATCTAACAATGACAAATCAAGAGTATATAGATAAAATAATTGTAACTAACTTTAAACCACTTGTTACTCAGAATTTTTATTCATCAATTATAAACACTAATTATGAAATAATAATTTGTACCAACCTATCTGCCCGAGCTTTTGGCTTTGATAACTGGGAGGAAATGGTAAAATTTAAACTAACATTAACAATGTATAATGACCCTAAAGTTGCAAGAGCAATTTTTCAAAACGCATATACGCCAGAAAATGCAAAGCAGATCCACGAATATGTTCATAAGCTGTTTCTATTACAGGAATATGTCTTTACTTCGGGGAAAATAGTAAGCTACATTGACATGCTTCCGTATAACAATCAGCTTAGAACATATTTGGTTACCTTCACACCACTATACTATCAGGGAAAAGAAATAGTTGCCTTACAAACATTTAGTAGTGAAATTAATCTGTTTCGAATTCACGACTATTTAATTCTTGATGATAGAAATTTTACGAAACAAGCCAGCACCGCTCTTCAAAATAATAAAAAACTAACCAAAAGAGAAGAAGAAGTAATGTTCCTGATTTCAAACAATATAAATCAGGAACAATGCGCACAAATTCTAGGAATAACCAGAAATACAATAGCTACAATAATTCGGAACTTATGCGCTAAATTTGATATTGCAGGAGCAAGTACTAAGGCGCTATACCACATTGCTATTGAACATGGATTCTTTCAAACAATACCTGATTCACTATGGAAACCATGCATCATAGTAACAGATCAGGCGGCAGTTGATTACATAGGTCAAAAATTTTCCAAGTAATCAGTTACATAGATAAAACCTATAATCACTCGACATACTGGAGAAAGCTTTAGCACTCCAAATAGATTCTCAAAAAACTATTTACAAAATTCTTTGGTACATGAAGGCTCAATTGTATTCTTATTGTTATAATACTTAGGATCCCAATAATATAAATCTTCTTTCCCTCCATTTATCTCCGCCCATTTATTGATACCAACTCCATAATCATCACTATATTGTGAAATATAGTGCTTGGCGAAGGCTGCAATTTTCTTGCCATGATCTATGTTATAAGGAATTTTTTGTAGATTTAAGCGTTGTTGTATGGCTGTCATTTGTTTCATTGAGCCTTTTGGATCTATCCCTGTATAAGGTTGATCTTCTCCAAAGTAAATTTTACAGCTTGCTTTACTACCCAGGCGCCTTACTGCAGTGATTACTGCTTCACGAACGATAAAATGATCTATATGACTGCCATTTGCCATTAATACAAACATTGCACAGCTAGGCGTCTGTAGTTTATTCTCAAATACGGGTACTAATTGCTCGTAAATTGAGATTTCTTGAGCTCTAAATGTACTGAAGTTCCCCGCAGGAGCTCCGCCTAAAGTTTTAGGACCTTCATAGTGACGAATTGGAGCATCAGGGTAGCCATATGTTTCTATCCGTGCTTTATATCTGAACATTTCATTAACGGCAGCGTTTTCTTCGACATAACGTTGCATGCTTACCTTAGTGATACGATTATCAGATAAATCTTTGGGATTGGCATTTTCTGTCCATTGTGATAGAGTAAATATCACGCTATGCGATATATTATGCTTAGTAAACCCGTCGTTATTATCAATCAACCCAGCAAAAGTTAATAATATATCGTCAGGATGTGGAGATACAAAGATTAGATTTTGTGGAAAATCAACTGGTGTATCCGTTGACGCAAATACAGTGTTACTCATAGCTAGAGTCAAACTAAGTGACATTAAGAGTTTTTTCATCGCGTTGTCCTTAAAAAATTAAAAATATCGTTAGTAATAAATTTTTTCATCATTTAAACCTTTTTATTCTTTCATAGAACCTGAGATCATTTTACAGTTATTGCTATTAATTCAACATCTATACAGAAAACATACTGATACGTTTGCTTTTTGCTGATGTTAATGTTACAAAAATCGAACAATCTAACTCATTAATTTTCTACCCACGAGATCATAACTTATCTTCTTGCTACGTGTATATCACCAATTTTGGTGATATACACGTTTAACCTAATTTTATATAATTCGGCTCTAAACACATGCATTCGTAAACAATTAGCTCCAGATGAGATATTGTCAAATTAATATCTGGACCGTTTATTTATTAACTTTTTCATATAAAGGACACTATAAAATGAAGAAAAAAAGTACTAATTTATTGCTATCTGCAATTCTTTCCTCTGCTTTATTTGGCTGTAATAGCGGTGGTGCTGCTAACCAACCTTCAAATACGCCAGATATTTCAAAGAACAATGCAAACTTAACTACAAATACCACAGTTACTAAGAATATTAATAGTATTACTCCTTCAAACATCTGTAATAGCCTTCTTGAGTGGGATAATAAAAAACCCTACGCAAACCCTGGTCAAGTTGTTAGTTATTTAGGTAAAGAATATAGAAATAATTGGTGGACACAGGGAGACAATCCCGCACAACACAATGGCGTATATCCAGGAAGCGGACAACCATGGACTGAAATTGATCAATGTGCCGATAATATTGCAACTCCTGCCATAGTTCAAGGTGGCACTAGAAACACATTCGTACTAACTCAAGAAGGTGATATCTACGCTAGTGGAAAAGGTTATTACGGAGTTTTAGGTAATGGTAGTACCGCAGATAGCAACACACCTGTAAAGGTTCAAATGCCTGTTAAAGCCGTGAAAGTAGTAAGCAATGACACTGGAAATGTCGCATGTGCAATTGGTACTGACGCACAAGTATACTGCTGGGGTGGCAATGGAACTGGATTACAAGGAACAGGCGATACAAATGGTAGCGTTCTTACTCCACGATTAACTAAATTCCCTTCTGGCGCAAAAGATATGGTTATAACAAGTGATCTTACATCATTAGTATTAACAAATAATGGTCAAATTTATGCAAGCGGGAAAGGTAATTATGGTATTTTAGGTAATGGTAGCACTGCAAATGTTACAACTCCAGTACAAGTCTTGCTACCCGATTCAGAATATGCAATTAAAATAGTAAAAAGTAGTTTAAATGATGAAGGTGATGATGCTTGTGCCCTTACAAAAAATGGAAATGTTTACTGCTGGGGTGGTAATGCCCACGGTATGTTTGGTGTCGGAGATACAAAAGAATATGACACTCCAGTTCAGGTTAAATTAAACAAACCAGTGTCAGATATCGTGCTTGGTGGTTATTCAGATCTATTTATGATAACCAAAGATGGTGATATCTACGCTAGTGGTAGTGATGCTTGGGGCGCATTAGGCGATGGTAAAGATACAACAGATAGCTACTTACCTGTAAAAGTTAATATGCCAGCTGGTATTAAAACCACTAAGGTAGTAAGTAGCGGTTATGATTCATGTGCACTTGGCTCAGATAATCAGATGTATTGTTGGGGTGGTGATGCCAGCAGCATGTTTGGTATCGGCAATCATGACAAACAACTTAGCCCTGTTCTAACTGGATTTCCTTCTAATATATTTGATATCGTAATGGGTAAGAACCGTATTATGTTTGCGTTAACTAGGGATGGTTTACTTTATGCAAGCGGTTATGGTGACTATGGTGTTTTAGGTAATGGTAACAATAACGATACAAATACCTCGATTCAAACTAGTCTGCAAACTCCAGCAATAAGTATAGTATCAAATGGTGTAACCTCTTGTTCACTTGATCAAAATCTAAACATATACTGTTGGGGAGGAAATGCCAATGGTGTTATGGGTAATGGACAAAATGCAGGAAGTGTTATGTCTCCGACTAAAACACAGTTTGCTATTTACTCCATGTAACTTTCCGAATAAAAATTCGAGTATATAATTTATTAGTATCTCTTAATACCTAACTATTTGATACTAAGTGACTCCTAATAATTACCAGTTAGTTTCCCTAACTGGTAATTATTTTAAATACTTTACAAACATTATTAATTGTAACTTACTGACAGGAATAGAGTTCTTCGAATTACATAAGTAGCAACACTAATTCTCTGTCATAATCAACGCGGATACAAAAACTAAGTGTTGTTTTGCATATATTACAAACGCAAGAAATAACACCGTATGAAATTAGCAGTAGCAAGAGAAGTCTAAGAACCTGTTCAAGATTAATTTACTTAGGTTAAAATAACTCCAAATAAATTATGTTAGACCACCCAAGTAATATCACACGAGAATAATTTAAATTAATCAGGGAGGATTTAAAATCTGCACTTAATAAGACAAAACCGAGAAAATTAGACGCTTATGAAGTATTTTGTAGAATACTATACATATTAAAAAATGATTACCAATGAAGGATGCACCCAAAAGATTTCCCCAAATGGCGAAGTATTCATCAATATTTTCTGTTATAGAGTTACCAAGAAAGAACAAAAACTCAGGGTTACCCCCTGAGTTTTTTTATAGCATAACTACTCAATTATATTTGTACGTTTGTGCAAACATGCTATAATCATGCAGTGATAATAAATCTAATTATAAAAAAGAAGCTAACTATATGGAAAAAATTTTTAAGGCTCTAGGTGAACGGACAAGATTAGAGATACTATTATTAATTTCATTAAATCCTGATATTTGCCTATGCCATATTGAAGAATGTTTTCATTTATCTAACTCAAACTTATCTCGCCATCTAAAAGAATTAGAAAGCAGTGAATTAGTCATGACTTTTAAGCTAAGCAAATGGAAGCACTACCAGCTCAGCCCTCTTGGCAAACAAATGGTCGAATTAATAAAAGCTATTGATAATGAAAACCTCTATCAACAAGTAAGCAAACTAAACCTGTTATTAAATAAGGAATCATCGTGCTAAATATATTATTCCTATGTACTGGAAATTCTTGTCGTAGTCAAATGGCAGAGGCTATTGCACGTAGCTTATACCCTCAGCATAATTTTTATTCCGCAGGCATAGAAACCCATGGCATGAACCTATATGCGTTTAAGGTATGTAACGAACTTGGTTTGGATATGTCCAACCAGAGTAGTAAACATGTCGATACATTAAAAGATATTAAATTTGATGTAGTTTTAACTGTCTGCGACCACGCCAATGAGTCATGTCCGCTGTTTGCTGGATTAGCTCAAAAATTACATCATTCATTCCAAGACCCACCAAAGTTGGCGACTAACTTAGCTTCAGAAGAAGAAAAATTAGCTATCTATCGTAAAGTTCGTGATGAAATTAAAGTTTATTTACAAACTGATTTGCCTCAGCTTGTTAGGGGGTGGGAATGAAAAAATTAGCTTTTGTTGAACGTTATTTGACTTTGTGGATATTCCTCGCTATGTTTATTGGCTTAATGTTAGGAAAGTTTATACCTTCATTACCAACATTAATTAATGATTACAGTATTGGAACTACTAATATTCCAATTGCTATAGGTTTGATACTAATGATGTATCCACCATTAGCTAAAGTTAACTATGCTGAAATGCCATTGGTTTTCAAAAACACTAAAATACTCTGGGTATCATTATTCTTAAATTGGATTGTTGGTCCAATATTAATGTTTAGCCTTGCTTTAATCTTTCTACATAACGAACCAAATTATATGATTGGCGTAATCTTAATCGGGTTAGCTCGATGTATTGCAATGGTAATTGTCTGGAATGATTTAGCTGGTGGAAATCGTGAGTATTGTGCAGGGCTGGTAGCTTTTAATAGTATTTTTCAAGTATTCCTATTCAGTCTCTATGCTTGGATCTTTATTTATTGGTTGCCTCCATTTTTTGGCTTGCATTCATATCATGTAGATATTGGCATTGGTCAAATTGCAGAGAGTGTCTTTATTTATCTAGGCATACCGTTTCTTGCGGGGTTTATTACTCGTTGGGTGTTAAGTAAAATCAAAGGACTGGCTTGGTACGAACAAACATTCTGTAATCGTATTGGATACCTAACACTCATTGCCTTGCTATTTACCATCATTGTGATGTTTAGCCTAAAGGGTGCAGTAATATTATCAATTCCACTCGATGTAATAAAAATTGCTATTCCATTGGTTATTTATTTTGGCATAATGTTTGTATTGGGATTATTTATTAGTAAAAAACTTGAGGCGGATTATTCACAGTCAGTAACTCTTGCATTTACTGCTGCTGGGAATAATTTTGAATTGGCGATTGCTGTTGCGATTGCTACATTTGGATTAAGTTCACCTGAAGCATTTACAGGCGTAGTTGGTCCATTAGTAGAAGTTCCTGCATTAATCATATTAGTAAATATTGCATTAAAATTGAGGAAATTATTTCTCAGGGAATAATTGAAATAGAGAACGGTAACACTTATATTTATCAAATGAAGGGCTTTCATACATAATTTAGTACTCATAGATATACGCAAAATATAATTTTTCAACTTAACTTGACCACATCCTCTGACTACATTTACCCATAGAAATCTTCAATTGTCCTACAATAAAACTGCTTAAATAAAGTTAACTTAAATATGCAAAAAAGCAACCATATAAATGGTTGCTTTAGTAAGAATTAGATTTATTTAATCAAAGTCCATGCATCAGACCAAATAGAGCCAGTCCCTGGTGCATAAGCAGAGATATTACACCAGCCACTATACGGCCAAGGCTTACATTGATATACTTTACCATCAGAACCAGTAACCTTGCTACCTGCAGAATACTTCTCACTTGAAGAATATGCAGGATAACCACTTGATGGCGTCGGAGTCGGAGTCGGAGTTGGAGTCGGAGTCGGAGTTGGCGTAGAAGCACATTCAGAAACTAACTTCCATACCCCCCATTGTCCACTACTTGCTGGATTATCACCTTGTGTCCACCATTTAGCCTCATAAATTATGCCACTATATGCTACTTGTGCCCCTCCCGTATATACATTATTCGCACTCCATTCTTCAGTCGTACAAGTATTTCCACTTGCGCCACCAGATCCAGTATTTTGAGTGTTGGTACCTAATTTATTAGTTGCCGCTATATATAAAGAACTATCTTTATCCGCAGTTTTATAGGTATCGTTATGAATATCCCAAAACCATATACCTCCAAGTTTATATGGCGTTACAATTTTATCAATCTTTTGACCAAGTGTACTTGGCGTATCATAACTAAATACCGAATATCCATTATATTTTGCATTTATATCAACGATAGCATTTGCTATGGCAGCAGGAGATTTGACCACATTATAACTCTGATCAAATGCCCAAGCGTGACCGACACCTAAATCCGCACTAGCTCCAGCGATCTCGGTTACTTGTAAATCAGATGGAAGAGGCTGTCCAAAAAGTCCTCTATTATCTGTTATACTTGCAGTTGAATCAGGAGCCGGACAATAATCTGAAGACAACTTACCCAGTTTATATTGAATACAATTATAACTATAAACTCCTGTATTATCAACCATTCCCCCTGCTGGATAATAATCTTCAGCATTTGGCGCATCAGTAAATAGCATTGGCTTATAAACCGCAAGCCCAATTTTTGTCGGGTCCATATTACCAAGATAACCATAACTATTTGAAGCAAATGGTTTATCAACAATAAGCATTTGACGGGTATAGTTTGGAGAACCAAGAACAATTCGGCGAGAATCTACCCCAGAATCAAGTAGGAAATTAATTGCCTTAACCAATTCCCCCGTTGGAGCTTGGTCCATGGCTTTCATCAAATTAGAATCAGCAGCATCAAATTGCCCATGCGCATCAAAGGCCATCAAATCAATCCAGTCAAAGGTATCTTTAAGATCAGACCAATTGATTGAATTTTTACCAGTCATCTTTGCTGGTGCAATAGGTAGAGCAACGGTCAGGACTTTGGTTGTTCCAGTATCAGACTTAACTAGATCAACACGTTTACGTAATTCTAAAACCAGCGCCTTAAAAAACTCCGGTTCTTTTGCTCTTGAAGATGGAATACTACCATCATGTCCATACCCAGGATACTCCCAATCAATATTTATACCATCAAATTTTGGATAAGTTGCACCGCCAGAAAGACTTAGTGTACCTCTTAGTAGTTTTTCAGAAGAGTCAAGAAATGCTTTAGCAGTAGCTGAATTTACGTCATAATTAGCATCTTTTGCAAACTGACTAAATCTAGCCGTGTAAGACCAGCCACCAACAGAAGCAATCAATAAAGTACCTGAATTAGCTTTCTTGAATTTACCTAATTCAGTATAATTATTTTGGGCAATATTTGCTTCATAAGCATTATCTAAATCACCTATAGTACCATTTGCCTGACTAGACCAACCAGAACCAATTGCTCCGCCACCATAACCCTGAGTACTGGCGCTATCTGAACTTACTTTAGGCGCAAAGAAAGCATAGCTAATATAACTAGGAGCTTTAATATCAAAAATATCAAGATGTTTTACTTTTCCAGCACCTTCATTGCTAACTTTTGAATCACGCCACTGATGCCAATTTGTAAAAAAAGCACCAGTCCAAGTTCCATCAGGAGTTACTAATGTTTGACTTACTGCTGCTGTCGTGCTTTTGCTGGACGTAGTGCTGATATTACTACCATTTGGATTACCTCCACCATTATTACAAGCAGTTAACATTAGAGCTGAACTAATTGTTGTTACCAATAAGCGCTTTTTCATCATAAAGTTCCCTTTAAATATTGACAAAATAATACTTCCAATCAATATTGTAGCCACCCATGTAAATTTCAACAATCGCCAATTTTGACGATTGACAATTTACATCACACATATCACACTGTATTATTTAATATTTTAATAGATTAGTCAAAATACGACAATCAAATACAATAGAAAAATACAATAAATCAAGCTAAGTGTTATTTTATACAACAATAATATATCGTAGTTACCCGATAATTTACAATTGAGCAGACAACAGTAACAAATAACCTAAAATTTCAGAAGTAGTGAGTAACTTTTTGTTTGGAGCGCTGCAGAATCAAGCATTGAATCAGGACAGAGCTTACATATACGAACAGCTAGAACAAATCACCGGAGCAAAGGTATATTTTGCCAACCCATACAGTTCATGGAAACGCGGATTTAACGAGTACAAATGGATTAATCAGAAATTTCTATCCAAAGAAAATTGATTTCAGGGAACTCAGCGATAAAAAAGTCGCCAACATAGAAAATAATTTAAACAACCAACCAAGACAAGCTTTTGGAAATAAAATACTAATGCGAGTTTTGCACACTACCATTTAGCTTAGAATGAATTAAAAGACTATGCACATCAATATCAGCCTCGATTTTACGAATAGTTTCAGTACTTCCATAGTCATAGTTACGATGTATATCTCGTAATAGTTTGCGCTGAAAGGCAATTAGGTCATCAACCGCTCTTAGTCTTTGTGCTATATAATCTTTGCTTATTGGCTCATCAATCACGTGATAATTAAGTTCATCGACAATTTTTTGCTTAACATCATCAATTATTGCGGATGGATAATGATTAATCAGTTCATTATCGAGATATTCCAAACTATCAATAAAAATCTGATGGCGTAATTTACGCTCAAGCTCCGCCAACTCCTCACTCTCAGGAGCCAGTTTTAGTTTTTTAATTACCAGTGGCAAGCTAAGTCCATGCAAAATCAAAGTTATACTAATTACCACAAACGCTAATAGAATTATCTCATTGCGCATTGGCAAGATAATACCATCAAGCAAAGTTAGAGGTAACGCCATTGCAATTGCTAATGAAACCATTCCACGCATTCCAGACCAGGCAATTACAAATAAGTGTTTATTAAAGTTAGGTCCAAGCACAATTTTTTCTTCATTATATTTATTGTGTAGTGAGACGTTAATATATGACACAGGATACACCCATACTATCCGCGCGATAATTACAACCAGACTAATAATAAACCCATAGCCAATTAAATGCCATAATTGTTGACTATCAAACTGCTTGGTTAACTCTGGTAATTGCAGACCGAGTAAAATAAAAATTATACCATTAAGTACAAAAATCAAAACTTCCCAAAATTCTTTCATTCTGAAGCGCATTTGAAATGAAGTTATTTCTGAAGCATGCCAAGACAAGTGTAAACCGCAGCTAACAACAGCCAACACACCTGAAATATGTAACTTCTCAGCTAAAACATAGATAATCATTGGCAAAAGTAGTGATATGATTGTAACTATCGTTGCCTCATCTAGTTTCTTAAGCAAGTAAATAAAAAGAAATGATGCGCACAAACCAAGCAATACACCACCACCTGACATAACAATAAAATTAAGGGGCAAACTAACCCAACTCAATTTACCACTGGTGATTGCCAAAAGCGCAAATTGATATAAAATCAAAGATGAGGCATCATTTACTAAGCTTTCACCTTCTAGAATTGTCGTTACACGTTTTGGGACTGGAAGATTTTTAGTAACGCTGGTAGCAGCAACTGCATCAGGTGGCGCCACAATTGCACCTAATAACAACCCAGTGAGTAGAGAAAATTCAGGAATAAGCAGATGAACTGTAAGTGCTACACACAAAGCAGTAAAGATAACCAAGCCAATGGCTAGGAAAAATATCGGTTTACGAAAGGCTTTAAATTCGTGCCAAGAAACATTGAACGCAGCTTCAAATAATAATGGTGGTAAGAAAATTAAAAATACCATTTCAGGACTAACGCTAACCAAAGCCTCAGTGGAGCAAAAGCCAATAAGTAATCCGGTTATCATTAATAAAATAGGTAAGGCAATTTTAACTTTATTTGCGATAAAACTCACCAGAATAATCACACCAATTAATAAAAAATAAATTTCTAAATCATGCATAGTCACAACCAAATAAACCAAATAAATTCAAGCAAATAATCATAAAACGGACAAAGAGGAACCAAAAATTTGCCAGCATTGTAACATAAAAATGACTTAGTATTTGCAGATTAGGAGAGATTATAAATTTTAAAAATCTAACATTTATCGACTTGACAAAAGCCGCTTGCCTTTGATAAAATCTCCTCGTAGTTTATTCAAACTAATCGTAAGCGTTACCGTTATTCAACGCACTATTATAATGCCGTATGGTATTGTATTGTGCGGCTGCATTTTTATAGAAAGAACGGTAATGATTAAAAAAATCCCCGCAAAGTATGTTAATTTCGTAATGCCTTTAATTCTATCTCTATTTATGACATTCATCGTCTCAGGGATCGCTACATTCAAGAATTTAGGTATTAGTTACAACTCATTGTACGCATGGTTTAGTGCATGGGTGACTTCTTTTCCGATTGCCTTCCCGGTATTACTAGTAGTGTTACCATTTGTGAAGAGAATTGTAATGTTAATTGTAGAAACCCCTAGCAATCGCTAATTTTTTTGGGATGACTTATCATGGTTAGGGTGTCTTAGACGCTGCGCTAATGCACCCATTTGTATGATTTATCCCGAAGAGGCGCATGTGAACTTAGAGCATCCAGATCGTAACTAAGCCAGATGCCCTACGACATTAACCAATTTGACCAGTAATAAATGCTTGTGACCAATCTGCAAATGAAGCAACTGTAATCACAATCAAAACAATAAACAAGCCAACTTCAAATTTATTATCAAATAGTGATTTGGACTGCTCTCTTCGTGCAATAAAATAAAAAATTGCCCCAACCAAGTATAATAAAGATGACAAAGCTAAGAACATCATTCCACCAGAATAAACTAGCCAAACGCCGTATAATACTGCCAAGACACCTTTAATAAATGATAGGCGATCAATTTTACCTTCGGCAATAACTAATTTGAGTGCAAACATTGCCGATAATAAATATGGTAATAAAACCAAACTTGTTGCTAACTGAATCATTGCCAAATAAACTGCATTGGTAAAAAATGCAACCACAATAAATACCTGTGCTGCGATACTACTAATAACTAACGCATTAATTGGTACATTATTTGCATTAAGTTTCATAAATGATTTAGGCATAGTTTTATCTTCAGATGCCAAATAAAACATATTGCTCGCCAGCAACGTCCATGCAAGTAAAGCACCAAGAACACTTATAACTACAGCCGCTCGAATTAAATTGCCACTATTCTCACCATAAAGTTGTGCTAGTATCCCTGCCGTAGATGGTGTAGGAAGTTCCCTAATTTCCTGTGCAGACAAAATACCAAATGGTAATACAGAAATCAAGGAAGTAATTAAACACACTACAACTGCAGCCAGCATGGTCGCTCTAATTACATCTTTCATACGTTTAGCGCGTAGTGCAAAGATACAAGCCGCTTCAATCCCGGTAAAATCCCATACGGTTACCAACATCGTACTTTTGACCTGATCAAACCAATTACCCAGATGTGGTTCAAGATGTAGATTCGTTTTAAACTTTGCCCAATTAAATGCTAAAACAAAAACAATAATGATGCTTGCCAAAACCAGTACTTTAATAATCGTTAAAATTACATTTACAATTGAAGCTTCTTTGATTCCATTTCTGACTAAAAAAAATACACCCCAAATCATCACAGATTCTGCCACTAGCGAACTAATAGTATTTCCATTACCAAAAAATTTGAACAAAGCAAAGTTACCCAAGGTTGCACAAATGTAAATTAGATAACTCGCATTAGCCAAAAGTGCGTTTAAAGCATAACCCCATGCCGAATTAAAGCCAACATAATCACCAAAACCATGTTTGGCATAACCATAAATTCCACTTTGGATATCTGGGCGCTGATTAGATATGTAGCCAAATGCCCAACTTAAAGCTAAAACCCCAATTGCGGTAATGATCCAACCAATACTAATAGGAATAACACCTGCACGATGCGCTACATTTTGTGGAACGTCAAAAACACCACTCCCCATCATTGAACCAACAATTAAAGAAAACAAAGCTACAAAAGATAAATCTCTAACATTCATCTTTTCATTAGTTGATGGAGTCGACATGATTGTTCCTTAAAAACTACTTAAATTATAAATTACTTGATTATACGATAAGCTTATCATCTATTATACGTTAATATGTCAAATTTACACTGAAACAGAACACAAAAAGCAAATTAGCCATATAACAGAACAGCGCCTACAAAATTATTTACGTTAAAAACTCAGCCGCGTCCTAACATCTTATCAAGCTGCTGAGCAAATAATTTTACTGCCGTAGGATTCATTGGCGGTGGACCACCTGAAATTTGCTGATTATCACGAAGCTCAGATAGTAGATCGCGGGTTGCCAAAGCCTGCTTGATATTGTTAGCATCATACAATTTACCACGTAGATTAATTACCCGCGCCTGCTTTTGTATTGCCAGATCAGCCAAAGGAATATCATTGCTGATTACCAGATCCCCAGCAACCACAGCTTCAACAATCCATTTATCTGCTTCATCAAACCCCGACGGAACTTGCACCATAGTCACAAATTGAGAATGTGGTAACTGAAAGAAATGGTTTGCTACCATCAACACCGCGGTTTTAGTCCGTTCACCCGCGCGATAAACAATTTCACGAATTGCTTTAGGACACGCATCTGCATCAACGTAAATTTTCATAATATAAACTTAAACATAATTTTTAACCATAATTCCGTTCTCTGCAATTTGATCCGCCAAATTAGTTAAAAATTCAGGCGAAACCTGAGAGATATTATTTCCCTCGGCTAATGCAGGATTTCTAGCGGTTGAGTAAAGTAATACTCCAGCAATATACGGTTTCAATTGCACCATCAAAGCAACAAATTCCGCAACTAATTCGGCTGAAGGTTCGATTTGATCAACTCGAAACCAGCAACTCTGCACATATGTCTTACACAATGAGCTGGCTAACTGTAAGCGTTTAATCACGCCATTAATATCAATGCTCACCTGATTTACCAGATTAATTGCACTAGGATTAGCACGATCTATTTTAAACCATAGTTCACCATTATTTTTGGCAATAATTTTGAGACCTTGCTGAACATTTTTTCTTAAAATCTCACTACCATTGCTAATCAATACTGTTTTTATGTCTGCACCAATAGCATATTTTTGTCGTAACTCTGCGATTATTTCACAAACCGCAACAAAATCCTCGGACAAAGTTGACTCACCATTACCCGATAAACAAATATCATTAAAGCGCTGCAAACCAGCTGGTGCATATTCCTGAATAAACTTGCCATTGACAATCCAATCCAGCATCATATCCAGCTCAAATTTTAAACGTGGCAAATCAATTCGCTCAGGCTTACCACGCACCAGACCTTCAACTTGGCAATACACGCAGCGCCAGTTACAGGCATTATTGATATTTAAATTAATTCCTAGCGACACACCTTGCGAGCGCCTAGATACTACTGGGTAAACATAAATGCAATCTTTAAAATGTCGTGAATGATCGCTAAAAGTCAATACATTATTTTTCATGATATATACGCTTAAAATAAAAGATGGGCAGCCTCAGCCACCCACTCATAAATTCTACTGATAACTGCCAGAGAATAGTTACTAACTTTGCTTATGTTTAGTGATAAGTAATATCGGAATCTGAGTCTCATGTGCCAAATCTTCGGCAATTCCACCAGTAATAAAATGAGAGAATGAACCCAAATGATGTGAACCTAAAATAAATAAATCCGCACCGAATTCTTTAGCATCTTCGGCAATCAGACTACCAATATCAGAACCATAATTTTCAATTAATTTCACTTCTGCGGGCACGCCCTCTTTAGCAATACGCTCTTTTACTTGCTCAATTAAGGTTTTACCGATATTCAACAAGGCGTCTTTTAATTCAGCAACACCAACCATTTCAATCCCAAAAGTAATTTGTTCAAGATTGACTACATGGCTAATTCTTAATTCAGCTTTAGTCGCCTTAACTAAGTCAATTGCTTCTTGCAATACTTTATCAGAAATATCTGAATTATCAATCGGAACGTAAACTCTTTTAAACATTACAAACCCCTCTTTCGGATACAGTTTAATACTACGTAATTATAACAGAGCTGTCTTAATTATGTTGTCCCAGATGAAGATATTTTATGCTTAAACATTTATGATAAAAATATTAGCAATGAAATATTATTGACATAAAATGCTATAATTGCGCCATAATATATTGATTTATGAAAGGCTAACCTTAAATAGTATTACTGGCAGACATCTAGCAAATGCTGGCAGCTCTTTTGGCTAATCAAAGAAATTTGGAAGCCGACCCATTGCACATGTACTAATTAACCTCAAGGAGACTCACATGCATGATTTTACATATTACAACCCAGTTAAAGTTCTATTTGGTAAAGGGCAAATAAAACAACTTTCGCAATTAATTAGTCCGAATAAAAAAATCTTACTCACTTACGGTGGTGGCTCAATTAAAGCCAATGGCGTTTACCAACAAGTTGAGCAAGCATTACAAGGCTATAAAGTTATTGAATTTAGTGGTATTGAAGCTAATCCAGACTATGACACACTGATGAAAGCAGTGGAAATTTGCCGTAGTGAAAAAATTGATCTGATCTTAGCTGTTGGTGGTGGTTCAATTATTGATGGTAGTAAATTTATCGCTCTGGCTGCTAAATACAGTGGCGATGCTTGGGATATTTTAACCAAACCAGATGTTGTGTTTAATGAAGCAATTGATTTAGGTGCAATTCTAACCTTACCTGCCACTGGTTCAGAAATGAATTCAGGTGCAGTTGTATCACGTCGCAGCATCGGTGCCAAACAAGCGTTTATGAATCCGCTAGTTTTCCCTAAATTCGCAATCTTAGACCCAGAAACCACCTATAGCTTACCTAAACGCCAATTACAAAATGGTATTATTGATCCATTTATCCATGTTACTGAACAATATCTAACAACTGATGTTAATTCATCGATTCAGGATGGATTTGCCGAAGCGGTGTTAAAAACTTTAATCAACGTTGGGCAAGATATTGTTAATGGTACTCAGGATTATGATACACGCGCAAATTGGATGTGGGCAGCTACCAATGCGTTAAATGGAATCATCGGTATCGGAGTTGACCATGACTGGGCAACTCATATGATTGGACATGAGTTAACTGCTGCATATGGCTTAGACCACGGTCAAACACTAGCAATTGTTGCACCACAGCTATGGCGTCAACAAAGCACCAATAAAAGTGCAAAGTTACTCAAATTTGCACATAATGTTTGGGGGCTAGAAAATAATCATCCAGATGTTGCAATCAAGCAAGCAATTATTAAAACTGAAGAGTTTTTCCATTCTTTAGGCGTGAAAACTAAGTTTGCGGATTATGGCATAACTGTAGATGCAGATAAAATTGTTGCTAATCTATTCAAATACAGTAGTAGCAATCTAGGTGAACATCAAAATATTGATGCTGTCGCAGTTAAAGAAATTTTAGCTACGGCTGGATAATCTTTACTTTATGAAAAAAGCCCATGATACAATATCATGGGCTTTTTTAGAGGCGATTTTATAATGCCATGCGACGTAAATCTGACAAAATTTGTGACAAATAAGTTGTAAATTTAGCAGCCAACGCACCATCAATAATCCGATGATCAAATGATAATGACAAAGGTAACATCAAACGTGGCGCAAACTCTTTACCATTCCAAACTGGCGCAATTGAGGATTTTGACACCCCTAAAATAGCCACTTCTGGAGCATTGATAATTGGAGTAAAGGCTGTTGAGCCTAAACCACCAAGACTAGATACTGTAAATGTACCACCTTGCATATCAGTTGGTTTTAATTTACCATCGCGCGCAGCTTTGGCTAAAGCCGAAGTTTCTTGCGCAATCGCTACCAAACCTTTTTTATCTGCATCTTTGATTACCGGCACGGTCAAACCATTTGGCGTGTCTGCAGCAAAACCAATATTGTAATAGTTTTTATAAACAATACTATCACCATCAATTGACGCATTAAACTCTGGGAATTTTTTCAAGGCAAATACCGCAGCTTTAATTAAGAATGCTAATGGCGTAACTTTGATTTCAGCACGTTTATACTCTTCGTTTAGTTGTTTGCGGAATTCTTCCATATCAGTAATATCTGCATTTTCAAATACAGTTACGTGAGGAATCATCACCCAGTTGCGCGCCATATTGCCACCGGAAATTTTCTTAATCCGGCTCATTTCTTTGCGCTCAACATCGCCAAACTTAGCAAAATCAACTTTCGGCCATGGTAATAAATCCAAGCCAACACCAGAACCATTCGTAGGAGCAGCACCAGTTGCAATTTGACCAGACATTACACCTTTAACAAAAGTCTTAACATCTTCTTCAGTAATACGACCTTTATTACCACTACCTTTAACTTTACCTAAATCAACACCCAGCTCACGAGCTAATTTACGAATTGCCGGTGAAGCAAATGCTTTGGCAAACGCAGTTTCGTCAACTTTTGCTGGCGCAGCTGGAGCTGATGCAACAGGTGCTGGCGCAGCAGCAACCGGAGCCGCAGTTGGTGCAGGTGCTGACGCTGCTACTGGAGCTGCAACAGCAACTGCAGAAGTAGTTTCAACCATCAGAATCAAATCGCCTTGACTAACCCGACCACCTAACTGAACTTTAATTTCTTTGACAACACCACCAACAGTTGCTGGAACTTCCATTGTTGCTTTGTCTGTTTCTAAAGTAATCAAAGAGTCTTCTTCGGCAATCGTATCACCAACTTTTACACTAACTTCGATAATTTCTACATTATCATGCCCACTCAAATCAGGAACAATAATCGGCACAACTTGCGAACTAGCCGCTGCGGCAGATGCTGGTGCAGTCGCTGCCACTACAGGCTGTTCAGCAACTGGAGCAGCTACCGCTGCAGCTGGGGCTGCCGCAACGGCGCCCGCAGCTTCGACTTTGACAAATACATCACCTTCATTGATTTTAGAACCAACCTGAACTAAAACTTCAGTAACTACCCCAGCTTTTTCTGCAGGAACCTCCATGGTAGCCTTATCGGTCTCCAACATCAACAGATTATCGTCAATATTAATTGTATCGCCAACTTTAACGTAAACTTCGGCAACATTAACATCGCTATGACCACCAATATCAGGAATTCTTAATTCAATTACACTCATTATTCAACCTTTTTAATTAGAATAGTTACCGCGGGTACACACACCGCTCTCATCACACGCACAACCTGTAGTTTTATATGCATCACAAGAAGGATTATCCCCTTGAGTACAGGCTGCCGACAAATTTTGGCATAAGTTATTTACCGCCCCTTGATTACGTCCCGGGTCTGCATAACACACCACCGCACTAAATAAAGCAACACAGAAAAATAACTTACGCATAATTTGTATCCTTATTAAACTTCCCAAGGATTAGCTTTATTTGCATTAATACCATATTTGGCAATTGCATCAGCAACCACTTGAGCACTAATTAAACCTGCATCAGCAAGACCTTTTAATGCCGCTACCGCAACATAATAACGGTTAACTTCAAAGAACTCACGCAGTGCCACACGGTAATCAGAGCGACCAAAACCATCTGTACCTAAAGTAACATATTTACCAGGAACAAATTCACGGATTTTATCTGCAAAACTACGGATGTAATCAGTCGAAGCAACTGTAACTTGCGCACCAGTTTTTTCTAACTGTTTAGTTACAAAAGCTTTGGCTTGCGGCGCAGTTGGGTTCAACATATTATGACGATTAACTGCCATACCATCACGGTGTAATTTATTGAATGATGGAGTTGAGAATACGTTTACTTTCAAGCCAAAGTCCTCTGCTAATAAATCAGCAGCAGCAATAACTTCGCGGAAAATAGTACCACTACCCATTAAGTTAACTGAAACATTAGCGTCACCAACGGTTTTAAATAAATAGCAGCCATTAACGATATCTTGCTCAACACCTTCAGGCATAGCTGGATGAGTGTAATTTTCATTCATTACAGTTACATAGTAGAATTTATCTTTGTTTTCTACATACATTTCTTTCATCCCATGATTCATAATCACAGCTAATTCGTAAGCAAATGTAGGATCGTATGATTCACAAATCGGAATTAAATCCGCTTGAATATGGCTATGACCATCTTCATGTTGTAAACCCTCACCATTTAAAGTAGTACGCCCAGCTGTTCCACCGATAATGAAACCACGCGCGCGCATATCACCAGCAGCCCATGCTAAATCGCCTGTCCGTTGGAAACCAAACATTGAATAATAAATGTAGAACGGAATCATTGGCACGCCGTGATTAGCATAACTTGTTGCCGAAGCAATCCACGTACACATAGCCCCTGGCTCATTGATACCCTCTTGGAAAATCTGACCAGTTACTGACTCTTTATAGTACATCAGCTGACTGGCATCTTCAGGAGTGTAATTTTGTCCAACATGAGACCAAATACCTAATTGACGGAACATACCTTCCATCCCGAAAGTACGTGATTCATCTGGCACAATTGGCACGATATGCTTGCCTAAAGCTTTATCCTTAACAAGTACATTCAACATCCGCACAAATGCCATAGTAGTTGACATTTCGCGTTCGCCAGTATCTTTAAGCATCGCTTCAAATGCACTTAACTCAGGAATTGGCAAAGTTGTTACCGCAGGTTTACGTACTGGATAGTAACCACCTAATTTCTCACGTTGTGAGTGTAAATAGTTGTACTCTGCAGTACCTTCTTCTAGTTTTAAGAATGGTAGTTCTTCAATATGCTCATCAGTTAGTGGAATATTGAATTTATTGCGAATATGTTTTAAGGTATCAACTGACATTTTTTTCTGTGAGTGAGCTGTATTTTGCGATTCGCCCTCACCTTTCATACCAAAACCTTTAACTGTTTTAGCCAGAATAACCACTGGTTTACCTTCAGCATTATGTACAGCTTCGTAATATGCAGCATAAATCTTGTCTAAGTCATGCCCACCACGAGTCAATGCCCAGATATCGTCATCTGTCATATCGCTAACTAAAGCTAGAGTTTCAGGATATTTGCCAAAGAATTTAGAACGCACATAAGCACCATCTTTAGATTTTACATCTTGATAAGTACCATCGACAGTTTCCATCATCAATTGTTTAAGTTTACCAGCAGTATCTTTTTCTAATAGACGATCCCAACCTTTACCCCAGATAACCTTGATAACTTTCCAACCAGCGCCAGTAAACACCGCTTCCATTTCTTGGATAATCTTACCATTACCATTCACAGGTCCATCTAGGCGTTGCAAATTACAACTCATTACAAAAATAAGGTTATCTAATCCTTCACGCGAAGCAATATTCAAATTACCTAAAGTTTCTGGCTCAGAAGTTTCACCATCACCGATAAAACACCAAACCTTACGTCCTTTGGTGTTTGCAATTCCACGATCATCGAGATAATGCATAAAACGTGCTTGATAAATTGCCATCAAAGGTCCAAGTCCCATTGAAACCGTTGGGAATTGCCAATAATCAGGCATTAACCATGGGTGTGGATATGAAGACAAACCTACTTTAGCTGATTCTTGACGATAATTACTAATTCGATCTTCACTAAAACGTCCTTCAACGAAACTACGTGCGTAGATACCAGGTGAAGAGTGTCCTTGGAAAAATACCATATCTCCATGTTGCTCACCATGTGGAGCTTTCCAGAAATGGTTGAAACCAACTTCATACAAATAAGCAGAACCCGCATAAGATGCAATATGCCCGCCTAATTCGCTACTTACTTTGTTAGCACGCATTACAATTGCAGCAGCATTCCAACGAATATATGCCGAAATTCTTTTCTCAATGTCTTTATTCCCTGGGTAAATGGCTTCCTTATTCGTTGGAATAGTATTCACGTACTCGGTATTCATATTTTGATGTAACTGAATTCCTGTTTTATCGCTCAGATGCTTTGTCACTGCTTTTACTATATATGCAGCCCGTTCCGGCGAATCATACTCAATTACGTTATCAACTGAATCTAACCACTCTTTGGTTTGCAATTGATCTAAATCATTACTCATTTACAACTCCCGCCGCAACAGCGACAAAACAATGTTATTGAAATTCTCCCATAAGTATAGCATAAGATTTTTAGATTACTCTCTAGATTAATTATTGCGCTGCACTAAAAAAAATCCTCCTAGACCCTAATGCTGTCGGTATAATAGATATTTGAAAAACATACTATGAAACAAGGATATTTATAATGACAAGCAAAATTGCAGCAATTAAGCAACACGGGCAAAAAATTTGGCTAGATAATATTTCACGTGAGTTCCTAGCTTCTGGAAATTTACAAAAGATGATGCAAGAGGATGGCATAGCTGGAGTGACATCTAATCCGGCTATTTTTTATAAAGCAATTTCCAGTGATTCTCGCTATCAAGAACAGCTAAGCGAATTAAAAAAAACGAATCTTACACCACTTCAGCGCTATGAGAAAATGGCAGTTGAAGATATCAAGCAAGCCTGCGCGATTATGCAACCATTGTATCAATCTTCAAATACAGAAGATGGTTATGTTAGCTTAGAAGTATCGCCTGATTTATGTCATGATACAGATGGCACGGTAAAAAGTGCTTTAGAATTATGGAATGCAGTTAATGCACCAAATCTGATGATCAAAGTTCCAGCAACACAAGCTGGAGTAGCAGCATTTGAACAATTAGTGATATTGGGACTTAATGTCAATATTACGTTGCTATTCTCACTGCCACAAGTAAATGCAATTTGGGAAGCATATATCAGCGCATTAGAAAAACGCGCCGAGCAAGGTTTGCCGATTGATAAAATCAAAACAGTGGCTAGCTTCTTCTTATCTCGTATTGACAGTGCCGTTGATCCTAAATTACCGGAAAGCTTGCAAGGTAAAACAGCGATAAACTTAGCACGAGCTGCGTACCTTGACTATCAAAAGATTTTTAACTCACCACGTTTCAATAAGCTAAAAGATTTAGGCGCTAAAGGTCAATATTTATTGTGGGCAAGTACTGGTACTAAAAATAAAAACTACTCTGATGTATTATACATTGAAGAATTAATCGGTGGTGAAACAATTAACACTGTTCCTGATGCAACGCTAGATGCTTATCGCGATCACGGTGATGCAGCGAGCCGTCTTACTAATGGAATTCAAAATGCAGCTACTATTTTGGCACAAATAGAGCAAAATGGAGTTAACCTGATTGAGCTGGGCGATAAATTACAGCAAGAAGGTTTACAGTCGTTTATTGAAGCCTTTGATAAACTAATTGAATTAGTAAAATAAACTGTGTATTATCAATTTCACAGCGTTCTGTCGCCTGCCAAGCTTAATTTAGGGCTCAAAGTGATAGGTAAACGCCCAGATGGTTATCATTTACTCAAAAGCGTGTTTTGCCTGATTGATTTATATGACAAAATCGACATCCAAATCACACTCAATGGCAAAGTATCGCTGATTGAGCATCAGCAAGCATGGTTCTATCAAAAAGATCTAGCATACAAAGCCGCTATACTCTTACAGGAATATAGTGGCTGCACCAAGGGCGCTAATATCAAGATCAAAAAGGTAATCCCATCTGGTGCTGGAATGGGTGGTGGCAGCTCAAATGCAGCTACGGTGCTAATCATACTCAATCATTTATGGGAAACTGGGCTAACTACGGATGAGCTACTCGGGCTCGGAGCTCAGCTTGGTGCAGATGTACCCTTTTTTATTCGTGGACGGAATGCGCTTGTCGAAGGAATTGGTGAAATAATCACACCGATAGAACTTCCTGAGCTTTATTTTGTAATTATTAAACCAGATTTTCATGCACCGACCAAGGATGTTTTTGCAGCGTTGGAGCTTGATTTTGAACAATGTAATACAAAAAACATTTTAACAACACAATTAATCTCTCAAAAAGAGAATGATTTAGAGGCTGCTGTACGTAAAATTTACCCACAGATTAATGACATTTTTTCTGAATTAAATCAATATGGAAAAGCTGTTATGACAGGTTCAGGAAGTTCCATATACCTAAGCTTCGCTGATAAAAATTCAGCAAAAAATGTTGCAAATATCTTAAGTCCAAGATATAATACCTTCCTCGCAGCAAGTTTAGCGGTTTCACCGGTTGCTTGTGATTGAAAAGATTTTTTTATTGGGGTGTCGCCAAGTGGTAAGGCATCGGATTTTGATTCCGACATTCGTAGGTTCGATCCCTACCACCCCAGCCATTATATAAAAAGAGCGTATGTCATCCCGATTCGATGATGTGCGCTTTTTTTTTGCCTGTCCTTAACCCATGGCAACCTGCAACGGCTGCTCACAAACAATAGAGGCCTATATGTATATGCGCAAAAACTTAATGATCTTTACTGGTAATGCTAATCGTCCATTCGCAGAACAAGTGGCTAAATGTTTGGACATCAAAGTTGGTAAAGCTAATGTATCTAAATTCAGTGATGGTGAGATTGCCGTAGAAATACTTGAGAATGTCCGTGGTTCTGATGTATTTATATTGCAACCAACCTGCAATCCGACCAACGATAACCTAATGGAGGTTTTAGTTCTGATAGACGCATTAAAGCGCTCATCAGCCGCGCGAATCACCGCTGCTATCCCATACTTTGGTTATGCTCGTCAGGATCGTCGCCCGCGTTCTGCTCGTGTGCCAATTTCAGCAAAATTGGTTGCCAACATGTTAACTTCTGCTGGCGTGGATCGTGTTCTAACAATTGATTTACATGCCGATCAGATTCAAGGTTTCTTTGACATTCCGGTTGATAATATCTATGCGTCGCCAGTTTTACTTAAAGATATCAAATCTAAGCACTATGATGACTTGATGATTGTATCGCCTGATATGGGTGGGGTAATGCGCGCTCGTGCTTTTGCGAAAGGCTTAGGTACAGAGATGGCAATTATTGACAAACGTCGCCCGAAAGCCAATGAAGCAGAAGTAATGAATATTATTGGTGATATTAGCGGCAAGAACTGCATTATCATCGATGATATGATAGATACTGCCAAAACTCTGTGTAAAGCTGCTGAGGCGCTTAAAAACCGCGGAGCTAAGCAAGTTTGTGCCTATGCCACTCACGCAGTATTTTCTGATGATGCTATGGAACGGATTGAAAATTCAATTTTGGATGAAGTTGTAGTAACCGATACGATATTACATGCCAAGGTAAGCAGCAAAATACGCATTGCCAGTATCGCAGATTTGGTAGCAGAAACAATTCGTCGAATTAATAACGAAGAGTCAATTAGTTTGTTGCTTAATGACTGATATTTCGATTTAAAATAAACAAGCGGCATTTATAAATGCCGCTTGTTTTTATTATAATTTTTGTAACTATAGTTTGCCTTCTTGCTCTAGGAAACGGATAAACCCTGCGCTAGCACGCAACGAAATTTCACCAACTTCCGCAAAATCTTCTTCGCTACCATAATATGGATCAGGAACATCATAGAATTCTCCGGATGCCTCATCAAAAGTTCTGAACAAATAAACCTTATCATGGTATTCTTCATTTTTAGCATATCCAAGCACTGCATCATAGTTTAAATGATCCATGACTAAAATGTAATCAAACTCTTTAAAATCATCAGCTTTAAACTGGCGCGCACAATGCTTAAGCGTAACATTATATTTCTTGGCAACCGCTAGCGCACGTTTATCAGGACAATCACCGACATGATAATCTGAGGTGCCAGCAGAATCCAAAATAAATTTGTCAGTTAAATTTTGTTGCTGTAAATGAGCAAAAAACACTCCTTCTGCCAAAGGAGAACGACAAATATTCCCCATGCAAACAAAGAGTACTTTTAATTTATAATCAGTTGTAGACATAACTTACTAATAAAATTAACGAGAGAGCTATTTTATCAAACTTACGCATCACAGAGTTTTTTTTAGTAAACTTAGTGCTTAATTTTCAGCGAAAACGGAATTTATCAATGTTTGAATCATTACGCGCGACTTTACGAATTAGCTTACTTCTTGTAATTACAATACTTTCCAGCATTCTTTGCCTTACAATTTACTGGATTTTGCCCCGCAAAATATGGGGTAAGATTGTCCGTATCTGGGCATATACTATCACGAAAACCAGTGGAATTAACTTAGAAACTGTAGGGAAAACTAACAATAATTATTTTTTAGATAATTATATGGTGGTTGCCAATCATATGAGCTGGCTCGATGTTATGCTGCTTGATACGATTTATTCGATCAGTTTCATAGCTAAGGCTGAGTTACGTTATTGGCCACTATTAAATATCATAATTAAAGCAGGTGGTACTATTTTTATTAATCGTAATCGCAAAAGAGATATAGTCCCAACTAACCATAAAATTAGCAAATTATTAAGCAATGGGGGCTGTATTGGCTTATTTCCAGAAGGAAAAGTGAACAACGGTAAAGAAATTTTCCCGTTCAAAGCACCACTTTTGGAAGCCGCGATTCAATCACAAAGTAAAATAATCCCCATTGTATTACTTTATTTTCGTGAAGATGGACAATTAGCTCGTGAAGCACTTTACTATGGACACAATCTATGGCAAACAGTGCGTAATACAGTGAAGGCAACGCGATTAACTGTCAAAGCGATTGTTCTACCTGAAGTAGATGCAGGTCATTTTAAATCAAGACAAGCACTATCTGAGCATCTGCATCTCATAATGAGTACAGTATTTAATGAGCGATTAGAAAATATAAAATGAATTTAATTATTTAAGTATTACGAAAATTGCCAAACCACCATAAATGATATTTAATAGAGTAAACAGCAATCCACTCTTGATGCCTTGCTTGAATAGTATAAAACTATAGCAAGCACAACAAACGCCACCAATCGCATATCCAATTGGGTTAAGTGTCGCATAACCAAAAACCAGACCAAATAAACCAGTAAAACCAATGGCAGTCATAAAATTGCGATAAGCTGGATTTTGCAAGATTCTAAGTACGATAACAACAAAAGATAAAATCAGCGCAGTCCAAGTAATTTCGGAGCTAACGCCAGCGATTTGGAGAATTGTACCAAGTAAAACAACAGATTCCAGATAAAAAAAGAATGTATTTTTACCTTGCCAAGCATAAATAATTAGTGCTGAAATCCCTAGAACATTAATTCCGTTTTGTAAGAGACCAGGAGGTAAAGGAATTGCGACACACAGTGCAATTAGTCCTAAAACACCTATGATATTTTGCTTAATTAAGTCCATTTTCTCACCCACAAAGAGATTATATTATACGCAGCATGGATTTTAACATATCCGTTAGGTGTTTAAATTTTGACGCTAACTGAAATGAGTATAAAATTAATTTCGCTGAAAATTGATGACACTTTGCCCTGCTGGTAACTCAATTTTATTGCGATCTTTCCAACCATGCGCAACAAACACTTCCAAAGTTAATTTAGATTTATTCTTGAATCCTGCGGTTAACTCGCTAAATTGTCTCTTGGTAATATTACGACGTAAGCTTGAATCATTTGCCGCACCGCAGCCGAGCAAACGAATATCCTGAAGCAATGTCTGCAAATCGTCATAATCCAGCGTAATATACTCAGTATCGACTACTGGATTGCTAAAACCAGCATCAATGAGCATATCTCCAATATCATGCATATCTGGAAAGCGATAACTACTAAAACCAAGCGCGCGCAATTCTTTTAGTGAATCAACACCCAACCCAGCAAAGCAAAATGCTCCGCCAAGCGCTAGCACGCGACGCATCTCACGAACAAATGTCGGAATATCACTAATATAGGGTAATAATAAGTTGGAATAAAAAAAGTCAATGCTTGCGGTGGCTAGTGGTAGATGATAGGCATCACCACAGACAAACTGTCGACTCACTGATTTACGCCATAACGACCACTTAGACTTAGGCGATAATTGAGAACGCAAGATTTCCAAGGCACAATCAAACTCGATTAGTAAACTTTCAGGATATTTCTGCGCGAGTAACTCACGATCAAAGCCCAAGCCACTGCCACAATCAAGTATCCTCTTTGGCGTTAACTTGATATAATCTAATCTGGAAATAACCCGAGTGGCTAATTCTTTAAAAATAAAATCCAAAGCCAGCAGCTCGCTAGATTTACGATTGAGGACTTTCCGAATTAGCGGAGTAGAAATAGTTATGTTATCTGTCACTAAATTATATCGCCTATTAAATAATTATCTGGATAAATTGATTATTCCAGAGCCGCAATGCGTATTATGTACTTCGGTTAGTCAGGAAGCAATTTGCCGTGATTGCTATCATGCTTTGGTGAAGTTACCACTCCAATCACGCTGTCCGCGCTGCCTGTGGGCATTACCACCCAAGGAAATTGCTTGCAGTAATTGCAAAGAGCATCAATTTCAGTTTGAGCGAATTATTGCATCGTATAGTTATGCATTTCCATTAGATAAAGTACTGCAACAGCTAAAATATCATGAGAAAATTGAATATACTACTGCACTAAGTCAGCTATTTTGGAGTGCTATTGCGCCACACCTGACTAAATTGCCAGATGCAATTATACCAGTACCACTCCATCATAAAAAACATAAAATTCGTGGGTTTAATCAAGTGCATGAACTTTTGCGTGAATTTCATCAGCTAAATCCTCAAGTCCCAATCTTGAATATTACGCGTCATAAAGAAACGCAACCACAAGCCACGCTTAATCGTTTACAACGGGCGCATAATCTTGCCAATGCTTTTGAAATTACGGCTGATTTACGTGGCAAACACATTGCGCTGGTCGATGATGTTGTGACTACAGGCACGACAGTCAATGAATTAGCCAAATTATGCAAACAACAGGGCGCAGCTCAGGTGGATGTCTGGTGTTTGATGCGCGCCCTTGAATGATTAATATTCGTCGCGTTCACAAATTAGCATAGCGATTATTGGCGTTAGCGTATTTAGCATCAAGGCTAAAAATAGAAAATTTAGTTCCAATGTCGTACATATCTAAGCCTTCGGCTTGTTTGAGCCTGCGCGCCAAAGACAATGATACTGGTAAACCACATATTTCGATAAATACTTTAATTGCCCACATAGTAGCATTAAATACCAATAAATCATGCAGCGGCATCGTACCATAAAAAGCCAGAGTTCCAAATAAGAAACTATCAAATAAGGAGGCTACTGCAGTTGACATGACAAAACGCAGCCACATAATCCGCCCGCCAGTTTTGAGTTTTAATTTTGCCATGATGAACGAATTTAGCGGCTCAGCACAGAGATAGGAAATCGTAGAGGCAATAATAATCCGTGCATTAAATCCAAGCAGGCTATCAAATTTGGCATTGGTATCCAAGGCATAAGTAGGACTTGGTAAATGGATAATCAGTTGCCCATAAGCAACAAAGATAAAATTAAACATAAAGCCAACCCAAATCGCCCGACGGGCAAATTTGTAGCCATAAACCTCGGTAATCAGATCGGATAAAATAAAAGTGAACGGGAAAATCAAAGTTCCAGCATCGGTCTCGATATTGCCAATTCGGATCATGCGAATATCAAACCAGTTGGCAAGTAAAATCACTGCGGTGTAAGACAGTTGGATAAACCACAAATAACGCGGATATTGCGCAATAGTATTTTGTTGCATAAATATATGTCCTGTAGGATTAAAAACAGTTAAACTTACAGCGATCTGACTATACTCGTCAGATCAGATTTTTCTGGCAAATTGCAATGGTCACACAAAAGCCGGAGTATTACAGAGCAGAATTATAACAGCTCTTGAATAAGTAACATTTATATAAAGATAGACAAGGCTATCTCCCCTATAGCCGTAGCTAATATCATTTAGTAACCAGTTTAAGGGCTACAGGCATTTGTGGTGGAATGCTCTGCTTATTGGCAATATGTTTACTGGCTTCAATAGCCTTTTCACCAATTAGATCTGGTTGCTGAGCAACAGTTGCTGACAACTGCCCATTTTGAACTGATTTCAAGCCATCCTGACTACCATCAAAACCAACGATAATTATATTTTTACCAGCACTCTTGGCAGCTTCATAAGCACCCAAAGCCATTTCATCATTTTGGGCAAAAATCGCCTGCACATTATCATGTGCCTGCAAAATATTTTCAGCCACAGTCAAACCTTTTGCCCGATCAAAATCAGCACTCTGACTAGCAACTACATTTAATTCTTTGTCCGCAATCAGGTGAAAACCCTGTCCACGCTCGCGGGTCGCCGAAGCACCTGGTATCCCTTGCAATTCAGCAACTACAGCTTTCTTACCTAATTTACTCACAATAAACTGCGCTGCCATCTTGCCACCTTCGATATTATTGGAAGCGATGAAAGTAACCACATTACCCTTGCTGGCTGACCTATCAATAGTAATTACCGGAATCCCGCTTTGATTAGCAAGCAAAATTGCTGATGAAATGGCATCGGAATCTACTGGGTTAATTAGCAATACATCTACTTGTTGCTGAATTAGATCCTCAACGTCATTATTTTGTTTCGCAGAATCATTCTGTGCATCGGCAATTTTGACTTGCATATGCTCTTTTGCAGCAGCAGTCGTAATTCCTTCTTTTATCGAAACAAAGAATGGATTATTCAATGTAGATAATGATACACCAATTGTCAGATGATTCGGGTCTATCTCGTGCTTGGTTTTTGCCCATGCTGGTGGATCCATACTACAGCCATTGATCAATGCCAACAAGATAAAGGCATAGAATATTTTTATAAGATTTCTCATGATGTAGCCTTTCTGCGATCGATAAATACGGCAATCAGAATGACTACCCCTTTAACGATTAGCTGGTAAAAACTAGAAACTCCAAGAATATTTAAGCCGTTATTTAGCGTACCAATGATTAATGCCCCAATCAGCGTTCCTAAAATTTTTCCATGCCCACCAGTCAGACTCGTACCACCAAGTACAACTGCAGCAATAGCATCCAACTCATAGGAAGTACCAGCGGTTGGTTGTGCCGAATTAAGCCGTGAAACAACGATACTTCCAGCCAATGCCGCCAGTAAACCATTGATTGCATAAACCATAATTTTTATCTTGTTTACTTTTACCCCAGAAATGATTGATGCTTTTTCATTGCCACCAATCGCATAAATATGCCGCCCAAATGGCGTTTTATTTAGGATAATCGCAGCAATCACAAAAGTAATGATTACCGTAATAGCCGGAATCGGCAAACCAAACAGATAACCTCGTCCAAAGACCTGAAACCAGAAGCTATCACTTAATCCAGTAATCGGATTACCATCGGTATAGACCATGGTTAGCCCGCGATAAATTGTCATCGTCGCGAGCGTCGCAATAAATGGCGCAATCTTGCCTTTGGTTACCAGTAAACCATTCATAGCACCAAATAATGCACCGATAAGGGATGCAATGATTATCGCTAAAATAGGGTCACAACCATGTAGCATAATCCCTGCCATCAGAGCACTGGATAAAGCCAGAATCGCACCAACCGATAAATCAATTCCACCAGTTAAGATAACAAAAGTCATCCCAAATGCAATCAATGCGTTTATTGATACCTGACGCAACAGATTAAGAATATTCATCGGTGCCAAAAAATCATGGTTAAGACCACCAATAACCGCAAATAAAACCGCAAAGCCGATAAACGGCAAAAATTTTTCAATGAGCTTTTTATGTAAATGCATTTACTTCCCCTGTTGCCAAACTTATTATTTTTTCCTGAGTTAGGTTTTCACGTGCCAAAATACCAGCTACGCTGCCCTCATGAATTACAACCACCCGATCACTCATACCAATAACTTCGGGTAACTCAGAAGAAACCATGATTATTGCCACTCCATTTCTAGTCAATTCATTCATCAGCTGATAAATCTCTCGTTTGGCATTTACATCAATGCCGCGGGTTGGTTCATCCATTATCAGTATTTGCGGTTTATTCCCAAGCCATTTGGCAATAACTACCTTTTGCTGGTTACCTCCTGATAAACTCCCCACATCAAGATTAACTGACGCCATCTTAATTAGCAACTTGTCGGTCAATCCAAGAATAAATTTATTCTCTGCCTGACTATCAATCAAGCCCGAGCGAACATAATTGTGCATATTATTAATCGCAATATTATCGCGGATTGAAAAGCCTAAAATAACCCCCTCATCGCGACGGTTTTCGGTAATAAACCCGATACCATTTTTTATAGCATCCTCTGGAGAATTTATTTTTACCTGCTGAGCGTTAATCTTGACTACTCCACTTATAATTGGATCAAGTCCAAAAATAGCGCGCATGATTTCTGAACGCCCAGCCCCCATCAGCCCAGCAAAGCCAAGAATCTCACCATGCTTTAATGAGAAACTGATATTTTTAAATTTACCACCAGTCAAACCCACAACTTGGAGAATCTCATCACCAATATTAGCATCACGCGCTGGAAAGCGCTCAGATAATTCACGTCCAACCATCTCTCTAACCACCTGATTAAATGAGGTAGCCGCTATCGGGCTGGTACTGGCACCTACACCATCACGCATAACGGTAATCCGGTCACAATGGCTAAAGATTTCTTCCATCCGATGAGAAATATATACCATGGCTACTCCATTCTCTTTCAGGCGCTGCATCACCCGAAACAGAACATTTGCTTCGCGTTCGGTTAATGCCGAAGTTGGCTCATCCATGATTAGAACTTTAGCATTAGTCATTAACGCTTTTACTATTTCTATCATCTGCTGTTCACCAATTGAGCAGTTACTAACCTGCTTGTCGAGCTCCAATTCAATACCTATTTCAGCGAGTTTGGCATTGGCAAGCTTCTTCATGCAAGTTTTGTCCAGTAAGCCGATTCGGTTACGGATTTCTTTGCCCAAAAACAAATTCTCAAGCACGGTCAAATTTTGCCAGACATTTAATTCTTGACGGATAAAGGTAATTCCATATGCTTCTGCTTGTTGCGAATTTTCAAAGCGCATAGCCTTACCATCAATGATAATGCTGCCATCATCCGCAGGAAACATTCCTGTTAGTATGTTCATTAAGGTAGATTTACCTGCACCATTTTCACCCATTAGTGCATGAATTTCACCATCAAGCAGCTCAAAATTGACTCCGCTTAAGACCACATTACTGGCAAATTTTTTGTGTATATTGTTTAGTTGTATTTTCATAGTGATAAATCAGAAGATTACTCCAGCATGTAAGATAACATTGGCATACGGGGTTGCTTCGCCAGTTCGGATAATAGCCCGCGCCTTGTGAGTAAGAAGTTTAAATTCTTCATGACTTAGCTCTTCCAGCGAAATCTGCTCACCAAGTGTTTTCTCCAAACTCATATAAGTAGCAGGGTTTTTGGCATGAATTTCACTGGCAATCGTCGCTTTCTCAATTTGCATATATTGAGTCAATAACTCTACTACCTCAATAAATCCAGGAGTACCAAGCTTTAGTGCCAAGTCAATCTTTTTTACCCCATCTGGTATCGGTAATCCACAATCAGCAATCACCACCATATCGGTATGCCCCAGATCTGCAAGTACTTTGCAAATCTCACTATTCAATATTCCATGCTTATTCATGATTTAACATCCTTTCGACTTCTTCACGCTGCGGCATACCACCTTGCGCGCCAAGTTTCTGCACAGATAATGCCGCAGCAGCGTTGGCAAATGTGATACTCGCAGCAAATGATTTTCCTTCGGCAATTGCAACCGCAAAAGCAGCATTAAAAGTATCGCCTGCTCCAGTAGTATCAACAGCAGAGACCTTGAATCCACTAACCAGAGCTTGCTGAATCCCATCGTGATATAGCGCACCATTTTTACCCTGAGTAACTATCAGCTTATGTGGGTTTTTAGCTAAAGCAGTCTCCAGAGATAAGCTTGGAAAAAGTGCCGCTGCCTCATGTTCATTTGGAGTAATATAGCTAGCGGCAGCAATGACATTAGCTGGAATCTCGCGAATTGGAGCCGGATTAAGTAGTAATTTCACGCCCAAATCATGACAGATTTTACTAACATGCTCAATCACCACGAGCGGGATTTCCTGTTGAACCATAATAATATCAGCGGTACGAATAATGTCTAATGCGGCATCAATCATTGCTGGAGTTAACTGCATATTAGCAGCAGGTACAACCACAATGCTATTATCACCCTCAGCCAAAATTATATGTGCAGTTCCACTAGCTACATTCTCAAGTTGGTGCACATATTGAGTATTTACCTGATTACGTTTAAGATTATCGACAATCTCATTTCCATAACTATCTTTACCAACCGCACCAACAAAAGCTACCTCAGCACCAAGTCTTGCCGCCGCGACTGCCTGATTGGCTCCCTTACCTCCGGGAGATAATACTAATTCTTGACCAATTACAGTTTCACCTGCTTGTGGGCGTTTATCGGATATAACCGTCAAATCAATTGATGCACTACCAATGACAACTATTTTTGCCATAAAATGTTCCTTTAATTTAATGTAATAATTACCGGCGTATGATCCGAAGGACGCTCCAGTTTGCGTGGCGCTGTATCAATAATACAAGAGCTAATCCGTGCCATCAACGCTGGACTTGCCAGCAAATGATCAATCCGCAATCCTTGCTTACGACGAAATGCCATATTACGATAATCCCACCAAGTAAACTGGCGCTCTTCCTGATTAAAATGACGGAAACTATCGGTTAATCCCAAATCAATCAAAGCTTGAAAAGCTGCACGTTCTGGCGCGCTACATAATACTTGCCCCTCCCAGATCTGCGGTGCATAAGTATCACGGGCTTCTGGTGCAATATTATAATCCCCAAGCAATACCAGCTCAGGATATAGAGCTAATTCTGCAGCCACATAACGCTGCAATTGTGAGAGCCAAGCTAGTTTATACTGATATTTATCACTAGTCAGGCTTTCACCATTGACAATATACGCACAAATTACCCGCACACCATTAATCGTCGCGGCAATTACCCGCTTTTGGACATCTTCATACTCAGGAATATCCATCACGACATTTTCTAAAGGATGCTTACTGATTAACGCCACGCCGTTATAGGTTTTTTGCCCGTTATAAACATAGTTATAACCAATCGCGGCAAATTCGGCAACTAGTTTAGCATTAGCAGCGTTATCCATTTTTAACTCCTGAAGTCCCAAAACATCGCAGCCCGTGGTTTGCAACCAATCCAAGACATGCGGTAGACGAACTTTTAGAGAATTTACGTTCCAAGTAGCTATTTGCATAGTTTATTTATTCCTTTATACTATTTCAAATAATTCAAAATGTTATTAATCGTTTTGCCATAAATTTTATAATTTAGAAACTAGTTATTGAATCGCGCCAAATAGCTAACATCTGCAGTCCAATATCCTTAAATTTGTGATTTAACTCTACTTCTTGTGTCAGCAGCTCACTAACTTGTTTGATGGCAGCAATAACTTCCTCAAATATTTGCGATGCCTGCGCATTTGACAGCATACATGACTTAGTTGCAAATGCTAATAGGTCATCTCTACTAGCCCAACGCTTACTACCATTCAAGGTAAGCGCCATAATATCTTTAGGTAAATATGCCGTAGTAGTCACAATATCATAGATTGGCGCAAGGTTCACTATGCTGCTAGTATCTTTATAAATTAGTCCATAATTTTTTAAATGTGCATCACCATTGCGCAATAAGACATTCACTACCAATGATTTAAAGTAATCAAATAATGCTGGTTTTAAATTTATTGTACTTTCACCAACTAGGTTATTCTTTATGCTCTTGGCAATTTGTTCATAGCTACTGTCATATTTCTCACGGGTACGCTTGGCTTGTAACACACAAAAGTCTTCAAAACCATAATAGGTATTGTCAATGAGATCAAAACGCTTTATTATCAGAAACTTACCATTATTTGTTAGCTCAATTTCTGGGGTTTTTAAACCAGCTTTCTTAGCAACTAACATACAAAAATATTCATTAGTGGCTAACTCGGGATAACTACCCTCACTCCATGATTTAATAATATGAGTGGTATCTTTATAGGTCAATCGATCTAGCTCACTCAATTTTGGGTTAGTCGTATCGCCAGTATCAAGCACCATAATTTTGGGCTGTACTCCTGCAATGCCTGAATTAGCCCCATATTTAAGTAACAATGACTCTAATAGCTCTTCAGTACCAGCATAGGTCTTAAATTGGGTTAAATTTAAGCCAATAGTATCAATAACCGAATTTTTATCTGGTTCAGTTGCAAAAGTGATACGTCCAATTTGATTTTTACCAACTATTTTCAATAAATCAAGATCAGAAAAATTTATAATTTGCTTGCGATAGATAGTTTTTAATTTCTCAAGCAAAATACCTTCTGGCAAGTTCATTTCAAAAATAGGATGTAAACCATGCCAAAAATCATACTGTTCATTGATCACTGGCATTGTCAACGATACCGCTTCACTAGGTAATGCAGTTGCGCTATAACTAAAAATAAATTTACTTGAAGTCGTTGATTGGAAAAGCTCGCCAACTTTATTGCTAGCTGTAAAAACATTAAGCATGATTGTTTTTTTCCGCTAAAAGCTGCTGGAGTGTCGGGCGACTTGATTTCTCTTTAATGACAATCTCTAAGCTTAAAAGCTGACAAAGAGTAATTATCTTATTGATACCAATTTCGTTTATCATGCCATTTTCAATAAGTGATAGTGTAGTACGACCAATACCAGCCATACTAGCTAAAGCACCCTGAGTTAGCTTGCGTTTTTTTCTCGCGGTGGCTATTAACTGCCCGATTTCAACCAAGTCCATTTTTTATCTTTGCACTATATATTAAACATATTGCCATTTTAACACAATTTTGTTTAGTATACAATACATTTTATGCTTACCCAACGTAATCATTTGCACACCAGCAATTAGCCTCATCTCGTTTAATTGGGCACTAAAAGATTTATAATCAATCTAGTCAATAGATCTTTTTGCTGCGGATCTGACTCGGCAATCAGCAAAGCCAAAGCGGTAAGCCCGATATTATCAATCTTTAGCGGTAATTTATTCAACTGAATATAGAGCAAAAATAGAAAACTGCCGATGCGTTTGTTACCATCGCTAAACGGATGATCTTTTATCACCATATAAAATAAATTGGCAGCCTTTTCTTCGACACTACGATACAACTCTTCACCAAACATAGTTTGATCCAGATTGGACAAAATAGATTGTAACTGATCATTGCGCTCATTACCAAACAATTCCGTTGCTTCGCCTATTGCCAGCAAACTGGATTTAAACTCGTTAATCGCGGCTAATGCATTTTCGTGAGCTAAAGCAATGCTACTTTGATGCATATTATTTGGGATTAATAAGCGATCTTCATCGTACTGCAACAACGATGTCCAAGTAGTCGCATAATCATTAATCAAATTAATTATACTCTGCCCCTGTGGAGTAATTAGCTGATTATTGGCTAAAGTTTTACCCAGTAGGTCAAGTAAATTTTGATATTCATGATGAGTTTTATCAAGCAGATTATTATTTAGCGCATAGCCTTTGAGGAGATAATCTTTTAGAACTGAGTTTGCCCATTTTCTAAATTCTACTCCGAGTTTAGATTTTACCCGATAACCAACTGAAATAATAACATCTAAGCTATAAACTGAGACTGGTTTGTCAGAATTTGCAATGTGCAAATTTTGCACATTGCTTTTTTCATCTAATTCTTGCTCTTTAAAAACGTTGTTAATATGCTTAGTAACTACAGAGCGCTCTTTGTCAAATAGTTCAGAAATTTGCTTCTGAGTTAACCAAACTGTGTCGTTTTTTAACTGTACATCAACCGTTACATTACCATCGGTTGAGGTAAATAAAACTAATTCTTTGTTATTCATAAGGCTAACCTTAAATATATTTCAACTGTTGCAAAAAATGCAACAACTGAACCTACCAGATAATCAAAATAAAATCAATGGTGTTAACATTACATCACCATTAGTACATCTTTATGGTGAAACTGCCTAGTATTCTCAAAAAACTCCTGAAGTAACTCAATAATACTTGCTTCCGGTAACTTAGATGACTCATCAAATTTTAACAAATATGGATCGCTATTCGGATTTTGTGTACTACTATATGCAGTTGCAATAAAAATATAGCCTGATTTTTCTTGTCTAACTACTCTAGAGGAATTTTCATGGTTTAATGACATCATTTCGCCATTTATTTCAGCCACTCCATTTTCATACTCATTATAACTGATCATGTGTTCATTATAAAAATGTCCCACATATGTCGCCTCTCCTTCATATTCAAAAGGCTCGTCTTGTAGATAATGAAAAACAATAAAGCTATTATCATAATTATGCGACAACAGCAGGTACGCTTCATCAAAATTATACGCAGAAGCATTTAAGCAGACTCTGCCACACACCAGTTTTTTTATTATTACATCACAATTACTATATCCTTCTAAAAACCATATATGGCTAGAAGAAATATGCTTATAATCACCATCATACATTCTGTCCTGTCTATCAATATCCTCATTAATGATTGATATAAGACCAGTTATTAAATTATCTATCTTTTTAGGATCATTTACTTTATAAATTCTATTTTGCGTTAATTTTGGTGCAGTAAACCGAATCAACTCATCAAATTTATTTAATAGCCACATAAAGGGATATTCGGGATATTTCTTCTGATTACTTTTAACATATGCAACCAATTCGCCGATAGATTGGAACCTATCTTCTGGATTTTGTGCAATACATTTATTAATCACTACATCATAAAGAGATAAATCAGAAAATTTCTCAGATAGTTTCTTGTGGGATGTTCCGTGGATAGTATCGCCGTATACAAAATAGTACAGAACTTGTCCTAAAGCATAGATATCCATTGTAGCGTGCGCAGTGGTACCAGAGTTTGATTGTTCAGGAGCAGAAAAACCTCGGTTAGCGATACGTTCTCCATTAGATGTATCATGCTTTACCAAACCTAAACCTGCATCAAAATATGCTACCCCAAAATCACAAAGTGCATAATCACCATTGCCATTAATCAAAATGTTTTCTGGTTTAATATCACGGTGAATGATACCAGCTTGATGAATTTTTTCAATAGTCTCTATTAAGAACTTATATAATTTAACAAAATCATCTTCGTCTGAACAAATCTTCCTTTTCAATGAACTATTATATTTATCCATTAAAATGTAATGAAATTTATGACCATCAACTTCAATAATTCCGTAGTGATAATAGTTTGGCACTGCGTTTAATTTTAACGAAACCACATTAAAATAATCAGCAAGGAATCTTTGATATTTACTAGTTTCAACAGTATTAAGTAAAAACTTAATAGCTAAATTTTCTTTTTTATCAAAATCGAAATCTAAACTACATTCATATACAATCCCATTTCCGCCTTGCCCCAGCTGATTACCAAGACATAATTTACCGAGTGATATATCAATGATACAATCTTTTGATTTAATATATTTGCGTAGTATATCCAGTGTCATAATAATCCTCTAAAGGCTTGGTTTAAGACTAAGCAGATTTTGCATTTTTTGTTGTTGCGCTGATTTTGCTTGCTCAAATTAGGTGTGATTAACTTTGCTTTGGTATCTGCTTCACTATAAGCCATAGCCCTCTTTCATTCTAACTACAATTTTGCGACAATAAATAGTGTTATATTTTAACACATCACCCCTTATAGCCACATGGTGATTAATGCTGCAACTGCTTAATCTTACTGGATTTTTCACAAAATTTGATTAAGGGCATGCTATTGAGGCTGATTGGGCTATCTGAACCCATAAAAAAGATAAAATTTTCAAACTTTAAGATGTTATACAATAACGGTCAGTGGGTTTTTTGATAACAAAATAATCAAGGTAATCGTTATGAATAAAATTATTTTATTTTTGTTGACAGTTTCATGTTCTGTTTTTGCACTAGGTGAAGATTTGAAAGATAATGCTTCTGCTAGTCAAAAACAAAATCAAGTAATTAATGTGGCTTCTTTTAAAGGTGTACAGGTAACAGGTATAACAGTTACCAAAGATGGGCGAATTTTTGCCAATGCTCCGCGCTGGCGCAAAGGCGTACCATATTCTGTGGTAGAAATAATGCCCGATAAAACAATCAAAGCTTATCCAAATGAATCAATGAATAATTGGGAAATTGGTGATAACATCAGTAATAAATTTATTAGTGTCCAGTCGGTTGTTGCGCATGGTAATTATTTATATATTCTTGATACTGCCAATCCAATGTTTAATGGGTTAATTGCTGAACCTAGGCTTTATGTCTATGATTTGAATAGTAATAAACTATCGAAAACCTACACTTTCCCACAGAATGTGGTGAAGAAGAATTCTTATACAAATGATTTGAGGGTTGATGATAAGAACAATAAAATTTATTTTACCGACTCTGGCGCAGCTGGTTTAATAATACTAGATCCAAAAACCGGACAATTTACGCGAGTTTTAGATAATCATCCATATACCAAAGCAGAATTTGATCATTTAACGATTAATGGCAAAGAATGGAAACATGCCATTAATGCTGATGGCATTGCGCTTGATAATAAAAATGACATCCTATATATCCATGCCCTGACAGGCTATACGCTCTATGGCATCAAAACAAATGATTTATTAAATCCCAACGCACTAAAAGATGCTAAACCATTTGTTATGAAGACAAGCGCTCCTGATGGCATGATTCTTGATGATAATGGCAATCTCTATTTTGGTGATTTGGAACATAATAGCATTTCATATCTTACGCCCGATAGAAAAGAAATAAAAATGCTCATTAATGGTGATAATGTAAAATGGCCTGATACTTTTAGTATCTACAATGGGTATCTCTATTTTAGTAACTCACGCATTAGTGAAACAAGCGGAGATATTAGTAATCTAGTCTTTATGATTAACAAAGTTAAACTACCGACTAAATAATTTGAAGTCATAGATAGCTAAAAAGTGTAACCTTAAAAATCATGAGGTTACACTATGCGTTTACCTAAACACATTTTATTTGCTGATATAAAAACACTAAACCAGCCAAGCTTATGTTATAATCCGCCCGATCAGGCAGATTGGGCTACCTGAACCCATAAAAGAGGACATCACCCAATTCAAATCATTTAAGTATTTATTCATACTTTTATATACGCCAATTATGGGTTGTGGCAAATAACATATAGGAGTTTTTTATGAATAATTCTTCACGCATTATTTCACTATCTGAAATCAAAATTCAGGCACAAATTTTACTTAAAAAGATTAATTCTTCCGAGCCACAGCTTAAAGCTGATGCGCTGGCAAAAATTGCAGGCTATTTAAAAAGCATCAATTCAGAATTAGCCGCAGAAGATATCCAGCTCAAACATTGTCTGGGTTATTTTGCCGCTGATTATGGTTTTGCAAATTGGGCGAATTACAAATTTTATTTTGAGCATTCACAGTTAAGTAAATTTATTCCGCAAGGTGGATTTTTCAATCAATGGTTTAGCAATTATAAAGAAGCCAAAGCGATCTTAAAAGCTTCTGGCGGTTATCTATTACCCTACCAGCAACAATTTTTCATTTGTGAGCGCGGTTATATTGAATATCTGGGCTTAAATCCCGATGACGAAAATTGGCGCAAAATTGCTTATAACTGGGTCGAACCAGAAAATCTAAGCGCATGGCAAAAACTAAATCAGGCTTACGCTAATCTTAGACAATAATTTTTAAACAGCTAAAATATCCGCGGTAAATAATTCCGCGGATACAGGTTAAATCAAATCCACTTCTTACGCCGAAAAAATATCAGCATCCCACATGAGATTAAGCCCATCACCAACAGCGCACACGGATAGCCATAGCGCCAATCCAGTTCAGGCATATATTTAAAATTCATACCATACAGACTGGTAATAAAAGTAATCGGGATGAAGATGGTCGAAATTATTGTCAATACTTTCATGATCTCGTTCATTTTATTGGTTACCAAGGACAAATAAATATCCATGATACTTGAGACCATATCGCGCAGAGTTTCAACCGCGTCAATTGCTTGTACTACATGATCGTAAAGATCGCGCAGATAAAGACGGGTAAATGACGTGATAAATTTATGATCCGCCTGTAGTAAGTGGCTAATTTCTTCGCGAATGGGCCAAATCGCCTTACGTAGCAGCAATATTTTATGTTTTAACTGAAAGATTTCCCGCGCATTATCCTGTGTTGGGCTGATAATAATATTTTCTTCAACCCGTTCAATCTTATCGCTGATTTTTTCCAAAACCACAAAATACTGGTCAATTGTCGTATCCATCAAGCGGTATGCCAGATAATCGCTGCCATTTTCTAGTAGGTGCACACTATGCCCAGTGCGTAGACGTTCGCGGATAAGATTAAACGCAGAAAATGAACCTTCGGTAAAGGATAAAACAAAGTTTTCACCGATAACCAAACTCAGTTGCTCGGTATTCATTTTATTCAGTTTGTGACTCCACGTGAGAATCTTCAACGTAATAAAAATGTAATCATCAAAATCTTCAATTTTGGAGCGCTGCGAAACATTCAAAATATCCTCAACCGTGAGCGGATGTAACTTGTATTGTGTAGCGATTTGCCCAATCAAATGAATATCATGTAATCCTTCAACATGCACCCAAGTGATATGACTATAACGCGCTCGAATCTGCTCATCATCTACCTGAGTATTAACATATTCGTTAAACTCCTGATTATTGTAAGATGCGACGGTAATAGTCGGTGTAACCTCCAGCCTATTTCCAGTATAAACAGGTGTTCCTGGAAGCTGTCCGGCTTTTTTAACTCGCTTTTGAATATCTGTGCTCATGCTGTATCCTATCTTATCAACCTGATCAAAACACTATCTAGCTCTCATTGATGCCTGTGCTCGCTTATGCTCCTGTGCATGTTTAGCCAAATCCAGATAAATCAACTGCCCGTTATCGACCAATAATTTACCCTTAACCATCACTTTATCTGCACGAGTTGCACCGCAAATAATCAGCGCAGCCAAGGGATTATCCGCTCCCATAAACTGAATTTCATCCAACTTAAACATCGCAATATCGGCTTGTTTGCCAACAGCTAATTCACCAATGTCTGTTCGACCCAGCGCCGCTGCACCACCTTTGGTTCCCCAGCGTAAAATATCATTATGGCTTAGAGCAGAGCTGTATTGCAAACGTTGTAATAAAAATGCCTGACGTAATTCAAGCATCATATTTGAGTGATCATTGGAAGCAGAACCATCAACTGCAATACTTACTTTACAGCCAGCACGCTCCGCTGCAACACCACGAAACATCCCTGAAGATAAAATCATATTGGAAGATGGACAATGCCCCATACCAACTCCTGCACGACCTAAACGAACTAACTCTTCATCGGTATAATGAATAGCATGCGCCAGCCAAGTTCTATCATTCAACCAGCCCACTTGTTCCAAATAATCTAGCGGGCGACAGCCAAACATTTTTAAACAAAACTGATTTTCATCCTCGGTTTCAGATAAATGAGTATGCATCCGCACATTGTGTTTTTTAGCCAAAATTGCCGTATGTTTCATAATCGATTTACTTACTGAAAACGGAGAGCACGGTGCTAAAGCAATCTGTATCATCGCACCATCACTATCATCGTGGTATTTATGAATCAGCCGTTCACAATCCGCCAAAATTACATCTTCATCCTGCACCACGCTATCTGGAGGTAAGCCACCATCTTTCTGAGATAAATTCATCGAACCACGGGTTAACACTGAACGTATCCCCATTTCGCGCGCTGCTTTCACCTGAATATCAATCGCATTTTCTAATCCACGCGGAAATACATAATGATGATCTGCCGAGGTAGTACAGCCTGATAGTAATAATTCCGCCATTGCCGTTTTACTCGCAATGTGCAGGCTCTCAGGTGTCAGGTTTTGCCATACTTTATATAATGTAGTTAACCAATCAAAAAGCTCTTTGTCCAGCGAATCATTAAATGCGCGAGTCAAGGTTTGATAGTAATGGTGATGCGTGCTTACCAAACCGGGAATTACGACGTGCTCACGCGCATCAATCACAGCATCGACGACCATGCTTGGTTGATTACCTCGCGCAACTAACTCAATAATTTTATCATCTTCAATCACCAGACCATTTTCAGCCTGTTGAGCCAAAATAGCCAAGGGATTTTTAATCCAGGTTTTCATGATTTATAGCTTTCCTTAATAAACAAACTAATCGTAAATGCTTGTAAAATAGCGAAGAAAAACAAAGATAGTGCCACGCGATCAGAAAATAGTATATTTTGTACAAATTTTATCTCGATCTGCAAAACAGAAGAAATTACCAAGCTCATTAGTGCACCGCTTAAATAAACGACAGTATTACATACCCCAATACCAACGCCTTGTGCCTCGGCAGGTAACACTTCCATTATTACCGTATATGACAAAACTGCAGTACTACAACACAAGCCAAAGCCAAAATATAAAACCATTGCCGCAGCATGATTTAATTGCGGAGCAAAAAGCAACACGCCCAATAATATCGCAGCACTTAGACTTCCAGTGACTAATAATTTACGGCGTGATTTTAGTTTACCCGATAAGATGCCCATTAGTGGGTTACCCACCGCCAAACCCAAAAACATAATTGAATTAATTAATGCGGCACTGCTTAATGTATTTCCTGAAAAGCTCTTCTGAAAGCTGATATCCCAATTAGCACCAAGATTAAACAAACTCCCCAAGAGCAAACCAGCAAATAAAGTCACTATCCAAAATTGTTGGTTTGTCAGTAGAATTTTGAAAAGCTGCGAAATACTTACTGTTGACTGAGTTACTTGAGTTGACGTCACTTGTATTGCTTTTGGGCGGGTTTTCACAATCAAAAAAAGCCCGATAGCTAGAGCAAACCCCAGCAAACTTAAATACCAACTAACGTGTCGCCAACCATGAACTAAATTAATTATTTCAGGCAAGAACATATTAGCAGCAACTACGCTGATATTTCCGCTACACTGAGTTAACCCAAACAGAACAGGAAACTTATCTTTGGAGAACCAGCGCCCAATCAAAAGAGCTACACTTACAAAAGCAAATGCGGAGCCAACCGCAACAACTATCCTCGCTAATAGCAACATTTCCAGTGATGTAACATTTTGATACAGAAGCATACCCAAACCAACTAAGGTTGCGGCAAAGCTTAAAATAATTTTGACCGAGTATTTGGAAACCAAGATACCCGCGGGAACCTGACAAAGGGCGTAGCTCACAAAAGAGACTGAAGCCAGCAAACCAAGTGCGCTACTATTTAAGCTCAGCTCATGTTGTTGTAATGCTAATGAAACAGCATAAAAACCATTGGTAATAAACAACTCATAAACAACAAAGACTGTCGCTATCAGCCAAATCAAGCATGCCCGCAGATTAGTTTTCATTAATTTCTCTAATAAAAAAACATAAAATTAAGCATTAACGCTATTGATACAATTGATACGATTTGTACCACAAGTCATAATCAGATATTAATTATACTCCACTGTAATAAGTAAAAATAGTTGTCCGTCTTTTTTAGTTATGATTAACTATACTCACTAGATTTTTACCGAGGTTACGAAGAAGTAGTGCTATAATTATTAATTGCCAAAATTCTTCCACCGATCAAACCCAAATATGATCCGTGAGTATAATCAATAATCTCTTGGTGTATATATGCTGGATGATTTATCTCTTTTTGTTACTTTGGTTGAAAGTGGTAGCTTTGCTAAGGCTGCAATACGCTGTGATATTTATCAATCTAAATTAAGCCGGAGATTACAAACACTAGAACAAAATTTGGGTCAGATCTTGGTAGATCGGTCGGTCAAAAATACAGTTGTACTGACTGAAGCGGGTATAATCCTTTATGATAAACTACACGAAAATATTACCCGCATCAATAATAAGCTTGATAATCTCAATGATTTATTTAAAAGCCCTGCTGGCGAACTAAGATTAGCGTTACCGCCAATCTTAGCCAATGAGTTTATTCTCCCAGCTTTAAATGATTTTATTCTGGAATACCCGCATATAAAACTAACTATCATCTACTCAACACAAGATGTTTCATTTCTGGATAAGGGATTTGACTTAGCCCTAACTAGCATCATACCTAGGCGAGGTGATTATAAAATTCGTACTGTGTGTTCAGCAAGCTCAGGATTATTTGCATCAATTAAATACCTTGAAAAACATGGAACTCCACAAGAGCTAGAGGACTTAGAGCGACATAAAATAATACTCCCTATTTTAGATGGAAAAGTTTTTAATCGCTGGGTTTTGTTAGATGAAGATAATGTGTCACACAATCTATATTTTGAAACACATTGCTTAACTTATGATAGTTCATTAGCTGGAATAAATCTAGTTAAAAATCACATAGGAATTTCCCCACTATTACACTTTAACGCCAAAAATATCCTTAAAAGCGGTGAAGCAGTACAAATATTGCCTAAATATCATTTTGCAGAAATGCCTTTTTATATAATTAAACCTCACGAAAATAAAAGCACGCACATTTCATTGGTTGAAGTATTTATAACCAATACCCTCCAAAAAATCAACCTATCAAACTGATATAGTTAAATAAATCCACTCACATGAATTTAATTCGTGATAGGTCGCCACTTTTTCTATAAATAGAATCCCAGTTCTAAAACTGCAAATACTTATTTGAATCTCTAAATGTATAATTACCCCCTTAATCACAGCTATGTTAGCGTAGCACAAAAAAGGGATAAGCAAATGAAACGATTTAAGAATTATCAAATAATTTTATTAGCACTAACATTTTATTACACTTCAGCACATGCTTTAAAATTCAGCTGTTCATCACCTGATATTCCAGCACAATATTTACCATCTAGCTGCAATGCTAGCTCTTCGGGAATCACTGCAAATAATAGCAATGGTCAATATTATGCATCATGCTCAAGCGGTTCTCCAAGTTTTTATATCTCTTGCCCAGGAATGAACACCTACAAACCAAACGCCACTGGAGTACTAAGTAATGGCGGGACTATTTCACCTGCATCTTTTCAAAACATATACAATTACAATGATGCTACTACTAGAAATTTAATGACAGAAGCTTCTCCTCAGCCAACACTAACAAAAGATGGCGAAACAATAAATCTTGACCAATATTGCCCAGCAGGAACCAGAGGCATAATCGCAAAAGATAATTATATTAATGACTATATGATTGCTTGTAAGTAAAAAAAGCCTACACTAAAATATTTGATTATTGGACATGACAGATTAATAAAAAGACAATACAAGGTAGATAGAACTACGGAAGAAGGCTTTTTTAAAATCCGATAAAACTCAATATTCAAGACAATGAGCATGTTTATCTATTCTTAATACATAACTACTAAATGGTGTGAGGTTCAATGAAACAATCTGGGTTTACTATAATTGAATTATTAATAGGGATTGCTATTATTGGCGTATTGGCAATAATAGCAATCCCAGCCTATCAAAATTACGTAATACGGGCTAAGATGTCTGAAGCAATACTTTTTGCCGATAATGTAAAAACCTCCGTTACAGAATATTATCAAAGCATGGGTACAATGCCAGATAATAATTCACAGCTAGGATTATCGATCAATAATACAACAGGAAGATATGTTAATGGTATTTCCGTTGGAGCTGGTGGTGTTATTACCACGACAGTAAGTATTGAGGGAGTTTCTGGAAGCTTAATTTTCACTCCTGAATCAGAATAATAATATTAATAATTATAGAATTCTCACTATGTTAAAAAATTACAGAATATGTTTGATGCTATTAAGTTACATTACGCTTAGTTATGCAGATTGTAAGCTGCAAATTAGTGATTTTAGTTTTCAGAACCAACAACCGTTTTCATCTTATGCCAAAGGTAAATGGGGGTACAAAGCAAATCAGTTTAGTTTGAATAGCGAACAGCAACAGTGTGCAACAAATCCAGACTGGAGTCGTCAAAGATTACTTGCTGCCGCTGATTATTGGATAAAACAAAAGTTAAATTATTGTCATCATCATACTCCAGACTTTCGTACCACCGACCGCCAAATATTAAAACAGCAGACAACAGGTGATGAATTTTGCGCTAATAATTTAAATTTAGCAAATAATCAATTTAACGGGCAACAAATTCGCTGGAATTATTCAGGAGTAGGCAATGAAACGATTACAAACTGGCAAAATAACAAAATGTGGTATGGATTTGATTGCTCAGACTTTACAGCATGGCTTTACAATTTTGGATTAGGGATATTCTTCACACCGTCAATTTATTTACAAGCCGGTCTTATTGCAGTTGATGATGGTCGTTCTCCAAATATGCAACGCAGCGCTGGTAATTTTCAGAATGGGATGGCACCCGGAAAATTACTATGTCGTGATGGCAGCCTTGAACAGAATGAATTATGTACTTCAGGATATTTTTCAACAATTGATAAAAATGGTTTAAAGACTATTCAATTAACAGATAAGGATTATGCTCATCTTAACGCTGGAGATCTAATGTATGTTGGAGCAACCCAACACGATTTTAATGGGCTAGCAAATGGGCAAAATATTGTTACTCATGCTTATATGTGGACGGGGAAAAAAATCGGCAATGGCATTAATCAAGTACCAATTTCAATAATTGCGCCGCACAAACCATATGAACAAGATTCATGCAAGCCTCAAGCTGGACAATGGGTTATTATTGACAGCACTTACCAAGGTCCTGATTACCGTGCATTTTGTAGTTACTATAGTAAAAATATTTGGGGGGTTCGACGAGTTATTCGATAGCCTATAAGACAGCAGTTGCTCACAGATAAACCCTACTAAATAGTCGAGAAACATCGAGATATTCTGTCTCAAACTCTCCCTGATAGCTCTCGGCTATTTAATAGGTTTTATCAACAAACTCTGATTGCTCATCTTTGATAAATAAAGAACAGATAAATCATCTGTGAATATGATAGCTCTGCATGATACGTAGTATCATCCAAAAAATTTAGCTCAAATATTTTAAAAGAATAGATTGAGAAGAATTAGTGATTTTATTTTAGGTAATGTTGTGGCTCAAGATATTGTCTCTTGATGCTCTTAATTTTTGTAATTGTATTAGAAGGAAATATAGTTCATGAAAACAAAAATATCATTAAGTCTAATAAGTTCTTTATCAGTACTACTGTCTGCCTGTAATAGTGGTGGCTCTAGTTCCCCTACTCCGCCAACTCCAACTCAATATGAATTTAGTGAGTTTAGTTTTACAAACTCATCATCGAACTGTTCAGGCGTAGATGTGTTTGGCACTGCAGAATGTTCTGCAAATAATAGCACAGTAACATTTAATATATCATATAGTAGCAATCCAGCCTCCTATTTAGTGATTCCAACGCAGGATACGTTACCTCAAGGAATTACAATTTCAACTAGTGGTCTATGTTCTAGTAGCTCCGTTCCATCATATAGTTGTATTATTACGTTAACTGCGGAGAGTGCAAATATTGGTACTGTAGCTATTCCTTTGAATGGGTCATTAGGTCAGGAAAATTTTATAACTGTCAATTTTCAATAAACTACAAGGGTGACGTGTCTACAATTGCTTTACAATAGCTAAGCTAATAGACCCCTTGGGTAATACCCCCTAAAAAAAGTGCTATTGATAAGTAGAGAGATTTACAATATCGA
>ERZ650304.81-NODE-81-length-61559-cov-7.289851_pt1 | contig 61559 bp, 91 predicted proteins | sample MGYA00376240_ERZ650304 | MGnify/ENA primary metagenome ERZ650304 (study PRJEB26733, sample SAMN07839271) | wastewater metagenome | biome: small river; feature: stream; material: water | place: USA: North Carolina | collected 2016-03-01 ...
TGCCTCGCGATCGGTGCTCGGAGCGCTCGTCTTCGCGGTGCGCGCGAGCACAGGTAGGCCGCAGGCTTCGGTGTCGAAGAGCGCCCACATGAGCTGTTTGCCAGAGGGCGTGAAGAACTTCTTCGCCTCTTCCATGAAGGTGCGCAGCATCGCGAGACGCTCGGCTGTGCCCTCGTCGGTGTCCATGCTCGGTAGCGGCCACGTGCGCGCTTCGAGATAGTCGTCGTCCGCAGGAATGCCGACCGCTTCGCGCATCTTGTCGAGACACGCCACCATCTCTTCGAGGTGCTCAGCTTCGACCTTGTCGAGCACGCTGCGCTTCAGTGGCACGCCGGCAATCTCCATCTGCACGGAGATTTCCTGCATGAACATGTCGACGTTCAGGCACTCACGCACGCCTTCGAAGTCCACGAGACCGTGTGACTTGCCATCGCGACCGCGCATCTTGCGGTCGACCAGCGACGTGATGCGGTTGTCCTTCGCGTTGTACACGGCGAGATCGTTGAACGTGCGGTACCCCGACAGGTGCAAGAAATCGGCACGCTTGTTTGCCGGAACCGCGCCGTCCTTCCACATGGGCGCGTCGGTGAGTTCATGCGCGACGAACGCGAGGTTGTGTTCCTCGTCGGGGTAGAGCGCCGTGTGCGAAATCATCGTGTCGTTGACAACGTTCACGATGTCGACACCCCAGATGCGCCTGATGACGACGTGGTCGTACGGCCGGTTGTGCAGGATCTTGCCCTTCGTCGGGTCCTCAAGAAAGCGCACGATGGCGTCGACGAGCACGTTTCCGACGTTCATGTCGCTGCCGACATGCCGCGTGTCGAGTACGAACGCCTCTTCACGGTCCACGTGGTTGAAACCAATACATGTGATGTTCGTGACTTCCCACGGACCATCGTATGAGTTCGTCTCGATATCGATCGTGTAGTCGCCGGGTTCAGCAGTGTACGCCGCCAGCATCGCAGCCGCGTCTTCGTCTGAAGTGTGCTCGGTGTGCGTCACCTTCAGCTTGAAGTTCGCGTCGCGCGTCAACAGTTCGCGCGCTTTGATGAGGTGGCGCACACACGGTTCCGCGGCGAACTGCGTGCCGACCGTGAACTTCTGCTTTCGCTTCGGCGTAGGCATGCGAATGAGCTGCATGCTGTACGTCGGGATGATGTACTTCGTGCCGCTCAGCTCGGTGAGCTCGGGGATCTCGATGACCGCGCCGACCGCGCCTTCACGTCCGGTGAGCGGGTGCTCGCGGCGAAACTCGACGACGGGCACCTGCCGCTTCTTCTTGCCGCCGCAGGTGTCGCACGGGATGAGCTTGGGCTGGATGCGGGTCCAGCGCGCCTTGCACGCCGGACATGAGTTCGCGTTCTCCTCGAGAAGCCGCGCGCGCCAGAGCTTCTGAAGCGTGATGCCTTCAGCGGGTTCGAGTTCGCACCCTTCCTTCTCGAGTTTCGCGAGGTACGCGCGCGCGTCGGCGTCGTCGTCCGCGCGGATGTCCGCTTCGAGCTCGGCACAGCGCGCGTCGAGATGCTCGAGACGCTTGCGCTTCCACGCCTCGAGATGCGGCACAGCGACGCGGTGTCGGCACTCGGCCGCGGCGCAGACCATGAACGGCCCGATCTTGCGCGTCTGCGGGTCGCAGTGTGTGCACTCGATCGGCTCGAGCCTCGTCTTGTGGATGATGTTGCTCGTGAGCGCGTCGAGCGCGTAGGCCCCCAGCGTGACGATGACGCGCGGGCGCACCTGCTCGATCTCCTTGATCAGCCGCGGCTGGCAGGCGTACAGGTCGTCCGGGACAAGCTCGAGACCTGTCTTGCTCATGTCACGCGGTGCGGCGAGGAGCGCGTTCGTGTAGTACACCTCTTCGAGATCGATTTCTGCCGCTTCGAGAAGCGCGCGCAGAAGGTCGCCGTCTTGACCTGTGAGCAACTCTTGGATTTGCGTGTCACGACGCGTCGGCCACTCGCCGACGATCATCAGACCGCCTTCTTTGTAGCGACGCCCGACGCGTGCTTCGTTGAACTTGCGTTCTTCGTGACACGCACTCAACTGCCGACACGTCGAACACTCAGCGTGTTCAGGAAGTCCTACGAACATCACCCACCTCGAGAAAATAGCGTTTTCTGTGCGCGCTCGACGTCGTCACGCACCACACCGATTGTCGCCAGAATGTCTGGTACAGGCATCGCGAACACCCCTTTGGAAGTGAAGTAGAGGGTTCAGCGGTCCCTCTTTTTAGCACGGGCGTATTCGCGTGCGGTGATCCTAAGCGTCACACCGACTGCCGCAACACGCACATCACCTGCGAACAGGCGCGCTGTTGCAAGAACCCTCTACTTCAGTAGCCTGATCAACACTGCGTGCGCGCAAACCCGGAGGTGGGGTAGGGGTGAGGTACAATCCCGAGTCGCGCAGATAGCTATGCTGATCAAGCTACGGACATAGAGGAGTCTCTTGTCCGTGATGTTGCCGTCACTCCGCGGCTGCGGGCGTCGGCGCTTCGTCCTTCTTCGGGACGAGGGTGTAGACCTTCGGCGTGCGCGTGCGTGCCGCCGAGCCCGCCGTGAAGAGCGTGTCGAGGATGTTCTCCTCGTCGTCACCGTCGGTCGCCACGACGCGACCGGATTCGATGGCCTTCTTCAGACGCACCTTCGCCGAGCTCGCGTTGAGACCGGCTTCCTTCGCGTACTCGGCGAGCGTGCAGCCCTTGGTGAGCAGCGCGACGAGCGCGTCGCTCTTCTTGCCCGGGGGAGGCGGTGCCCTGCGCGGACTCTTGGCCCCTGCGTCGGTGGCCGGCTTGTTTGCGGCGGGTTTGTTGCCCTGGGGCTTGTTCTTCTCGTTGCTCATGACGTTGATCTCCGTGGTTCCCTGATGGGGTGGCTCGATAGTACAGACGTGCGATCACGACGTCAAGAGACTTCAGCCACCTTTGAGCGTGTTGCCGTCCGCACCGACGAGAGAGAGCTTCGGTCGAGGCCCGATCGGTGTCACCGATTCGAAGAAATCCACGTGCGCGTTGACCGCCGCCCATGCGACGCGCAGTGCGGGTGTGATGGCGTAGGCCTGCGCGATGAGCCACATCGACAGGTTCACCACGTAGTCGGGGTGCCGCGGCTCGAGCACCTTCGGCACGCAGATGAGGCTGATCTCCGAGTTGTCCGCCCGCAGGATGCGAAGCCCCCAGAAGGGATGGCTCTTCTGGCGCACCGGGTCAGTGATGCCTTCGAGCACGGCCAAGAAATCGACCTGCGTCACGAGACCCTGCACGATGCTCTCGACGAGCGCAGCCGGATCGGCGTGCGGCATCGCGGGCATGAGCACCACTGCGTGGCTCTGCGCCACCATGACGAGCGCCTGCCGCTCTTCGGCTTCGCTCGGCTCGACGTGTTCGTTCGACATCGTGGTCTCCGTTCCGTTCATGGAGTCGGAGCTGCGCGTAACGACATGAAGCTCTTGCCACGACAGACCATTCTGCCGCAACGCCGTTACGCACAGCTCCGGCCGCAGGCGCCGGAAGCTCGAGCTCAGGCCGAGGGGCGACGGAAACGGCTCGCCGGGGCGGGCGTCGGAACCGGATCGGGCTCTTCCTCTTCCTGAGGCTCCTCCTGCGGAGCAGCCTTCGCAGGCGCCTTCGCAGCCGGAGCAGAAGCACGCGCGGGCGCGCTCGCCTTCTTGCCGACGGGTGCCGGCTCTTCGTAGGGGCGGTCGTTGTCCGACTGGTTCTGCGCCTTGCCGTTCCACTCGCGGATCTTCAGGTCCGCGGTGTACCGCAGGCCGATGAGGTCGTTCTCGTCGAACTCGAAGACCGGCTTGCCGTTCTTGTCTTCGCCCGCCTGCTGGCGCGGGCACCCGGTCGCCTCGAGCAGACGCTCGACGACCCACGCGCTCTTCTCGCTGAGCGAGACCCAGCGCGTGAACTGCTTGCCGTCCTTCTCGCCGCCGAGAATGACGGTCTTGAGCTTGAGCTGATCGGACTTGTCCGAGCTCTTCGCCGGAACGACCTCGACCTCCGTGATCTCGAAGTCGTACGTGCCTTCCGGGTACGGCGTGAAGGAGCCGCCGCCGTCGTTGCCACCGCTGTAACGAATCTTGCCCATGTTCTTTGTCCGTTTTCGTTCTTCGTTGTTGGTTGTAGTTGAAGGTCTAAGCCAAGCGTTTCTTGAGCCGCGACCCTAACACACTTCAATCTGCGAAAGCAACAGCGCTCTCGCAGAAAATTTCACCGCGCGAGGATCGGAATCGACTGCCGGATTTCGGCGAAGTCGAAGTCGTCCACGTAGGCCGGCATCGTCTTGAAGCGCGAGCGCGCGGGATACACGCGATGCTGCCGAAAGTGCGCGCGGTAGGTCGTGTCTTTGCCGCTCGAGATCGCTTCGCAGTACGACACGACATCGCACGCGCTCGGAAGGCGCGTCGCTGTCTTTCCGGGCAGGTCGGGTCCCCCGATGACATTGCTGCCCTCGCCGTTGATCTTGTCGTGCGCGATGAACACGGCATGTACCTGAAGTCCGCGGAGCGTGGACTGGATGTGGGCCATGTGCTGCGCGAGCTGCCCCCACTTCTGCTGGTCCATCTGCTTGCCGTTCGCGATCTCACCTTCGATCGCTGAGCAGTAGTGGCTGCACGACTCCATGACGACGGTCTGCCACGGAAACTGCGCCTCGGCTTCTTCGCCGCGGTTCTTCGACCACAGGTCGATCGATGCGTTGTGCCGACGCACGAGCGTCAACAGCGTCGCCTCGAGATGCTTCTTGGCCGGAATCGCGAGGCCGTTCTCGTCACGCCCAATATGCACGTAGTCGATGTCGCGACCTGCGAGCGTGAGCTCGCTCGACTCGCTTGCCGGCACGAGAAACAGCGGTCGCGGGAACGTCGACGCGAGCGTGGTCTTGCCTGAGTTGTGGACGACGAAACCCTGCGTCACGAAGTTACGCGTGACAGACGCCATGCGAATGTCGTACGTATGCCGTTCTCCGACAAAATCGATTGATTCGATTTCGTCTTCGACTGCGGCAAATACGTTACATGTACGCCCGTGGCGAGTCAACATGTGCTCGCGCGCATGCCCTGCGTGCGAAATCATCTCGAGATTCTCGATGACATCGTTGTGCGGGTTCTCATCTTTATGATGCACATCGTACCCGGCGGGCACCACCACGACGCCTGCAATGTCGCCATCGTTGAGCCGCTGACGGTACGCCTCCGGCGTCATGAGGTTCATGTGCGCCTCGTACACCAAGCGTGCGCGCGAAAGACGCTTATACGTGTACTCGTTGCCATTCTCACGGAGAGTCTTCTGTGGCGCGATTGGATGATGCTTGACGAGAACTTCTGCGCGCGACCGCTGCACACGGTCACCTGCGTCCGGCGTCCACGGAACGTTGCGGTGCACGAGGACACGGCTACCGACAGCCAAGTCGCGCACTGACCGAAAACCGTCCACGGTCGCGAACGGGTGACACGGCGTGCAAACGATTTCCAGACCACCACGCGTACGAACACGCACGCACTCTTTCACGCCTGAATCGATCACAGCGTCGATGACACCGTGCGTGATGCGACCGTTCTCATCCATCGTTGGTACCGTGTACACGGCATCGACGGTCTGCGGGCGCTGGTAGTATCCTTTCCCCGGTGTCGGAATACCGTTGAACCGTCGGTACAGATGTTCGAAAGTACCGCCCTTCGTGTTTTGTGCGCGGCCCTCACGTGTCCGCACGTGGTACGGAACGTGCATCGTACCTTCGATGCATCCCATCGGCCCGTAAAAGAACCAATGTGTCCACGGGCTGTCGATCGCTGATGTGTTTTGTATGTGCATGTTCTTTTTTCGTTGTTCTATGGTTTCGTTTGTTCGATCAGTTCGTACCCGTACGGCACGTCTTCAGCATCGAAGGCTGCCAACGGATTGAAGTGCTGATTGTGGTGGCACAGGTTGAAGTACGTGCATTGTTTGAAGTAGTGAGTGGGTCCCGAGCACGCGCCGAGCGCCTTCGGGTGTCCGACTTCAGCCATCTTCTGTGCTACCTGCGCCCACTGCACGAGACTGGTCTCGAACTCATTGAGGTGATACTGCGTCGGACGCACGTCCACCCGCATATACTGCGCCGGCTTTGACTTCTGCGGCTTCACGCAGATGTTGACGGTCACGCCGCCGATCGGCGGTAGAAGCGGTGAACGATTTTGCAGCATGAGCCACGTTTGGCCGAGCATCTGCATGTCGGCTTCGTAGCCGATGACGAGATCCTCGGTGTAGTGTTTCGCCGTCTTGTGCTCGATGACGCGAAGCTCGCCCGAGCGCTGGTCGATGACCACGAGGTCGAGCCGAGCCGTGTACGGCTCCTTCGAACCGTCAGGAAGCGTGACGAAGCCTGCGACCTCGACTTCGACGGCAATGACGATCCACTGGTCGTCCTCGCTGTACTCGAAGTAGCCGGTCAGCATCTTGTCGAGGTCGGCGTACATCTGTTCGTAGCCGGACGCGTCACGCACCGGGTCGAGCGGCTTCCACGCTGCTTCGATGCAATCTCGCAGCGACTTGCCTTCCATCTTTGCACGGTAGTAGTGCTCGAGCCCGAGGTGGTACAGCGTTCCGAGGTCGAGGTTGTCGTTCACGACGTGTGTTTTGCGCAGGCCGATCTTGTAGAGCTTCTCCTCACGGGGGCATCCGCGTAAGCGCTTCCAGAACGACGCACCGTGCGCGCTGCCTGACGACTCGTAGCCAAGCACCTCCTTGAGAGGTGGGCGCTCTTGGTTGATCGTCTTGTCGTGTTTGATGCGAATCATTCGTTGTCCTCACGACGACCGAATCCGGCGCGATCGTACGCCTCAAGCGCCCATCGGCTCGCGATCAGAGCGTTGAGACTGTTGAACAGGAACCACCCAGGTGCGTTACGCAGAGCCGCGCCCACGCACCCGACCACGGAGCAGAGTACGCACCCTAGGTACACGTAGAAGTAGAATGCTTCGACACGGTTTGACGGCATCGTCGTCACCTGAACTTCAGCGGCACGTTGTGCGTGACGCCGCAGTCTACGCGCCGACCTCCGCGAGCCAGGATGCGCGCGATGTTCGCAGCGTCCACCACGCTGCCGCCCCAGGTGTCAGGCACCTCGGCGCACGGTGCGAACGCGCCGCTGAGCACCAACGCAGCTTCTTCGAGCGCGCGAAGCCACGAGTCGTGTCCGCGGTTCATCCATGGCACAGACGCCTCGGGCCAGCCTTCAGGGCGCTGCATCGAGCGATTGAGCCCGCGCACCCAGATCCTGCGCGACGTCGTCGTGTGTCGATGGTGCACACGCGCGATGTACGCAGCAACCGATTCGCGCGCCAGATTCGCACGCTTCATCATGACCTGGCCGATCATGCCGCCATCATTGGTCGGAGACGTGCGCGACGGCCAGCCTGCTTCGTGGACACGAAGACGTGCGAGGGCTTCGGCATCTTCGCTGAACCGTTCGTGTTGAGGGGCTTGTCCCTCAGCGATCGAGCATGCGTGCACGGCGAAACCAATCACCAGGAGGGTGAACACGAGAATGAAGATGAGGTCGAAAATCGTCTTGTTGTCTTGCTTCATGGAGATTCCTCAGACGCACGCTCGAAAGCCCACAAGAGCGCCGCATTGACCAGCGCATTCTTGAAGTCACTCACCGTGAGTTTTCTTCCGAGCTTCTTTTCCAGACAGCGAATGTGCGCGAAGCCAGCTTGCGAGGACCCGTACGCACTTCGCCAAAGATCGTCATGTACTGCATAATCGTCGTTGTTCAGGTCTGCACACGAAATGCACTTTGATGCACGTTCGCGTATCCTATCTCCGCGCATACGTTCTGATTGAACGCCCTTCTCGAAGGCTTTCTTTTCCGCCGCGGTTTCGAGTTGCGCGCGATAGCTCGATGTCGACATGTCAATCGCCGTCCTGGTTGTCAGGCCACCACTCGATGAGCGTGCGACCGTCGTGAGGTTCTGTAGAGATATCGAAGACAACCGAATCACGTTTGCCTGTCATTCCAGATTCACCTCCGGTGACGATGTGCTTCGGTCGCTGGACACACACCGCCATGCGGTGCAGGAAGGCTTGCGTCCACACCGTCTCATAGCGCTCTCGAGACGCGATGAAAGGCAGTGGCAAGAGCGCGGTGACGTTCGGAACGCGCCGAATGAGCGCGCCCATGTGGATCGTGTCGAGGCCGTTGTCGTACGGCGGGTTGCCGACGGCGAGGTCCCAGACCTTGTTCGAGTAGCGAAGCAAGAGCTCGAACATGTCGCCCTGCCACACTGTGGCGAGCGGGAACTGCATCTCGAGGCGCGCGGCGCGGCTCGGGTCGAGCTCGATCAGCGTGAGGTTTTGCTCGAGCACACCTGCCGCAATGAGCGCGCGCGCGATAGCCCCTTCGCCGGCCGAGGGCTCGAGCACGCGAAGTTCGCGACGAAGCTCCGGCGGGCATCCAGCCAGCGCCCATGACGCGAGCTTGTTCGCGAGCGGCTGCGGCGTGAACCATGCCGAGCACAGGGCGTCGAACGTCGAACCCTTCAGTTTGATCTGCGTGCCATCGCTGTACGCGATGTCGAGCACGAACTTCGTGTGCGAGCCGTCGACGATCTTCACGAGCATGACCGACGAGTGCGGCGACTCGGCTTTGTACATGTCGTGCTCTTCGACGTACTGCCAATCGCTGTGCCCGAACCATCCCGGCGTCGGAACCTCGAAGTGCGCGAAAGAAGACATTACCATAGGGCCTCGCTGCTCGTTGACGCGCAATGCCGAAACACGCTCACCACCGTCGTCCTGTAGTCTAACGCCTACCATCAGACTTCGACCTCCCACGGGAATGCTTTGCCGCGTTGATGTCGGATCGCACGCTCGCACGCGAGAAGCGAGCCGGTCGCGCTGTAATGGAGCATGAGCGCGACAGGTGACTCTTCACCCGGCGGCAAAACGTTCTCGTGAAAGCGCATGGACACGCGATAGTGACCCCGCGGCGCGTCCTTGTGAATGATGATCGCGCACTCCGGGTCGGTGACGCGTTGATAGCGGATCTTGCCGTAACCGACCCACAAGCCTCTGAAAGTGTAGCCCATGAACTCGATCGGATCGATGCGGGTTCCAAGATCCATACGCGATGACGTCTCCGTTTCAGGACGCAAGGAGAGATTTGAGAAGGCGCTGAGCATCTTCGGAGCCCCTGTCTCTCACATTCAGGCCCATCTCGTCAAGCACTTCATTGCCGGTAAAGTCGTCGATCGCGTCTGCCGTATCACGCGCCTTGCGCACGAGGTGCTCGATGATGAGCTCGTCCGCGCTGTTGCGGACCCCGACCCAGACCGAGAAGCATCGGCGCTGCTGGCCGAGGCGGTTCACGCGCTTGTCGCCCTGAAGCATCTTCGCGAACTCGTAGTCCACGTCGTGCTGAATGACGTAGCGCGCGCGGTGTAGAGTCACGCCTTCCTTGAGCGAATCGAGGGTCGCGACGAGCACCTGAGGCTTCGTCGAGGCTTGAAACTGCGCGACGAGCGCGTCCCGTCCATCCTGGTCGATGCCGCCGTGCACGGTGACGATGCGTACGAGCCCGTCCTCGACGGCGTGCGCGGCCTTGCCGATGAGCTCGGCGAGACGCTCGCACGTCGCGCGCTCCCAGCAGAAGACGACCACGTGTTCGCCCTCGAGCGCGAGGCTCGCGGCGTACTCGGCCGTGTGGACGAGCTTCGCGCGCGAGGTCCACTTGCGCCACGCCATCAGCATCGCGAGCGTCTCGGCGCCGAACGCGTTGCGCTCGAGGTGCTCGCGCAGCTTCACGAGCGCGAGCGTGCGGTCCTTGCCGACGTACTTGCGCAGGTCGGGGTCGATCGCCACGCCCGCGGCGTCCACCCAGTGCGTCGTGCGCGTCATCTGGGGGATCTGCGCGCGGATCTCGGGGATGTCGCACGTCCGGCGCAAGAAGCACGACGACAGGCGGGCCTTGAACTCTTCCATGTTGCGCGTGCCTTCGGAGACCCACCCGTGGTCACCTTGGTACGTGTTCGTATAGCGCTTCTTGAAGGTGAAGAGCGTGCCCCACGAGCCTTCGCCGTTCACGACAGTGAGCAGTGCCCACATATCGTCGATGGTGTTGAGGATAGGCGTGCCTGTGAGCGCGACCGTATGTCGAATGGCTGTACCTACGATGCGTGCCGTTGCGCCGCGCTTGCTCTTCGGGTTACGCATCCAGTGCGCTTCATCGATCAAGCACACGCTCGGTCTCTCGCAGAGAAGCGGGCGCATGATGATGTGCCGCCACGCCTCGAGCACGTCGTAGTGCACGAACCAGTAGCGGCAGTCACGCATCCGCGCTTCGTGCTCTTGCTCGGGTTTCTTGCCTTCAGCGAAGAAGAACTCCGACTCGTCTTTGATTGCGCCCGCGGTGAGAAGTTCGTGCCGCCACACGGCGCGGGCGAACTTCGGTCCGATGATCAGCGCGTGCGCGTCTTTGCGTGGACCCATCCACGACTCTGCGGCGCTGATCGCCGTGCTCGTCTTGCCGAGCCCGGGCTCGTCGCACAAGAGCCCGCTTCCGCCGTCAACGAGCCACGCTACGCCCTCTTCCTGGTACCCACGAAGGTCACGCGCAGGCGCCCACAGCGTTTCTTGATACGGGTCGTTGCGAAGGTCGTGCTCAGGCGCAGAGTCCGTCTCCTCGAAGAACTGCTCGAACGCAGGCGCGAAGAACGCAGTGCGATGCGCGACGATCGAGCAGTTCTTGACGTACCCGCGTTCGACTTCATGACCCGAGACAGTCACACCCGGAATCTCGTGGATGAGATCGAGGTGTTTCTGTTTGATGGCTTCGAACGAAAGCCGCCACCACCCACGAGCTGTGCGTGTCCACTTCATTTGTCGCGTGTGCCTTTACCGTGACACACCGTACACTGCTCGTCTTTCGCGAGCCACCCAGAGCCTTCGCAGTACGAGCACGTGGTTTGTTCGAACTGTTCGAACGTCATCTTCCGTTGACTACAGATCGAACACGGGCGTTCTTCATGAACGATGCAGTCTTGGTCGTAGTGCGTACGAATCGTGCCGAACAGACACTCTTTGTTCGAGCACTTCGCGTAACGCTCGACGGCTCGCGTGACCCACTTTGCAACGTGGAAACGCTCGACGTTGAGCGACGCCGCGGCGGCATCGAGCTCCTGGACGACGGCTGCGTGAAAATGCGTCGTGACGCCGAGTCGCACGTAGTCCTCGATCGTCTTGATCTGCTTATGAAGATTCGCGATCTCGTTCTTTTGGTTCTTGTTCTTTTTCTGTAGTGCGGCGACACGCCCAACGAGATCGCTGGATTCCGACTCCGCAGCGTTCGCCACTTTCACAGCGTCGTCGAGCTGATCTTCGAGCGTTGAGATTCTGAGAAAAAGCTCCGGCACAGCCGCCTGTGCCCGCGCGATGGACGCCTCGAGTGTTTCGCCTTCCTGCGCATGTCCCCCGTCGCGATCGACGACAGCGATGAAACTGCGCACTTTGAAGGTCAATAGTTCTTGTTCCTTGCGCGCCGTTTCGTAATCGGACGCGCTCGCGAGCCACAGCTCGTGATACTCCGCGGCACGACGTTCTTTGAGAAGTCGAAGCTCGCGCTCACGATTCAGACGAGACGTAAGGTCCGCGCATCGCTTGCGCTCTTCTTCGAGCTCATGCTGAAGGTCGCTCGACACACGGGCTTCTGTCGGCGCCACCTCGACGACGCCGCGTCCATCACAGTTTCGACAGGTAGCGCGCATGCCGTTGTCGGCGATGAGCGTGCCGTTGCAGCAGTCATCTATGGGGCATGATGTGTAGTTCATCGGCTCACCTTCGCTGCATGGGCACGGAGGGCGGCGCGTAGGGCGCCTACGGGTACGGTTTCATACCAGTAGGCGGCGATCTCGGGACTGACCTCGGGCCTCGACGCCGCCAGCGCTTCGGCGGCCTCCGCGCGAGCGACGGCCTCGTCACGCGCCACAGCCACACGTGCGGCGTCGATGGCGAGCGACGTCTGTTCCGCTTCCGCCCTCTCCGCGCGAGCGATAGCGGCGTCGCGTTCGGCGCACACGCGCATGAACACGCTTTCGACGTAGTCACCTGTGTCCGATAGATGGCTCCACGTGCGCAGATGCTTGCGCGCTTGCTCTTCACGGTCATCGATCACTGTCCACCCTCTTTCTCATCGATAATACGGAGCACAGTCCGGCATGTCTCGTCGGCGGTCTCGCCGAGCATATAGCGGTGCGAAATCGCGCGAGAGATGCGCGCCAACTTCGCCCGCGCATCATCCCGCTCGCGTCGCATCTGCTCTAGCTGCGTGGCGAGGGAGTCGCGTTCCGCCGCAACGCGCTGCAACTCTTCGCCGAACTCATCAACGATAGCCCGCGCCATCTCGGGGTCGCGCAGCTGCGTGGCCACCCACGACTCGGTGTGCTGCGGGCACGTGTACCCGAAGCGTCGTTCGCACGTGCACGGTTCGTCGCTCATCGCTCCCCCTTCCGTACCGCTTCGATGGCCTCAGCAAGCGCACGTTCGGCATCGCGCATGCCCTCGTGCGACGTGAACCCGTGGGCCATGTCGAACCCCTCCCGCATCCCCTGCACCCTCGCCTCTCGTAGCGCCTCGGACGCATCCTGAGCCCGGGCACCGCCGTCGAGGTGTGGAGCGTTCAGCGCGAACGGCGTCACGACGGACAGTTCGTCGAGGTCCACGTTCCACAACGCGATGTAGTCGCCCGGCTTGCCACCGTCGATGAACGCAACGGGCTCCTCGTCGTAGCTTGGCGAGAACGACTTGAGGTGCCGTCCGTTCCACTGAAGAGTCACGCCGCTTGCGATGGCGACGCGCACGGATTCGATCTCGTCGTCGGTCATGGCTTCACCTCACACGACGGCACCGATGCGGCAGCCTGCTCGGCGGCGATGCAGGCGCGCAGCCTGACGTTCGCGCCATCGGTGAACGAGAGGATGTCGGTGAACGCGGCGCACTCGTCGCAGTCGCCCTGGCCGACGGCGCGCACGACGTGCGGACACTCCCGCGCGCACCGTGTCCCGTCGTCGGAGACGATGGCAGCTAGCTGTAGCGTGATGCGGCGGGTCATCGTGTGCCTCGTGCAATGAGTTCGTTCGCCACTTCGCGGATGGCGCGGGCGATCCTGATGGCGTCTTCGGGGCGACGATGCGTACCGCCGAACGTCCACTCGTCGCCGCAGGAAAGCGCGGTACGTATGCTTTCGCCGGCTTGAACCAACGCGTATCGCTTCGCCTCGCGCTTGGTCATACGTCACCTCGGGGCTCACGGCGGATGAGGTTGGCGACGGTGACGTACGCGCGTGCGAGATCGGGGTCCTTCACCATGGACGAGCGCACATCGAGAGAGGTCTGTACGCAACCGGCCTGCTCATCGCTGAGGCTCAGCAGCGCTTCCACACGCGCGGTGGATGCGGTGAGGGCGGCCATCGCCGCCTTTCGCTCGGTGGGCGACATCATGTGCGTGTGCAGGACGATGCTGCTCAGCGCCTCTCGCTCACTCTCTAGTTGGGCGCGGGTGGTCATGATGTCCTCCGAAAGAGCGCCGCGGCGACGCTGTACGCGTGCTTGTGTTTCGATGAACTTCGTGCTGCTGCTTCGAAGCGACCGCAGATGTGCGCAGCGTCTTGATCGGTGACCGATAGAATCGCACGGAGGCGGTCCGCTGACGCTTCCACAGCTAAGAGACTGTCTTCCGGCAAGGTGCGGTAGTTCGGCTGCGTCAGACGCATCAGACAGACATGCTCGTGCTTGAGCTGCGAGACGATCTTTACCTCGAGCGGAAGCGTTTCGACTTCGAGCGGCACGCCGTCCTGTCTCGCGACCATGTTCGAGAAGTCCGGGACGAGCTTGACGCCCATCGCGTCTGCGACCGCGATGAGCGCCACGATCAGACGTGCGCGAAGTCCATCGAGAAGCTCGGGCGCTGTGTAGCCCGCCGTGGTCATGATGGACGTGACTTCGCGCATGCGGACGGCAGCTTCCTGCCACGCGTTGAGTTTTTCCTGCATCGTCTACCCCTTGTGAGAGGCCGACCGTACTACAGGCAGCGCGCTCGTGTCAAGAGGGGTGCGCGTCCTCTTCGGGCTGGTCGTCTTGCTCCTCGCCGCCCTCTTCGTTCTCCTCACCGTTGTCTTCGCCGTCGTCGTCAGCGTGCGCGAGCAGACCGAGCTCCACACACGCCTCGAGCGTCGCGTTGATGACCGCTTCGCAGTAGGGCTTGTTTGCCGAGATCGGTAGCGGCGCGAGCAGTGTCTGGAAGGCCACCTCGGCGTTGTCGGTGAAGCCGACGAGTGCGCCCGGCAGCATGTCGAAGTCTGCGAGGTGGTTCACGTGCTTCGCGATCATGACGCCCACGGCTTCCGGCTCAGCCTCGGTGTGCAGCGCGCGAATGATGAGCTGCCACTCGCGCGACTGGAACTCGAGCGGAAGCATGGCGACCACGTGTGCCGGCAGGATCTCGTGCGGAAGCACTTCCGGTACGACAGCTTGCGGCGTGCTGGTCCCTGCGAGGTTGACCGGCGCGTTGTCGATCGTCTGCATGGGGTTCGGTCGCGTCGCGAGCGGCACCTGTGGCGCGACGCGCTGTGCCCCCGACGGAAGCGCCGGACGCTGACCGGCGACCTGATCCATGATGCCCGCCTGACTGATCGTCTTGATCTGCTGACCCACCATCTCGATGACGCGAACCCATATGGGGTCCTGCTCACCCGCGTTCATCTGCGCCATCGTCTCGAGCAACTGCGTCATCATCGCCATGTTCTGAAGTTGCGCGTTGTTCTGCGCCTCAAACATCTTCACCTGTGCGATCGGGTCCTTCTTGTTCACCTCGAAGAGCGGCGCGAGCTTCGCGATGAAGTCGAGGGGGTCGGGCTGCGGCTTCTTCGCGGCGTCCATCGTCGCGGTCATCAGTGCCTGAAACCCCTGCTGCTGCATCTCGAGCGACTTGGTCTGGGCTTCCTTGCCGGAGCTGATCAGCGTGACGAGCACCGGCACGAAGGGCGCGAACGCGGCGATGAGCTCGGCGGGCGTCATGCCGGGCTTCGCGTTCGCCGCCGTGTCGCGGTTGGCTTCGATGCGCGCTGTGAGCGCGTCGATCTCGGCGCGGTGCCGGGCCTCGCGCACGCGCTCCTCGGCCGCGCGCATCTCTTCGGCGAAGCGCCGCTCCTTCTCTGCGGCCTCGCGCTGAAGCGCCTTGAGCTCGGCCGCGGCGGTCGCGCGATCCGTCTCGGCCTTGCGCAGCTGCTCTTCGATGAACCGCTGGGCGTCCGGCGGCATGCTCGCGAGCGCGCTGACGGGCAGCGCGCCCAGCCCCCCGGCCGGCAGCGCGCCCCCACCCCCGAACATCGTGAGAAGTTGTGCGAGCTGGGTGGCGTTCATCGGTGACATGGTTGCGTCCGGGGTTGTGGTGGCGGGTTCGTTGAGGTTGCGCGCGACGGGAAACGGCAGACCTTCGACGAAGATACCGAAGGTCGGTAGGAGCATCTGGTTCGTGTTGTGACGATCTCGGATAGTGATGGAGAAGTTTCCACCACCGCAGTTGCGCGCGATGAAGTCATCGACGTGCAACACCTCGTCGATTGTCATCGGGATGTTGCCGTAGCCCGCGCCGATCGTCGCGAACGTGCCTTTGCCTGCGCGGCGCTTGATCGCGACGACCACCTTCTCATGACCCGCTTGCTTGAGCATTGCGATGCGGTCGTATGGAAAGTCGTCCGTCGTCACGACCGGCGGCAACATGCTCGACGGCGTAGGCGGGGCTGCGGGCTCGGGGATGTTCAGCGTGTTGTCCGGCATGTGGTACTCTGGCTCTTTGAGTGTGAGCGGTTGGAAGGTGCCTGGTTTCGGGAGCGTCGCCGGCCTGATCTTGCCTTTGTTCGACTCCCGCGCTTTCTTGCCGCGAGGCCTACGCGTCATCGTCTTCTCGCGGGATCTGGTGGGCCATCAGCCCGGCCGGCATGTCGCCGCCCGCGAACGCGTAGCCGAGCACCATCGCGGCGAGCGCGCTCAGCACCATCGACTCGAGCAAGCCGCGGCTGAGCGGGAGTTGTCCGGTCGCGAGGAGCCCGACCCAGAAGCCGACGCACCCGCCACAGTACCCCGCGTACGATCCGCGTGTGAGCAGCGCGACGCGCAACCACGCGAACCACATGGAGCGTGTGATGAAGGTCGTCACACCCACCGTGTAGATGAGCCACACGATCCAGTCAGTGATTCGCAAATCTTCGAGCGTGAACATCATCACTTCCTCTTGAACTCTTCACACGCGATGGCCATCGGCTGCGTGAGCATCGTGTCGTCACCTGCGCTACCGGAACGTGCGCGCCCGCAGTCACCGAGCTTCTCGGGTGGCGCACCGAGCGCTTCGGGCTTCCACTTGTGCTCTTTCACGAGTGTAGCTAGAAAGTGCGTGGTCTTGATGAGGCGCTGCCCCTCTAACAAGCTGAAGTGCTTGCAGTTGCCGCAGACCTCTCCTTTCGCGATCGCGAGACGTAGCTTCGCGCCGTGAACGTCGAGGTCGATGGCGCGCTCGATCTCTTCGAGGTCTTCGCGCGGGTGCTCGAGCGTTTTGAACACGCTCATGGGTGAACCGGCAAGAAGCGCTTCTTGACGCCGTTGGTCGCGTCCATGTCACGCTCGAAGTTGACGCACGTGTACATGCGGAAGACGCCCGCGTTGTCGCGCGTGCACTCGCCGAGGTCGATCCACTTCGACGCCTTCACGATGGGCGACACCGGCTTCGGGATGCGGTTGCCCTTCTCGTCGCGCTTGAACTCGCCCGGGTTGTCGGGGTCCTGCTCGTACTGCACCGCCATGTCCGCCGGAGAGCGCACTTGCGCGACGCGCGCGAACGTCGAGCCGTTCGTGAGCTCGGCCTGCCCGAGCGCATGGTCCCAGTGCACGCAGAACTCGCACGTCTTCGTCTTCTCGAGGTGCTTGGCGCGGCCCTCGCGCTGTGCCCGACGCAGGCTCAGCACGTTCACCACGCGGTGCACGAGCAGGATGAAGAACACGGCAGCGAACAAGAGCAGAATCAGGTCCATCGGTCGTCCTTGTTTTTTCCGGGAAAAGCCCCGCGTTTCAGCCAGATGCGCAGCCACGGAGTTCGCCATGTGAACGCCGCTTACATGCGGAATGTAAGCGGTGCATACATCCAGCGATAGCTACGAAAGGTCCGCGTGTCGAGCCGGGCGCCGAGATGGTGCGCGCACGCTGTCCTGTGGGCCGTAGAAGCGCGCCAGCGCCGGGTTCGAGCGCCAAGCGCTCTGTTCGGTGCGTGGGTGACTCGGAGGCGCCCTGCGCGCCACCTGGCCCTCGAGACGCGGTGCACAGCGCACGCCGTCGGTCGGCTCCTCGGAAGGCAGCGTCACGCAGCTCTGCACGTACCTCGCCCTGAGGTAGCTCTCTCGGCTCCCCGCTCGACACTCGGATCATGGGGATGATGGTATGGGGCGCCTAGCGTGTGTCAACGGTGTGCGGTGAGGCGCGCATGCTTTTCTGAAAACCGGCCGGTACCGTGAAAAGTTGGCATACGGGTTGCTCTCACGCGCGCATGCGCGCGCACACGCCCACGCACGGCTTTTCGCACCCCTGTGACCCCCCACCCGGGCTCGCGTGTCGAGGTGATACCTGACGACGTCAAGAAAGCGTCGGATCGAGAGACTTTCTTCTACTTTTCTCCACTTTCTTCCGAGCCGTTTTTGGAAAAAAGTCGGATCGCGGATCTGTCTTGCGTGTAGGGGGATCCGTTCTCTTTAGATAGAAAAAAATACTTTTTTCTTTTTCTAAGAGACTCTGGACGAACACACACACGCGAGAGGCGGGGTACCCCCAGTACCCCCGTCTGCGCGATGCCTACGCGAGACACCTCCGCGAGCACGTCTCTGTGCGCCTGTCCGTGCCCGGGAGAATTAAGAATTAAGTGGAGAAAAGTCCTAAGTCGTTGAAAAGACACAAAAAAGCCCGCCGGAAGAAAGTCCCGGCGGACGGAGAAAAGTATTTCCCTTTAGTTCTGCGCAGTTACGTCGGGAGGTAGCAAATCTGTGCGAAAATAGCGTTGCGAGGGTCGGCCGCGCCCAGCTTCACGAACCGCGACGATCTCGTCAGCGTCTACGAGCGACTCAAGCGTGCGGTCGAGGTCCATCTTGAGCGGCGAGCCGAGCGCCTTGTACAGCGGTCCTTTCGCCAGCCCCTCGACGCCGGCTTGCCCGAGCAGGTTGAGGATTCGGTCGCGCATCTGCCCGTGCTCGCCCTGTCCGAGCCGCGGGAGCTTGTCGCGCGTGAACGTCATCGTGTGCTCGAGCAGCTCGATCGCCTGCTGCATGTCGAGCGCGTTGACTTCGAAGCGCCCGTGCGAGACCGCGTAGATGGCGGCGACCGTCTGCACGTGGCTCATGCCGCGGCGCACGGTCGCGAACAGGGCGTCGGAAGCGTCCTGTCGCACGCGCGCGGCGAGCGGCTCGAAGACACGCTCGCGGAGGCGCTCAGACGCCTCTGTGGCGAAGGTGACCTGCGCATCCTCCCCGAGCACCCGGCGCCCGTCGAGCGCGCCCCACCAGGCCTGCCAGGCGTCGAGCGTCTGCTGTCGGACCTCCGGGAACGGTCGCTGCTCGAACAGGAGACGGTTCGGCATGGCGTGAAACGTCATGAACCGTGACAAAAGACCGTTACCCGAGATCGCTTTGGACGCTGACTGCTCAAACTCGTCGGTTGTGCACGCGAACGACGCCGAAATCAGTGGGTGGTGTAGTTTTGGCTTCTTGATCTCGCCCATACGCGCTGCTTTTTGCAGCGTCGCAGTGTGCCGCTCCATCATCTCGCCGTCGTAGAGCTGACAGAAGAACTTTCCTGCTGAATCCTGGTACTTCTGCGTCAAGATCGGTGCCGCTTCGTCTGTATGGATGAGCGCGATCTCTTTGTCGATGTCTGGAATGTACGCTTCCTGAAGCGTACCGAACAAGCCTTGTACGGTGCCTTCGAACCGGATCATGGTTCGTTCGTGAGGACCGCCACCAGACTCGTTGATGTGGTCCATCATGAAGCGCTGCGCCATTTTGAGTGGCGTGGACTTGCCGAAACCGGCTCCCGCGACCATCAGGCACCACAGACGCATCGGTACGTCTTTTGAGATCGAAATGTGGGTCCAAGCAAGTCGCGTCGCCAACGCTGGAAGGAGCGCACCTAGATGAAAGAGCGCGGGTGTGTCAGTTACTTGTGTGGCCCAATGCATGTAGCGGTGGATGGGTCCAGAAAGAGGGCAGGCAGCCATTACGTCGGCGGGCACCCATGGAATAGGCCCCTCGGAGTAGGGAACCGGCTCGGACGACTGCATGCTCACCCCTTCGAAGTCGTGCATTCGCGGCGTCAGGCGAAAATCTGCACGAACGGCGAGGCTAGCCCTATCCGTCGGGCACTGTCAACGGGTACAAGCATCGTATGGCACGACGGATTGACCCTTCAGACCCCAGCACGGCCTTCTGGGAGGCCGATACGCTCGACGACCACCTCGAGCTCGTGCGCCGACAGGTGCAGCGTTCGCTGGCCGACCCCGAAACGCATCGACTCGCACACGGTCTCTTCACCGGAGACACGAAAGTTCAAGCGTGGGGACGCTTCTGGAAGTGCGCGCCGTGCACGAACATTCGTGACAACTGCGCCGTCATCAATGCTGTCTGGAACTTCTGCGTTCTGAACGTCAGGTACGAGCACGACCCACCCGACTACGATCTCTTCTGCACCGTCAGGAAGACACTCGAGGCAAAGGTCGGTGACTGCGACGACAGTACGATCGTCCTGTGCTCACTTCTGAAGGCACTCGGATGGCAGGACACACGTGGTCGCGTGATCACGACAGATAACACCCGCTGGACACACATCTACGCGGTCGTCAGCAAGAACCGGAACGGCTCGGGCGGGCTCATCGCGCTCGATCCGACCGTCAAGGGCGCGACCCCGGGCTGGGAGTACGCCGGCAGCAAACAGCACCGCGACTTCATTTTCTAGTTGACGTCCAATCCGCAGGTGTAGTACCCCTATGGCTGTGACGACGCTGCTGACCATGATTGTTCTGTTCGCGGTGGCCACCGCGGTCATGATGATCGTCGTCTTCGCGCTAGCGCTAGCGTTCGAAGGAGAATGCGTTGATCGCAAGCGTCGCACCGCACCGTCGGGTGCACCCTATGCGCATACCGGGTTGCGCGAGGTAACGAGTCTGTCCCACACCCGCCAAACGACCTAGCGGCGGTTCTACGGACGATCGACGTTCGATGAACGCGCGCGGGTTGCGCCCGCGATTGCTCACGCATGCTGCGTGCCTTCGGCGATGACCGTATACACCTGCATGCGTGACCGTCCGGCCGACGGTGAACCCGGCCTCTGTTGACGTGTGTCAGCCCACCCCGATCGGACAGCGGGGTGGGCTTCTGTGTTTGACGAATCCGCGAAGCGTGGCGATACTGCGCGCTCAACGTCAAGGAGCTCGAAGATGCCTCTCTGGATTCTCGCTGTCTGTGCCGCGGTCGCCACCTTCATCTACGTCATGGCGAAGCTCGAGGCGGAGATATCAGGCATCCTCGCGTGGGCCGTGCGCGGGTGTGTCGCGTGGCAGCGGGAGGGGCTCGAGATGCCGCGCGTGATAGCGAAGGCGACGACCGAATACCGCGACGAGCAGAACTTTTTCGGAGCGTTCGCCGAGGAGTGCCTCGAGGTCGTGCCAGACGTGGTCGAGCACCAACTCTCACGAGCGCAGGTCGTTCAGATGTATACGCAGTGGGCGATACGCAACGGCGCCCCGACGCTCGGCGCCCGCGCCATCGCCGAGCGCCTGCGCGCGGTCGGTCCGGTGGGCGAGCACCGCTCCGGCGGCGTCGCCTACTGGACGTGCCTCCGCGTCCGCCCCCGCACGTACGCCGAAAAGACGACCGCCCCGAACTAGGTTCGAGGCGGTCGCGGTCATCGACTTCATCTGGTGGGCTGTTCGCCAGCTGCGTAGCGAAGGTGCGGACACCTTCATCGATCGTCTCGAGAAGCTCTTGCCGAGGGTGCTCGAGCTGTGGACCGCTGTGCAGACAACCGTCCCGGTCGGTAGCGGACGTGACATCCACGAGACGAACGATTTCGCACCGCTCAGCGGCTACTTCGACGTGCGTCACAGCAGCAACGACAGCTTCGTCTGCACGCTGACGTACGGCTTCAACGACGACTCGATCACGGTCGAGGGCTACAGCGTGCTCTCACCGGCGCTCGCGTACTTCGACGCGTCGCAGCTCATGATCGCGACGCTTCGGAAACGGGGAGACCTCCCGCAAACGCATCACGTCGGGCCTCGCGACCCGATGCAGCAGAACATGCCGGAAGGCTACGAGCCGTGCGCGCAGTGTGGTGCAGCCACGATCCCCGACCACCGCTGCGTGCCGTGCATGGCGCGACAGGCAGCCGACCCGCAAAAGCCTTGACGGGGCGCCCCTCCGGGGCGTAGGGTTGGTGTCCCCAACAACGAACAGCGAGAAATCGCTGCAAAGGGCGCCGGAGCGAAAGTTCCGACGCCTTTCGTCTTTACAAGCCCCAGCGCTTTCGTGTAGCCTCGAGACCGTCATGAAGAAACGTCTCAATCCTCGCGCCTTCGCCAAGTCGAACGCCTACGCACAAGGCATTCGTACGCTTCCAGGCAAAGGCATCCAGCAACACACCGCGCACGTGATGAACCGCAAGCAGTCACGCGCCGCGATCTCGAAGAGGGGTCGACGATGAACATCGACGCTGCGCTTCAACGCGCTCTTAGATTCAACGCACTCTACGGCGTGTCCGCCAAGAGATTGCGCGATCGGATCGAAGCTGCGCCACAACCGAAGCCGAACAGAAAGCAGCGGCGTGTTGACGAGGCAGTGCGCGCGCTCTTGAAGAAAGAGGTGCCGCATGACGGCTGACGAACGCGCTGTGTGGGCTGCGGCGTACGCTACTGAGGTTGCGAAGTGCGCGTTCGGCCGCGTTCCACGCGCTGACCTCGAAGCTGTTTTCTTCTGCTGTGCGGACACGACACTTGCATTATGGCATCTCTACGAGTTCCAGAAAACGTACCTCGGACCAGCAGGTACTTGGGTGCGTGTTCTCGACATCAAAGAGCTTGCTGTCGGCGATAAGATCGCCTACGACTGGACAAGTGACCACTATCACACGGGCTTCGGCATGCGTCTTCTTCAGCTCGGAACGGTCGTCACGGCAAGGCCAGGCTGCGTCGAAGCCGAGCACGATCACACCAACCTGTACTGCAAGAGCGGTACGACGTTGGTGGACGAGCTGTTCGCGACGCGCATCGTCTTCAAGAAGGCTTGATCCGCGCGAGCGTTGTCTGTAGGCTTCAAGCATGCGCTGCGAAAAATGCCGAGGCCTAAACCTTCAACTCTCGAACGACGGTCGAGACTACTTCTGCCGCGAGTGCGGAGCGTCCTCGACGCAGATCCGGCACGAGCTCGCACAAGCGCAGGTCGGGCTCGCGCGGAACCTCCCAGGCCTCATCGGAGGCGGCGTCGCACAGCGCGTGATGCAGGCGGCGGCTCAGCGGCATGTCCAGGGCACGATGCAACCTCAGCCCGTGCGAGCTGCGCCTGAGCAGCCTACGCGCTACAGGAAGCCATGAACGCTCACCAGCGACGGGTCGCGCGTCGACGCAGGCAGCGGGTGAATCCGCGCGATCTGCGCTACGCCACGGGTCGCCCACGCGTGCGCACGCTGTTCGCGCACAGCACGTCGTACTCGAAGGCCTACTACTTCCCCACCGCGGGCTTCGCCACGTGAGCCAGAAGCGCCGCTACTCGCAGTCCTTCACGCGCGCCGAGCTCGAGGCCCTGCGCGCGCTCCTGGGCCAAGCTCGGCGAGGCGCGAAGCTCGAGAAGCTGCTCGCGCGCCCCGAGCTCCACACGCTCGAGCGCAAGGTGCTCGCGACGCTCGGGCGCGCCGAGAAGGAAGACCGCGTCACCGCGACCGTTGCGGACCTCGACGAGCCTGTTACGATCCCGAAGGTCAGGCCGCGAGCGCGGTTCTACATCCCAGACGACGAAGAGGCGATCACATGACGGTCATGGAAATCTAGTAAATCGCGTCGGCGTGACGGTGCAGCGTGAACCGACCTTCGTCTTCGAACTCATGCTTCGGGCGCACGAACACCGCGTCCACAGGCGCACCGAGTGTACGGTAGACGTACGAAGGCTCGAGTGACGCTTCGATGAACGCGTGGGTCACCACGACGTACATCTTGTTCGTCTTCGTGTGAAGCAGGATGTCGTGCTTCTTGTACTTCCAATCGAGCTGCGGGATCGGCTTCTTGGCTGTGGGGAGGTCGGGGAAGGGGTCAACGTGCGCAGGCGTCGGTTCCGCAGGGCAGACATCAGGTAAACCGATACACGAACGACTGCCGCAACGCTGACAGAATCGGGGCTCGACAACATCGGGGTCACGCATGGCGGGTGGCTCCAAAGGAAAAGGCGGCGTGCGATTGCTCGCTCGTCGCCCTGTCCAGGTGTGGGGTTGTCGATCGAGATCAACTACCCGACCTTACCGGGGGCGCAGCCCCGGAGTCAAGGCTGAAAAAGGGCTGATCTCGGTGAAATGCCGCCTTCTGGTATAAGGATTCGAGGCCCGAATGTCCTATCCAGCTTTTGGCATGCGCACGGCGGCGTTCGGGAGCGGGTTTCGCCCCCCGACGGCGATTCGGCATCTGCCCGTCGACCTGCTCAGGACGTCGCTCGTCACGCGTGACCCAGCAGCGACTGCGGCGGCGATCGCGGCGTTCCAGCAGCAGGGCACGGCACCGAACTTCGTGCCGACGCAGATTCTTCCGCAAGCGATGCTGTTTCAGCAGAACAAGCGCGATCCGGGCGGTGCGACACGCGGTCCGCTGCGTGACCCGCGCACCTCGCCCCAAGGCCTCGTCTCGGCGCTCGACAACGTCGCGCGGCAAGGCGCTGTCTTTCATGGCCGGCCAGCGCCTGCGGGTGTCGAGCTGTCGATGTGGCACGCCGCGCGCGCTCGAGGCGGCCAGATCATGTCCCAGCCCACCATTGGGCCGCGCACGCCGGACATGTCGCGCGTGCGACCTGTCGTGCAACCGATCGACGCGCCCCCGGATGCGTACGGCATCGCGCAGGGACGCATGGCTCAGGCTGTCGCCGCGAGCAAAGCAACCGACGCTGCAAGTGCGCTCGCTACGGTGGCGCATACGAAGGCGCAGTACCGTCGCATGTTGGGGTTCTGATGGCAGACGAGCGTTACCAGCTTGACATGACGATGGACTGGCGAGGATGGCCGGTCGTCACGCCCAGCCAACCGCAGAACAGCGTTCTGCCTACGTGGGGCGCAATCGGTTCGCCGCTCGCGCCGGGTGCCACGCCGAACTACCGAACGCCGTCGGGTTTCGCCGATCGCCTGCTGGGGCTAGGCGGTCTCGGTGCGATGACGTATCAGATTCCTCTCTGGTACACGTTGCTCGGTGTCGCGGGTTCGTGTCTCGGGATCTACCACGGCTACAAGCGTAACCGTGGAAGCATCGGCTGGACGATTGGTTGGGCGGTGTTCGGCAGTGCGCTTCCTGCTATCGCACTGCCGGTCATGTTCATTCAGGGCCTCGGTAAGCCCAAGAAGCGAGGACGCTGATCATGCATTCCATGTCTCGAGTGCCGCAGATGACGGTGACGGTCAAGCGTCCCGGACCGCCGCCTTTCATCATGACGGCGGGTACCACCGAGGTGCCCAAGCCCGTGCGTGCGGCGAACAGCGAAGCGATGCGCATCCAGGCGCTTTCGCGCGCGGGGACGCCTGATGTGCGCGGCGCGGGCGCGATGCTCACGCGGCTCTCGCGCGACCTTCCCGTCGACCCGATGGCCACCATGTACGCCTCGAGCGCGCAGGAGCGAGCTCGCAAGATGACCGGGCCGAGCCGCGAAGGCGTGGGCATCTCGGGCGTCATCATGCGCCGCGAGGTCACGCGCGGTCTGAGTCTTTCGGGCGGTCTCGGCGGCACGGCGGCGTGCGAGTCGACCGGCGCGCGCGTCGCACAGGGCATCCTGGGCGCGACCGCAGGCGTGCTCACGTCGCTCGGCAGCGGCGGGTTTCGCAGCGAGCAGGCGACGGGCGGCGGCGGTGTCGTGGGCAGCAACATGAACGCCGGCACGCAGCAGAACCTCGCGATCGCGGGGGCAGCCATCAACATCGCAGGCTCGATCTACACGGGCGTCTGCGATGCGCGCATGGCCGCGCGCGGTATCGCTCAGCCTGCGGCGACGCAGACGATGTCCGACTGGCGCACGGCGGCCGGCGGCATCACGCAGCAGATCCAGCAGGCGCGACAGGTCTCGACGACCTCGACGCAGCCCCAGGTCGCGAACCCGCCGGCCCAGGATGCACCGCAGGCGCAGATGGACGCGCAGGCCGCAGCCGTGGGCTCGGATGCACCGGCTTCGAAGACGTGGATGTACGTCGCCGGAGGTGTCGCCGCTGCGGGTCTTCTCGCGTTCGTGGTGACCCGATGATCCGTTCGTTTCGCGTAGTGCCGCCGAAGAACAACGGCGTGCGCGGCATGGGTGCGATCGGTGACGGGCCGTTTCGCGACGCGAACGGCGAGACGCGCGCGCAGCGTGACGCGCGGCTTGCTCAGGAAGCGAAGGACGCTGTCGCGGCCGAAGCGCTCGCGCGCGCCCTCGCCGAGTCCGCAGCCCGGTCGGGCAACACGGCGATGGCTGAGCGCATGCGCGCGGCCGAACAGGCCGAGCTCGCGCGTCAGCAGGCGCTGGTCAATCAGTCGTCCATGCCGGCGGCGACGCGTGCGGCCATCCAGACGGCGAACCTTCAGCTCTCGCTGCCCACGGGCGTCATCAACTCGTTCACAGCAGCGCTGAACGACACCGTCGCAGGCATCGTCAAGCCGCAGCTCTACCCGGAAGGCACGCAGCTCTTCAAGGCCGAGCCCGAGACGTGGGTCATGCTTCAGTACCCGTCGGGACTGCGGCCATGCAACCTCGAGAACCAGCTCATCAGCGGTACGCGTACCGATCTGTACAACCGTGCACAGGATGCGCTCGCGCAGCTCATGCAGGTGCCGCCCAAGTGGGCAGAGCTTCAGGCACCTGTCGGTTCGGCAGAGCGTCGGTTCGCAGCACGCGTCGCGGCTGATTGGTTCACGTGCGTCTACGGATGGGTGAGCCTCGCGTTCTTCGCGACAAACATCCAACCTCGCTTCCTTCTGCCGGACGCACCCGGAACGACAGTTATCGACGCGGCCGGTCTCGCGGGTCAGATCGCACCGAATCGTCTCGGTGCAGGCTCGCTGTGTCCGCCGGAAGTCATCACCGCGATCAATGAGCTCAAGGGCGGCGCCGAGGGTGTGCGTCAGTCCGCTGACGCGATGGAAGCTGCCGAGAAGCTCTACCTCGGTCCGATGTGGATGGGCTTCTACGACGCCGGTGAAGCCTCGGGGTGGCAGACGGCACAGTTCGCGCCGCAGTACGACGCCTTCTGGGCAAAGAAGACGGACAGGATCATTCCGAAGGGCTACGTCGACGGCACCACGTCAAACGTCGACACGGCGCAGATCGCGAAGGACATGCAGAACCCGTGGTACTTCTGGTACTACATGTTCTTGCACGCGACGCCGGCAGACGGAAGCGTGTACGCGTTCACGCGCATCGACGAAGGCGCAGCGGGTCGCAACAAGTCGACATCGTTCCGCTACGTGCCAGGCGTGTACACGACAATCAACATGGCGCTCGGTTGGGCAAAGCTCATCGTCACCAAGTCCATCACCGCGCACGTGATGGATGCGATGGAGTGGTACACAAACAACCACGTGACGTACTGGGCGTCGCGCGGTCTGGTGGAGAGCACAATCGACGAAGCGCGAAGCTACGCGCGTACGGCAGCGACGGCCAAGATCGACGCGAACGGCCAGGCCGCGCAGCGCACGATCGATGCCGTCGGTGGCGCGGTGATCGCTGTCGCGGCGGTGAACCCGATCAGCCTCGTGATCGCCGTGGCTGCTGTGGCCGTCGCGAAGGGTATCTGTGCACTGTTCACGTGGCGTCGAAAGAAGAAGGCCAAGAAGAAGGTCGACGCCATGCAGCCGCTGGTGTTCCGCACACTCGCGGAAATGCCGTGCACGGCGTACGACACGTCGATGACGCTGCCGGCGACGCTTCAGAGCGCGCTCGCGAACATCACCCTCGAGCTCGCTTCGGCCGGCGCAGACGCGAACCGTGTGGCGGTCAACGTGCCTGCTCCGTCGCTGGTTCCGGCGCCCGACGGAAGTGTGCAACCGCTTCCGCAGCCGGTCGCGTTCACCGTCGACAACGTGCAGCTCGCCGACTCGCCGGTGATCTTGCCGGCCGTCGTGGGCTCGAGCGACGCCATCACGACGTCGGTGTCGCCCGCGCAGGTCACCTCGACCGTGCCGCAGCCGATGCCGACGAACGGGCAGGTGACGCAGGCTGTGGTGCAGGCCCAGACCGCGCCGCTACCTGCGACGGCGCCGCCCGCAAACCCGCAGGGGTCGCTCACGTGGCTCTGGCTCGGCGGCGGTGCGCTGGCGCTTCTCGCCACTGTCGGCCTGTTTCGGAAAAAGTAACCAGGCGAGTTTCGGTATAAGCCTGATAACCAGAAGGTTTTTGCACCATGGCGAAGCGACGACGCACACGACGAGGCATTGGCGAACACTACGCGATGCAGCCTTACGGCAAGGCAAAGGACAACGACGACTACGTCCGTCAGATCCAAACCAGTCGGCGAAACGTGCGCGAGTCCGCGTGCGAGAAGAAGGCCGGCAAGGGCAAAATCTGCACGGTCGCGAAGATCGCGAAGTTCAACGGTCGCCTGCGCACCGGCTGCAAGAAGGTGCCGGGCGTCAAGCACGCGTACGCGTGTACGCCGAAGGCCATCGAGCGTGGCGCCACGGACGCGCCCGAGCGCATGAAGAAGCGCTCGAGCACGTCGAAGTCGTCCGGTACGCGCAAGGGCGGGTACTGCGTGAAGTTCAAGAGCGGCAAGAAGATGTGCGGCTTCAAGTCGCGTGCTTCGGCCGGTCGCATGGCGAAGCACTCGCACGCGAAGGTCGTGAAGGCCTGAAGGCCTTTCCGTCGAAGAAGGATTCAGGAGATCATCATGGCGAAGAAGAAGCCGAGCAAGAAGCGCGCGAAGAAGAGCACCAAGCGTCGCGTGAAGCGCACGTCGAAGGTCTCGTGCACCAAGGTCACGATCTGCGGTCGCCGCCGTAAGATTTGCGGCAAGGTGACGAAGAAGGGCTTCCGCATCACCTCGAACAAGCCCGCCTGAACGAATCCAAGATCATGCCGAGCACGCAAGCATCGTCCTTCGATAACGCCGACCAGACCACGCTCACCGCGTCGGCTCTGGCGGCGCTTGCGTCGTGTTGGCCTGACGCGGATGTCAACGCGAACGGCAGGTTCGCGTTGATCGGTGCTTTCCAGGCGCAGTACATCACGTACGGCACTCGACTGCGCGAGGCGCTTGTGCGCCAAGGCGTGTCGAGCTCGAGCATCATCATGCTCACGGACCGCGATGCTGACGGCGCGTGGGGTGAGCGAACGGCGCGCGCCGTGATGGCGGTGCTGCAACTTGCCGCGATGGGTGCGCCGCAATGCAACGCTGGGCACTGGACAATCGGCAACGCGTCGCGCATCAAAACGCTCGCACTCGCAGCTCAGAACGCGTCCAGCATCTTCGGTCCGAACGCGGCCACGCTCGACTGCATCTCGCGCACGTCGATCGTGCTCGCGGGTGTCGCGACGCACATGCAGAATCGCATCCAGGTCGTCAAGCGCGCAAGCACGCCTGCTGAAGCCGTGTCGGCGCTCTCGACGTTCATGCGTACGCCCGAGGTTCAGCCGCAGCGCTCGACGCCAATGCCTTCGGTCACGACCGTCTCTGAAGTGACGGTCGCGGCGAGCAATCCGTCGCGTGGGTTCTTCACCGCGCTGCAAGCTGCGGCGGCGATTCCGAACGTGCAACCGCTCGTGATCGATGGCTCGGCGACAGGCGGCGCGCCGATCGTTCTGGGTGAAGAGCAGTTCATCACGGCGCCTGTCAATCGCGAGTCCGGGCTTCCGACACCTGTGATTGTCGGCGGCGTCATCGTGGGCGCGCTCGCGGGTGTGTGGGTCTTCAAGAAGTGGACACGGAGGCGGCGCTGATGTACACGCCCGTCTACATCCAGCCTGTGCGGCTTCGCGGCTTCGGCAATCTCGCGTACGACGGCGTGCGCGCCGATGCGCAAGCGTTGTCGTCGCAGCTCACGAATCTGCACGTGGCTACGCAGGTCGTCGCGACGCGCTTCGGCGTCGATTCGGATGTCGCACAGGGTTTGATCGAGCGCATTCAAGCGCTCGGTACGACGGTCGACAACTTCGAAGACCGTGACTCGTTTACGAGCAATGACTTGCGCGCGGCGCAAGCATCGTTCGATCTCTTGGCTGCGGAGTACGCAGCACTCGAGAAGGCGTCTATGCGCAACACGGCGCTACTCAGTGTCGGCGCAGTAGGAATCATCGCAGCGGGTGCGTGGTTCATCTGGAAAAAGAGTTGACACACGACAGTGATCGTGTGCGAAGCGAGGATAGTATCATGGCAGATTGTGGTTGCACGGCAGTTCGCGCGTCCGGTGATCCGGCGGGTCGGTCCATCACGTCGCTCGGCGGGCTCGCCGGTCGCCGCAAGAAGAAGGGCGCGCGCAAGTCGAAGCGCAAGTCGACGAAGGCCAAGAAGGGCTCGCACTGCGTGCGGTTCAAGAGCGGCAAGAAGCGCTGTTTCACGACCGCCAAGGGCGCCGCGAACGCGGTCAAGCTCTTCAAGGCGAAGCGCGTCTGAACCGCGCCCTCTCGTCCACAGATCAACTTCTGGTATAAGGATTCAGACCACCATGGCAAAGCGTAAGAACCGTCGCCGACGCGGATTCGGCAACATCATCGAAGTTCGTCGCGGCATGAACGGCCTGTTCGATTCGAACACCGTCGTCGGCGACGCGCTCCCCGTCGTGCTCGGTGGTCTGTCGGCCGCGGGCGCGATCGCGGTCATCCGCCGGTACATCGTGCCGCGCATGAGCGCGGGCTCGAGCGCCGGCACGATGCTCAACCGGCACGCGCCTCTGCTCGGCATCGGCGCCGGTGTGCTCATGGGCCTCGGCCTGCACGTCGGCCTGAAGCGCAAGAGCCCGGCCGTCGTCGCGGCGACCGCGGCAGCGTTCGTCGGTGTCGGCGCGTACCTCCGCGAAGGCACGCTGATGCCCGCGGCAGGCACGGCTGGCTTCGGTGCGATCGTCCCCGAGTACGGGATGAGCGCGGTCATGCCGCAGATGAACGGCCTCGGCGCGACGGTCCTCGAGCCGTGGCCCGCCGGGCGTCGTCCGGACAGCATCGGCGCGCTCGCGGCGCCGGACAGCCAGTACGGCACCGCCATGCAGCTCACCGGCATGGGCAACGTCAACCCGAACGCCTTCGGCTCCCCCGGGTTCGCGATCCACTGATCGGGTTCACGCACCCATCACTGAGGCAAGCAGATCATGACGCAACCCATCAATCAGATCACGACGATGCGCCTGGCCGACGGTCAGCAGGTCGCGTTCGTGGACTGGACCGATCAGCCGCTCTACTCGACGGCCGACATCCTCAACGGCGCCACCGATGACGCGGTCCCGTTGTTCAACTACGTCGTGTCCGATGACGTCAGCGCGACGTCGAACGTGGCCGTGAAGCGCACGGCGACCGATCTCGACACGAACATGGCGACGCCCGGTGCGTTCGCGTCCACGGAGGAGCTCCTCCTCTACGGCGTGAAGCCCGAGTTCTACCAGCTCGTGTGCGCGACGCCGAACAACGCGGCGACCGCGATCGAGACTGGGCCGTTCGAGCCCATCCCCTCGGCGTGGCGCCTCGACTACCTGTTCCGCCGCTGCCTCTTCGAGATCCAGGTCTCGCAGAAGCTCAAGCACCGCGCGCCGCTCGGCTACTGGCCGACGGGCTTCGGTCCGGCGATCTCGCTCGCGGCAGCCGCCGCAGGCATCGACGACCCGACGGTGCAGACCTCCTACGCGCTCGCGAACAGCGGTCTGCCCGCAGCGAACGCCGCGCGCTCGCTCTCGGTGCCGATCCACATCGGCGGCCAGGAGAAGATCGACGTCCGCATCCGCAACCCCGAAGGCACGGCGCTCAACGTCGGTCTCTCGAGCAACGCGACCGACGCGCCGGAAGCGGAAGCGCAGCTGCTCATGCGCGTGCGCGTCAACTTCGAAGGCCTCTACAAGAAGCCGGTCTCCTGATCTCGGTCTGGACGACGAGGAAAACACCATGGGTCAGCTGATCAACATCACCCTCCCCGACGGACGCGTCGTTCAGCCTGCGGACTGGACGACGGCCGAAGGTCTGTACACGACCGTCGAGTTCGGCACCGCGAGCTTCACGCAGCTCGCCGGCTTCTCGTACGGCATCAACGGCACCGTGCAGGGCTCGCCGACCAACCGGCAGGCGACGCTCGCCGACACGAACCTTCAGGGCGAGGGCGGCATCCTCCCTCCCAACGAAGCGATGCTCGTGCGCTCCATCGCCGTCGAGATGTACGCGATCCCGGGAACGGGTCTCGTCATGTCGGACGCCGACAACGTCATCGCCCCCGAGATCGGGCTCCGGAACATGCTGCGCATCCAGCGCGACCTCGTTCTCGAGTTCTCGATCGCCGCGGTGAAGAAGTACCTCGTCGTGCCCATCTCGTGGTGCGCGGCAGGCTCCGGCCCGGACTCGGGCACCACGGGTGGTGTCGGCACCACCGCGACGGCGGGCTACCTCGCCGGCAACAACGGCGGCACGGGCATCCAGGACCAGCGCCAGCTCGCGAGCCCGCTGTTCATCCAGGGCGGTGAGACCTTCCGCGTCTCCATCGTCGCGCCCACGGGCTCGGTCAGCGGCCTCGCCTTCACCGGCGCGGGCGCGAACAGCGACGCACGCATCCGCGTGCGCATCCACCTCCTCGGCGACCACAAGCGCCCGGTCTCCTGATCGGTCTTCGAAGGCAAGGAACGAACATGGCAATCCGAGACATTCGCCTTTGGGACGGCAGCCAGCTCAAGCTGGACGAGTGGGTGCACTTCCCGTCCTTCTCGACGATGGAGATCGCAGCGGCGTCTTCGCCCGATCTGCGCGTCTTCAACTACGTCACCGGCAACACGGTGACGTCCAACCTCGCGACCAAGCGTGCGGCGACCGATGCCGACACGAACTGGACGACGAAGAGCCGTACGAACTTCGACGAGGCCTTCGTGGTCTACGGCGTGACGTACGAAATCTTCGGTCTCACGGACGCTCCCGAGCGTACGGCGGGGCAGGGATCACCGGCGCCCGCGCCGATGGTCACGCGCCAGAACGTGATGCGGCTTCAGCGTGACTGCACGCTCGAGCTCTTCTACGGTGCGGGCCAGAGCAAGCCCCAGCTCCGGCAGACGTTCTCGCGCATCCCGCAGAGCGTCGGCGCCGTGGCGCACGGCACGAGCTTCGGCGTCGTCGTCAACACCGCGGTCGTTCGCGACATCGGTACGGGCGGCGCGGTCTCCCCGAAGAACCAGTGGCTCCTCGCCCTGCCGATCTTCATGGAGAGCGACCGGAACTTCTACCTGCGCTTCAAGGCGTACCGCGCCATGCTCGACATGGACCAGGACATCCGTCTGCGGTTCTACCTCGACGGCATGAAGCGCCGCCCGGTCGCATGATCCCTTCGGGGTCAGCTCCGGCTGCTCGAGCAACCGCGAACCCCTCGAGCTTCATACGAAGTTCGAGGGGTTTTTCATTTCCGCCTGCTAGAGTCCGAAAATGCCCCGACATCTCGATCCCGCAGAGCTTCTCACCCGCGTGCCGGGCATCTACTACGAGCCGCGCGTGCTGTGGGGCTCGAGTCTGATCGTCGGTGTCAACGGCTTCGGTCCCGAAGACATCATCAACGTCCGAACGGCGACGCCTTTCCAGAAGAACGCGTTCTTCAATGGCGAACGTGTGCCGTACGTCCTCACGCACATGATCGTGCAGTGGTGCCAACCCGGCGGTTATCTCGACTACAACACCGGGCGCTTGGCAGCGAGCGTCGGCGTGAACGTCGGTCGCAAGGGTACGGCGCGATTCGGGCGCAACAGTCCGCCGCTCATTCTCGATCCCGTGCCGCGTGCCGAAGCGTATCAGCAGGTCAGTCTGACGGCGTCGCTGTCGGCAGAAGCACCTGGTGACAGGAACTTCGGCAGCGTGCTCAACGCGCTTCCAACCATCAACACGTGTCGGTGGGATTTCGATCACCCGTGCGTCGTTCCGGCCGACACACAGCTCGAGATCATGGTCGGCGCACGCCTCCCGACACCTGTGGACACCACGGCCTCGAGCGTTCGCGCGTGCGTGAATCTCTACGCGCCGAGCGCGGAGCCGGCGAACTTCCCAGGCAACGCGTTCACAGCGCAGGAGCTCGAGGTGCGGCAGCTCACGCTCTCCGCAGCCACCGATCGGTTCGCCGAGCAGATGTATCAGATCAACGCGCAGATCGACGTCCTCTCGACGGACTCGTTCACGCCGCCCACCGTCGTGCCGTTCATCGGCTACGTCGGCGGCACCGAGCCGCAGCCGTTCCCGCCGCGCTCGCAACTCTCGAGCCGGGCAACCCTTCAGCAGAAGGCCAACTTCCGGATGCCCGCGGCGCTCGGCGGTTTCGCGGTCACGATGGACGAACGCGACATCCCCGAGGCGCAGCGGCTCGATCTTGGACCGCTCGCTGTGACGACGCCGATCCGCATTCGCTCGCGCAACGGTGGCAGCGGCGCGTACTGGTGGCGCGACTACGCCCCGCTTTCGATGGTGACGCCGTCGATGACGCCTGCGAGCGTGTCGAAGTTGCGCTTGCCGCTCACGCTCGCGCCGGGTGAAGAGCTCGACGTGGGCTTGCTCCTTCGTGGGCAGTCACCCATCAACGGCATCGGTACAGGCACGCTGCCAGCGCGCGTAACGCCTAGCATGTGTTACGTTTCTTTCTGCGGATTCGCCGCGTACAAGGACTGATCAATGACGGACACCAGGAACTACAAAGAGATCGTGCAGTTCGCGTCGAAGAATCGCGGTGAAGGCGTATTGATCGAGCCGCGTGCGTACTTCGACTTCCTGAACTACGTCGACGCATCGCCGAACCTGAGCACACAGGTGTGGAACACGGACCCAGGTTCGTTCACGAACGGCGAGCAGTTCCCGGTGCGACTGACGCACTTCGTCGTGTCGCCGAACTTCAAGGTCGCGCAGGTCGAGAGCGAGACAGTGGTTCGGTATGTCTACCCCGACGCACTTCAGAGCGTGAAGCTGCGCATCGAGCGGTACGACGAGTTCTACATGAACGAGTTTCTGATCAACGCTCCGGCGTGGCACAACGTGAACATCGCGCCGCCGGTCGCTGTCGGCAACGCGCTCGTGACGCGTACGCTCGAGCACGCCATCGTGCTTTCCGCACGTGACTCGTTCCGTGTCGAGTGCGAGCGTGTGCCGTTCGGTGCCACGGTCGGCATCACACCGGCGAACGCGGAACCGCCGGCTGTTGTCACAGGCACGCTCGCGGTGACGTTCACGTTCACGGGTGTCGGCATGCGCTCGGGTCGTGTGTACACGTGGGGTGACACCATCTCGTTCTACGCGGACGGTCCGAGCATCCAGAGCTTCGACCCAGCGCAGCTTCAGAACGTCGGCGGTGAGCCTGTCGCGGTCACACAGATGAGCTTTCAGGTGGGTCCTGGTGATAACGTGAGCGATGGCGACACGGACTTCGGTCCGGCGAGCGCGCCCGCGATGTTCGACACGCGCCTGTTTCGAATCGCGATTCGCCAGCAAGGCAACGGCACGCAGGCGGACTTTCAGCACGGTCCGACGTATCCCACCGAGATCAAGCGCATGCCGCTGTCGCTGTGGGGTACGGACGTCGGACAGAGCGTCGTGCATCGGTTTCCGGGTGACGGGATCATGCTCGACCCAGGTCAGACGGTGCGTGTGCAAGGCACCCGCCTCGCAGCCATCGGTGTCACGGAAGACGACCGTCTCGCGTTCGCGGGTGGCCTTCACTACCCGGATGTCGTGAGCATCGGCCTTCTCGGCTACCTGATGGTGAAGTGATGCAGCAACCTGGTCGGTTCATCAGCACGCAGATTGTTCGCGAAACCGCGACGCAAGAGTTGCAGCGTGTCATCGAGCCGCTCGGTGACGGTGGTACGCACGTGCGCGTCGTGCAGCTCGTCGTGCCGCTCGGTGAGGTGCTCTACGGCGTGGTCGACGCACAAGACGCTGAGGGTCAGCCGGATCACCTCTCGGACAAGAGCTTCAACTACCCGCCGCTCGCACCGGGCGCGACGATCAAGTTCCCGCTTGGTCCGCAGCAGACGCTGTCGATCGCGTCGAAGCAGGGCATCATCACGATCGCAATCATCATCGAGACCTACGAGCCGTCATGACATCACGCACGCTCAAAGAACAGCGCGGACGCGCACTTCGCGAAGACGGGCCTAACCCGTCGACGCTGGGCTTCATCGACGAACTCGGCGCGGTTCGCCCGGTCACCGGCGATGGCGACATGCCGTCGTTCATGGTGCCGCCGGAGTTGTTCGTTGCGCAGGACTACCGTGTGCGGCGCGTTGCTTCAGGTGGTGCAGAAGACAACCCGCTCGCCGTCTTCGACGGCTTGCTGCCGAGCGTGGCGAGCGAAGACACGCCGACGTACTTGCCGGCCATCGACGTACGTAACGCGCGCGCGCTGACGTTCTTCATGCGCTTCTATCCGGGATGGAACGAGGAGACGCAGGGCGTCAGTTGTCTCACGATCATTCCGGAGGTCTCCGTACCGCCGCCGGAATACATGTCAGCTCAAGAACTCGCGTCCTACGCCGGGTCTCTCGAGTGGTATCCCATCGGTGTCGTGGACCCCACCATTCGCGGCATCGCGCCGTCTGTGGACGGCTATAACTCCGTGATTCCGCCGACCATCGGCTACCGCGATGTGTACGCGTCGCAGTTCAACTTCTACGGCACCGTGCTCGCCGCGGCGTACGACATCGCGACGGACTACATTCCGCAGATCACGCTGCCCTTCGACGTCGCGCCGTACGCGCTCTTCCGATTGCGTGTCGGCCTGAGCAATCCGGACGCGTCTGTGGATACGCCTCCGTACACGTTCGTCACACCGAACAACGCGAACCTCGATATCAAGTACCTCGCATCCCGCTGAAGGCATCGTCTCATGATGAACCTCAACGCATTCGGAACAGGCTTCGGAAACGTCGGCAACGGTACGACGAGCTCGATCGCGACCGCAGAGCGCGACGCCGCGAACGCTTCCGCGCCGGGCTCCGCAGGGTCTTCCGGTGGCGACGCGGTGCTGCGTGCCGCGAACGAGCTGACGTCGCGCACGGCCTACAGCCAAGCGGTCGCGGTCGCGAGCTTGCTTCCGGCGTTCTTCAACCTGCCGCACATCACGTCGTTTCAGGACGGCATCGATCAACTGAACCTGATGGAGACCGAAGGCATCGCGCTGGCGGGTCGACTCGCAGCTCGGCACGCGTCCGGGCGCATGCAGGACGACGAGTACGTCGCGTACGAGAAGTACCGCAAGTCGTATCACCAAACGCAGGTGGCGTGGGTGCAGAACCTGCGCCGCGAGTTGACGGCCACCGCAGGTCAGCGCATCGCTGAGCAGGTCATGTCACGCATCGGCTGGCCTGGCTGGTTGCCGGTCATCTCGAAGGGTAGCGCGCCGGCATCCGTACAGGGGCTCGGTCTCGCGCCTGTCGCCATCGCGGGCATCATCGTCGCGGCGCTCGCGCTCGTCGGCATCATCCTGTACTTCGGCAGCAAGTGGACCGACACGCTCCAGCAGATGTACCTGACGCGCGGTCAAACGCGCGCCATCGAAGGTATGGTCGAGGCGCGCGAGCAGGTGTTCACGCAGTGCGTCGCAAGCGGTGGCACGGCCGAGTCGTGCGCAGCGGTTGCGGATCAAACCATTCCGGTCGACGCGATTCGAAACTTCCTCAACCAAGCGCAGCCCGACGGCATGGGCGTGTTCGGTTGGATCGGCGTCGCCGTCGTCACGAGCGCGCTCGTCTATGGCGGGTGGAAGCTCTACCAGAACAGCAAGGCCTCTTCCGGCGGTGTGTCGGGCGTGCGACGTCGGCGCGGTAAGCGCGGCATCGGCGCACCTGTTCGCCTGAAGTCGCTCAAGTCCGAGTACCCCAGCCGCTACATGCTCGAGGTGTGATGTGTCGATGCTCCCGAACGATCCGCAGGCCGCACCTTTTCTGCGCGCAGCCCAAGACGCTTCCGGCTCGAGCCTCGGGTCCATTCTCGAGGCGCCCGCGGTCACGGGGCCAGGCGTCGTGCTGCGCCCGCCGGCCGGCATGCAGGGCCTCGGCGCGATGTCGCCCGCCGCGAGCTCGTACCTGTCGCTCGCGGGCTCCGCGCTCGTCGGCGCGGGCATCGGCTACGCAGCGTCGCGGCGCGGGCGCGGCGCAGGCATCGGAGCCGGGCTTCAGCTCGCGCTCGCGTCCGCGCTGAACATCGCGACGACGCGCGGCATGGTCAGCGGCGGAACGCACGCCGTGCAAGCGCTCGCAGGGTTGAGCGGGCTCGCACTGGCGGGTATGCTGCTCGCACGAAAGTGAGGCTGCATCATGGGCTGGCTCGATGTGTTCGTAGACGCTGCGACCGCGGTCGCGAAGGAGAAGGCGCACGCGGACAGCGCGCGTAAAGCCGCGCGCGCGAAACCGAAGGGTCCGACCTGCACGCCGTGTGATCGCGCGCGACGGGTCGAGCACGCGCGCGCGATGGTCCCGCAAGTGCGTTCCGCGCGCGGAGCGACGCGATGAGTGCGAGCGGGCTGCTCGTACAGTATCCGTGCCGCATGTGCGGTGTGATCCTGCACAGCGCAGAAGAGGGCGTTGCCTTCAAGCTTCGGGGCTGGCAGTTCGCGACGTGTCATGCGTGCGCACCGAAGGTCAAAGCCGTCGCGGTTCGCGCAGGCAACGCTGTGCGTGAAGGTCTCGCTCGCGCGGGCGTCGCGCTCGTCGAGCATCATCTTCCTGCGCTTGCACCCGCGGCGCGCGCACTTCTCAACTCGGGTGGAAAGTACATCGACGTCTAATGCCTGAAGAGTCCGCATTCTCAGAAACGGTGCTGCCGAGTCGTGTGACGAATCGGCCGATCACGCTTGGCGAGTACGTCGCGGTGTACGGCGTGCTTTCGAGCATGAGTCTCGAGGTGCGTAACCTGATGGACACGCCCGGCATCGCACCGCAGATGCTCGACATGGCGGCAAGCATTTGGCACAGCATCGGTGTGTGGCAGCAGTGGATGCGTGACAACCCGATCACGGATGTCATGCGTCCAAACAGCGACCCGACGGTCGTCCAGAACTTCGACGTGCTCGTGTTCGCTGACATCGAAGACTTCGAGCGTCGCATCGCGATCATTCGTGAGTCGCTCGGTATCACCGAACGCAAGTGGTACATCCTGCTGCCGGTCGGCGCTGCGGCGGCCTTCGGGCTCTATCTCTTCATGAAGAAGAAGTAAGTCTCATGCTCAACACACCTGCTGCACGTATCGACTCGCTCCCGCCGCTATACGGTGGCGGCGGTGGCATGACGCCTGTCGCGCCTACGCCACCTGTGACGCGTGACCACCAGGGTCCGAAGATCATCGTCGGCAACGCGCTCGCAGGCGACACCATCGACGTGTGCGACTACCTCGACGTCGGTGACGGCGTACAACTCCAAGCGGCGCTCACTGCGGCAGGTGTCGTACCGCGCAAAGACGTGTGGCTGAGGCCCGGCACCATCACTGTCGCGACACCGCTCAACGTGCCGACACAGGTCACGCTGCGTGGTGCCGGCGGCGTGCTCACGGTCCTACGTAACACCCCGGCGAACCGACAGGTGCTCATCGCGAATGTACGCGCACTCGTCACCGACCTGTCGATCTCGACACAGGCGCCGCAAGCCGGGTGTGTCGGTACGGAGCTGCTGCGCGTGTTCGGCAACGCGACGCTCGCGCGCATCCGTCTTCAGCTCAGCGCCTCGGCCGCAGGCATCGCCGCACTCGAGACGATCACCGCGCTCATCCGCGAGGACACGAGCATCGCGAACTACACGTCGGTCAGCCTCATGAACATCGAGGCGGTCGGGTACAGTTTCCGACGTCTCGGTCTCGCCAAGGATCTTGTCGGCATCGAGCTCACGCACTTCGGTGCGGATTCACTTCGCAGCTGCAACACGCTCGTCGACACGTCGACGATGCTCTGCGACATCGGCTACGACTTGCGCGGCCCGCACATCGTCTCCGCGTGCGAGTCGCGGCTGGCATCCCGCATCGCAGCAACTTTCTCATCGGAAGCGGGCGGACGCAACGCACCGGTCATCTCGGGTTCGTATTTCGATACGACTGCGCTCACGGGTACGCCGCAGTTCGGTGTTGTGTTCGCCACAGGCGCGAATGCTTCGGGGCTTCTCGATGCGAAGATGACCGGGTGCACGGTCACAACCACAAGCGTTGATGCCGCGTCCACAGGCATTGCGCTTCAGGGTACAGGTGATGGCGTAATTGTGGATGGGTGCTCTGTCGCAGGTTTCGCACTCGGCGTGGACATTGCGGCAACGCAGATCAACGCTTCCATGAAGGGAAGCATTCGCGGCGCGACGGCGCCGGTCACAGATGCGAGCGGCAGCTTGCTCAATGAAATGCGGGTGGTCTGATGCCGGTACGTGGTGCATCGCTGGCAGACTTTCGGCAGTGGCCGAACGCTGCTGCGTATGCGGCGCTAGCGAACGTCGCTGCTTCGCCACTACAGGTCGCAGCGTTGAGCGTTGGCGACCTGTGCTTTGTCACAGGTGTCGGAGTGTACTTCTGTACGGATGCGACGCCCGGGGCTGCGGTGTGGACGCTGCTACCTACAGGCGGCGCAGGCGCGACTGTCGGTTCTGACCAAATCGACTTTGGGACGACGCCGACAACGACAGCGGAACTGGTTGTCACTGGGCAAGCCGCCATCACGCCGGTATCAGTCGTAAGCGCGTGGCTCGTACCACAAGAGACAGCAGATCATTCTGCTGATGAGCACCGTGTGGATGGTCCGAAGATAAGTGCAGGTAACATTGTGAATGGCGTAGGTTTCACCATCTACGCAGACGCGTGCGACCGGCCTGGCAGTAACCTATACGGCGCATGGTCCGTCGCATGGTCTTGGCAATGATTTCACAGGAGAACGGCTATGGCTGTTGAACTCAAAAGTGGCGATAGCGTAGACCTTCAGCACGTCGACGCGAACAAAGCCGCACGGATTGCGCTTCAGAACGACAGCGCGAATAACGGCATTCTCGCAATCACTGGTCGAAGTGATGCCGGCGGATTCACAGGCACTGTCCTCGATATCGATCCTGAAGTCGACAATGACTTCCGGCTGCGTGTGTCGATGGACAAGCTCGATGGTCAGGAGCCGTGGGCGGGCACCACGTTGAACAGCCGCAAATGGAGCTCGAACGTCACGACGATGACCACGGCTGTGTCCGGCGGCTATCTGCGCCTGAATGCTGCCGCGAGCGTCGCCGCGAACGGTGTCGCGCGTGTGACGAGCTATCAGACGTTCCCGATCGCACAGAGCTTTCCACTCGCGCTCGATGTGCCGATACAGGTTGCTGCGGCAAGCATTGGTATCGCCAACACGCTGCTCGAGCTCGGTTTTTTCATCGCGTCGGGAACAGCCGCGCCGACGGACGGTGTGTTTTTGCGCATCAATGCGGCAGGTGAGATGCGGCTCATCGCGTCGTATGGTGGCTCAGAAACGCCCTCAGACGCCATCGTGTACGCGCCGGTGCTCGTGCCGAACGCCGACGCGCAGATGCTCCTCGTGGTGTCGAGCTCCGAAGCGTCGCTCTGGCTCGATGACGAACTCATCGTGTCACTTGCGCAGCCTGCGAGCACGCCGACATTCACGCAGAGCCAGCAGCTCCCTGTCTCGTTCCGTATCGTCAACAGCGCTGTCGCCCCCGCATCCGCAACGCAGCTCTTGATCGGTCCTATGACTGTGAGCACGGGCGGCATGGGCAATGGTCAGACGTACACAGACGCGTTGTGTATGGCTGGCGGTGGCGGCTACCAGACGCAGTCCGGTAACGCAACGCCCGGGCAAACAGCGAACTGGGTCAACTCGACCGAACCCGTAAACGCCACACCGACAAACCTCGTGGCGGGCTACACGACGTTCGGTGGTCAGTGGTCCATAGCCGCACCCGCAGGCGCTGTTACTGACTTGTGCCTGTTCGGTTTCCAGGTGCCGGCAGCGGTGGCTGGCGCCGTGAACCGCAATCTGCTCATTCGCGGTATCCGCATCACAACGATGAACCTCGGTGCGGCTGTCGCGACGACGCCCACCATCCTTCGATGGGCTGTGGCTGTAGGTTCGACGGCAGTGTCGCTCGCAACGGTGGAAGGCGCGGCAACACGCGCGCCTGCCAGGTGCGCGCTGGGGATGCAGTCGTTCCCCATCGGTGCGGCTATCGGTACGCCGGCAAACGACATCGGTGTGAACTTCGTCGCGCCTCTCGTCGCAGAGCCTGGCACTTTCGTTCAGGTCATTTTGCGCGTCCCTGTCGGTACAGCGACGGCGTCGCAGGTGCTCTCCGGTTCCGTCTTCCTCGACGCCAACTACGCCTGATAGTGAGAACACATGCCTGTTCGTGGTGCCTCTCAAGCAGACTTTCGTCAGTGGCCGAACGTCACGACGACAGCGGACCTCCCTAACGTGAGCGGTTCGCCGACGCAGAACCCGAGCGTACAGACGGGTGACCTCTGCGCGAACACGAATAGCGGTATCCTGTACGTCTGTCAGATCCCGACAGTCGGAAGCGCGTTCTGGGCGCCGGTCTCGTACGCGCTCGATCCCATCCTCGCGAAGTGGAACAACAGCTCTAACGCGCAGTTCTCGCTGTCGAACATCGGCGTGCCGGTGACGCCCGCGCTCACGTTCGTCGGGCTTCCTGACGAAGCGTCGAACGTGCTCGAGCTGTCGCTCGGCACAGCCACGCCTGCGGGCGCGGGATACATCGCGTGGTTCGGCACGCTCGTACCGTGGCAGTCGATGGATATCGCCTTCTCGGTCAGCGTCGACCCAGGCGCCATACCGACGGACATCCTGTCGGTCGGCATGGTGATCGGTGGTGACGCAGCGCTGAATACGGGCATTGCGCTGTCCTACGTCGTCACGCGGACACCGTCGCAGTTCGGGAGTGTCGGTATCCTCAATGGGTCGGCGCCCTTCGCGTCTGTCGTGAGTGTCCCGCTCACGACTGTTGTTGGGTCCGCCGCGCGAAGCATTCGCGGGCAGTTCAACTGCGCGAACGTCGACGTCGCAGGCTTTCCTCCGAACGGCCTATCGGGTTTGAACGGGCGTCTGAGCTTCGCAGGTCCCAGCGTGCCGTACGTCGAAGAGATGGTGACTGTCGGTGCGGCGTCGGGCTTCGTCGGACCCGATTGGGGACCAGGCGCGACGAACCGCGTGGGTATCTTCATCACTGCACCGACAGGTGTCGCCGATCCCGCGGGCGCAAAGCTTCGGCTGTGGGACTTCACCATCTCGCGCAACCAGATCGGAACGCCGTGATGCACATCCTTCACTACGCACCGGGCACACACGGCATCATCTCCGAGTCGCCGAGCGCAAAGCGTGCGCGCCTCGAGCTCGCGCTCATCTTGGGCGGCACGCTCGGGGCGTTCACTGTGCTCGCGCTCGAGGCGTCCGGCAAGCGCAAGCTCGCGACGGCGCTCACCGGGGCGGGCATTCTCGCAGGCGGCGCCATCAGCGCGTGGCGCGTCGTCGAGGACGAAAAGTACCGCGCATTCGTGCGCAACGAGCAAGGACTCGGGTGCGCCACCTGCGGAGGCTACCATGGCGTTTGATGTGACCCCGAATATGCTCTTTCCGCGCGGCGCGCCGAGCATCCCGATCTCCCCGCCGGTCGACGCGTCACGGATGTTCGTCGGCTCCGACTACGGCATGCGCTCGCGCAACGGGCGCATGCTCTTTCACGCGGGACTCGACTTCAACGGCGAGACGGATGCACCGCGCGAATACCCGGTGTTCGCCATCGCAGCGGGTGTCGTCAAGTTCGTGTTCTGCGAGGTGTGGCCGGCGAGCATCCAGAATGCGACGACCGGATACGGCAACTGCGTGCTCGTCGAGCACACGGACATCCAAGGCCCGCGCGGTACCCCGTGGTGCTCGTTCTACGCGCACCTCAACGACTTCAACGTGCAGGTAGGCGACCGCGTGCGTGCAGGCCAGCAGATCGCGCGCATCGGTGTCACACGCAACGGTGAGTGGCCGACGATGGGCTACCACCTGCATTTCGAGCTACGCAACCTCAAGGCCAGCACGTACAACAACCAAGCACCCGACTGGATGCCCGGCAACAACAACACCATCTTCGGCATCTCGGGCGACAACTTCTACCGTCCAGGCGCAGAGCTGTCCGCGAACGGAACGACGTGTGATCCGATCACGTGGTTCAAGGCAGTCGGCATCGACATCCTGCGCGAGCCGCGCCGTAACGCTGCCGGCGAGATCACACACCGGCGCGGGTTCATCGACATCAACCAGGGGCGTGTGCTTCGTCCGACCGCGGATGCCCGTTACGCGCCGCGAGCGCTCCCGCCGTCGACCGGCTTCGCGATGCAGCCCGCAACGAGCTCGCCCGCGCAGATCGCATCCGTGCGTTCGCGGCTCCGGCGCGCGGCGGGCGTCTCGGGTCTTGGCGGCGGATGGGACGCGGCGCTCGAAGCCGCGCGCTCGAGCTTGCCGGCGTACGCCGAGCCCGGCGCCGGCTCGACGACGGTCGTCACGCCGCCCATCTCGAGCGGAACGCCCACAGCCTCGGCCGCGATCGTCACGGGCGCCATCGCCGCGCGCGACGCAGCGGGCTACCGGAACCTTCAGGTGCCGGACACCGATCCGGCGACGCAGCGGCCCGCAAGTGCGTGGGTGCACGGCCTGTGGGCGGGGACGGTCGCGCTGATCGGTCTTGGCGGCGGCACCATCCTCTTCAGCAAGAAGCCTCGCGGGGGTGCTTGACAGCGGCTGCGCCGCTCGTGTAGGGTGGGCTTGCCAATCGCGATGACGGCTTCTCGCCGACAACGTGTCGGAGGGCGGACAGGTGAGAGCCTGACCGCCTTTCGTTTATGAAACGCACACCGAGGGACCAACAGAATGAGCGACGACATCACCATCACGAACGCATCCGAGCTCGACACGATGGCGAAGGCCATCATCGAAGACATCGCCGAGCCCGGCACAGAGCTCACGCCCGAGCTGCTCGAAGAGGGCCGGCACCTGCTCGAAGCGCTGAACCTCGCGCGCACCGAGCTCGCCGCAAGCGTCGAGAAGCTCTTCGAGACGCTCAAGACGGCGGGCCAGCGCCCGCTCCTCGGCAGCCAGGTCGTATGGTACCACGAGCGGGACGGGAATCTGACACCCTTCCTCGGAATCATTACCGCGATCGAGAAGGACGTGACCGGCATGCCGGGCGAGCTCGTCGAGGTGAACGTCCTCGGCTACCGCCGGCCGCTCGAGTACACGCGCTGCACGATCGGCACGGAGCCGGGCGCCAACGTCGCCGTGTTCCACGCGCTGCCGACGACCTGAGCTACGCGCGCTCGCTGCCGGAGTCCCCGATGTCGGCGACGTACGGCTCGTCAGCGCAGCGTGCGGGGTCGGCGTAGCTCGGACCAGCCCAGCGTACGGCCGAGCGCTCCATCAGCGATGCGAGCACGGGCGGAAGTTCCGCTTTCCGACGCTCGATCTCGGCTCGCCACGGGCTGCGAGCACGACGGTCGAGCGCCTCGAGAAGGTCTGCCGGGAGCGCCGTCAGATTCGTGTACGTGCCGCCATACGTCTGGTTGCGCGTGCTTCGCGCGAGCGTGTGGAGACGCTCTTCGCCAGATGCCGGCTTCACACGCCAGAGCGTGCGCGGGACGATGGCGACGACGATGCCGTCGGGCTCTTCGCACGCGAGGATCTGTGCGAGACCTTCTGGAGTGACGTCGCGCGGCACGGAGAGCGCGAGCGTGAGCTTCTCCGTATCGTCGTTCTCACCGTTGTGCCACACGAGCACCATCTCTTCTTTGGTCGCTTCTTGCATCTTCTTCTCCCGTAGCTGTTTGAGTGTTTCGCCTGCGTAGACCATCAGCCAGAACTCGCGCACGGCTCGATCACCAGTGTGTGGCCATTGCGCGCGGCGTATTCGATCGCGTGCTTGACCTTGCCGAAGAGCTCGCGCATACGCGGTCCGGTCTTCACACCCCAGAGGTCTGCTTCCTGCGTGAACTTCGGTGCGAGGAGACCCATCTCGTGCGCGAGGTGCGTGCACAGCTCCGGCGAGAGCAGGTACGGCGCCTCGGACGCGGTGTCGACGCCGAAGAGGTGCTGAAGCTCGCGCGGCTGATGCGCAGTCATGCGCGCGTTGTACCGCGCCGCTGCGAGCATGCTGATGCTTGCGCCACCCGGAAACGTCGTCATGCTGATGTGGTCGGAGACGCGGTTCTCGTCGTTGAGGTTCTTCTCGTGGACGACCGTGATGCCCCAGATGACGAGCGAGATGTAGCCGAGCAGCTCTTGCCACGCGGCGTCGCTGCACGACCATGGCACGGCATCGTGCGTCGTCACGAGCGACCAGTGGCGCACGTTCGCACCAGCCATCGAGCGCACGACGTGCGTCGGCGACTCACCCGTCAGGTCCACGCCCGCGAGACGCACGTGCCCTTCGTTGTCCGGCGTGTACTGGTAGAAATACATCATGCGGGTACCCCTTCCTCTTCGAGTCGTTGACGTGCTTCGCGCACGAGTGTGATCTGCTGGCGCACGTAGCTTCGCCACGTCGCGCGGTGTGCGCGGTACGCATGCCCGATGGCGCGGTACGCGTTGAACGTCGTGATGAGGATCGTCTCTTCGAGCTCGAGGTCTCGCAGAAGCGTCTCGCGCGGCGTCGGCAAGCCCATCCGGGTCACGACTGCTCCTCGGTCGGGAGCGGACCGAACGCGTCGCGGAGCGCTTCCTGCGTGGGGTCCTGCGTGAGCACGAGCAGCGCTTGTCCGAAGGCGCCGCCGATGAAGGTGTTGAAGCCCTCGTCCGAGGCTTCGATGTTCGCGGTCTTGAGCGCCACGCCGGTGTACGTGCTCGCGAGCGTCAGCGCGCGTGTCGCACGGCCTGCGTCGAGAGGTGCGATGTCGATCGACGCGCCGTCTTCGAGCGGGCTGCCTGTGAGCACACCTACGCCGCGGAGCAGGTGAATGAACGTGATGGCGGTTTGTGTTTGCTGATCGTACTCGCTTGCTGACATGACTCTCTCCTTACGCCATGCGGCGCACGCATCGCGCAGGCGTGTCCGTTGTTGGTTGCTAAGCGATTTTTTACGGTACCGCCGCGTCATCCTGCCACCTCGTGCATCGCGTCCTCGAACGCGGTCTGGACCTCGCGGAAGGCTTCGCTCGAGCCGCCGCGGTCGGGATGGTTCGCCGCGAGCAGCGCGCGGCGAGCCTTGCGCAGATCCTCCGGCGTCGCGAGCTTCATCGTGAAGCCGAGGACTTCGCGCCACGAGCGCGAGAAGGGGGCGGGGGTGTAGAACGGTCCGTTCGCGGCGCGATGCGGGTAGCCTTGCCACTTCGGCATGCTGCGGAGCGCTCGCCACACGTCACGGATGTTCGCGCGCACGGTCGCGTAGCGGCGCGCCGTGACCACGCGCTGTACGCCGTCTTTCGACTTGAAGTAGACGGCGACGCTCGGGTCGGCTGGCTCAGCCTGACCCTTCACGGGGCGCGTGCCGTCCTTCGTGAGTTGCAGGTTCGACGTGATGCGCACGCACGTTGCGCCACGACGCACGAGCTCGTTCACGAGGTCTGCAATCGCGTCCTCGAGCGAGACGCGATAGCGGGAGTTGACCATCTCCTCCCACGTGCGGTCTGCGATCGGCGTAGGCCAGCGAAGCGGTTCGTACAGGCTCATGACGTAGCCTTCTGAAGTTCCATGACGTGCACGCTGAACGTGTCGATCTCGACGTCGAGACGTTCGCAGACCTTCGTGTAGAGCATCTCGGCGATGCCCTCTTCTGCGCTCATCTCCGGTGCAGCAAGCCACGCGTTCGCACAGTGCCCGAGGTACGCGTAGTCCTCGTCGGAGACGCGGAAGTCGGCACGCGTAGGCGTCGGAGCAGCCGTCGCGGTCGTCGTCCAGAAGTCGCCGTCCTCCCACACAAGGGAGGCAGCCTCACGGCACGCGGTGCGGATACCGTCGATCTCGACATGGTCGAGCGCGTCCGAGCGGTCGCCGCTGATCTCTGTGCGGCGCGAGAGGCCGGCCTCGCACGAGACGTCAGCGCCGGGGTAGACGCGCGCGATTGCCTCAGCGACCGCATCGCAGTAGTTTGCGACATCGGCTTCGGTTTCTTCGCCACCGAAACCATCGCGCTCGACGATGTGTTTGATTGTCAAACCTGCGTGCGTATTCGACATGGTCGTATCTCCTGTGATGTCGTCTCGAAGCTACGCGCGAACCGTACCTGAAGACTCAGGCGCAGGCACGACTCGCGCGCAGCTTGGAACCGACAGCGGGTCTCAAGGGCGAAGGGCGGTGGTGATTGCTCACTCCGTTCCCTGTCGCTGGGTTGTTGTTCCAGACCTTTCGATCCGTACGATCCGACCCTACCAGGGGCGCAGCCCCAGGTCTAGGCCCTATCGTCACTCGACGGGGGCGCAGACGATGTCGGCGTCAGCGCGGCGGCCATCGGTGTGCTCGAGCGCGACGTGTTCGAGCATGAAGGCGGGCTCGTCTGCGAGCGCGAGCACGCGGCGAACGCGACCGTCCACGACCTCGAAGCCCACGCAGTCCGGGTCAGCGGCGTCGAACGCCCACGGCGGGTTCTCCATGTCGAACGCGCCTTCGGTGAGCGCGTGGCCGTGGCCGTTGCCGGGGATGACCGCGAACGTGCAACCTTCGAGCGCGAACTGCGCGCGCACCGCATCGGCCGGCATCTCGTCGTTCGCGCCGACGTAAATTTCCGCAGGCTCGTCCGTGACCTCGAAGGTGTCGATGTCGCCGCCGGTGACTGCGAAGACGCCCGTGCAGCGCCACGCCGACGTGCTTCCTCCGTCTGCCGTACCGCCGTCCTGGGTGTCGGTCGGGCAGACGGCGGCGGTCTCACCGCACGCACCGAGCATGAGCATTACCGAGATGAAGAGTACCTTACGCATTGTCGTTCTCCTGTGCTTAGTCTGACGTGGCTGTTGTCTGTTCTATTCACAGACCTTTGTCGTCCGTTCACGAATCTTCGTTTGCAGCTCGGCGACGACCTCGGGGCGCGCTTCGTCGAGGTAGCGGCTCGTCGTCGCGATCGAGCTGTGACCGAGCAGTTCTTGCACGGCCACGATGTCGCGCGTCTGCCGCAGGGCGACGACGGCCACCGTGCGCCGGAGCCGGTGCAGGTGGACGACGCCGTCGAGCTTCAGCGCGAGCGCGTGCTTCTTCAGCCGGCGTTCGAGCCGCTTGTAGGCGGCGCTCCCGGCGTCCGGCGTCGCGCCGCGGAAGTTCGCGACGACCTCAGCGACCGTGAGCGAGGGTTCGGCGGGGAACGCCTCGAGCAACGCGCCCCACGCGTCCGGCGCACCGGCCCACGGCAAGAGCCGCGGCTCGCCACCCTTCGCGTCGAGCCGCACGACACCCGAGGTCTCGCCGCGCGCGAGCTCGCCTTGCGTGATGCCGAGCACGTCACCGACGCGCAGGCCGGTCTCCGCGATCACCCGGAGCGCGGCGTCCGTCGCGTCTCGCCCGCGCGCGAGCACGGCGAGGAGCGCATGCCATTCGCCCTCGGGCAGCGAGCGCGCTTGGCGCTTCCTGCGGAGCTGCGAGGCGCGACGCTGGGCAACGCTCGCGATGCCGCCGAACCCGTCTGCGGCGGGCATCTGGATGCGCCGCGCAGCGTCCGTGCTCGCGTGCGCGTCGGGGTGGCCGGTCCATGCGAGCCACAAGCGCGCCGCGGCCGGCGCAATGCCTCCCGCCGGCACGATCTCGGTCTCGGCGGTCTGCCGGAGCACGCGGACGTATTTGTCCGCCGTCGTGCGTCGGTAGCCCGCGGCGAGGAGTTGCGCGTGGAAGGCTGTCTCGGTCGCGTCGTAGTTCATCGTGGTTTCACCGGCGAACGCACGGCGTCGAAACCGACTGCGGAAACGTACGACGTGCCATCCCAAATCTGTAGCGCGTCGAGGGTGGCGTCACCATGCGTGAGACTGCGATTTGCCTCGCGCACCGCGTCCACGTGATTCGTCGCACCGATCATGATGTACCCACCGAACGTTGAGGGGTAGCGATAGCTGATGAGGCCTGCGGCAGCGCATGGCTTGTCTTCGAACGCGTGTGTCATTTGCCACCTTGCGATTCTAGCTTGCGCGCTTCCGCTCTGCACTCTGCGGCGCACGCGCGGTATTCATCCGCCGTGAGCAAGTCGTTTGGTTTGATGCGTCGAGACTTCACGGTACACCAGACGGCGTAGTCGTAGAGACCGGCGATGCGATGTCGGACGTCCATCACTCTTCCTCTACTTCGACGCTTCGCCAGCGCGTGTTGTCGCCGCGCGCCTTCGCCTCTGCGTTCAGGTAGGCCACGAGATTGCGCCATGTCTTGTCGGTAGCGCCGAACGTATCGAACCGGATTCCGTCAGGCATGCCTGCGTCGTCCCACTCTGTGAGCGGTTTACCGTATTCGTCCATAAGACGTTCTTGTAGTTTTCGGGGCATGGCTTACGCGATCCTTTCCACGCGACACTGCGCCGTGCGCAGTCCAGCGATGAGGCACGACTGTCCGACACCGAGTGCGCGAAGGTCTGGGATGTCCTCAGGTGACAGCTCTAGGCCGTTGGTTGCGGTGTCGAGCAACGCGGCAAGCGTCGTGTCGGCGTCGGGTTCGACACCGCGACACACACGGCAACAGTGATCCTCGCACGCGTCGAAGTGCACGCGAAGCTTGACCTCCGTGTCGAGCTTGCGAAGCTGGGTCTCTCGGCAGAAACCCTTCGCACCGGCGGTGTCTTCGAGCATGACGTTCCACGCGCCGCTCGCGTACTGATACAGGCTCGCGATTCGCAAGTCGCGACCGTACCACGTCGTGGCGCGCACGGTGTCGCCTACGACGAAGGTTCCGTGCTTCGTCGCGACTTCGCGGTACAAGTCGACAGCCATCGCGGACCCGATGTATTCGACGCACACGTGGCCGAAGCGGCACGCGCACTCGAAGCAATAGTAATCGAAATCGTCACCCGGTGCGGCGCGATCCATGAGCGGGATCTTGACGACGGCGCGGTAGGTCTCGTGACCTTCCGTCTGACAGAAGAACGCGCCAGCGGCTTTGTCCTTCTGGAAGTTTTCGCCGCCTACATGGCGGATCGCATCTTCGTCTGTCTCGAAGACGGCGCAAGCGTCGCACCGTTCGATCTCGTTGGTTTCGCCGTTACGAAACCAGCCCGGGCAACACGCGCCTTCGTGGCCGCCCATACAGCATTCGCAGGTTTGCATGTTCGTGTACTCCGCTTAGCGCTCGACACGCGGTCGAGCGTAAACCGGATGACGCGAGCGTCTCAGGTGTAGATGCAGACGAGCTTGACTTCTCGCGGTTCCTTTCCGGTCGCTTTGACCGCGATGGCTTCGAGCCATCGCATGAACGAGAAGCGTGGATCGGACGCGCTACCGAGATCGAGGTACATCGGTCCGGCGACACGCAACGTGCGCGGCAGTACGAAGTGTGTACTCGGAAAGTCGGTACTTTCCACGTGCGTCCGTGCGCGCCCGTGCACGTGGTCGAAGCGCTCGAACGCACCGAGCATGGTTTCGGTAACTTCGACGGCCGCACCGCCATCGGTCATGAATACGCGCCAGTTATTGTGCACGCCTTGAAACGCCGTGAACGACACGCCTTTCGCGACCATGTGTCCGAGAGTGTCCGCGTGCACCATGTGTGTCTGTTTCTTCGACATGTTGATCGTATCCTCCGCTATGACCACGAGAACGCACTCGTGAGCATGCCGCAGGGTAGGATCAGTGTTCGCAGCTACTGAGCTCTTCGAGCACGCTCGGACGGCACCGAAAGAGCTTTTCGAGGTCTCTCTGCGACCGCGCACACGCCTCGAAGGTGTCGATCAGTTTGCGTACGCCGCCGTTGCCACCTTGCCAGTCCCACGCGTCCGCCGCGAAGTCGTCGATGTTCGGCGCGTTCGCGTATGCCGCCGCATCGGAGAGCACGCCGTGGAGCACGTCCGCCACTTTGGGTTCGCCTTTCACACCGGATCCGGTGAAGTATTCACCCGCCATGTGATTGTGCTCGAAATGGAGCACGAAGAACCACGACTTCGACCCCTCCCACGCCGGAGGGTGCGCCGACTCCCACACCGTCAGTGTGATCTTGTGCTTCTCGCACGCCTGTTCTAGCTCACTTGCCATTTCGTATCCTCCGCACAACCCTCGACCACGTGGTCGAGGGTAGACCGCAAGATAGGAATCACTCACCTACGTACGTCATATTGCAGTGATTACATGTCCACGTCTCCCCGGTCCGTAGCGACGTCTCGTTTCCGCAGAAACCGCAATCGCCCGGCGTATGCACAGGTTCGATTGCTACATGCCGTTTTCGCATGCGTGGTGGACGCGATGATTTTGGCGTAGGTCCGAAAAGCGCACGCTCCAACGCGCGCTGTGTGCGTCGTGATTGCGCCATCACGTTTCTTCGTAACCGTCGAACCAGGGTCCGCGTTCTTTCGTGCGCTTCACATTGCGTGCGAGCTTGCACGTACGCGACGACGCCTCGGGATCTTTGCAGTGCGCTTGCGCTTGTTCGAGCGTCAAGCCTGACTTGATCGTGCGCCTGAAATGACGCGAGCGCTCTTCGTGGTACATGCGGACTATCTTATACATCGTGTGTCCCTTTCGTTATCTTTATAGACGTTTCCAGACGTCCGTTATTCACAACCACTCTTCGATTTCCGACCTATGCTTTGCAGCGAGATCGGCGTGGTACTTCGCGAGTATGTGTCCGTGTCGAAGCGGTGCGAAAGCGCGGCTCGCAATCTCGTTTGCCTTTCGTGCGTCCTCGTGTGAGCATGCGGAAGGAAACGCTTCTGCGGCCAACGTCAACGTACGCGCTTCACGCGCGAGCTTTTCGGCTTTACGCCGTGCCAACTTCTCATCTTTCATGACGACGTATCCTCCCGAGGACGCACGACGACGTGTCGTGCGCTCTTAGCAGACTACGGTGTCAGGTGTCGAATCGTTCTGACGTCTCTAGTCCTTTCTCGCCACACGCGGCGCACACTTCGAAACCTTCGTCGTGCGCCGGTATCTCGTTCCAGATGTCGCGAGGCACGCGGTGTGAGACGTAGTGCACGCGCTTCGAACCGCAGTGGCCGCAGCGTGCGTGGTTATCAGCGTCGGTCATCCGTCGGTCTCGGTACTCGAAGGCTCGTCTCGGTGCGCGCGGAGTAGAAGCACCGCGAGCACAGCTGCGTCGACCGGGATCGACACACCCGAAAACGTGACGATCTTCTCGCACGCGTTCGCGAAGTGGCGGACCTCGTTACGCACTAGCTCCACACGCGTGTGGACCTCACTTTGCGAGTACGTGCCGTTGAAAAAATCGAATGGCAGTTTCATTGATCGTATCCTCCGGACGTTGCGCGAGACCTCTCGCGCGGCGTTCGCAAACTACGATTAGATTGTGACGTACCTACCGGCAACGCGTTTTTCAAACGCTACGATGCGACACCCGTTGCTTCGTAGTTTGGTTGCGTATTCGTGTAACCACGATGGGTCGTTTGACCCTACCGTATTTTCGCCGAATCCAGAAGGGTCAGGTTTTCCGACCCAATCACGCATTATGTAGCGTATTCTGTAGGCTTCGTTCATTGATCGTATCCTCCGCTTACGTGTCGAGGCGTGCTCGACACGAAACCGCAAGTCGCGATCACCGCTTGCCGCGGTACGTGACCCACACGCCGTTACTGCGTGTCTGTATGAATGCGTCGTCGTCGGTCCGTTGCGCGACGTCTAGTGCCTCGTTAGCGCTTTCGATTCCATACAGCGCCACAGTCGCTTTACCGTCGCTGTACACGACGCGAAACGTATTCGCTTCGTCCGCATCGAACGCCGCCCACCCGTCACGGTGATAACAATACATTGATCGTATCCTCCGCTTAGCGCACGAAGTAGCCTTCGTGCGTAAACCGCAGTCCGCGATCAATCTACAGTGACAGTCGCTTCCCTGTAGCGCTCGTTTGCGCGGTCGTACCACTTGACACAGTACGTGGTATCGTCCACGTAGTATACGTCTACGTCGGCGTCGTACTCGCGTTTCAAGCGGCGCGCGATCAATCCAGCGCGCGGTCCGCTACCTTGCGTAATGAGGTTACGCGTAACTTGATCTGGCTCACGCACCAGAAACGAAAGTCTGTAACTCATCTGATCGTATCCTCCGCTTAGCGCACGAAGGCTACTTCGTGCGTAAACCGCAGTCCGCGATCACTCTACCGGCGGTAGGTTTTTCGCTTCACGACGCACCATACCGAGTACGTCGTACGGAATCTGATCGTGCATTACAGGGTAGTTTTCCAGCGCGCGCACAATGCGGCGTGCGCTCTCCTGCGCCGCGTGCCTACCAGGTATACACCTGCGGTAGTACGCGATTTCGTCGTGAAGCGCGTTGCGCTTTTCAGCCGGTGTCATTGATCGTATCCTCCGCTCTAGTGTCGAGTCGCCTCGACACGAGACCGCAGGTGGCGATCACTCTGTAGCTATCCACCCTTCGCGCTTGCAATACGCGCGCGCGTCAGTCTTACTCATATACGGCTGTATCTCGGTTCCGCTAGGAGTGATGATTTTCACACCGTCGCACCAAACGAATCCGCGCGCGGTAGCGCGTTCGAACCGCGCAGGAATAAGCGTCGCGACCATGATGTCTGCACGTGCGTACTCGCGTATCTCGTGCGCCACCATAGAGACGATGAATAGTCCATCGTCGCGCGACGTCCCGTTTCGAACCTTACACGAACGCATTCTAGGATGCTTCGTGAAGATGTCGCGCGCGGCATCCTCGGGTGTAGCGCACGATGCGCCGGTGACCCCGCCTTTGCCGAATGCGAGCCATTCGGTTGTTTTCATTCCGTTCCCTTTCGTTCGTGCCCAAGTGAGACGCGCCGTCCGGAAATATATTCTTTATTGACGCACGATTTGTATCCCCTATTAGGGGATTCAATATCCTACACTGTCCTACATCCCGGGTAGCTACCGTGCGCCGATAGGGTAGCTACCGAGCCGCTCGGGTGGTAGCTACCCCGCGTCTCTGAGGGTTGCTACCCTCCGGCGAGGTAGCTACTGCGCAGCTGTATACGAAGGGCGCGGACTATGATAGCCTCGCGCGCGTGACGTTCGATCTGCGACCATGCACGCTTGACGACGTACGCGCGTTGTGCATCGCGCATCATGGTTATGCGTCCGCCGGAAGTGTCGCGGTGTACACGTTCGGTGTGTACGAAGACGAGCGGATCGTTGCCGCGTACGCCTGGCAACCACCGCCCCCAGGCGCAGCTGTCAGCGTGTGCCCAGAAGCCCCCAGTGCCGTGCTCGCGCTATCTCGTATGGTCGCGGTGCCGCGCGCGGAGAGGCGTCTGAAGCACGTGAGTAAGCCGCTTCGCGTGCAGATGAAATGTTTGATCGACCGCACGCGTTGGCCTGTCCTCGTGACGTACTCGGACGAAGGCCAAGGTCACACAGGGTACGTCTACGCGTGTTCGGGGTGGACGCCGACGATCAAGCGCGCGGTTCCTACGCGAGTCGACGCAGCCGGCGCTCGTGTGTCTCGGTACGCGAACGGCACAACCCAGCCTCGCGACGGGCACACCGTGGGCGCGCCAACGACCATCCAGCGTTGGGAGCACCGAGCGTGTCCTGCCGGGACAACCGACGCGTTTATGGCGCAGCACGGGTGGCGGCGCGAACCCTCAGGACGGCGTCTTCGCTCGGGCGCGATTGCGTACCGCTGGGTTCGCGAGTCAATTTCGTGATAAGCCCTCAGTGGCCAAGCGTCGAAAGCCAAAAAGCGCGTGTCGTGGGTTGCGCGGCCCCAAGCGCGTCGCGTGCGAGGGGCGCGAGACGATCACCGTTCCGGCGCACACGCGCTGCGCCTCGAAGCTGAAGAAGAACCGTGCCGGAGCTTCGCGGAACGCGATCGTGTGCGACTTCGTGGAGCGCAACGAGCGCGGGCGCATCGTGTGCGTGAGCGCGAAACCGTTGCGACGCGCGCTCACGGCTCGAGCCTCGAGCCCAGAGTCAGGCTCGAGCGTTCCGGCCCTTCCCGCAGGCACCCAAGGCTTGCGGGGTGCACGCGCACGTCGCGTCGCACTCCCAGGCGGGTGTGAGATTCGCGTCCGCGAGCACACGCCCGGCGCGACGCACTACTCGCTTTCGTGCGGCACGGAAGACGATCTCGCCGACCTGTATGTCGAGCACACGACCGAGCACGCCGCGCTCAAACGGCGCGGTCCAGACAAGAAGCGCCGCCCGGTGCGCGTCGTGTTCGACGTGATGTCCTCGCAGCCCCGAAAGGGCTACGCGACGCGCTTGTACGAACAGGCTGCGAAAGACGCCTGCGCGGCCGGCCAGCGGCTCATCTCGACGACGCGGCTCGCGAGTTCGCACTCGAACGACTTCTGGGCGAAGCAGCGCAAGAAAAAGCGTGCGACGAAGATCGGCTATGTGAACGGGCAAGACGCGCTCGCCATCACCTGCGGCAAGGAAGCGGATCTCTCAGGCGTGCGCGCTCGAGCAGGCGCGCCGAAGTGCGAAGTGCTCTCGATGCCGCAGGGCTCGATCACCTACTACTGGATGAACTGCGAGTACCCGAACGGCGAAGAGGATGTCGTCGCCGAGATGTACGTCGAGCGCGCCAAGCCCACGAAGAACGCGTGTCCGCCCGGGGGTTCGCGGCGGTGCGCGAAGGCGATCACATCGCTCCCGAACATCCGCACCGTCGACAGCATCGACACGCACGGCGAGAACAAACGAAAGGGCTACGGCACGAAGCTCTACCAAGCAGCCGCGCGTGATGCGTGCGCGGCCGGCGAGCCGCTCGTCTCGTACCTTCGGCTGCCGCAGTCGGAGTCGAACCACTTCTGGAAGAAGCAGTTCGAGAAGGGTCGCGCGGTCTCAGTCGGCGAATACCGCGACTCGAAGACGGGCGAGAAGAAGCCCATCTTCGCGCTACAGTGCGGACGGCACGAAGACCTGTCCGGCGTGAAGCGAAAATACAAAGCGAAGGCGATGAAGTGATGGCGAAAGGCAGTTCTTACTTCAGGCGCGGCGGCAAGCTCTGTCAGGAGAAATGCACGTTGCTCAAGAAGGCACGCAACGCGAAGTCGAAGCGCTCTGCGACAGCGCTCCGTAAGAAAGCGCGTGCTGTGCAGTCGAAGATTCATCGCATGGGCGCGGGCTGCGCGTGTCGCAGGTGAACGTCATCGTTCGCGCATTCAAGCGCAGCGTCAACATGACGCCGGCTGAGATTCGTGCATGGGCGAAAGACCCGCGCGCGAAGTGCGCGTCGTACGCCTCGACGCGCGCGCGTCTGCCGAAGCTCGCTGCGCTCCGTGCGAAGGCGAGCCGCGGCGGCACGTTCACGGCGTCCGAGATCGCGTACATGCGCAAGGTCGTCGCCTTCAACGCGCGACACGGGGCGCAGGCCGCGGTACGCTGCACACCTCGACGCGCCGTCGCGCTTCGAAACTGGGGACGCAAGACATGCCCGCTGCCCAAACACTGCGCGTCGCGCTGATCGGCGACAGCCACACGCAGGCGCTCGGGCCGCGGCTCAAAGCCGCGCTTGCGCAGGCGGGCATCTCGAGCGAGGTGACGGCGAACCCGGGCAAGAGCCTCGACTGGTACCTCGAGTCGGGCGAGCTCGCGCGCGCGGTGGACGGCGCGTCGCACGTCGTCTTCATGATCGGCGGCAACGACAACTGGCTGAACGCCGCCGAGGCGCGCGTCGCTGTGGCCCAAGCGCTCGAGGTGATCGGCGAGCGGCCTACGCTCTGGGTCGGCCCGGCCTACGCGCTGCCGAACGCCGGAGCCGACGCCCACGCGCGGCACGAGAAGACGGCGGTGTTCTACGCCTCAGCGCTCCCGAAGAGCGTCCGCTACCTCGACTCTCGGTTCATCACGCGGACGCGCCACAGGGACGACGGGGTGCACTTCACGGCCGACGGGTACGACATCTGGGGCCAGGCTGTGCTCGTGCAACTTGACCGTCTGTTGAACGGACCCACCGTGCTCGATCTGATGCTGCGGTCGCTCGGGCTGCTGTAGCAGAACAGTGCGCATCTGCTCACGTTCCGCTTGCCTTGCGATTGTCAGTTTCAGGATGTGTGCGACGTCCGTACCGAGCGCGGCGCACACCGCTTGGATGTCCGCGATACGCATCGCTGACGCGTCGGTCTCCCACCGAGACCACTGCGCCTGCGAACAGTTTGCGAGTGCGGCACAGACGCTCTGTGCCGTCTTTCCGCGTAGAAAGCGAATCGTCGTACCGAGGCACACCCCGAACTTCGTCCACTCGTACGAGCGTTCGTCGATCATAGGCGCGACGCTACGCCGGATCGCAGGCGCGTGTCAAGACCCCCTTGCGTGAAGGCGGCTGCGCCGCTAGTGTGGGGGTCTCTGGTCAGCATGACCGCACACCGCACGGGAGGGGCTCTGGGCAACCAGTGTCCCTTTCGTCTTTATGGGCCTTCCCACGCGTGCGCGTCTCGTGTAGCCTCGCGCTCATGATGATGACGACGGAACACACCTGGGAGCGCACGTTCACGGAACGCAACGGCACCGTCACGTGGTACTGCCGCGTGTGCGACCGCACTGTTACGCGTCCACATGCGTACGTCGATCGCGGTCCGTATTCGCCTGGTCCGTGTGTTCGTGCGATCCGTGTTCCGGGCGACTATCTGGTACCGAAAGGCCTGCCCGTGCCGCTGTACGACGACACGCCGACAACAGTTCGCCAAGAGCAAGTCGTCGACGCCATCACGCGCAGTCTCGTGCGCACTGTACCGTCCACGTCGTACGCGACACGCAATGGTGCGCTGCCGAGCGCGTCTCCGGTGTGCGCGTTTCGACTCATATGGTTAGGTGACCCGGCGTTCGTGATCACGAAGGATGTTGTCGTAAGCGCAGAGGACGTCAACGAAACGGTCGCGCTGTTCGTCGTGCTTATGCTGCTCAAACGCTACCGCGGCTTCGAGACGCAGCTCACAGGTCGCCACCTCGATCGAGTACCCGCCACGAACGCGCACCCGTGTGCACCGAAGACACAGGAGAAGCTCTGATGCGTCCGCTCAGCAATCGACCCTGGTTCGCACTCTCGTGCGGCGTTCACGAGGCGCGAACGAAGCACGCTGACTGCCCGTGGTGCGCAGAGGCAGCGCGCGAGCTCGCGATGGAGCTTGCCGTGCCGACCTCGGGCGTACAGAAGCGTGCCGCGACGGCAAGAGCCTCGGTCGCGATCGTCGGTCGCGAACACACCGATCCGCAGCTCTGGCTCGAGAACGCGCCGCGCGCCGTGAAGAAGCTCTTCGCCGAGCTTCAGCCCCACGCGACCGCGATGCTCGCCGTCTACGAGCCTCGGAAACGGCGCGTGTGGCCCGAGGCAATCAAGCGCATCGCGAACGAACTGCGCAGCGTCCATCATGTACCGATCCAACAGATCGCCGCGGTGACGGGGCTGTCGTACCAGATGCTTTACAACCAGATGAACATCAAACCGTCACGCGCCTACGCACTCTCACGTAAGCGCAACACCGATCCGCGCATCGAACGAACGAGGTCAGTCGCATGAAAGTGACCTTCAAGCATTGGCGCACGCTCAACATCGCGCTGCGCAACAACCCAGCGTGTTTTCAAATCACCGGCGAAGACACCGAAGAGTGGCGCGAAGCAATAGCGGTGTTCAAACACGCGTGGCAGGCGGCGCATGTTCGCGAACACAACAGCCGCATCTGCGGCACTATCGTCAGCATGAACGGACAATACCACAGTGCGCTCTCCGTAGACTTCAATGAAGTAGTGCTGATCAGCGAAACGCCGCCATCATGATCGGCGTATGGCTACTCATTCTCGCGGCAATCGCGACCGGCGTGTTCGGCGCGTGGTTGCTCGTCGAGCTTCTGCCGGACAACCACCCGGACCCGGACCCGCGTGAAGACGAGCCGCACACGTACGAGCTCGCCTACGATGCGAAGCTCGACAAGCTCACGTGCGAGACGTGGTGCCCGAAGTGTCACGCATGGAAGCGTCCGTACATCTTCAAGCACTGGTGGGTGTCTGAATGCGAGCACTGGCCGCACGACACGACATTACGCGGTGGCCGCGAGATCAAGCGATTTCATCGTGAGCAGAAGTACGGCGCGAGTGAAGACACGTTCGCGATCGACCTCTTCAACCTCATCGATCGCAAGTGCTACGGCCTGCCTGTCCACGGGTCTACCGAGAAGCGCCCACAGCCTAGATGATCGGTGCGCCGTAGCTGATGGCGCGGAGCCTGAGCTTCGCGCGCCGGCCGGTCCGCTTCGCCTTCTTCGCGAGCTTCTTCGTGTACCCGCGCCGGTTCGCGAGGTAGAGCGCGCCGCCGAGGACCGCGGCGAGCCCGAGCGCGAAGGCGACCTTGGTGCCCGTCGTCCAGCCCTCGACCGAGACCGTGTGCCCAGACGCCTCGAGCCGCACGTAGCGGTCCGACGGCCACGCTCGAGAGCGCGTGGTCGTCACGAAGCTGTTCGCGGCGTTGCGGAAGAGCTCGAAGCCTTCCGGGTTCGCGCCCGCAATCTTGCGCGCGACGAGGCTGTCCGCGGCGAAGTCGACGACGCGCGGAACGGTGTTCGGGACCTCGCCTCGGGTCCAGGCGATGATCGTCCGCCGGACGTACGGGTCGATGTCGCGCCACGCCCGGCGTGCGTTCGCCGGCCGCGAGGCAGCGTTCACGCACTCCTGCTCGTGCTCGTACGGGCCGCCCGGCCGGCACTTCGGCCCGTCCGGGAACCAGAGCGGGTTGATCGGCTGGCTGTGCGCGACGACGAGGCTTGCGAGCGAGCCCCAGCGGAGCAGCGCCTGCCGCTGGGCGTAGGTCCAGAGCAGCTCGGGCGAGTCGCTCACGCCCTCCTTGTGGAGCGAGCGCGCGAGCGTGAGCAGGTCGTGGCCGGTCAGCTCGTAGCGGTACCCGTCGGTCGTCGTGATGACGGGCGCCTCGAGCTCCGTGACGTCGATGTCCGCGTCGCTCGGGGTGCGCGTCGCCTGAAGGATGGCCGCGCCTCCGGTCGCCCCGCTCGTGCTCGTCATCGCCGGCATACAGAGCTTGTACCTCGATCCACGGTACAAGCCCAGGCATGGTTCCCCATCGCGTCCGCCTGTACATCATCGCCCTCATCTTCGCGCTCGCGCTCATCGGCGCGATCGTGCTCTCCGCGCTCGGCAAGGCCGACACCGAGGGCTTCATCATCTGCGCCACGCTCGTCGCCGTGCTGACGCCCGCGCTCGTCGACGCCGAACAGGTGCGCAGGAAGCGCTTCGGCAAGCCGGACAGTGACCCGGACGAGAGCAACTAGCCCGCGCGCGGCGGCCAATGCCACCGTCCGACCGTCGGCTCGGTTGCCTGCTCGACACGGTGCTGCGTGGTCGTGCTGTAGACGCTGAAGACGACGCTCACGCGGCTGCTGCCACGTCGAGAAATGCGTTGTCGTTCGCATTTACAGTAGTCGGCTTTTGAATGGGCCTGCCGACCAACCCATGCGCGCAGATGCAGTTTTCAAGCGGCCCGTCGAAACCTTTCGAGCCCGAAGTGCGTAGGCTACGCGATCGTGTCAGCGCCTGTCAAGCGGTCAGCCATCCAAAGCACATCGAAGTGATCGGACCAGCCGATGTGCCCGCACGTGTGGCACCGATATTGCGCCTGACGCACGTTATACCGGAAGTGCGGATACTCGCCGACCTTACGTTTGACGCGTGTTTTGCCCGTAGCTTCGTACGGTTGCCGTGCGCCTTCGTCGTCACGCTGCCAACGTTTACGCCGGCACAACGCACACTCGAAGAACGCGGGGCGACCCGTAGGCACTATCGATCCTGCTCGTAGAGCGTCTGGTTGATCAGCGCGTCGAGGTCGCGCGTCAGGAGGTCGATCGCGCGCTTCAGGTCGCCATCGCGCATCGTGTGCATCTCGCCCTCGCGCGCGCCGAAGAGCGCTGCGAGCACGCGCGTGAGTGTCGAAGGTTCGCACGCGCACACGCGCTGAATCAGACCTTCGGTCGTACGGTTTAGGTGCGGCACGGTGCCTGTCAGGAACGAAGTGAAGCGCGACTGAGACGCCTGCCTCTCGAGGTACCAACGCGCTTTCTGCATGTC